>Ga0066376_10001798_pt1 | contig 20509 bp, 16 predicted proteins | sample Knorr_S15_td_Bot_FD_77009 | JGI IMG/M metagenome (GOLD analysis project Ga0066376, IMG submission 77009) | Marine microbial communities from Southern Atlantic Ocean transect - Knorr_S15_td_Bottom_ad_5009_LV_A | ecosystem: Environmental > Aquatic > Marine > Oceanic | place: Southern Atlantic...
CAAAGAGCACCGTGTTGTTCAGGACAAGATGAAACGAGACTCCTGCCGGTAAGTTTACTATTTTAGACATTCCGGGCGTCATGCCAAATTTTGGTTCGTACACTTTAGTGTCTTCTTCAACAAGATCAGCAGTTTCCCAATCGTATGCACCTTGTTCTTCAATGAGACCACCACTTGCATCGAGGAATTTAATGTTCAGCCACATTCGCCTTCCTTCTGGATATCCAGTTGGTAACTTGTGTCCGGTCATGTTTGTAATCCGAACATTCAGTTGATCACCTTCTTGTGACAAATCCATATCAGATGCTTTTTGCATGAATGTTTCGGTGCGCGTATGAGCGAGCGCAATTGATTCTTCACTCAGACCCGTTTCATAATCGTCATACAAATTACGAACTGCGCCAAGCACCCAACTGTTTGCCCCAACAAAACTATGCTCTGGGACGTGATCACGCAGGCCAACAGACTCCATTTCCCAAAAAACGCAAATCGCGCCAGGACTGTCTGGCATGTGACAATCTTGACAACTGTTTACCGCATTTCCACCATTGTTATCGGTAAATCTTCCATCGGCAAACACGACGCCTTCGGGCTGTGCGAACGATGAATTCAACCACTCACTGTATGTGCGTTGTTCAGGCATCATCTCGTGAATGTATCCTGTTGGATGCGCGGCATCCATTGCGTTTAGCATAAACGTACCATCCGCTTGTAGGGAAAGTACTGGGTTTGAAAGATCATGACATGCACCACAAAATGCAGCTTCTTCGTGATGAGGTGACAGCAACATGTCAACGCCGTGCATGTTTTGAATCTCATCGTCATCAAGCGGGCTTCGACGAACTTCGTAGGGATCGATAATGTAACTTCCGTTACCCGCTTCCCATGGTAAGTCGCCCGAGTTTACAAGGTCTGCAAGAATGTCAACGTCTTCAATGGGGTTACTCGTCGAAAACACTGGGTCGACCGTGCGGTGACAAATGTCACAACTCACACCGTCAAAATCATCTTCGATAAGCGCTGAACCGTCGGCTGGCATCGCACGACCTTGAAGAAATCCACCTGGCATGTGGCACCGGATACAAAGAGTGCCTGAACCATTGAGATCTTGGTTTGCGATGGTCATTGCCGCATGAAAAACGGGATCCCGCGCCGACTGCGCCATCATGCTTGTCACCCAATTGTTATATGGTGGTACAACCTCTTCTTCGTTTTGATCATCATCAAATTTATGACAATTAATGCAATTAAAACGACTCACGACAACATAGTCATATCCCGTTGGATCAGGCTGTGAACCTGGATGATAAAAATCATGTTCGGTAGAGGGAACTTGAACCTGCCCACCACGTGGTGGTTTCGCCGTCGCAAGAGTTGCGAGCGACAGCGTCGCAATCAAAATGGTTCTACAGATATTCATTCAATCCTCTAATGCTTATTTTCGTGGCAATTTGGTGTTGGATGCAACGAATCTTCACATTCAAATATACCACTCATGGGTGATTTCTCCAAGAAGAATGACCATGAAAGCAAATATTTGGTGTGGTTATCGGTATCCTACAAGTGATGCGATTGGTCTTACTTACCCTGTTTACCACAATTGTCGGATGTACAACAAGTAGCGGACCGAGCGTGTTAACGCTTGATTCAACCCGCTACGCAGCGGTATTTGACGCAGCGGTTGCAGTTGCGAATGATGACGGGATGAAACCAGTTCTACTTGACAGGCGAAGTGGTGTCATTTCAACGGATCCTACAATTGCTGGTAGTTTCGTTGAACCATGGAAACCAAAGCCCTCTACACCCCGTCAGGGCCTTGAAAACACGCTTTATTTGCAACGAAGAACAGCCCGCTTTGAGTTTTCTCCGGTGGTTTCGATGCCTATTTTGGGTGCTCAGGAAGGGGTTTTGATTGGTCCTAATCTATTGTCGGGTGTTGGTAAGGACCTCACCACATATGATGGTCCGATGGAGTTACGCGTCTGGGTGTATGTGGATCGAAACTATACCCAGGGGATTCGGCGAGGAACGTGGACATTAAGTAGCGAATCAGTAACACAAGTGATGCCCGCAGAACAACCGTGGGAACAAGTTCCGGGGTCATTTTGGACACCAACGACTCGCGATGTCGCTCGTGAACGAGCGATTCTCGCTGCAATTGAAGCATCATTACAGCTTCAATAACCCCCATATTTCCAGCAAGTTGTTTCAAAATTATTATTGGACGTTGATTCGCGCCAAGATGCTGTTACCCTTGGTACTGGAGAAATCCTTGCGATATCGATTTATACATGCTTTTCTATTGACGACGCCATTGGTACTGACTGCGGCAGTTTTTTCTGATGTTGGTGCAGATCATGGACTCGATGATTTGATTCTAAGAATTGGAATCGAGAATATCCCAACGGGTTTGAATGTACAGGTTGGTCAGGTCGAGGCGGACACAGCAAACGGTGATTATGGTCCCGACATCAACGACCCAGATATTGCAGGAAAAACATTTATTTTTCACAGTGACAGCACGGGCATATCTAACCATGCAACAAGTGTTGGAAAGCGAATGTATGGATTTGGAAACTCCGGTATTGCACCCGATGTCAATTTCATTGATGTCTACTCCGCAGAGGGTTGGGCGACGATCGATTATTTGCGTGTTGGAACTGGAAGTGATCCTTCGTCTCCTCCAGGCAATTTAGAATTATTTAATAACAGTTGGATTGCATCGTTTGGAAGCAATTCCATAGACAGTCAAGCATTACGTCGTGCTGATTGGTCAATTGATACACATGACGTCATGGTACTCAATGGAGTTCCAAATAGCGGGAAACACATGCCGCTTATGTCGTTCGGGTTTAATTGTGTGAGTGTCGGGTTAAGCGAGGGGAGCCACGTTTCAGGAGTTGTTTCAGGCGGGTTTGACCAAAGCGGGATGCAAATACCACTCATTGTTGCTAATCAGGGGACAACGAGTAACGCAACCGGAGTTGTTTCTGCAATCACCGCCCTTCTTGTAGAAACGAGAAAAACACATCCAAATACGAAAAACAATTTTTTCGCAACTTTTACGGAAACGATGAAAGCGGTGTTGCTTACCGGAGGTAATCACCAAGCGGGTTGGACGAACAATCCAATTGCAAGCGGAGTGAATCGCGGGCGAACAAATCAACCAATTGATGCTGTGTTTGGTGTTGGAATTGCGAACATCGATCGTTCGCACCGAGTGCTTACCGGAGGACAACATGTATCGAGTTCAACACCCAGTGGATTAACCGTTGCTCCAAACGCGGGGTGGGATACAGCGGCAATTTCAAACAATCAAAGTAAATTTATTCGATTTAATGTTGTATCTCTTGCAGATGAAGTTTCAATATTGCTGACATGGCACCAAAAGGTAAACACCGGTTTTGGAAGTTATTCAATTGCTGACCTCGATTTAGAGTTAATGCATTACAACAACGGTAAACCAACACCCCTTGTTGGGGATGCAGGTTTGAATGTTTTTGAAAGTGGAAACGTTGTCAGCGAAAGCGAAATTGATAACGTAGAACATTTGTACATTCAAAACCTCTCACCCGGTGATTATGTTCTGGAAGTACACAGTGCAGTTGGTTCAAGGGTTTTTGGAGTTGGATGGCTATTCCCAGAACAAAATGGAGTGCCGGGGGATTTAGATGGAAATGGACTGGTTGACGTGAACGACCTTCTCGTCATCATTGGAGCATGGGGACCATGTTCAGGCGATTGCCCAGCAGATCTTTCGGGCGACGGAATCGTGAGTGTTTCTGACATTCTGCTCCTGCTCTCTTTCTGGTCATAAACACTACACTGCGTAGATGCGACGGAGGCGTCTTGCTCCAAAACTCATCATGGTTGGTTTGTTTGCGTTCTTCGCAGCATTTCTGCTTTATCCGATTTGGTTAACCGTTCAGGGAGGGTTTGAGAGTAGGGATGGTGGTTTTACACTTCATCACATCTTGACTGTCTTTGAGGACCCGGTGCTTCGGGCAGGATTTTTGAATGCGCTCGGTATTGCTGTGGGTACAACTCTGGTTTGTCTTATTATCTCACTACCCCTCGCAACCCTTGCTGCGAAATATACATTTCCACTCAAGGGAGTATTTTCGGCGATGGTATTGGTCCCTCTGATACTGCCACCGTTCGTTGGGGCAATTGGATTGCACCACTTGCTTGGAAAGTATGGTGCTTTGAATACACTCCTCGTTGATTTCGGGTGGATTTCAGAGGGGTATGATTTCATCGGCAACGGGGGTTTTTGGGCAATCATATTTATTGAAGCATTGCACCTGTACCCAATTCTGTATTTGAACGCAACTGCAGCGCTAGCAAACATTGACCCAGCACTTGAAGAAGCTGCTGAAAATCTTGGCGCAACATCGTGGCAACGCTTTCGTCAAATTGTGCTTCCACTCATTAGACCCGGACTATTTGCAGGTGCAACGATTGTATTCATATGGTCATTCACCGAACTTGGCACTCCTTTGATGTTCGATTACCAAACTATTACTCCTGTGCAAATTTTTAACGGTATTAAGGAGATGGACACATCGCAACAACCCTACGCACTCACAGCGGTGATGTTGTTTGCTGCGATACTGTTTTACCTTCTTGGGAAAATGGTTTTTGGCGGGAAAGCGTATGCAATGTACGCCAAGGCGTCTGTACAGTCATCGTTGAAGAAACTAACTCCTCTTTGGGGGTGGCTTGCCATGCTTGCGTTTACAACTGTGATTGGATTAGCAATTTTACCGCATATTTCAGTTCTTTTTACAAGCCTTGCGGTTGAAGGCTCTTGGTATAAATCGGTGTTGCCCACAAGCCTTACATTCGAACATTTTGAAGGCGCGTTAAGTCATAAACTCGCCGTAGGTTCAATTCGCAATAGCCTGCTGTACTCAACTCTTGCGGTTGCGATGGATATGGTCATTGGTATTTTGATTGGGTACATCATTGTGCGTACTAAAATTCGTGGGCGGAGTTTACTTGATGCGCTTTCAATGTTACCCCTTGCAGTTCCAGGTCTCGTGATGGCGTTTGGATATGTTGCAATGTCATTGCGTTGGCCTTTTGGAGAGGGCGATCCTTTAGAAGGTTGGATTGATGTTCTTGGTGCAAACCCAAATCCGATGTTACTGCTTGTCATTGCATATGGTGTCAGACGACTTCCATATGTTGTACGGTCTACGGTTGCCGGTCTTGAGCAAACAAGCGGCGAACTTGAAGAGGCCGCAATGAATCTTGGTGCAGGGCGTATTCGAGCAGTGAGAACAATCATTATCCCCCTCATTATGGCAAACCTCATCGCGGGTGGATTGCTTGCATTTAGTTTTGCGATGCTGGAAGTTTCTGATTCACTCATTTTGGCTCAGCGAGAATCCCACTACCCCATTACTAAAGCAATCTACACACTCTTCGAAAGACTTGGTGATGGTCCCTATATCGCAAGTGCGATGGGTGTTTGGGGTATGGCATTACTCGCGGTGACCCTCATTGGCGCAAGCGTTTTGATGGGCAAGAAAATGGGTGCAATTTTCCGCGTCTAGGGTCAGACCCTATAATGTTGGGTCTGTATGCCTTATACCCTTACTCCAATTACCGACGCGTACGATTTAGATATCGAAACCCTTGATGAATTGCAGGGTGGTGTTGAATGTGAGGATCGATGGATTTTGAATTTTGGTCCCCAGCACCCCGCAACGCACACGACGCTTCGTCTTGTTCTGGAACTTGATGGAGAAAGGGTAGTACGAGCAACGCCACATATTGGTTATTTGCACAGCGGGTTCGAGAAGTTGGCTGAACACCATAATTTTGATCAGTATGTCTGTACTGTCAGTCGTATGGACTACATCAGCCCAATCGTCAATGACATTGCTTGGCATAACGCAGTTGAGAAACTTTTAGACATCGATTTAACTCCACGGTGCAAAGTTATTCGAACAATTCTTTGCGAACTTGGGCGAATCCAAAATCACTTGCTCTGTGTTGGTGCAGCAGCTCTTGACCTCGGTGCTTTCACCAGTTTTCTTTATGGATTCAACGAACGTGAACATATTTATGACATTATGGATTACATTTCAGGTCAACGGTTTCATCCAGATTACACACGTGTTGGTGGATTAATGTACGATCTTCCCTGCGAAACCACGTTCCAAAAAATGGTACGCAAATTTATTGATGTCCGTATGCCTAAAGCAGTTGGTGACATCGAAACACTTTTAAATACAAACCGAATTTTCATCGATCGTGTTGAAGGGATTGGAAAAATCTCAAAAGAAGATGCGACTGCGTGGTCATTAACCGGTCCACTCGCAAGAGCATCAGGAGTAACCCGCGATTTACGCAAGGATGACCCGTTCTTGTGCTTTGAGGATAACTGGGATAGGCAAGGTGCAACCCCGGTTGAGTTTGATGTGCCAATTGCAACTACTGGAGATTGCCTCGCGAGATACCACGTGCGTCTTGAAGAAATGAGGCAATCGTGTCACATCATTAGGCAACTCATTGACAACATTCCAGGTGGACCAGTCAATGCGTTGCCCAGTGGCGGTCTTCAGTTACCACCAAAGGAACAGGTGTACAACTCAATTGAAGGAACCATTCAACAGTTCGAATTGGTGATGCCAAATCGGGGTTGGGAATCTCCTGTTGGTGAGTGTTACGCAGCAATTGAAGGACCAAATGGTGAATATGGTTTCTTCCTTGTGACAGATGGTGGACCATGTTCATGGCGAGCAGCAACACGACCGTGTTCATTTATTAACTTCCAGACATTTGCAAAAATGTTTGAAGGACACCAGCTTGCAGATCTTGTTGCGATCCTTGGTTCACTTAATATCATCGCAGCAGAATTGGATCGTTAAGGATACTCATGACCTGGAAATCTAAACAATCTGCAACTCTCACCATTGAATCAAGAAGTGAACCTTATCTCACCCCCGAAATGGTAGATAAAATCACGAATGAGATTATGCCACTGTATGTAACGAACCGTGGTGCGTTGATGCCAGCATTGCACGAAATTCAACACGAATACGGCTTCATTGCTTGGCAGGCAATGCTTGAACTGGCAAATGTACTAAACATAACGCCAGCCCAAATAGCCGATGTCGTATCGTTCTATGAAGATTACCACATCGAACCGATGGGCAAATATATATTTGGTATTTGTCAATCCATAGCATGTGAAGTGTGTGGACATCAAGCGATTATCGACCACCTGAAACAGAAATTGGACATTGATGTGCATGAAACGACTGAAGATGGCATGTTCTCAATATTAGGAATGGAATGTATTGGCGCTTGCGACATGGCACCGTGTGCTCTTGTGAACGGAACACAGTACAACAAGTTAACAATTTCCAGAATTGATGAACTTTTAGGCGAGTGCAGGGAAGAGGGATGATGTCAGCAGAATACAAAAAACCATTGATGCGTTGTCTCGGCGAATTTGTTGGACACATCTTTCGAGCTGTTAAATCAGATGTACGTACGCGTGAAGTTGACAGAACCGTTGAAGAAAAAAAAGAAGGCAACATGACACTCCGTCGAACAACAATAGACGAGATAGAAATTCACGGAGAGGGTTCAACGCGTGAGTGATCATTTTTTAACACGAAATATTCCTGCTAAACGAGAAGACCGACGAACAATCTCCTGTGAAGAATACGTTGCTCGTGGTGGTTACGAAATACTGAAGCAATCCCTCTTGAAGAAGCCAGAAGAAATTGTTGAGATTATAAAAGTAGCCGAACTACGCGGTCGCGGTGGAGCAGGATTCCCTTGCGGTGTAAAGTGGACCTTCTTACCTGAACCCGACGGTGAAACACGTTACCTTTGCATCAATTGTGACGAAGCAGAACCCGGAACGTTTAAAGATAGATTACTCGTGGACTTCGACCCACACTCCGTCATCGAAGGTATTGCCATTACGTGTTATGCATGCAAACTTGATACCGCTTTCTTTTTTATTCGTGGCGAATGGGAAGAGCAAGCAAAAATTATGCAACACGCCATTGACGAAGCATACGAGTTTGGAATTTTTGGTTCGCAAGGAATACTGGGCGGTTCATCTGACTTCTCAATCGAATGCATACAACATCGTAGCGCAGGCGCATATATTTGCGGTGAAGAAACGGCATTGCTCGAAGCAATTGAAGGTAAACGAGGTTGGCCAAGAGTTAAACCACCCTTCCCAGCAGTAAGTGGTTTGTTTGGCCGACCAACAATAATTAACAACGTCGAAACACTCGCAGCGGTTCCACTTATCCTTGAGTACGGAGCAGATTGGTGGAAATCATTTGGATGTAAATCAACAATTGGTGCTCCTGCAAGTTATGGCTTGAAACTCATGGGCGTTTCAGGACACGTGAACAACCCCGATGTATTTGAAGTACCCTTAGGAATTACGCTTCGCTCACTTGTTGAAGACCATGCTGGTGGAATGAAAAACGGTCGCGCATTTAAAGGAGCAATTGCAGGTGGAGTGAGCATGGGTGTTCTTGGTCCAGATCAATTTGATGCGGAAATGGACTTTGATATTGGTGTTAAATATGAAGTGATGGGACATGGAACAGCGTGTCCAACTGTATTTGATGAAGACACTGACATGGTCGCAGTTGCACGAAACTGTGCAAGGTTCTTTAAAAACGAATCTTGTGGACAGTGCACACCATGTCGCGAAGGTTCTGATTGGATTTATAAACTTCTTTGTCGAATTGAAGATGGCGATGGATCAATGAATGACCTCGATCAAGTGCTGGAAGTAGCAAGTTCGATGGGAGTCATTACCGGAACCACAATTTGTGGGTTAGCCGATGGCAACAATTGGGCTGTGAGAACCATCGTGAATAAGTATCGAAGCGAGTTTGAAGCACGTTGTAAGCCACATATCGTTGCTGTAACCACCTAAAACGCATCTTAATTTGTTTTGTTGAGTTTTATATGTATGCTGTACACAAAGAAATGGAAGAGTCTTTAGAACAATCCGACCAACCTCCGCCGAGCGTTTCCATTCAAGGTGACGTTGCATTGCACCACACGTACCTTGAAGAGCACGCAATTTCTGCATTGATTTATTTAAATAAAGAACATTCAGAAGTCTCGGTACTGGTTGTAGATGAAGAAACAATGTCTACGCTCCATTCTAAACACTCAGGAATTGACGAAACAACAGACGTGTTGACATTTGATCATGGGAGTGATGAGCACGCAGTTCGCGCAGACATTGCTGTTTGCGGAGATGTCGCCCTCCTTGAATCAGAAAAACATAACACGACAATTCAAAATGAGTTGCTGTTGTATATTTTGCACGGCATATTGCACTGTTGTGGTTTTGATGATTGTGATGACGAATCTCACAAAAAAATACACGCTGAAGAGGATAGAGTTTTAAAAGCGATTGGTGTTGGCACAGTTTGGAGCAACGTTACATGATTGCATTCATATGGATTATTCTGATTGTGCTTCTGTTCATTTGTACATGGACAGCGGTTATTGAAAGAGCCATGTTGATGACAACTCCATTGGTTCTACGCCATGAAATGGAAATACGCGGAACTCCGGCACGTGGCTTATGGATTGAAGAGCAATACGAATCGTCGTTGCAATCATTGGCTCTTATAAAAATTCTTAGTTTTACAATGACAATTTTTTGTTTTGCATTAGTACTCGATGCTGAAGTATTCACCCTCGGTAATTTCGCAATTGGTGCGGCTATTGCTGCAGTCCTATATTGGTTTTTCGCTTGTCTTATTGCAGGCGCTATTGCGAGAGCCGTCCCTGTTGGGTCAGTGATTCGCAATTGGTACGTGCTTCGGTTTGTTTCTTTGCTGAACCCAGCGATTCAATGGATTGTTGAGGGCGTTGCTGAAATTGCAAGACGACTCACTGGTGCAAACCTAAAACAAAACGGTGGTCTGAATCCTGTAGAAGAGCAACTCCTTCGTTCAATCGAACATTCACAACGCGAAGGCGGTATTCCAGCTGAAGCAGCGGAGATGATGGAAAATGTTGTTGATTTAAGCGACACCGATGTCGGTGAAATTATGACACCGAGAACAGATATTGAAGGCTTAGAAATTACAAATGATCTCAGTGAAATACGAAAGTTTGCATTGGATTCAGGGCACTCAAGAATCCCCGTATTTGAAGAAAACCTCGATCAAATTCTCGGTATTTTGTATGTCAAAGACATGATTGAGTTTTTAGGTGCCGAAGCAAATGGATTTGAGTTAAAAAGCATTTTACGAAAACCAATTGTTGTTCCAGACACGAAGCCAGTACAAGAATTACTTGCAGATTTTCAAACAAGTGAAGTACATATGGCAGTCGTCATTGACGAATATGGTGGAACGGCAGGACTCGTTACAATCGAGGATGTACTGGAAGAAATAGTTGGTGAAATCCGCGATGAACACGATGATGCTGAATCGGATGAACCCGAGTTGAAAAGAATCAATGAGTACATTGTTGAGGTTGATGGGCGGTACAACCTTGACGATTTCAATGATGAACTTGAAGCGAAATTACCCGAAGATGAAGAATACGACACGATTGCTGGATTTATTCTTGCCACACTTGGGCACGTTCCACTGCAGGGTGAACGTATAGAGACACACGGAATGAACATTACTGCAATTCAAGTCTCAGAGACCCAGATTATCAGGCTGTCAATTGATTTTTCAACAACCGATGATTAATTGACAATAAAGCGAGTGCCATTTCCGTTATCCTGCACTTTCCTCACTAGATAAAGGAGATGGAAATGAAACTGGTACTCACAACCCTTGGTGTAATTTCGACGCTGATTTTAACTGCTTGCACAAAGACTGAAAGCGCAACATCAACGATGGCTACAACACATCCTCCGGATTTAGATGTCGAAATCGAAGTTGAGGATGGCGAGATTATCATCATGATTGACAGCGAGGAGCAAGTCTTCGAATTAAGTGAAATAATGAGTGGTGTTGATTTCGGAAACATGAGTGGTGAATTCCAAGTTCACATGATTATCAACGGTGAAGAAATTGATGGACTGCCTGAAGGTATGGTGACTCGTGTTATGAAAATGATGGGCGGTCACGGCGGACCACCAGAAGACATGCGAGAGATGCATGAACACATGATGCAAATGCAAAGAGATGGTGAACATCGTGGTGAAGGGCGCATGCGTTCTCGTGAAATTTCAGAAGAAGAACAATTTATGCGAGAGCTTGGAATACTCGGTGCTGTTTCAGAACATCTTGAACACAACGAAGCCGTTGCGTTGATGGGTATTCACATGATTCGCGATGAACTCGAAGGCGAAATGCGTATGGAGGCGCTTGAAGAAATAATCGAAGGTTCCGACGAAGGCACCGCTGTACGAAACGCAGCCCTTATCGTTGCTATCCTAACCATGCAAGAAGAAGGCGACATAGAAGCTGCGACCGATTTAATGGTTGAACTTGTTCTTTCTAACTAAGAAGTTTTTCATACTTCTTCAGACGTGCTTCAAGACCACGTCGCAAAGTTGTGGTTATTGGTGTATCGAGATTACGACAAACAATAGTCAGCATATTGACTAGCCCGTGAAAATCACTTACTGAAATCACTTCAGGTGCGACTTTTGCAGACTTTTTCTTATGCAACACGCCATCAATATCTTTCATGTTGTGATAATTGCCAAGTGCCAAACACAAGCACGTTGAGAGATAGCCGTACTCACAAAAAACAGTTGATTCACACGTTCCTCCAGGCATAAGTTTACGCTGCCATGTGAATTTCTTTTGTGCATTCATTATGTTCGCAATAGCATTTGTTAACTCGGGTCCAAATACACTTGTTTTGTCACCAACGCGTAGAATAGGACCCCCGCCGATAGGCGACTCTGGAAAACTTCTTGAGGTTTCAAGGCAAAGCAATTTGGATGCTTTTGGTATAGACCGATTTTTCGCAGCGGCAATTGCGCCAACGAATCCAATTTCTTCAGCGCGGGTCAGTAAAACTCCAACGTGCCCCAATCTCGGTAACGCTTTTATTTTGTCGAGTGCAGAAATTGCAGCAGCAACTCCCGCTAAATCATCACATGCGGGTGCATGGAGCAGCCCGTTCTTTACTATTGGCGGTGGAAATTTCCATCTTGCAATATCGTCTCGAATCAAGATTCCAGCGACACCCTTTCTAAGTTTCGCCACAACTCTTTTGAATGGTTTTGCCTTTGGGTTAAGAGATTCAATTGTTCCGATATAGCTGTTCTCTTCGTTGTCGAACACCTCAATCTTTGCTCCAACGAAGTATGCATTGTGGACCCCACCCCTAAATTCCATTTCAAGACGGTACTCATCAATTTGTTTTTGCACAACAAATGCAGGATGATCGAGGTGAGCAGTGATATAGATTGGTTTTTTCGATGTTTTTCGTACTTGATGAAGGAGGAGATTTCCAAATTTGTCGTGTATAAGACGGATTCCACTTTGTTTTTCCACCCACCGTTCAACCCAAGCAATGACTCTTCCCTCTTGCCCAGCTGCAGTTGGAATTGCAGTGAGTTCCATCAACCATTTCAAATGCTTTTTCATCTGACTCATTCTATGGTGTCAGACACCGAGTGTCAGACACCATAGAATACGGAAATGGTGTTAGCGACGATTGAGGAGATATTGGAAGACTTGCAAGCCGGTAAGATTATTGTGCTCATTGACGATGAAGATCGTGAAAATGAGGGAGATTTCGTTGTCGCTGCTGAGCACATTTCTGTCGAGTTGATTAATTTCTTCACTCGAATCGGTGGTGGCTATTTGTGTGTTGCAATGACAGGAGACGATTGTGATCGACTTGAACTTGGTCCTCAGGTACGAAATAACACAAGTGTTAGGGGAACTCCCTTCACAATCAGCGTTGATGGTCACCCTCGTTATGGAGTCAGCACCGGAATTTCTGCAGCCGACCGAGTAAAAACGATTGAATTGTTAGTAGCTTCAGAATCAAATCCTGACGATTTTGTCCGTCCCGGACATATCAACCCACTTCGAGCTAGAGATGGGGGAGTTCTTGCTCGAACAGGTCAAACTGAGGGCTCAGTTGACTTGTGCAGGCTTGCGGGGTTGAAACCTGCCGCTGCAATAATCGAAGTTGTCAAAGAAGATGGTGAAATGGCTCGCGTTCCAGATCTCGAAATAATTTGCGAACAATACGACTTTAAAATGTGTTCCGTTGAGCAAATCATTGAATACCGATTGGCACGAGAAAGTCTAATTAGCAGAATAGAACCAATTTGTGGAACACCAATCGAAACGCCATATGGCGTGTTCAATTTAATTGCATATCACAGTGCAATCGACGCGGTTCCCCATCTTGCACTCACCGTTGGCAGTGTGGGTGAACTTGATGAATACGGCGCTGCTCATCCCATTTATGAACCAACGCTTGTTCGCGTACACCGTCGAAACTTGCTCGGCGATATTTTTGACGCAAACGAACACCCATCCGGCAAGGAACTTCGCGCTTCACTTCGTATGATTACAAAAGCAGGAAGTGGTGCACTTATTTATCTTCGACCCGAACAATATGGTGACGAGTTTATAGATCGACTTCAAAAAATTCAACGACCCGAGCAAGATGTCAATGTTCCCGATCTTACGGTATCGAAGAAACCGATGGACCGTCGTGATTATGGAACTGGAATCCAAATCATTCGTGACCTCGGATTAAAAAAATTGAAACTCTTAACGAATCACCCAAAACACCTCACCGCTTTGCACGGATTTGGAGTTGATATCGAGGAACAAATCCCCATCAACATAGATGGCGATCGTTAACGTCGATTTCCAAACAGGATTGCCAATCGAAAGCACAGTTTTACACCTTCAAGGTAAATCCAAACAAGCGTGACCATCAGAATGAAACCACAAAACCATTCCATACCAGCAGCAACCGCTTTGAGCCATGCTTCGCGGTTCTTCAAAACTTGGTTACTTATTTCTAGAATGTTTTTTCTAAACTCATCGTAAATCCTTTGTGGTTTGTACTCGTGTATTCTATTCACATTCAATCATGAAAACAAAAGAACTCATTTCAGCTTTTGATTCCTTTGCCCCCCCGTACCTAGCAAACGAATGGGACAATGTCGGTCTATTGGTAGGAACACCTGACTGGTCTTCAAACAAAATACTACTCACGATTGATTTGACTGAGGCGGTGATGCAAGAAGCGATATCGTTGAATACAAATACAATCGTTTCATACCATCCACCTATTTTTAATCCACTGAAATCAGTGACCAACCGTTCGTTTAAAGAACGTATTGTTCTTGATGCAATCTTGCATAAAATCGCAATCTACTCTCCACATACCTCACTTGATGTAGCAAGGGGTGGAGTGAACGATTGGATTGTTGAAGGCATCGGAGTCGGTGATGTTCGTGCAATCCAGCCATTTGGAAATTTACCTCCCAATGAAGAGTGCAAACTCGTTACCTTTTGCCCCGAAGATAAAGTAGAAGAACTTCGTCTATCACTTTCAAGTGTTGGTTGCGGGCGAATCGGCCAGTATGAGCAATGCTCTTTTGCAACGACGGGTACAGGTACGTTTATTGGTAACGAAGGCACGAACCCAACGCACGGAAAAGCAGGCGAGTTGCAACGTGTAATTGAATGCAAATTTGAAATGGTGGTGTCTAAAAATTCGCTTTCACTCGCAATACAAGCACTTAGGCAGTTTCATCCCTACGAAGAACCCGCCCTTGAAGTATATGAACTTTGCGAACGGCCACGAAGAGAGATGGGTGTGGGACGGCGCATCCATCTGGACAAACCCGTGCAACTTGATGAACTCTCTCGTAAATTAAAGAAACATTTGGGGATTGGATATGTACGCGTTGCTCCTGCAGCAGGAAAAGGGAATAGGATCGAAGTGCAAACGGTCGGGCTATGTGCGGGAGCGGGGGGTTCAGTTTGCGAACTAGCGATTGACGATGGTTGCGAAGTATTTATTACAGGGGAAATGACACACCACCAAGTGATTGCTGCGACCGCTCGGGGTTGCACCGTGATGTTAACAGGGCACACCAACAGTGAACGTGGGTATTTGCCGAAACTCAAGGAACAACTAGAAACGTTTCTCCCAAAAGCGAGTATCACAGTAAGCAAGGCAGATGCCCCACTCTGGACATACTTCTGACGCTGGTCGTTTATTTCATAAACAACCCGTGTGATAGTTTGTATTGCGGGCAACTCACAATGTGGTCATTCACCATACCGATTGCTTGCATAAAGGCGTAACAAATTGTTGGCCCTACAAATTTGAAGTTGTGCTTCTTTAAATCTTTCGCCAGCGCCTCACTCATTGTCGTAGACGCTGGGATTTGCGAATCGGTTTTCCATTTGTTCACGAAAGTTGTATGGTTGACATGTTTCCAAAGGAACTCATCGAATGAGCCGATGCCGTTTTCCATTATTTCAAGCCACGACTTTGCATTTGCAATAGCGCCATTAATTTTCGCTTGGCTTCGAATGATTCCAGCATCTTTTAATAGACGATTGACTTGTTTTTTGCCATATCGTGCAACTTTTTCAGGGTCGAAATTGTCAAAAGCGTTACGAAAATTCTCCCGCTTCTTTAGAACGATAATCCATGAAAGCCCCGCCTGAAAACCATCTAGACATAATTTTTCATACAGCGCTCGGTCATCATGTTCGGGAACACCCCACTCGTCATCGTGATATGCAACATAAATCGGGTCATCTCCACACCACGAACAACGGGGCATCAATTGCCACCCAGTAAACCTTCAAGAAGGTCGAGCGGGTTTGGTGCTTCTTTGTCTCCGCTGCCAAAAGCATCTCCAATCGCATCACCAATCGCGGTAATTGCAACACTTTGCAAAATTTTGCTGAGGTCAAAACTTGGATCTACTTTTGTAACTGGGTTATCAATTGTTCCTGTAATCAAAATGGGTACATCGATATCCGTTGCAAGACCTCGAAGTTCTTTAATGGAATACCCCAAACCTGTGAGTGGAACCGCAGTATGCAGTTCCAATTGGCGGTTAACAAAGTTAATCGTTCCAGAATATGGAATAGTGTATTTGTTCGCAAGCGTGAGGTTAAACCTCCTGTATGTTGCTATTCCGTTTCGTATTTCAATAAAAATAGGTTCAAAGAATGCGGGAATCACTTCAACATGTTTCGTGTTGAACATGGGAAGGAGTTTCATAGTGACAGAACCACTGTCAAGTTCAACTTCGCCGATATCAATATAAACATCCGCATTGAGCGTAGATATATCGCCATCCAATGACGTTTGAACACGAGATACCTGCATTTGAATGGGGCGCTTTACAGAACGAATGTCTGAAAGAACGGGACCCAAATCTTTTAACAAGTGTTTTGTGAGCGAAGAAGACAACTGCAACTCTGCTCGAGTTGCAACCCCTGGAATCGTAATGAGTTTTCCGTCGAAAAACCCAATCGATGTTTCAAATGCCGCGTTTGGTGAAGTTCCACCAGCAACAAGAATTGGTTCATTCAGCAAATCTGTTGCTTTTACTTCAACCGCAATTGGCGAGCCGATGGAATCCACAAGTAGTCCATTGCATTCCCAAATAGCATCGAGCAAATGCGTGTCGATTCCAGTTGCCACAATGTGCCCATCAAGTTTGCCATCAGTTTGCCTAGTAGTAGTTCCTTGGATGAATGTATGTTGTTTTCCAATATCAAATGAAAGATCAAATTCAGCATTCCCGTCCAAATCAACAGATTTAATATTCGAAAGAAGAGTTGATTCAGCATTAACAGGAACACCGAATAACTCAGTCGCGAGTGCTTTGCTGAGTTTAGTTTTAACCATCGCATTGTTCAATGAAACGAATTCATCGCCCTTCAATTGGACGGTGCCATACATTTCAGCGGGTTCGCTTGCAACCTCTATACGAAAACCATCTTGTACAAATGTCAAAGTTGAGGAAAAGTTTGGTCCTATATATTGAAGAAGTTCGCGCCCGTCTTCAGGTATGTACGGTTTCACAATTCTTGTTGGTACGAGTTCAACAACAACCGTGCCAGTTCCATGAGGGAACCGATTTACAATCGTTGTATAGAGATCAGCGACAGAGTTGAGTTTGTTTTTGTTGTTTGAATGCAATGAAGTGTGAAAACGTGATTCAACTCCATTCAGTAACGCAGAGCCATCAACCACAATTTTCCGCTCGCCCAAATCAGCAGAAAAATCGGCTAGTACATTTCGGATTTTGGTATTTGAAGGAACATGTAGTAACTTGCCGGAAATGTCAACATTTCCAACACATTCAGCACCGTCGTTTGGACTAAAACCATAAGGAACGAGCCGATCAAAATGAAGAGTTACATTTGCACTTCCTTGGATTTGATTGTCAGTGAACTTTTGTATAAGTTCAGAGTGCACTTCAACAGTAACATCAATTTTAGTTATGGTTCCGTTGTCAGAATCAACAATTGCAGACGCTTGCAATTTATCAGAAGTAAACGATGCTCTCATTGGCGGCCCACCCAAAGTGCGTTCAAGGTCTACATCCATTGTCTTTCCAATATCTCGCAACGGATCAATGTCGTATTTGTTGAGCAATGGTGCAAGAATTGTTGTTGGTACTTGCGCTAACCTTACCGTCCCCACAATTTCTTTGTCATCAAATACGAACGCACCACGCTCCTGATCTGTGGAAATCAGTTGTGTTTTAATGACAAAGAACCCCTTTTGCTCATCGTATTCAGCGAACGACCCCGTCCCAGAAACAATTATTGCATCGCTGAATTTTGGCGATGAAATTTGAGCAGATATTTTGACGATAGACCACCCCCCCTGACCATTAATAGTTGGAAGTGCAACATTTTCAATTGAAATGACACACTCTCCACTGGCATCCCAATTAAAGTCCCCCTCTTTCGTAAGAATATCTGGTGCGTTTCCTACACACTCGATGGTTCCGCCTGAATCAGAAGATGCTGTAAATTTTCCTCCAAAATGTCTACCGGGATCCACGAGGAGTTCACCCTGAATATCATGCAACACGAACGACTCGTCGCCTTCAATTGTGAGCGTATCGAAATGTGTAGTCAGCACAATGTTTGGAATAGAAAACCCCGATTCGTTCGATTCAATTACAAGTACAATTTCTTCGGGGACTGATTCACCCTCGGAATCTGTTGATGTATGAATGACAACGTCACCCCGAACATCAACATGAATCAAGGCATTTGGCCGGATAAAGTCAAGTAATGAATCGGCGAGTTCAACCCGAACATCTGCAGTAAAAACTCCATCCTGAAGATGAAGACCAGAAAGGATTTGGGGACCCGCCCAAGAAATTTCTATAGAACGAACCGAGTTCGCAGAATTTTCCGTAATCTTCCCTCGAATAATGTTGGAGACAACGATTGGAACAGCGAAATACACACCAATAATGGTGATGGCGAGAACGGAAACGACGATGAGGAGAACCTTTTTCATACAGTGCACATGATACCTCTCTGGTATCCTGAAGCACGATGAATGAGATGCGGGTACAAATTAAAGCGAATGCCAAGGTCAATTTAACTCTGAGCGTTGGCGAGGTATTGGACAACGGCATGCATCTTATTGAGTCAAAAATGGCTCGTGTAGCATTTTTTGATGATCTTGAAATCACAAGGCTCGATAGTCATGCCACTTCAAGGTACACCATTCGTTGGCACGAAGATGCCCCTAGAAAAACAGAAATCGATTGGTCGGTCACTGACGACCTTGCTGTTCGTGCCCACAGCCTGATTGAGAAAGTGGTGGGTCATGCCCTACCCGTACAAATGAAACTGGAAAAGCGAATTCCTGTCGGTGGTGGTCTGGGTGGTGGAAGTGCAGATGCCGCTGCGATGCTTCAAGCTGTAACTCGATTATTTCAACTGGACCTCGACGTATGTAAAAACGCTTCGTCACTTGGTTCGGATGTGCCGTACCTTCTGCATGGCGGATCTTGTGTAGTGGGGGGAACTGGGGATGTCATCACGCCAATCAAACACGAGACGCAACATTTGGTACTCATGATTCCACCATATAGTTGTGAAACCTCGGAGGTGTATCGAGCATTTGATGCATTGGAATACCACGAAACTAATTCGGGTAATGACCTGTTAACCCCTGCCTGTGTGGTTGAACCAAGGCTTGCGACGGACATGGAAACTGCAACCACCCTTTTGGACCAAGAAATCCATCTTTCTGGGAGTGGCTCAACAATGTTCGCAATCTGCGATAATGCAGAGCACGCAGCCGAAACCGCGAAGAAGTTGGAAGAACACACAGAACTTGTTGCAATTGCAACCAGACTTGCGAAGAAGTATTGGAGAGAATATGACCACAATGATAATGACCGACTTTGTCCCCGCAGAAATTGACGCGACAGTGTGGGAAAACGTGCAACCGTACTACCAACAACTACAGAGTCGAGAATTTAAATGTTCAGGTTGTATTGAACAATTTCTTCTAGATCGCAGTGAACTTGATGCTGCCGTTACCGAAGCCGGCTCCAATTTGTATATCGCAATGACGTGTAACACAGAAGATGAAGATGCGAAGAACGCATTTTTATCCTTTGTAGAGAACGTAGAGCCCGAATTGAAAAAAGTTGGTTTTGAACTCAATAAAAAAGTAGTTCAATCTCCCTATGCACAAGATTTGGATAGCGAACGGTACGGCGTATTGATTCGCGATTGGAAAGCTGACATAGAGTTATTTCGAGAAGAGAATGTCCCTCTGCAAACGGAAGATATAAAATTGGGACAAGAATATGCAGAACTCTGCGGTAGAATGATGGTCAACTTCGATGGTGAAGAAAAAACGATGCCACAAATGGGCGTTTATCAACAGGAACAAGACCGAAGCATACGAGAAGCCTCATGGCGCGCAGTTGCCGAGCGAAGGTTACAAGACCGCGACACAATTGATGACATCTTCGACAAAATGGTTGTGAATCGAAACCAAACAGCAAAGAATGCTGACTTTGAGGACTACCGGGGATATATGTTTGCGGTTAAACACCGCTTTGATTACACCCCTGAAGATTGCATCGCATTTCACGACGCGATTGAACAGACATGTATGCCAATTGTTCGCAAACTTGCAGAAGAGCGCAAGGAAGCACTAGGTCTAGAGACGCTTCGCCCGTGGGATTTGGCAGTTGATCCACACGGCCTCGCTCCATTAAAACCCTTTGATACCGCCGATGATTTAATTGAGAAAACATCAAAATTGTTTCACCGAATGAACGGTGAACTTGGTGGCATGTTTGACTCCATGCGTGATGGCGGATATTCGCTTGACCTAGCATCAAGAAAAGGCAAAGCGCCGGGTGGGTATCAAGCAAGCCGTGATCGGCAAAGCAAGCCGTTTATCTTTATGAATGCAGCGAGTTTACCCCGCGATTTGGACACAATGGTTCATGAAGCAGGTCACGCGTTCCATTACATGTTTTGCCGGCATGATGATTTAGTTTGGTATAGAGGAGCCC
>Ga0066376_10001799_pt1 | contig 20508 bp, 17 predicted proteins | sample Knorr_S15_td_Bot_FD_77009 | JGI IMG/M metagenome (GOLD analysis project Ga0066376, IMG submission 77009) | Marine microbial communities from Southern Atlantic Ocean transect - Knorr_S15_td_Bottom_ad_5009_LV_A | ecosystem: Environmental > Aquatic > Marine > Oceanic | place: Southern Atlantic...
CGTACATCCCTGAGACGATGCTGTTGCGCGAGGGGCCGCACACGGCGCCCTGGACGTAGGCGTTAGTGAAGGCGATGCCGCGGCCGGCGAGGCGGTCGATGTTGGGGGTGATGACGTGTTCAAAACCCAGACAGGCCAGGGTGTCCCAGCGCTGCTGGTCGGTCATGATGAGGACGATGTTGGGCTTGTCGGACATGGGGTTCCTTATCTTGCTGTAAATACAGACAGTTATGGCGCGTGCTGATTTGGGTGAGAAACAAAAAATTGATCTAATGAATATCTAATGGAATTCTCGCCACCTGTTTTCGGTCCTTCGCACGAGGTAGGGAGGTTGGTGAGGATAAAGGGGCATTGAGGGGCAATTGAGGGGCATTGGGGGGCATTATCGAATGTGGGTCAACCACGGAAGTGGGTCAACGACCGGAACCGATGTCGGGTGGGTGGAGCTCGAAGACGAAGTCGTACGCGTCCTCTGGTGTCATCATCTCAGCTCGCTCCCAACTGTTCCGATACCGCGCCCAGATAATAGTGAGCATCATGATGTCCACCGCAAGGCATCTTGACGCTCGGAGTCATTGCACTACCTTATCATGCACGACGCCAGCTTGGCTCACTCCAACCAGAGGAGGTAGACGGATGCGCACGACGCTCACGCTCGACGATGAGATAGCCCGGCAGCTCAACCGGCTGGCTCACAGCCGTGAGTCGTCCTTCAAGGCGACTGTCAATGAAGTGCTCAAGCGGGGCCTAAGCGAGATGACGGCACCGTCCGAGCCTAGGGCTTATCGCACGCGCGCCCTGCATCTGGGGGCGTTCAGGGGTATCGATCCGGCCAGGCTGGGACAGAGCGATGACATCGCCGGCGATGTCCACAGGATGGCGGGACCGGATGATTCTAGTTGACGTGAACTTGCCGGTCCATGCCGTGAACCTCGACTCACCGTTTCACGAGAAGGCGCGAACATGGTGGGATGCGGTGCTGTCCGGCGTGGAGCCCGTGTGCCTGCCATGGGTGACGGTCCTGGGCTTCCTCAGAATTGCGACGAGCCGCCACATCCTCGCGCAACCGATGTCGCACACGACGGCGTGCGAGTATGTCGATGGGTGGTTCGGCCAGCCCTGCGTGAGAAGCATCGACCCACTGCCGGGGCACTGGGAGCTGGTGCGATCCCTGCTCGAGAGCGTGGGCAGCGCGGGCAATCTGACAACGGACGCTCATCTGGCCGCTCTCGCCCTGGAGCACGGGTGCGTGGTATACAGCACAGACGCAGACTTCGGGCGCTTTCCTGGCCTCCGCTGGACCAATCCCGCCTAGTCCGCCACAGGGACTCCCGCCTCCCGCAGAGCCCGCCCGCGGTATGCCCCGCGACCTCCAGAAACCTGACGGCGTCACGCCGTCCCCTGCCCGTTCTCAATTCTGTGTGTGAGTCGTGAATCTTTACCGAGGCGGTCGGTCAGCCGTTCTGACCATCCGGATAAAGGCCAGGTAGCGAGCGCTCGCCGCATCACTGAAGCGGCAGCACGATGTGGGACGCCCGCCCGGCTGGGGGTAGATCGTCTGGCGCGCCGTCTCGAAGTTCCGGTCCAGCCCCATGCCCTCAAACCACGAAGCCGGCCCGGATTTTCGAGGCGAGCGGCACCACTACCAGCTGATTCGACGCAATCCCCTCACCGCATCGAAATGGGTGTCGCGACTGACGACAGGCAGACGGTGTTCTCGACTCAAGGCTGCGATCCAGGCATCATTGGTGGGGATGGGCGTGCCCGCTTCTCTTCAGTTCGTGCCACAGCGCTGCATAATACACCGTGGTCGATTCGAGGACATGGACTACGACCAGTTCGGAAAGCACTTCGTCCAGCCACCCCTCGTAGGCCTTTCGATGACGCGATTGCCGCACGCCATAGCGGTACTCACCAAGCACGACAACCGGCAGATACAACTGCGCCGACGTCTCGAGTTGCGCGCCCAGGCTGTCGTCGCCCTCGGCGAACGCAGAGAGCGCATTGGTGTCCAAAATCATCGCCATGCGTGCTTGTCTATATGCTCGAAGGCTTCCTCGATGGCATCGTTGATCACGTCGCTGTCTTGGCGCAGATGCTGGAGGCCGCCGAAGACTCGACGCCACGGAGGCGGAGTTTCCGCGGCGCTCCGCTGAAACTCCGCCTGTAGGGCCCGCGTGACGACGGCCCGCAATGTGATTCCTTCGCGGGCGGCTACCATTTTCGCCTCACGGAACAGGGGATCCGGGATGTCCAGCGTAGTTTTCATCAATGTCTCCGTTGATATGGGAATACGGCTATTGTACCCATAAATATCACCACTGCAACCCAGCGAGCGTTCGCCTGCTGGCGCTCACCGTCACTTTTGAATCGATTGGCACTACACCGCCCCCATCTGTCCAGGCAATTCCCGCATTTGCCTCGCCAGTACTCTACGTTAAATTCACTTCTACCATCCCGGACTCCGTGAGTTTTACGACCGATGTCACCCTCATTTTCACGATCGACAGTTGTTGGATGCGGGCATCACAGATGAAGATAATCTCGCCGTGTTCCGGTTCGATGAACACAGCAATGTCTGGGTCAGCGCTGTGGTGGACAAAGACAGCAACGCAGTGATGTTTACGGAATTGACCTTGGAGTCTGGGCCCTGGCTACCTGATCAGTCAAATATTCACTCACGGTGTACAATATGCTGGGCCAGGAGGTAATTCGGCTTGTTGACCAAGAGCATTCTCCTGGCGCTTACACTGCTAACATGGAATGGTATGAATTCATCGGGTCACTCTCTGGCAAGCGGAATCTACGTTTACCGACTCGAGAGTAGCACCGGGTTTCGGGAGACAAAGCAGATGAACCTGCTCAGGTGAGGTCGAGATGATCTGGTTTTGCCGAGTGACATCCAACTTCGTGCCGGTCACGGCCGGTGGCGTGCCGTGGTCTGCAACGGTCGGCCGCTCTTCACTTCCGTGCCTGCCGCGGAACCTCCAAAACGCTGCTGGATCCACTTAAATGCGCGCTCTGGTCGCGGTGCTGGTCCTGTGCGTTCTGTGCTTTCCAACCCGGAGAGTCTCAGCGGACGCGGCAGACGTCTTCGGGCTGGAGCCGAGGGTATCGGCGATGGGAGGGGTGGGAACGGCCCTGACCCACAGTGCCACAGCCGCCTACTACAACCCGGCGGCCATTGTGGGCGGGGAGGGGAATACACTCCTGCTGGGTGTAACGGGAGCACGGACATTCTTCCCCGCAAGCACCGATGTTGTCGTCGGTTATGACGGGGAAACTCCTCTGGTCTCCGACGTCGCCAACGACACGGACCCGGTGGCGGGCATAACCATGGCCGCGGCGATTCGCTTGGGGAGCCGACTCGGAGTCGGCCTGTTGCTTTATCATCCGGGTCAACGGACCCTGCGCGTCCGCTCCCAGGATCCCTTTATTCCTACTTACACCCTGTACGACAACGCTCAGCAACGGTTCACGCTGAATGTCGGGCTGGGCGTTCGGGCCGTGTCCTGGCTCCGGGCGGGAGTCGGTGCCAGTATTCTCACCACCAACCGTTTTGACCAGTCCTTCGACCTCGCCGCCGGAGCAGAGGACAGCCAGGACTCACGGGGCTTTCTCGGATTGGACGTCGTGCCCGTCGCCGTCCCCACGGCGGGTATCTCAATCGATCTTGCCCGGCTGTCATCGGCATTGGAATCCATGTCGCTGGGCATGGCGTTTCGCGGCCAGGTGGAGCTTCCCGTGGCGATCGCGTTTGTCAACGGGGCCGAGGTTGTGGTGAGTGCTGGTCCGTCGTCCGAATTTCGTCTCCGCACGGTACTGGCTGGGAATATCCCGCTCACGGGCCACTTTGCCCCGGCCAAACTGTCGGTCGGCTGGAGTTGGGACGATCTATCACATCGGTGGTCGACGGCGGCTTCGGTGACGTGGCTACAGTGGTCGCGTTTCCGGGCTCCTGATCTGGACCCTCTGTTTGACCCTCTTGTTCTTGAGCCGCTGGGCGAGCTCACGATAAACTGGCGGAGACCCCCTGCCGAGAATTTTCGCGATATCCTGATGGGGGGCGTGGGCGTGGAGTGGAGGACCGCGCGCGGGAACTTCGCGCGCTGGGCGATACGAGGCGGGTACGCCTTTGAACCAACACCTGCTCCTCGCCAAACCGGGGAGACAAATCGTTTAGACGCGAACAAGCACATCCTCACTGCGGGAGCTGGCCTGGAGCTCGCGAACACGGGGCCGAGCTGGCCGCCACTGAAGATAGACTGGTACGCGCAACTTCATGTTCTGTCCGGTGACACCGCATCAAAGAGGGTTCGTTACGACTGCGCCGATGCTTCCGAGCGTCCCCCAGTCGGTTACCCGTGTGTGGGTGAAATCGGCTCGTCCGGTCAGATTATTGCGACTGGCGCCAGTCTGACATTGGAATTCTGAGTCGCCGACGGGAGGAGGCCGCAAGGGTGATCTGCAGAGGCTGGGTAATGGGGTGATCCGGTGGTCGTCCAGCAGGCCGCAGGTGCTGCGGCAGCCGCGACTGACGGTCGCGTCAGGAAGCGATGCCTCGCTCTTCGAGCATCGCCATAACGGCATCGACACATCGCGTCACCGTCCACTGGTGTGTGGGCAGCACGAGATCGGCTGAGGTCGGTTCCTGGTAGGGAGCTGACACACCGGGGAACCCGGCGATCTCGCCGCTGTCGGCCCGCAGGTACTGGCCATCGGTGTCGCGCTCGCGGCAGATGTCGACCGGCGCCGACAGGTGGACGACGAGAAAGCGCTGTTCCCCGACCACCTGGGCCGCTTTGCGTCGCACTTGTTCGTTAGGTGCGACGAAGGCACCGATGCAGATCAGGCCCGCGTCGTTGATCAGCTTCGCCACTTCGGCGCTGCGGCGCAGGTTCTCCGAGCGATCATCGGCGGAGAAGCCCAGGTCGCGGCTGATGCCACGGCGCATGTTCTGCCCATCCAGCACCGTCGCCGCGTGCCCCTGGTCGAACAACCGTCGCTCCAGCGCGTAGGCGATCGTGGTTTTGCCTGAGCCGGTGAGACCGGTGAGTAGGATCGTGGCCGGCGTCTGGCCGAAGCGGGCGACTCGTTCATCGTCGCTGACCGCGCTCAACTCGGCATGCAGATCCTCCGACTGCGGCGAAGCATCCCAGTGATCGCGCCGTTGATCGCTGGTGGTTCGATCGACGATCATGCCCGCCGCCACGGTCGCATTGCTGATGCGATCCACGACGATGAAGGCCCCCGTGGCGCGATTGCGACGATAACTGTCGAAGCAGACCGGCTCGCTCAAACGGACGTGACAGCGACCGATCTCGTTCAGCTTCAGCGTTGGCGACTCAAGCCGGTGCAGCGTGTTGACGTCGATTTGATAGCGCAATGTGCCGATCGCGCCGGTGACGACCTTGGTTCCCTGTTTGAACAGGTAAGTCTTACCCGGCACCATCTGCTCGTCGTGCATCCACACGACCATGGCGTCGAACTTCTGCTCCAGTTGCGGCAGATTGCCGGGTCGGACGATCATGTCGCCACGACTGACATCGATCTCATCTACCAGCGTCAGTGTTACTGACTGTGACGCGAAGGCTTCAGCCTGATCGCCGTCGAAGGTGACGATCGACTTCACCCGGCTCGTGCGCCGCGACGGCAGCGCCATCACCTCGTCGCCCTGGCGCACGATACCGGAGGCGACGGTACCGCAGAAGCCGCGGAAGTTCAGGTGCGGGCGGTTGACATACTGCACGGGAAAGCGGAAGTCCTCGAGATTGCGGTCAGAGCCGATGTAGACGTTATCGAGGAAATTCATCAGCGTCGGTCCCTGGTACCACGACAGGCGCTGGGATGCGTCGACGATGTTGTCGCCGAGTAGGGCCGACATCGGCATGAAGTGCAGATCGGGCAGGTCCAAGCGCGCGGCGAAGTCGCGATAATCGTTGCGGATCTGCTCGAAGACCTCCTCGCTGTAGTCGACCAGATCCATCTTGTTGATACCGACGAGCACGTGGCGGATACCCAGCAACGACACGATGAAGCTGTGGCGTTTGGTCTGGGTTACCACACCATTCCGGGCATCGATAAGGATGATCGCCAGGTCACACGTCGACGCGCCCGTGGCCATATTGCGGGTGTATTGCTCGTGCCCGGGGGTATCGGCAATGATAAACTTGCGCTTCGCGGTGGAGAAGTAGCGATAGGCGACGTCGATGGTGATGCCCTGTTCGCGCTCGGCCTTGAGACCATCGGTAAACAGCGCAGGGTCGAAATCCCCACCCGTCGTGCCCACCGTCTTCGAGTCCCTCTCCAGCGTCTTGAGGGTATCTTCGTAGATGAGCTTGGCGTCGTAGAACAGCCGTCCGATGAGGGTGCTCTTGCCGTCGTCGACGCTGCCGCAGGTAAGCAGGCGCAGCAGTTCCTTGTGTTCGTGCTGCGCCAGGTAGGCGTCGATGTCCTCAGCAATCAGGTCTGACTGGTGCGACATATCTAAAAGTATCCCCGCTTCTTCTTCTCTTCCATTCCCGCGCCACCTTCGTCCTGGTCGATCACCCGTCCCTGGCGCTCCGACGTGGTCGACAGCAGCATTTCCTGGATGATCATCGGCAGCGTCGTCGCCTCCGAATCGACCGCACCTGAGAGCGGGTAGCAACCGAGGGTGCGGAAGCGCACGCGCCGCATTTCGGGCTCTTCCCCCGGCTCCAACTGCAGGCGCTTGTCATCGACCAGAATCATCTCGCCATGACGCCACACAATGGGGCGTAACTTGGTGAAATACAGGGGCACGATCGGGATCTTCTCCAGATGGATGTACTGCCACACGTCCAATTCGGTCCAGTTCGACAGCGGGAATACGCGGATGCTCTCACCCCTGCTAACACGCGTGTTGTAGAGGTTCCACAACTCGGGGCGCTGATTCTTCGGGTCCCAGCGATGGTGCTGATCGCGGAAGGAGAACACGCGCTCCTTGGCCCGCGACTTCTCCTCATCGCGGCGCGCCCCACCGAAGGCGGCGTCGAAACCATACTTTTCCAGCGCCTGCTTGAGGGCGTCCGTCTTCATCACCTCGGTGTGCTTCTCGCTGTCATCGAGGGGGTGAATCTTGAGTTTTCTTCCCTCCTCATTGATGTAGACGATGACGTCGAGACCCAGTTGCTTACGCGCGTAGCTTTCGCGGAAGTCGGTCATCTCCTTGAACTTCCACGTCGTGTCCACGTGCATCAATGAAAAAGGTGGGCTGGCAGGGAAGAACGCCTTTTGCGCCAGCCGTACCATCACCGACGAATCCTTGCCGATCGAATAGAGCATGACCGGATTGTGAAACTCGGCCGCGACCTCACGGATGACGTAGAGGCTCTCGGCTTCGAGCTGTTTGAGATGGGTCAGGCTGTAGCCAGCGGTTACAGCCTGGTCGCTGGGTTCGTTGGGCAATGGAAGACGTCCCGTCGTTGGCAAGGCATCGATTGAAGGGGGTCACACTGGCAGTACTACGGAAGGTAGAAGAAGCAGAAATGTCCGCAAGTCGCGATGGCCTTGCGTTCACCGGGGGGGTGAGCCTACCCTTCTGATCTGGGGCTTTCATCTGCGTGTCTGATGGTCCCGAGCGAATCGCAGGGCTCATCTGGTGGAAGGACACTGAGCTAAATTGACCATGGATACTCCAGATCTCGACCGGCGCCCCAACATCCTGATCATCATGTCGGACGATCAGGGCCCGTGGGCCATGGGGTGTGCGGGCACCCCCGAGCTGCTGACACCGACGCTGGATCGCCTGGCGGCGGAGGGGACGCGGTTCAGCAACTTCTTCTGCGCGTCGCCGGTGTGCTCGCCGGCGCGGGCTTCGTTCCTCACCGGTCGGATTCCATCACAGCACGGCGTCCACGACTGGATCAAGTCGGGCAATATCGATGTCGAGGACGGGGTGACGTGGTGCGGCAGGGACCGGCCCATCGAGTATCTGCAGGGGCTGACAGGCTTCACTGACGTGCTGGCGGCGAATGGGTATCGCTGCGGGCTGTCGGGCAAGTGGCATCTGGGGGCGAGCGGGACACCGCAGAAGGGCCACTCGTACTGGTGCGCACACTCGTTGGGCGGCGACAGCTACACCGATTACTTCATCTTCGACAACGACACCGAGTTGACCAGGCAGTCGCATTATGTCACCGACCTGTTTACCGACCGCGCCATCGACTGTCTGGATCAGTGGGGGAACGGCGAGGAGCCGTTCTGCTTGAGCGTGCACTACACCGCGCCGCACGCGCCGTGGCGGCAAGGCGAGCAACCACCGGAGATCTGGCAGCTTTACGACGAGGGCGAGTTCGGCTCGCTGCCGGTACTGCCGCCCCATCCGTGGGGAGGCTGGGATCCGACGCCCCAGCAACGCCGCGAGGTGATACAAGGCTACTTCACGACGATTTCGGCGATGGACGCGGGCATCGGGCGTCTGCTCGACAGACTCGACACACTGGGTATCGCCGACAACACGCTCGTGTTCTTCACCAGCGACAACGGCTACAACCTGGGACATCACGGCGTCAACGGGAAGGGCAACGGCACTCACCCGCTCAACATGTTCGAGGAGTCGGTGAAGGTGCCCTTCATCGCGCGTTGTAGCGGGCGTTTTCCCGCCGGCGTCGTCAACGAAGATCTGTTGAGCCACTACGACTTCCTGCCGACGATCCTCGATTACGTGGGCATCGAAAACCCGATCGAGGGGGCGCTGCCCGGACGCAGCTTCGCCCACGTGCTGAAGGGGGAGGAGGGCGACTGCGGGCACGAGGCCGTCGTCGTCTGCGACGAGTACGGCCCGGTGCGGATGGTGCGCGAGAGGGAGTGGAAGTATGTCCACAGATATCCCGATGGTCCCCACGAGCTGTACTGTCTCGCCGAAGATCCATCCGAGATGGTGAATCTCGTGAACGACGCCCAACAGACGGGCCGTGTGACCGACATGCGCAACCGCTTGGATCACTGGTTTTCGCAGTATTCAGATCCAGCGTGGGATGAGGCGCTAGAGGCGGTGAGTGGCAAGGGGCAGACGGGTCTCACCAGCTTCGAAGGCAGTTGAGCGGGGACGAGGTGAGCCGGGGGACTGGTGGCCCTGAAGTTTGAAGGGGAGTGCGCTGAGAGTGAGGCGGATTGTACGGTCTAACGTCGGCGGCCTAGTCGACGAAATCCGTCGAGTGTACCTCATCCAGACCCATGGTGCACTCCAGCGATTATCACTTCACTACAGCCACGCCTTCCCCAGGCGGACCACGGCCAAAAGACTATGAACAACAGAAACATCCATCCCAACGCCATCACGATCACCAATAGCAACAGTGACTCCTCCCACCACTTCAGCTCCTCGTCGGCTGGCAAACCGGTGTGCCAGGACAGCCCCTCGCCCTTGACCAGATCGGCTATCAACTCGGCATCCGCGTCTCGACAGGGAGGTTCTGCTATGGTGGTTCCCAACAAGCCAACAGACTTTCCTCTCATCATTCGCTGCCTCCATCGAAGATGGTGAATGAAGCGGCTGGGTGCGGAGGTGCTATGCAACGGTCGTGCCAGCGGCGGCTGTGGAGCGCTAACTCCCTTGGGTACAAGGGAGTGGCTCGATCTGCCGCGGTCAGCGCGCAGGCGGTGACTGGCAAGATCCCGTGAAATGACGGGATTGAGTCAGCGATTTCGCGATGCCCGCACCGGCAGTCTGCGGGGGGCCAAACGCGATTAACCGCGCTACCGTCGGGGGTCATGCATTTCGTCTGTTCCGACGACGGCGGCCAGACGTGGTCACAGTGTCACCCGGTGTCGTTGCCACGACGGGCGGTGCCCAGCGAACGAACCTGAAGGACCGGAATCAGCATGCCCCGCGGGACGGGCGGTATTTCGTGTGTTACAACACTGACAAGGAGCACATCCTGTTGGAATCGATCTGGGCGAGCAGCAGCAGCTCCGCCGGTGGTTATCCAGCCAGCCCGCCTGCCAGTGGTTCGGCGCCAGCCGCTCAGCTTAATCCGCGCTCACCAGCACCAGCCGCAAGCCGACGAGTCGCACCCGCACGCCATCCAGCCCTTCAATTAGAGCCGCCAACTCGGCGCGCGCTACGGCGATTTCTTCTGCGCCGACAGCTGGGTTGACCCGCGCCAACTCGACGAGGCGCTGCACGGAGGGTTCCAGTGCGCCTCGCACCCGTTCCCGCGCCGCCGCGGCGATCTCCGCCCCGCGGTCGACAGCCAGATCTCGCGCCTTCTCCAATAGCTCCGGCAACAATGAACCCACCTGCGGGAGCTGGAGCACGGAGCTGTCCATCGCCTCGAGCCGGTGACGCAGATCCGTCTCCTGGGTCTCCTCGCCGCTCATATCGACAACGACGCGTATCGGCGTTGGGGGGATGAAGCGGTCGGCGCGCAGATGCTCGGCTAGCGTCGTTTCGGCCACGTACAGCGCTTCGAGCAACAGACCCGGGGATTGACCGGTGAGCCTGGCGACGCTGGCATTGCCGGCTTCGTGGGCCAGGAGAGTATCGACGGTATCGCGAACCATGGGGTGGTCCCAGGTCAGCAGGACGCGCTCGGGATGGGCGAGAGCGGTAGCGCGGTCGAAGGTCACCCCCATCTCGTCGCCGACAAATCCCGGGAAGGGGAGATGGTAGTCCATGCCGGCGCGCACAGCGTAGCTGCGCAAGCCGATGACTTCGACATCGAGACCGCCGCGTTCAAAAGCATCGACCATGAAGGCCTCGAGCTCGTCGCCGTGCTCTACCTCGGCGATAATTTGTCGCAGCTGGTTCGCGGCGTCGGTATCGAACGAGGTCAACTCCAGCAAGCGGTCCCGGCCACTTTCCAACTCTTCGACAATCTCCTCGTTGCGCGCTTTGCCGCGAGAAATCAGTTGTTCGATCACAATCTCATCCGGGGCCAGTAGGGCCTCGATCAGCTCGGTGCCAAACTCGCGTTCGATGGCCTGCGAGCCGTGCCAGGGACGCTCGAACACCCGCAACGCTTCGCTGTGCCAGCGCCGCAGACGGGCCTGAGGTGTCCCCGGTGCCACGACAGGATAGATGTGCACTTCCTCCCCCTGGCCGATGCGGTCGACGCGACCAATCGCCTGTTCGAGTCGATCGGCGCTCAACGGCAAATCGAGCAGCACGAGGTGGCGCGCTACCTGGAAATTGCGCCCTTCGGCGCCAATGGCCGAGCTGATGACGACCTGGGGTCCGTCGTCATCGAGAAACCACGCTGCCTGGCGATCGCGCTCGATGGAACCCATGTCCTCGTGGAAACGCGCCACCTTGCGTCTGGAGGTCGTCAACGCCTCGGTAAGGGCCTGGACCTTGGCGGTGTTCGAGCACAGCACGAGTACTTTCTCACCCGCGTGCGCCTTGAGGAACTCGGTGAGCCAGGCCAGACGCGGGTCCTTTTTGGAGACGCTGAATCGAAAGGCCTCGTCGCGGCCGATGTCAGAAAGGAATTCGCGCCGCCAGCCTTCGAGATCGACGTCGTCCAACTCGACCGACTGGTGTATCCGACGTGGAAAGCCCGAGATGCGCGCCCGCACATTGCGGAACATCACCCGCCCCAGACCGTGCAAGTCGAGCAGGCGGGCCAGCAGCAGGCGTCGGGCCCGGAGATCGTCGGCCGCCAGGAGCTCGTCGAGGTCGTCGTCAGCCAGTCGCTTGCTCAGCAGGGCGTGGTCCCTGGCGTCGAGGGGCTGGTCTCGCTGCAGATGCTCGGCCACCGTCGCCAACTCGCGATAGTACTGCGACTCCCGGTAGTAGGCATCGATATCGTGGAACCGCGCCGGATCGAGCAGGGCGAGCCGGCGGAAATGCGCCTCCTCCCCGTCGCGGTCGGGCGTCGCGCTCAGCATGATCACATGTTCGGTCTGTGCGGCGAGTCGGGCGACGAGAGCAAACTCAGCGTTGCCTGGTTGGAGGTGATGGGCCTCGTCGACGATGAGTATGTCCCACGAGATTTGGGAAAAAGATTCACCGACATCGATGCCGAGGGGGCACACGAACAACTGGGCATCGAGCAACTGCTTGGGCAGGTCCTCGCTCTTGACGTCGATGGTGCCGCCGCCGTGGGTGTCGTCCCCCATTACGCTCAGCACCAGATTGAAGCGCAGATAGGCTTCGGCCAACCACTGGTGCACCAGGGCCGGCGGTACCAGGATCAGCGCATTTTCAACGCGGCCGGTCAGCAGCAGGCGGTGGAGGATCAACAGCGCTTCGATGGTCTTACCCAGTCCGACCTCGTCGGCGAGCAGGACGCGAATCCGGTGGCGTTCGCAGACATCGCGAGCGATCGACAACTGGTGATCGAAGAGGCGGATACGGCCACCGATAAACCCGCGCGCCGGCGAGGCCAGCATCCGGTGGCGGATGACGAGGGCGTCGTGGCGCAAGTCGAAGAGGCGAAAGTCATCGACCTGGCCACTGCGCATGCGGTTCTCGGGGGTGAGAACATCCAGTTCGGCATCCAGGTCGGACTCACTGATTTCCCGACCTTCGCCGCGGTAAACCAGCAGTGCATCGACTTCGATGGTCTCTTCGATGCGAAAGCTGATGCCGTCCCGGCTGCATGCCTGCTGGCCTTCGCTCAAGCGCGCTCGAGCCAGAGGGGGATCCCCGGTGGCGTAGCGGCGCACGACGTCGCGCGCGGGAAAGGCGATAACGACCTGACGACCTTCGACGGTTTCGACGAGGCCGAGGCCCAGTTCGGGTTCGGTCAAGCTGTGCCAGCGTTGGCCGCATGCAAAATCCAATGGCGTCTCCTCAAGTAGTGGATGAACGAGCCAACGACCAGCGGCTGGCTTATCGATAGATAAACAGTACGGGATGTCTGGAAACAGGCAATGCCTTAGTCGAGGTCATAAGCCCGAACACCGTCGGCCGACTCGGGGAATCACCGGCGGCAAGTATCGGTGCGCCGCTACGGCACGCCGCCACGTCACCGACGGGGAACGGGTCCTCCCCTCCGGCCGTCCCGTAGAGAGTGCGTCCGTACCGTACAGAGTGTGTGGAGGCGACTGTTCCGGGGAGTTTGAGGTCATAGGGAGGGGCTGCATGCTGAAAGTAGTGGCCGTCATCCTCGCCGCAGCGGCGGTATTGCCGGCCGGGCCCGCGCAGGCGCTCGACTTCCCTACGGAAAAGGGAAGGGTGATGTTGGCGGGAAGCGGGAGCGGGTACTATAATGGGGGGGAGTGGCCAGAGCTGGTCTGGAGTATGTTGACCCTCCTGGTCACCCTGGTCGCCGATGAGGAGGATGGCGGATACTACTACGACGAGGGGGAGGAGGAATGGGATCTGGGTTTTTCCGCGCCGAAAGCGCAGTTCGGCGCCAGCGTGAACTACTTCGTGTCCTCCAACCTGGCCATAGGCGCGCGTTATATCTATCGGCAGGATTTCAGGGAGAACGCGATCAGCAAGCTCTGGGGTGGCGGTCCTGAGCTGGTCTACTTTTTCGGTAACTTCCGCGACCCCGTTCGTCCGTTCGTCAGTGCGGGAGTCCTCCGGACCCAGGCCGTCAACCGGCTGACCGGCCGGCGTCTGGAAGACGGGGCCTCCGTCAATCTCAGGGGCGGCCTGAACATCGCCATGTCCAATTCGATCGGACTCGTGCTGCAGACCGGATACCAGACCGACCGCATCTCCTCTTCGCCCGACGAGTCCGTGGTTGGAAAGACCTTTGGCATCGGTATCGGGCTTACCGCCTCGATCGACTGATCGCCCGAATGAGAGCTCGTTATGGAGTCGCTTCGCCGCGGGGCCGGCAAAGTGACTTTACCAACGGTCTCTTAAACGTCTGAGGGTGCGAATGAAACTCGTCTTTCTGCCGGCAACCGACCCGCGTGACTCGAGCTATGGCCGCCCGCAGCAAGAGTGGCCGGTGTTGCGCCGCTCGCATCCGCAGGCAGAGGTTCTCCTGCTGTCGTTTGACACGATGGTCTGGTACACTCGGTCGATCCGGGCCGACGCGTTCGACAGAATTCGAGAGATCTGCGACGGCGAATTCTCTCAGGTCGTGCTCATCGGGTTCAGCAAGTCGGGGTGCGGCGCCATGAATATCGCCCTCGACCACCCCGGTCTGTTCAGGTCGGTCGTCGTCTTCGACGCCCCCTTGCTGAACGAAGACATCAACAGATTCGGGATGTACCGATTTTACCCCAGTGCCGACCAGCTCCGCCCGGATGTCCCGCTCCTCAGGATCCAGAACGGCGATTCCTACGGCTCAACGGAGCTGATTCTCATCCACGGGGAGGCCTTCTCCGACGAGATGTTGGCGTTCTCGGACGCCTTGGCAGAGCGCCAGCTGCCCGCCACATGCCTCAGTGATGTGAGCTATCCTCATCGTTGGGATTCGGGGTGGATGGGGCCGGCGCTCCAGATCGCCCTGGGCAGCTGACCGGCGCCCGGCTCAGGCCTGGTTCGCCGCCCACAGGACGGCGTTCTCGATCAAGCGCAGGAAATCCAGTTCCCAGAAATCCTTCTGGTGTCCCAGCGAGGTGTAGAAGACGCGGCCGCCGCCGCCCGTGTGGGTCCAGGCCACGGGCTCGAAGTGCGCGTCGGTGCGGCCGGTCAGCAGGAGGTTGGCGTCAGCGGAGATGGGGGAGTTTCGGTAGAGGCTTCCACGCGACTCAAAGGGGAGGACCTCGTGGAGAATGGGGTGCTTCCGGGCACCCTCGGCGATCTCCACGTGGGCGGCCAGGCCGCTACCGTAGTGTCCGTCGTAGTTGCCCCCGAGTATTTCGTCGTCGAAGGCGAGCCAGTTCTGGTAGGCGTGACTGGCGGTGCGGATGCCGACCACAGCACCCCCCCGGGCACAGTAGGACTTGAAGCGCTCCAGCTCGACTCCTGCGGTGTTGAGCCGTCGAGTGAAGACCAGGAGCACGTCGGTCTGCTCATCCAGCAGCTCAAGCGAGGGATTGTCGTCCTCGGACTGGTAGGCTATGAGGGTAGAGTCCACGGCCGGCGCGTTCTCCTTCAAGTATCCGCGCAGGACGGTGAGGGAGTCCTCCGAATCGTATTCGAAGGAGCCTGAGAGCATGGTGAGACGGATGCGCTCGTCTGGGGATGTCATGTGGTAGCGGCTCCTGGGCGGTCGAAGCGATGAAGCTCTGCCGCTTGAGGCAGCGGGCCATGTCAGCTGGAAATATAGGCAGCGGCGCGGGAATAGCACCACAAGCCTGTCTGAGTGTTCGCTTTGCGAGGCAATGGCTCGGACGCAGCGAAAGGCATATTCGGACAGGTTCCCTTTCGGACAGGCTCCCAGAGCGGCTTGCCCGGTCGCGGGATCAGCCGTACCGTTCTGACCGCCGCAAAGGGGTTGGGAGTGGAGGGACGAGAAGATCAAACAAGGGAGAGAAGATATGCAGGGCAAGCATACGACTGTCTGAAACGAATGAGAGCGTAAATCCCCCGGCAAAGCCACCTCGTCACCAAAGGAACACAATATGAAACTGGGTACATTCATGATGCCGTTGCACCCGCCGGAGAAATCCCGGACGCTCTGCTTCGAGGAGGACATCGAGCTCATCGTGCTCGGAGACGAGTTGGGCTTCACCGAGGCATGGGTCGGTCAGCACCACACCGTGGCCTGGGAGCCGATCCCGGCAAACGATCTGTTTATCGCCAACGTCCTGCCGCGGACGAAGAACATCAAATTCGGCACCGGGGTGTCGATCATCCCGCAACACCATCCGGCGAACATCGCGGTGCGCCTCGCCTTTCTCGATCACCTGTCGCATGGCCGGATCTACTGCGGCTTCGGACAGGGCGGGGTGCCCACGGACTGGGGGCTCTTCGATCTGCCCGATCCCAAGACGCAGGGACTGATGACGCTGGAGGGGATCGATATGATCCTGAAGCTGTGGGCGGCGGAGGCACCCTTCGACTTCAGGGGGGATTACTGGCGTATCCGGATCGACGACCCGGTGCCGGAGCTGGGAATAGGCCAGCTGCTGAAACCGTATCAGCAGCCCCATCCGCCGATCGCCATGAGCATCGTCAAGGGGGAGTCGATGGCGGCGCGCACGGCGGGCCAACGAGGCTACATTCCCATCAGCACAAACCTGGTTCCGTTCTCGACCGTGGCGCGGCAGTGGGAGGTCTACTGCGAGGGCGCGGAGGAAGGGGGGCAGCCGCCTCCCGACCGCGCCAACTGGCGCGTCTCCCGCAGTATCTTCGTGGGGGACTCGACCGAGGAGGCCCGACAGCACTGCCTCAACGGCAGCTTTGCGCGCTCGTACGATTATCTCATCAAGGTGCTCACTTCTCTCAACATGCTGCCCCTGATGAAGCGGGACCCCGAGATGCCGGACGAGGCCGTGACCCCCGAGTACTGTATGGATGAACTCGCCATTGTCGGGGATGTGGACGAATGTGCGCGGCAGCTCAACGAGCTCTATCAAGTGACGGGCGGTTTTGGCACGCTGCTGATGATCGCGCAGGACTGGGACGACAAGAGCAAGTGGCGGCAATCGGTCGAACGGCTGGCAAAAGAGGTCGTGCCGCAGCTTCCCTGAAGGTGGCTGTTCCTCCCCAGGTACGGCGGCAACGTCGTCTATTTTCACCTTAACTCTAAAACACTCATGAGTATTATAGAGCCATATAGAAAACAATCATCAAGGCGAAGATGAGCCAGGTGCGTTACGCTCTAAGTCAACAGCCTGAGCAACCTGTTGCAGGTGGCGCATGCAACGATGGAGCGCTGGCTTACCATACTGGAAAGATTGTACGTCTGCTATCGTATCTCCCCCTTTGGGGCCAAGCGGATACGCGCGGTCAAGAAGGAGAAAAAGCTCTACTTCTGGGATTGGTCGAGGCTAGACACTCCCGACGCTCGCTTTGAGAACCTGGTTGCCAGTCAGCTCCAGAAATACTGCCACTTTATCGAGGACACCGAGGGCAGGGAGATGGAGCTGCGCTACATACGCGACACTGACAAACGGGAAGTGGACTTTGTCGTCCTGTGGGATGCGCATCCCGAATTTGCGGTTGAATGCAAATCGGGGGAGAAATCCCCATCGCCAGCATGTCGCTATTTCAGCGAGAGAACCGATATCCCGATGTTCTATCAGGTGCATCTGGGGGAGAGGGACTTCACCGAGGCGAGCACGCAGGTGCGGGTCCTGCCGTTTACCAGTTTCTGCAAGGAACTGAAGATGCCATAGACAGCCGTTTCGCAGCAGAAGGGACCGGCTGTGTACACCACTCGAGAAAGGACGCCATGGCCATCAAGGTCGCCATTATCGGCGCCGGCAGCATCGGATTTACCCGCCGTCTGATGCGGGACATCCTGTCCGTGCCGGAGCTGACGGACACGCATTTCGCCTTCCACGACATCAGCAAGCGCAACCTCGAGATGATCGCCCAGCTGGCGCAGCGCGACATTGAGGCCAACGGGCTGCCGGCCAGACTGACCACGTCACTTGACCGGCGGCAAGCCCTGGACGGCGCCAGCTACATTCTCAACGTCACGCGCATCGGGGGACTCGAGGCCTTCCAAAGCGATATCGACATTCCGCTGAAATACGGGGTCGATCAGTGCGTCGGCGACACGCTGTGCGCCGGGGGCATCATGTACGGCCAGCGCAATATCCCCCAGATCCTCGCCTTCTGCAAGGACATCCGCGAGGTGGGCGGCGAGGAGGCGCTGCTGCTCAACTACGCCAATCCGATGGCGATGAACAGCTGGGCGGCTACCGAGTACGGCGGCGTCTCCATGGTGGGGTTGTGCCACGGGGTGCAGGGCGGGCACCACCAGATCGCCCAGGTGATCGAGCTGCTGGTCAACAAGGGGCGGAAGCCGGACAGCCGCGCCTACCGCAAGGTAAGTTACAAAGACGTAGACATCGTCGCCGCCGGCATCAATCACCAGACCTGGTATATCCAGGTGCGCTACGACGGGGAGGACTGGACCGGGCGTCTGCTGGCCGGCTTCGAGAAGCACCCGGTGTACAGTCGCACCGAGAAGATCCGCATCGACATCCTGCGGAGGTTCGGCTACTACACGACCGAGTCCAATGGCCACGTCTCCGAGTACGTGCCCTGGTACCGCAAACGCCCGGGCGAGATCCGCCGGTGGATAGAGCTGGAATCTTCCTGGATACACGGGGAGACCGGCGGTTACCTGCGGGTGTGCACCGAGGGGCGCAACTGGTTCCATACCGATTTTCCCAACTGGATGAAGGCCGATCCGCCGGTTTTCAGCTACGAGACGCGCTCGCAGGAGCACGGCAGCTGGATCATCGAGGCGCTGGAGACGGGGCGCGTCTACCGAGGTCACTTCAACGTGCGCAACGACGGCTGCATCACCAACCTGCCGGACGACGCCATCGTCGAGGTCCCGGGATATGTCGACGGCAACGGCATCAACATCCCGCAGGTGGGAGACCTGCCGCTGGCGTGCGCGGTAATCTGTCGTAATTCGATCGGCGTGCAGGAGCTGGCGGTGGAGGCGGCCGTGACGGGAGACGTGGGACTGCTCAAGCAGGCGATGATGCTGGACCCGCTGGTGGGTGCGGTCTGCGACCCGAACGAGATCTCGCAGATGACCGACGAGATGCTGGTCGCTCAGGGACGGTGGCTGCCGCAGTATAAACGGGAGATCCCCAAGGCGAAAAAACGGCTGGCTTCGGAGAGACGGCTGGGTACGCGCAAGACGAAGGGAGCCGCCCGCCTGAAGACGAAGACCGTTGCCCAGATGAAGAGGGACCGCACGGCTGCCCGGAAGATGGCCGGCGCCGCCGACAAGGGAAATCTGCTGGGAAAGGCGAAGGCGAAGTAGGCGACCCCAAGTCAGCCTGCCGCGGTGGCTGGCAGCTCCGGCGTGAACTGGAATTCCGGCTCGGCCTTCTGTCGATGCTGGATCGCGGCGATTTCGCGCCAGGTAGACAGGAGACCGTCGGGGCAGTGAGGGAGGTCGTGGCGGATGGCGCGGTGCAACGCCCCGAGACGGTAGCAGGGGACCGCGGCGTACATGTGGTGCTCGATGTGAAAATTCATGTGCCAGTACAGGAAGCGCACCAGCGGATTGAGCAGGAAGGTGCGGCTGTTGAGGCGAAAGTCGGGGACTTCGTCATTGAGGCCGATGTGCTGGCTGCTGTTGCACAGCAGAAACAGCCAGTTGCCATAGAACGAGCCCATGGTGACGAGAACAATCAGCTGCCACCAGCCGAGGTAGAGGGAGCTGGCGACGAGCGTTGCGTGGAGGAAGAGCTGGATGCGGTCCCAGCGGAACAGGCGCCGGCGACCATCGGTGTTCTCGAGCGGGAACAGGATCGACTCCCAGCCAGGGGCCAGGCGGCCGAAGACACCGCGGCGGATAGTGCCCTTCCAGCGTTGGTACATACCCATGGGGTTCACCAAAGCGGCCTTGAGATAGCCTCTCAAGGTGATGAACACCGGCAGGACGACCTCGCCGTCCTCGGGCACATGGAGGGCGTATTTGTGGTGCTCGGAGTGGCTGGCCCAGAAGTGTACGGGGTTGTACCAGCCAAGGAAGCTGAGCACGTGGAGGAAGAAGACGTTGAGCCAATGGGTGCGAAACACCGAGCTGTGGCAAAGCTCGTGGAAGCCGTTGATAATGAAGGCGTAGCAGGTGCCGTGCACGAATAGTCCCAGGGCGAACCACGGCCACGACAGCTGCACCGAGGCATACCAGGCGGCGGCGCCCGTAGCTGTGAGGACGCCGAGGAAACCGAGGGTCTGCACCAGACCCAGCGCGTCGTTACGGCGGTTCAGCGCCGCGAGGACGCCGCGATCGAGGCGGGTGCGGTACCAGCGTATTCTCCGTTTTTCCTGCTCTTCCATGTCGCGCTCTCTTCTATAAGTAGGTCGCCAAAGCGAGTAGCGGCCGAGTATTACAGCGGGCCTACCGTCTGGACTAAGTCCATTCAGGCATCAGTGAGCTTACCCGCCCAATAGTCTTCGAGTAGCTCGAGGTGGAATGGCGCCACTCTCTTTCCCTGCAGGACGCCGCCGACCTGGATCTCGTCCCGGCCAACCAGGGCGAACTTCTGTCCCTCGCGCAGCCGGGCATTTTCGAGCTCATCGTGCAGGCGGTAGGTGTGAACGTGTGACCTGATGAGGAGCGGACTGACCACTTGTTTGACCCAGCGCAGTCCGGTGGGCGGCAGAGTCACGCCCAGTTCCTCCTGGACTTCACGGACGATCGTCTCCCCCGGTGCTTCTCCGGGCCTCATGCCGCCACCAAAGACCCCCCAACAGTCGGCATCGTTGACGTTGGGCTTGGCATCTCTGAGCTGCAGAGCGATACGTTCCCGGTTGTCCACCATGAGCACACAGGCGCCCAGTCGGATCGCGGGAGCAACCATCCTGACGAAATCGTGGACGCCTCCGTTGGTTCGCTGTCGAAACTCTTCAATGGGTCTGAATCGGAGCCGTCTGTAGACGTTGATAGCTCTCAAATTGAACTGCGCCACTTCGACGATGTACTGTTCCAATCCGAATCGCTGCCGGCCATACTCCAGGCCAGCAGCAACGAAGGCGGTACCGCTTTC
>Ga0066376_10001800_pt1 | contig 20502 bp, 21 predicted proteins | sample Knorr_S15_td_Bot_FD_77009 | JGI IMG/M metagenome (GOLD analysis project Ga0066376, IMG submission 77009) | Marine microbial communities from Southern Atlantic Ocean transect - Knorr_S15_td_Bottom_ad_5009_LV_A | ecosystem: Environmental > Aquatic > Marine > Oceanic | place: Southern Atlantic...
GCCAATTATTTACACCCATCATATTAGGCCAATTATTTACACCCATCATATTAGGCCAATTATTTACACCCATCATATTAGGCATATAATTAAATGAAGTGGCTGGATTTAGATTAGGATCAGTAGCTGTATTAGCACCAACTCCAAGGGACAAACAAAGTGTTGTCAGAATGAATGTCTTTCGTATAACTCTCTCAATTTTTATCATTTCAAATGAAGGTAATAAGTACTGATTCGAAGTGATTATACTGAGATGCGTGTGTTTATGGGTCAAAATATAACCAAACCACCCAGATGTTTCTTTGGATGGCCGATTAACAGAGAAAATAGGGTGGTTTACTCGAAGGATTCTATCAATGCATCGCCAAACTCTGAGCACGACAGCAGAATAGCGTCATCAACCAAACGCGCCAAATCATAAGTAACTGTTTTATTCTTAATCGTCTTCGACATTGCATCAATAATTAAATCTGCGGCTTCCACCCAGCCAAGGTGTCTTAGCATCATTTCAGCTGAAAGAATGAGTGAACCAGGATTTACTTTGTTCTGACCGGCATATTTAGGGGCGGTGCCATGGGTTGCCTCAAAGACGGCCATTGTGTTTGACAGATTTGCACCTGGAGCGATACCAATACCGCCCACCTGAGCTGCCAATGCGTCAGAAATATAGTCACCATTAAGGTTTAGCGTAGCGATCACTGAGTACTCCTCTGGACGCAATAGAATTTGCTGCAAAAATGCATCGGCAATCACATCTTTAATAACAATTTCCTTGCCTGTATTTGGATTAGTGAAAGCACACCAAGGGCCACCATCAGTCTCAACTGCGCCAAACTCATCTTTAGCCAATTGATAACCTTGATCCCTAAACAGACCTTCAGTAAATTTCATGATGTTGCCTTTATGTACAAGGGTGACGGACGGTTTGTCATTGTCAATGGCATACTGTATTGCAGCCCTCACTAGGCGTACAGTGCCCTCTTTAGAAACCGGCTTAACACCAATGCCTGAGGTTTCTGGGAAACGAATTTTTGTCACACCCATTTCCTTTTTAAGAAAATCAATGACCTTCTTAACTTCGTCTGAACCTGCAGCAAATTCAATACCGGCATAAATATCTTCAGAGTTTTCTCTAAAGATAACCATGTCAATTTTTTCCGGCGCTCTGACTGGCGAAGGCGTGCCTGCAAAATATTGAACCGGTCGTTGACATACAAAAAGGTCCAATGCTTGGCGAATGGCAACATTCAACGAGCGCATACCACCACCAACGGGTGTTGTTAAGGGACCTTTAATGGAGACTGAAAACTCTTTAATTGCATCAAGTGTCTCTTCTGGAAGATATTCGCCATAGATGCCATCAGCCTTCTCACCGGCATAAATTTCCATCCAATGGATTTTCCTCTCGCCGTTATAAGCCTTTTCAATAACAGCGTTTATAACTTTTAACATGACTGGAGAAACATCAACACCAATACCATCACCCTCAATATAGGTAATGATTGGGTTATTAGGTACAATTAATACATCATTTTCGACGCTGATTCTTGCGCCGCTCGTAGGGACGGTAATATTTTTATATGACATTTTGAATTTATTTATAGTATGGTATATGTAATTTCATTATTTTAGCATCTTCTCGATTTGAATAATATTTTTCCCTTGTACCAATACCCTCAAACCCCTGTTTTTGGTAGAAATTAATCGCAATATGATTTTTATTCCTAACCTCTAAAATAAGCGCGTTGACAGCCGCTTCTTTTAATTGGGCCAATAAATGAATTAACAGTGATTCGCCATAGCCCTGCCTTTTGTAATTCGGATGTATGCCAATATTAAGAAGATCTGCAGACTCAAGCGCAACAAGAGCCAATGCATAACCAATCAATTTCTGCTCCACAACCAGACCGAATGACAGGGTGTTGCTGTTAGCAATACTAGAGGAAAAATGAGAAACGGACCAAGGATGCCTAGTATTTGCCTTTTCAATGTCGACCAAAGACTCGACATCGCTAAGCAACAGTTTTCTAAAGGAAATATTGATAAGCCTTGTTGTTACTTTCATTGTGATAAAAATAACCGAGCTCATCAAAACGCGCCTCAAGCTCGCTTGTATTATCTACCTGCAAGCCAATCAGCACTCGACCAAAATCAGCGCCGTGATTGCGATAATGGAACAACGAAATATTCCAGTTTGTGCCCACTTTTTCTAAGAATTCTAGCAGCGCACCGGGGCGCTCAGGAAATTCAAATCGATAAATAACTTCACTCTCCACATTAGCCCTGCCGCCCACCATGTAACGAATATGGGTCTTGGCCATCGAGTTATCACTCATATCAATAATTTCGAAACCAGCTCTCAATCGATCGATCAAGGCATGCTTCTCCGCTTCACCATTGCTAAGGCCAACACCAACAAAAATATGCGCCTTACCGCTGTCCGCGTAACGATAATTAAACTCAGTAATTGACTGGTTCGCCAGTAATCGGCAAAACTTTAGAAAGCTGCCTGGCGTCTCAGGCATTGTTACCGCAATAATAGCTTCGGTAAGCTCGCCCAAATCTGCCCTTTCGGCAATATAACGAAGACGATCAAAATTAACATTGGCGCCAGAAATAACAGCAATAAGATTTTGATTGGTGATTTTATGTTTTTGGATGTATTTTTTTACCCCAGCAGTCGCCAAAGCCCCCGCAGGTTCTGCAATAGAACGTACATCTTCATAAATATCTTTAATCGCTGCACATATCTCATCATTTGAGACTAAAACCATCTCGTCCACAGACTCTTTGGCAATCTCGAAAGGTATTTCACCTATTTGCTTAACCGCCACACCATCGGCAAATCGACCAACATCAGAGAGAATTAAACGCGCGTTATTCGCCAACGAGTGGGTAAGCGTTGGGGAGTCTTTTGGCTCCACACCCACGACTTTAATATGCGGTGCATAATGCTTGAGATAGCACGCCATACCAGCAATTAATCCACCGCCACCAACAGGAATAAACACAACATCGATTGTATCGAGCTGCTCTAAAATTTCTTTTGCAACGGTTGCTTGCCCAGCAATAACCTCAAGATCATCATAAGGATGAATAAAGCACAAATCACGCTCCGCTTCGAGTTGCTTTGCATAACCGTAAGCATCGTCATAAACGTCGCCAAAAAGAAGCACCTCGCCGCCCAATCTCTGTACCGCCTCCACTTTAATTTTTGGCGTACTCAAGGGCATCACAATATAAGCCTTAACACCCAGTTTTTTTGCAGCCAAAGCCACGCCTTGAGCGTGATTTCCCGCAGAAGATGCAACCACACCTTTTGCCATCTGACTTTGCGTTAATGAGGACATCTTTTGATAAGCCCCTCTTAACTTAAAAGCATGAATGCTTTGCTCGTCTTCTCTTTTTAGGTAAATCTGATTATCGAAGCGCTCACTTAATTGTTCAGCATTAACCAATGGCGTAACTGTAGCCACTTCATAGACAGAGCTGTTGTCGGCCAAATTAACGATTTTGTTCATGCAATTCCTTTAAATACTCAACGTTCACATAAGAATGACGACTGGCCTTGCCACTCATTAATTCAAAAGGCATGTCTTTCTCGCCCAAATGATCAACAACAACCAGTGCGCCGTCAAATGCAAAAGGCTTAGTATACTCGCTAAGGGTCACAACAGTTTTAAGACCAACAGCACTGGCTGAAGCAAAACCAACTACTGAATCTTCAAAAACAATACACTCATCGGCTGACAGTTTCAACTCATCCAGAACATACTGGTAAATATCACCTGCAGGCTTTTTATTCTTGACAATATCTCCCGCGCCTATCACCTCAAATTGAGAGGACATACCGCTACCAGCAAGAATCGCCTCAACGTTTTGCAAACTGGTGGTGGTGGCAATAGCGAGTCTCAAGCCGCATTCAATCGCCTCGTCTACCAACCTTACAATGCCTGTTCTAATAGTGACACAACCTTGGGCAACATAACCAACAAAAATATCTGTTTTAAGCTGATGAATTTTAACAATATCGGCTTTACTCAACAACTCCCTCATTGGAGGCTTGCAGTGATTCATATAATGGGCGATTCGCTCTTTTCCACCCGTCACTTGTAATAAATTTACATAGGTGGCATCATCCCAATGCCAGTCTATTTTGAGCAGTTTAAAGGCTTCATTAAAAGCGCGCAAATGACCGCCCTGCTCAGTGTTGGCGAGCGTGCCATCGACATCAAAAATTAGTGCTTTCAAGGACATAGGCTATGTAATAATAAATTCATTATGAAATTAAACATTGCTATTTTAGGCATTTTTTGGTAAAAACTACTTTTTTTTGTAAACTATCGCAAATGACTACTGAACCAAACTTCGAAGAGATCCCTGCATACATCCCGCAAAAGGATGAAGAGTTTATGGGCCAGGGCCAACTGAAGCACTTTATTCACAAGTTAGATGTGTGGCGCAATCAACTGGTTTTTGAGGCCGAAAACACCATTAACCACATTCAAGAAGACTCTACTCCTGTAGCCGATATCAATGATAGAGCTACCATTGAAGAAGAGTTTGCACTAGAACTTAGAACGCGTGATCGCGAAAGAAAACTGATTGCCAAAATTGACAAAACTCTGCATTTAATTGATATGGGTGACTACGGTTATTGCAAAACTTGCGGCATCGAAATCACACTACAAAGATTAGAAGCTCGTCCAACTGCAGACCAGTGCATCGATTGCAAAACTATTTCTGAGAAAAAAGAAATTTAATCTGAGATCTGGTTTAAAAATGTTGGTATGACTGACCAATATTTGTTGCACCGATTATCTCCAAATCACCGGACGCGCAAATAACGCCAATTTGGGTAATTTTGACGTCACAATGCTTTGATATATCGCCTAGCATTGCTTGGTTTTTTTCTGGCACTGTAAAGCAAAGCTCGTAATCATCACCACCATTTAGCACCAGTGACCAATCGCTTTGTTTTGTAACGTGCTCTGTCAATACCTTGGTCAGCGGTATTTGCCCCACATCAATTTCAGCGCCCACTTCTGAAGCCTTTAAAATATGGGATAGATCCTGCTCTAAACCGTCCGATATATCAATACAAGCCGAAGCTACTCCTTGTAATGAGTGACCTAACTCAGCTTGTGGAAGTGGTCTGTTTAACTTAACCAAACAGCCATTATCAGGTTTTTCATTTTTATTTAATTGCCATAAGGCAAATGCAGCATCGCCAATAGTATTAGAGACGTAGACACCGTCACCAACCTGTGCGCCAGAGCGTCGTAGCGCTCTCCCATCTTCAACCCAACCGATAATAGAAATGGTGATTGATAACGACCCCCTAGTCGTGTCACCACCAATTAAACTTACACCAAATTGTTCGGATAATTTCCTAAGCGATTGCGAGAATTCTTGCAGCCAAGATTGATCCACCTCTGGCAGAGTTAACGCCAAAGTGAAGTATTTTGGTAATGCGCCCATTGCCGCTATATCGCTCAAATTAACAGCAAGCGCCTTATGGGCAATATCCGCTGCACTGGTGTATTCTGGAAAATGAACGCCAGCGATTAAAGTATCGATACTGGTCACGAGCTGATAGCCCGATTCAACATCGCATATTGCGCCGTCGTCGCCCACCCCTAGAACAACTGAACTCTGCTCTACAGTCCAAGTGAAATATTCGCGAATTAAATCAAATTCATGCATAATTTCAAGCCCTATTAATGATTTGATTGAGCGTTTTGCAGACCATACAAATGCTCGACTACGCTTTCTGCAAGCGCAATCAAGTCATAACCCCCTTCTAGAAAAGAGATGACTCTTCCTTGGCAATGCCTATTTGCAATATCGACAATGTCTTTTGTTAGAGTGTAATAATCTCTGGACTCTAGATTAATGTTGGCCAAAGGGTCTCTTTTGTGCGCGTCAAAACCGGCGGACAGCAAGATGATTTCGGGTTGAAATTTATCAACATTGTCTAAAATCTTATTGCTAAATATTTCCAAGAAGTCACAGCCGCTTGTTCCTGCTGCAATAGGTGCGTTAAAGATATTACCAACACCAACTTCTTCCTCTGCACCCGTTCCTGGAAATAACGGATACTCGTGTATCGAACCGTACAAGACACTGTTATCGTTATAGAAAATTTCTTGTGTACCGTTGCCATGATGAACATCAAAGTCGATGATTGCAACCCTCTTGATTTGATGTTTATCTTGTAAATACCGGGCGGTTACTGCGGCATTATTAACAAAACAAAAGCCATTGGCTCGCGTGGTTTCTGCATGATGACCCGGCGGTCGAACAGCACAAAATACTCTTTTTACGCCATCTTGAATCACGCAATCTGCTGCTGCAATACCCGCACCACAAGCCCTTAAAATTGCATCTTTACTTTTGGGACATAAAAAGGTATCGGCATAGGGCTCTTGCTCGACACTGGTTAAACCGGAAGTCGGGATCATTGAAAAGACACCACTTAGATACACCTTTGGGTGAACTGGGGCAATATGCTCAAACGTTGCTAAAGGGGCGCTTTTGATTTCTATATCAATGTCATTAATACCCTGAATGGCATCCAAAATAGATTCCAAGCGTTCTTTTTTTTCTGGGTGGTTTGGGCCGTTATATTTGAGTAGGCAATCCGAATGCGTATAGATAATTATTTTTTCCACTCGTTTATCCTAAAATTTTACGAGAAATATTATCAGAATACATCAGCTTCTGCAACAGAGAAAATTAAAGCAGATGGTAGAAATACTGCTCTACATATAAGCGTTTTCTGTTTTAGTATGATCGGTTGAGTCCAGTATTGCAGTTATCTCAGGGTAGAGACCCATAAGTTGCGTCTCAACGCCGTTTTTAAGGGTTATTTTAACGGAGCTACAACCTTGGCAGCCACCACCAAAATTAAGTACCACCTCGTTACCCTCAGTGATCTCAACCAGATCAACAAAACCGCCATGAGAGGCTAGATTTGGGTTAATTTCAGTAAGAATTGTGAACAGGATTTTTTCTGCTAAAGGAGCGTCGTCTTTTGGAGCCTCGCCTTTGGCATTAGGCGCAACAATGGTGAGCTTTTTACTAGTACCCTCTTTCTTAAGAGCCACTTTTGAATCTTTTAAATATTCTTTATTGCTGTCATCTATATAGGCACTAAACCCTTTAAAAGGATACTCAGTGTATGTGCTCGGCAGCTCACTAGCAAAACAAAAATTAAACGCTACTGTTGCCACTGGTGTGCCGGGCTTTTCAACATCTACCTTGAGACCAAGATTTTCCTCGTCCTGTTGCTCAAAAAGGTCGGCCACATAAATTTCCGCTTCATCTGTAATACTAAACATTTGATCTCCTAAAGACAATATTGTCAATTAATCGGGTTACCCCTAATTTTACCGCCGATACAATAATCACATCGGCACTTGAAGTCGTGATTTGTGTAAGGGTATTTGCATCAAGAATCTCAAAATAATCCAACTCAAAAGGCTTTCCAAGAGATTCTTTTGCTTTGCTAATAACTTCATCTAACGTCAGGCCACTCTCATAATTTAATTTTGCTTGGCGCAACGTCTGACTAAAGCTTGGCGCAAGCGTTCTTTCACTGGCATTTAAATATTTATTTCTGGTGCTCATTGCCAAACCGTCGCTCTCACGAACAATTTCTATTGAAGCAATACTTATATTACGATTTTGTCGATTAACCAATTGCTTGATTATTTGCAACTGCTGGTAATCCTTTTTACCAAAAACAGCGACATCAGGCTCAACAATATCAAAAAACCTTGATACCACTTGGGCCACACCATTAAAGTGAACTGGTCGAGACTTGCCACACAATAATGCCGCTATTTCACCGACTTCATAATCGCTTGTTTGATTTTCAGGGTAAATTTGTTCAACCGATGGCAAGAATAGAATATCGGCCCCTCTGTCCATTAAGCCTTTTTTATCAGCCTCAGGACTGTTAGGATATTTATCTAAATCTTCATGTGGGGCAAATTGTGTTGGATTGACAAATATACTGGCTACGACAATATCAGCGGAAGCTTTGGCCCTGTCAACGAGTTGCAAATGGCCGGCGTGCAAACCACCCATTGTTGGCACCAATGCGATGGTTTTTCCCTGATCACGACACTGTTTTAAATACTCCTGAAGAGTATCAATCGTCTCAAAAATGCGCACTAATAACTCTCTTTTTCAGATGGGAATGACTGGTTTTTTACCGCCTGCACAAAGGCTTTAATTGCCATAGGAATACTAGAATGTCCCACAGTGAAATCTCTTACAAATCTTGGCAATTTACCCTGAGTAATGCCGAGCATATCATAACAAACCAACACCTGGCCATCACAATCTTTACCAGCACCAATGCCTATTGTAGGAATGGATAATTGCTCGCTCACTTGTTTGGCAAGAGAGCTCGGAATACATTCTAACACCAGGGCGTCCACACCAAGAGACTCAAGCAGGAGTGCATCTTCAACAATTGTTTTAGCACTGCCTAGGTCCTTACCTTGAACTTTATAATCACTGGCTTTCTTAACCTTTTGTGGCTGGAGACCAAGATGAGCACAAACAGGGATACCGTTTTCTATCAGTGTCTCAACAACCACTTGTCGCTCTGTCCCACCCTCTAACTTAACCATTTGAGCGCCAGCATCTATAAGTGATTTTGCATTCTCAAGAGCCATCGATGCCCCTTCATAACTTTGGTAGGGCATATCAGCAACAACTAAGGCTTGATCACAGCTCTTGGCAACCGCCTTAGTGTGATATACCATCTCTGATACACTAACAGTGCGAGTACTCTTTTCACCTTGCACAACCATACCGAGAGAGTCACCAACAAGAATTAAATCAATTTCGCAGCTATCCATTAACTGCGCAAGCGAAGCGTCATACGCTGTTAGACAGGCTATTTTTTCACTGCGTTGTTTGAATTGTTTTAAATCAGCAAGTTTCATATTTTTTCAATATCTGATAATTCAAGCTGCTCCAAGCACGTTGTTACTAAGCCAAGATTTGGTAATTCTAACGTGGGCTCAATTTCGGCAAGCGGCAAAAGCACAAAGGATCGATTAATCATCTCAGGATGCGGAACAGCCAACCTTTCACTCTTGTGGACCTCGCCGCCATAAAGCAAAATATCCAAATCGATCGTTCGAGAACCCCAATGCACATCTCTAGCCCTGTGCTGCTTGTTCTCTATATGCTGGCACAAGTCCAATAATTCAAGTGCTTTCAAACTGGTGTCAATTTTACACACAATATTAAGATAATCCGGTCCAGGCATATCCAAAAGAGGCTTTGAGCGGTAAAAACTGGATGCCTTAATCAGTGCCACTCCTTTAGCCTGATCAAGCGCTGAAAGCGCTTTGTCTATTTGATTCCTTGGGTTGTCCAAGTTGGATCCTAAGCCGATAAATGCTAGCAATGAATCAAAGTCCCTAGATGCTCGCCCGATGACAATCGCGTAAGTACATTATCCTCTCGCCCCCAAGCAATGGTGGTTGGCGTGTTGGATATTGTTGCTTGTTTTGCCGCCATCACCTTCGAATACATGCCACCAGAACCTAAAGCGCCACCGGTTTTACCCGCAACTTGCTCCAATCTCGCATCTGCAAAATGGATTTTTTTAATAAGATTTGCCTCGCTATTGTTGCGTGGATCGTCATCAAAAACACCGTGTTGATCAGTCAAAATAACAAGACGGTCGGCATTGACAAGATTGGCAACTAAAGCAGCCAAAGTATCGTTGTCGCCAAACTTAATTTCATCAGTGGCAACAGTGTCATTCTCGTTAATAATTGGCACGGTGCGCAACTCAAGTAAGTTGGCCAAAGTTGCAGAGATATTTTCATAGCGCTTAGCGTCCATTAAATTTTCTCTTGTTAATAAGATTTGAGCTGTATGTATATTATGAATTGCGAAAAGTGACTCATAGGCCTGAATTAAACCCATCTGCCCAACAGCAGCCGCAGCTTGCAGTTTGTGTACATCGTTAGGTTTAACATCCCAACCAAGGCGCTTCATACCCTCGACAATAGATCCGCTCGACACCAAAATAACGTCAATTTTCTGAGCACGAAGGGCGACAATTTGTTCGGCCCATTTCGCAATTAAGGCCTTATCGATGCCTATACCATTGTTAGTTAATAACGCCGAGCCGATCTTGACTACCCAGCACTTATTCTTCATTCGCCACCTGTTCAATTAACTCCGATAAACCATATATTAATGGCTTACAACCTAAGCCATTAAGGGCAGAAATATTAAACGACTTTCCTTTGTAATCAATAGATTTTAATAATTGACTAATACACTCTTCGCGCTCTTCTTCTGCGATCAAGTCAACTTTATTGATGGCCAATATTCGTGGTTTTTGGAAAAGACCTTCATCAAATTTTGCCAGCTCATTCTCGATGGTTAAATAATTATCAGCCGGATTAGAGCCATCTATCGGCAAAATATCAACAACATGAAGCAGCACTCTTGCTCTCGATAAGTGCTTTAAGAACTCAAAACCAAGACCAAAACCTTCGCTGGCTCCTTCAATTAAACCGGGAATATCAGCCATGACAAAATGCTGAGTGCCCGCCCTAACAACTCCCAGATTCGGATACAGAGTTGTAAAAGGATAATCGGCAACTTTAGGTCTTGCTCCAGATATTTGTCTAATTAAACTAGACTTTCCAGCATTTGGCATTCCAAGTAGACCAACATCTGCCATCACGCTCATTTCTAAACCAATTTCTCTTACCTCGCCTGGCGTGCCAGTCGAAATTTGTCTTGGTGCGCGATTAATAGAAGATTTAAAACGTGCATTACCCAGACCGTGAAAACCGCCTTTTGCAACCAGTAAAGTCTGCCCTTTCGTGGTAATTTCACCAATCAACTCGTCGGTCTCAAGATCAAATATTTGAGTGCCAAGAGGAATTTCAACGTAAAGATCCACGGCAGATTTTCCGCGCTTATCTCGACCCGAGCCAGGCTGGCCGTTTTTCGCTCTAAATAGGCGCTTATAGCGAAACTCACTTAAGGTGTTTAAACCCTCTTGGCCGCAAAAAAAGACACTGCCGCCGTCACCGCCGTCACCGCCGTCGGGGCCGCCGTCAGGAATATATTTTTCTCTACGAAAACTAAGGCAACCACTGCCACCTTTGCCCGCTTCAATTCGAATTGTTGCTGAGTCTACAAATTTCATAAATAAACGTCAAAAAAAATAAGAGAATATTATACCTTATTGAAGACCAATAACTTTGCACAGTAGGGCTTCACTCTAACCCTTTAACACATACAAAAGATCTGTCAATTTCAGAATTAAGCACCCTCTTTCATATATATTTCACTATCATTCTTAAGGAATTGCTCGGACTTTTTATCCATTTCAATTTGAATTTCCTGAATCTTAGCCACTTGCGCTTCGTCCATACTGTTAATTTCTTGAGAAATTTTCATCGAGCAAAATTTTGGTCCGCACATTGAACAAAAATGTGCTGTTTTTGCCGCTTGTTTTGGCAACGTTTCATCGTGAAATTTTCTCGCCGTATCCGGGTCAAGTGACAGATTAAATTGATCTTCCCAGCGGAATTCAAAACGCGCTTTAGAGAGTGCATTGTCACGTATTTGCGCTCCTGGATGCCCTTTGGCAAGATCAGCAGCATGAGCAGCAATTTTATAAGTAATAATACCCGTCTTAACATCGTCTTGATTGGGTAAGCCTAAATGCTCTTTCGGTGTAACGTAACAAAGCATTGCACAGCCGTACCAACCTATTTGAGCGGCACCAATCGCGGAAGTAATATGATCATAACCTGGCGCAATATCAGTGGTCAAAGGACCTAATGTATAAAATGGTGCTTCGCCACATTCTTCAAGTTGCTTCTCCATATTGTGCTTAATCATATGCATCGGCACATGACCAGGGCCTTCGATAAAAGTTTGTACATCGTGCTTCCAAGCAATTTTTGTTAGCTCACCTAATGTTTCAAGCTCGCCAAATTGCGCTGCGTCGTTAGCATCAGCAATACAGCCTGGACGCAGGCCATCACCTAGGGAAAAGGTGACATCGTATTGCTTCATTATTAGACAAATATCTTCAAAGTGCGTATAGATAAAACTCTCTGTATGGTGGGCTAGACACCACTTTGCCATAATCGATCCACCACGAGAAACAATGCCTGTTACTCTGTTTATTGTCAACGGCACATGCTTTAAACGCACACCTGCATGAATAGTAAAGTAATCGACACCTTGTTCAGCTTGCTCAATTAAAGTGTCTCTATACACTTCCCAAGTTAAATCTTCTGCTACACCATTTACTTTTTCAAGGGCTTGATAAATTGGCACTGTTCCAACTGGCACCGGTGAGTTTCTAATAATCCATTCGCGAGTTTCATGGATGTTTTTACCGGTGGATAAATCCATAATGGTGTCAGCACCCCAGCGGATACCCCAAATCATCTTTCCAACTTCTTCATCAATTGAAGAGCCTAAGGCTGAATTGCCAATATTTCCATTAATTTTTACCAAGAAATTTCGACCGACAATCATCGGTTCCGTTTCTGGGTGGTTAATATTATTTGGAATAATTGCCCGTCCTCGGGCTACTTCATCCCTCACAAATTCAGGGGTAATTACAGGGGGAATTGAAGCACCAAAATCCTCACCTTTATGTTGACCGATTTGATCTTTGTATTCTTGCCAAAGACAATTTTCTCGAATCGCAATGAATTCCATTTCAGGTGTGATAATGCCTTGTTTCGCATAATGCATTTGAGTAACGTTTTGCCCTTTTTTGGCTCGCCTCGGCGTACACGTGTGCTCAAATCTTAGCTCATCAAGACTTTTGTCTTGCATACGTTGATTGCAAAAACTCGAGCTGAAACTATCAAGCTCTTCGGTATCTCCGCGCTCCGCTATCCACTCGGTTCTGAGTCGTTCGACCCCCTCTCTCAAGTTGATTGATTTGCGTGGATCGGTATAAGGACCCGAAGTGTCATAAATATGAATAGGGTCATTCACTTCGGCTAGGTCACCAATGGTATCGGTGAGTTTAATTTCACGCATCGGCACCTGAATATCGGGGCGAGAGCCTTCAATAAAAATTTTGGTCGAGTTAGGCAGCGGCTTTATAAAAGCTTGGTTAACATTGGTCAAGCGAGTAAGAGTTTCGGAAGTTTGGTTCATTATTGTATAATTTAGGTTAAATTAATTGGATAAATCAAAATGCCTATTTTAACGCATAGACCACGAAGAATGAGAAAAGACAGCAGTACTCGCTCTCTGATGCGTGAAAACAAACTGACGGTGGAAGACCTCATTTACCCAATGTTTATTATTGAAGGAAAAAACACACGAGAGAGTATTGATTCCATGCCAGGAATTGAAAGACTAAGCATTGACCAATTGCTTAGTGAAGCACGCGAAATAGAAGCATTAGGCATTCCAGCAATTGCCCTTTTTCCAGTCATTTCTGACGAAAAAAAATCACTGGAAGCGGAAGAATCATACAATGCCGACGGCCTTGTGCAGAGGGCTGTGCGAGAATTAAAACGTAACTTTCCAAAACTCTGTGTCATTACTGATGTGGCACTGGACCCATTTACGAGTCACGGCCAAGATGGTCTTATTAATGACGGGGGCTATGTTGTCAATGACGAAACAGTAGAGACACTGGTAAAACAAGCACTCTCACATGCCAAAGCTGGCGCTGATATTGTTGCACCGTCCGATATGATGGATGGCCGAATAGGCGCTATTAGAGAAGCACTTGAAAGCGAGGGCTTTGTTCATACTAAGATTCTAGCGTATTCTGCAAAATACGCATCCTCTTTCTACGGCCCCTTTAGAGAAGCGGTAGGATCAGGAGCAAACCTTGGCTCTGCGGACAAAAACACCTATCAAATGGACCCTGCCAATAGCAATGAAGCTATTAGAGAAGTGGAAATGGATATATTTGAAGGCGCCGACATGGTAATGGTTAAGCCAGGGCTGCCTTATCTTGATATTGTGTCAAGCATCAAACAAACCTTCGGTATGCCAACTTTTGCCTACCACGTTAGTGGTGAATATGCGATGTTAAAAGCTGCTGGAAAAAATGGCTGGATTGACGAAAAATCAGTTACTTTAGAAACACTACTTTGCTTTAAAAGAGCAGGTGCTGACGCCATCCTCACCTATTGCGCCAAGGAAATTGCACAATGGCTTAAAGCCGACTAATATGTCGTATAAAATAAGCGAAGATTAAAATCTTTAAATCTCAATATATAAACGGAGAATGTAAATGGAACAAAAAGCAAATATTGCTTCAGTGGTACTGATTATTGCATTAATTGCAAGCTATTTTTTCTTTCAAAATAAAATTGATACATTGGAATCGCAATTAGAATCCCCAGTAACTGTTGAAAGCTCGAGTTACATTGCCTCGGATGAAAGCCCTCTTGAATCGCAACTCGATGACCTTAACAATCAGTTGATTACCACTAGAAGTGAGTTACAATCCATTCAACAAAAATTAATTCTCTCAACAAGTAAGTCTCAGGTGCTAGAAGATGAAGTAGCACAAATGAAGGATGCGCGCCCAGAGCTAAGCACTGTTAAAGGCGAGCTTGAAGATACAAAAGAAAAGTTAGCAACTAAAGATAAGGTGGCACAAGTGAGTCAAGAAAAGTACGACAGCTTGGCAGCCGCTCTGGCTGAAATAAACCTCCAAGTCGCTGTTCGCAACTCAAACCGCATCTCTCTTCTTAAAGAGACTTCAAGCGCGGCTTCAATTACTGCCGCAATTGTGCCATTACTAAGTATTGCCACACTAATTCAGTACACACGTGATGAAATAAAAAACTACTGCTCAGATATTGAAGAAATGCTTGCCCTTGAAAATAAGGCGCTGGGTGAAATTAGATCGGTGACTGGTGTGGTTATGGAAAAATTTGAAGCGCAGTGTCGCTAAAAATTTACTAACACAAAAAAAAAAGAGCGGTAATAGCCGCTCTTTTTTTTGGACTTCATTAAATTCTATTACTAATTAAATCTTCAACGACCGAAGGGTCAGCCAAGGTTGATGTATCCCCTAGATTCGAAAAATCATTTTCAGCAATCTTTCTCAGTATTCGACGCATGATTTTTCCGGAGCGTGTTTTTGGTAACCCAGGAGAAAATTGAATCTTATCAATGGTTGCAATAGGGCCAATTTCTTTGCGAACCAAGGACACTAGCTCGGCACGTAAAGAGTCATCACCTTCAGCACCACTCATTAAAGAAACGTAAGCATAAATACCTTGCCCCTTAATATCGTGCGGCATGCCAACAACGGCGGCTTCACTAACCAATTCATGCACTACCAACGCCGATTCTATCTCAGCCGTACCTAAGCGATGACCGGAAATATTCAGCACGTCATCCACTCTGCCAGTAATCCAGTAATAACCGTCAGCATCTCGTTTTACACCATCGCCAGTAAAATACTTACCAGGATAAGTTGAAAAATAGGCTTCCATAAAGCGCTCGTGATTATTGTATAAAGTACGCATTTGCCCAGGCCAAGAGCATGCTAAAACCAATACACCTTCTGCCTCGCCCTCCATTACCTCACCTTTTTCATTTAAAACTTGCGGCACAATGCCAAAAAATGGCTTTGAAGCTGAGCCTGGTTTTAATTCAGTTGCAAACGGCATCGGAGTAATCATATGACCACCAGTTTCAGTTTGCCACCAAGTATCAACAACTGGGCACTTACCCTTTCCAATAACATTGAAATACCACTCCCAGGCCTCGGGATTGATCGGCTCCCCAACAGTGCCCAAAATCTTCAGGCTGGATCTGTCTGTCTTCTCAACAAATTCATCCCCAGCACCCATTAATGCTCGTATCGCGGTGGGTGCAGTATAAAAAGTATTTACTTGATGTTTATCGACAATCTGCCAAAAACGCGAAGCATCAGGGTAATTTGGCACACCTTCAAACATTAACGTGGTTGCGCCGTTAGCCAATGGACCATAAACAATATAAGAATGTCCTGTTACCCAGCCCACATCAGCAGTGCACCAATACACATCACCCTGTTGATAGTCAAAGGTGTATTTGTGCGTCATAGCTGCGTAAAGCAAATAGCCGCCCGAGGTGTGTAACACGCCTTTTGGCTTGCCTGTTGAGCCAGAAGTATAGAGAATAAACAAAGGTGTCTCTGCGTCAAACATCTCACAAGGGCAATCAATTGATGCATTTGCCACCAAGGAGTGGTACCAAACGTCTCGCTCACCCCAAGACACGTGACCGCCAGTGCGTTCCACCACAACAATTGCGCTAACGCAATCGCACTGGGCAACAGCCTTGTCAACATTTGCTTTTAATGGAATGGGCTTACCGCCTCGAACGCCCTCATCAGCAGTAATAACAATCTTGCACTCAGAATCTAGAATCCGATCTCTTAGGGCGTCAGGTGAAAAACCACCAAAAACGACAGAGTGAATGGCGCCAATTCGCGCACAAGCCAACATCGCAACAGAAGCCTCAACAATCATCGGCATATACAGGCAAACTCTATCGCCTTTGACAACACCGAGACTTTTTAAGCCATTGGCAAACTTGCAAACCTTTTCATAAAGCGCATTGTAAGTAATGGACTCACTGTCATGTGGATTATCACCCTCCCAAATAATCGCCACTTGTTCGCCTCGCTCAGCCAAATGTCGATCTAAGCAGTTGTAGGCAACATTCAAACTTGCGCCCTCAAACCAAGCAATCTTGCCCTGGGAGTAATCCACATTGGAAACACAATCCCATTCCTTTTCCCAGTCCAGAAAAACTCTGGCTTGCTCCGCCCAAAATGTATCCGACTCCTCAATGGATTGCTGATACATTAACTCATATTTCTCTGGCGTTATAAGAGGTGTTCTATCTGTTGGAATAATTGGGTAAGTCATTACTGTTCACTGATAATATTCAATTTAAATTCATGTTACCAAAATCACTAACACAAACCTTAAATAATGCGTAATTTTCATTAAGCGAAAAAAAATGACGCTTTCGCGTCATTTTGATTGTGAATAATTAACTAAGCCTACCTTTCGTCAACAGCCAAGACATCACTTTCAGTGTCAAGCGCTGTTACAGAAAGCTCTTCTGCAACTTCACCCATTTTTGCCTCGGAAATGCGTTTGTCATGAGCGGTTAACTCTTCTTCCATTGCATACTCTTCAGTTAAGATAGAAGCATCAATCAAACCCGCTTCAATTTCTCTCAAGGCCAATACTGTTGGCTTGTCTTTGCCGCCATCTAGAGTTGATTTGTAACCACCCGAACTCAATTGATGGGCGCGTTTTGCTGCAACCAAAACCAATTCAAATCTATTTTCGACGTGCTCTAAACACTCTTCAACTGTTACTCTTGCCATAATCTTAAAAAACCTTAATTACTGAGATGATAAAATGAAGCAATTTTACGCGAAATCATCTAATATGGAAAGGCTTATTGTTCTTGATACCGAGACTACTGGTATCCAACCCTCAGAGGGTCATCGAATCATCGAAGTAGGCGCTGTGCAAATTCTGGATCGAGAGATTACTGAGCTTGAGTTTCACCGCTATCTACAACCCAATCGAAATGTGGGTGAATCTGTCAACATTCACGGCATTAGTGATAAATTTTTAAAAGACAAACCGCCATTTAGCGAAATTGCAGAAGACTTTATTGCTTTTGTTGAAGGCGCTACTTTAGTTATACATAACGCTCCCTTCGATCTTGGTTTTCTCAATAACGAACTAAGACTGATTGGCTTTAAGAAAAAAATCGAAGACATGTGTAACATCATTGACACATTGGAGCTATCTAAAGAGCAACGACCCGGCACGATGCATAATTTAGACGCGCTTTGTCGTCGTTTTGAAATTGATGCAAGTGCTCGAACTATTCACGGCGCTTTACTGGATGCGCAAATCCTTGCCCAGGTTTACTTAGCAATGACGGGCGGTCAATCAAATTTATTCCAAGAGGCCAACCCAGCGGAAACAACAGGAGAAATCGCCACGCCGATTAAAACAATGAGAGCCGACAAGAATAAAATCAAAGTCGTTTATGCGAACGATGATGAAATCAAAGCACACGAAAATTACTTCCAACATTCATAGTCTGGAGCAACAATGCAATACCAAGATTTAAGAGAATTTATTGAGGCACTTGAGGCTCAAGGCGAGCTTGTAAGAATCAAGACGCCAGTCGATGCCAACCTAGAAATAACCGAAATTTGCCGACGCACCTTAGACAAAGAAGGTCCTGCGTTGTTATTCGAGAATGTGATTGGTGCTAGCATGCCCGTTCTTGCCAATCTATTTGGTACAACAAAAAGAGTGGCGATGGCGATGGGTCAGTCTGATCTAGGGGCATTGCGCAAACTGGGAAAGGTGCTTGCACAACTCAAACAACCCGAGCCCCCAAAAGGCTTTAAAGACGCCCTAGATAAGTTGCCCTTATTCAAACAAGCACTTAATATGCCGGTCAAAGTTTTGAATAAAGGCCAATGCCAAGAAAACATCATTGAAGGCGATGACGTTGATCTCAATATACTACCAATACAAACATGCTGGCCCAAAGATATTGCGCCACTCATCACTTGGGGTTTGGTCATCACCAAAGGTCCAACCCGTGGTAGACAAAATCTTGGCATCTATCGCCAACAGTTACTGGGTAAAAATAAATTGATTATGCGCTGGCTTTCTCAGCGTGGTGGAGCATTGGACTTTAAAGATTGGTGCGAGCAAAATCCTGGCAAACCTTTCCCAATCTCCGTTGCTCTTGGCGCAGATCCAGCAACAACACTGGCGGCTGTCACCCCCATTCCTGACAGTTTAAGTGAATACGCTTTTGCAGGACTTTTAAGGGGCAAAAAAACCAAAGTTTGCAAATGCCTTGGCAATGATTTACAAGTGCCGGAAAACGCCGAAATTATTTTAGAGGGTGTCATTCATCCGGGCGAGGTCGCGGAAGAAGGACCGTATGGCGATCACACTGGCTACTATAACGAAGTAGAGACCTTTCCAGTATTTACCGTTGAAAGAATTACCCATAGAAACAACCCAATTTATCACTCTACCTATACTGGCAAACCAATTGATGAGCCCGCCGTATTGGGGGTTGCCTTAAATGAAGTCTTTGTGCCCTTATTGCAGCAACAATTCAGTGAAATTGTTGATTTCTATCTGCCGCCAGAAGCTTGCTCCTATCGAATGGCGATTGTTAGCATGAAGAAACAATATCCCGGTCACGCTAAACGAGTGATGATGGGGGTCTGGTCATTCTTAAGACAGTTTATGTACACCAAATTTATTATTGTTGTTGACGACGATATAAACATTAGAGACTGGAAAGAAGTGATTTGGGCACTCTCAACAAGAGTCGACCCAAGCCGTGACACTTCGCTAATTGACAATACGCCAATCGACTATTTAGACTTTGCATCGCCAGTCTCCGGCCTTGGCTCAAAGATGGGTATTGATGCCACAAACAAGCATCCCGGAGAGACTAATAGAGAATGGGGAGACCCCATTGTGATGAGTGATGAAGTAATTGCCAAAATTGATGACATCTGGAGTGAATTAGGCATTGACTAGACAGACTATCAAAGTATAATTGTGCCTTTTTCGGAGTGTAGCGCAGTTTGGTAGCGTATCTGGTTTGGGACCAGAGGGTCGGGGGTTCAAGTCCCTCCACTCCGACCATATTTTTGTAAAGTATTAATAGCCCACAGTTTTTGCGCCCATAGCTCAGCTGGATAGAGCAACGGCCTTCTAAGCCGTAGGCCATACGTTCGAATCGTATTGGGCGCACCACTAACTCTGTAGAGGTTTTAGGTATGTTAGGTTGTTGTTAAATACCCCCTGAGATACCCCCCAAGCTAAACACCTGTTCTTTTCTCAGCTTCTTTCTTGGCTCTATGAATCTCTAATTCTGATAGCCTGTTTGCTATGCTGTCTGCTATGTCTGAACAATTCTTAGCTTGCTCATTGTAAAGCCTAGATAACCTATTAGACATATAGGCGATTCCTATATAGAAGATATAGCTATAGACGATCCAATAGATCCTTTATTTTGTGGATATTGATCTTTTCTGGCAAGGATTGCCATTTCTCTTAATAGAAATCTCACAGATCACTATCTTAATAATGAACAAAACAACCTTACGCTTGCAAAAAATTACAACAAATAAAACTATAAAAATTAAAACAAGCTTTGTGACAAAGTTTGACAGATGTTTACTAAGTTTGAAAAACAAGCCAAAGTGTCTTTATAATAGATATAATTAGCGCCTTTGAAAAGTTCGATATGTAAATGTTTCTGGAGCGTTTGGGGCTTGTCCCTCTGTAAGCCTTTCGCACCAAGGTGTATTGGAGATTAAAACCCCTCCACTCCGACCAATAATTTAAGGTTAGTGTGTAAAACGATACTTTACTAGAGAATAGTTATGGCGGGAATAGCTCAGTTGGTAGAGCCCCGGATTGTGATTCC
>Ga0066376_10001801_pt1 | contig 20482 bp, 16 predicted proteins | sample Knorr_S15_td_Bot_FD_77009 | JGI IMG/M metagenome (GOLD analysis project Ga0066376, IMG submission 77009) | Marine microbial communities from Southern Atlantic Ocean transect - Knorr_S15_td_Bottom_ad_5009_LV_A | ecosystem: Environmental > Aquatic > Marine > Oceanic | place: Southern Atlantic...
ACAACGAGTAAGCCCCGTTGCTCGCAGACTTGCAGAAGAACATGGTATTGAATTGAATTCAGTGCAAGGCAGTGGTCCTTCAGGAAGAATTATTAAGCGTGACATATTGCAACGTATTGATACGACAAGTGAAACAGCATCTGCGGCACAGACAACAAAAGTTGTCTCAACGAATGTGGTTGCTAGTACGGTTCCAGTTACGCCAGTGAATATGGTTCAGCCGCTTGCACCGACTTCGCCATGGCAACAAGAACGTACTGAGCCACTCTCGAATATGCGGCAAATTATTGCAAAACGACTTGTTGAATCGAAACAAACAATTCCACATTATCAAGTGACGATGGATTTTAATATGGATCCATTGCTTGAAATGCGAAAGACGTTGAACGAACAGCTTGTAGTTTCAGGCATCAAACTTTCAGTGAACGATTTCCTCGTACGTTGTTGCGCACTTTCGATGGCAACCAATCAAGAATTTAATGCATCGTACGGTGGCGATTGTATTTTGTACCATGGTCCAGTTAACGTAGGGATTGCAATTGCGCTCCCAGAAGAACGTGGTGGTGGGCTCGTCGTTGGGACTATTCGAAACGCTGATCAAAAGAGTTTGCGAACTATTAGTCAAGAATCCTCGTATCTGTCGAAGAAAGCACGTGAATCTGGCTTGGCTCCCGACGAAATGGGCGATACGACATTTACGATTTCAAACTTGGGCATGTTTGGAGTTGATAACTTCACTGCAATAATCAACCCGCCCAATAGCGCAATTCTCGCAGTTGGTGCTGCAATCGAAAAACCTGTTGTGCGAAACGGCGAGTTAGCCGTTGGGCATGAAATGTGTGCGACCTTGAGTTTAGACCATAGAGTCATCGATGGTGCGATGGCTGCAATGTACTTACAATCCCTAAAAGAACTGATTGAAAACCCTGCATCGCTTCTCGTTTGATGCATAGGAGTCTGACATGACAGCAAAACCACATACTGAATCAAGACCTACAATTTATGATGGCGATGGAGACGTGCTTATGGAAGCAGACCGCCAAGCAAATCGTTTGGTGATCATGCCAGTTGGTGATCCACGCCAAGTTGAAACATCGAGAATGCGGATACGAATACAGTGGGGGCAGTTCTTGCTCAACGACATGTTGACGAGCAAGTACCGAACACTTATTTGTGGCGTGAACCCCGTGGATAATAGTCGGGGCATTATCAGTTTGATTGCTGATGCGCTCCCAGCTAGCCAGTGGGACAACGAAAGTATTACAAAATACGCCAAGGGGTATTCAGAACTTTCCACAGATAAAACACTTGTCTTGAAGTACGACATGGACGATGTCAAAGTCCTCGCACTTTTGCGACCGCATGAGCGAGAGGTATTCACATTGGACGACTTTAGAACTGGATTTGAAAAAGTTGCGCAAATGGCTGAAGGCAGGCGCGACCGCATGCCCATGGCAAGCGTGAGTTTTCTTGGCGCTAAATCGAATCGGCTTGTTGATAAGGATGGAAACGAGCCAAGTTTTGAAACAGTCTTACGAACAATGTTTGAATCTGGATACAGAGGCGATGTGTATCCTTCCGTACGGATGTGGGAACTCGCTCCAACAGGTGTTTTTGCAACGTATCCATTCCCTTCAAGTTTGAAAGTGATGCGTAGCGGCGGGTTTTAAAAACAATCCCGCGGGTCTTTTATGTGCCCGTGGCTAAAAAAGTATTGGAACTTGGACTTGCTTAGTTGACTCCCGCAAGCCGGCGAACGGTAACGACAAATGAAGCCGCCATGCTCCGAAGTAGTCCGAAACTTACAAGCGACCAAAGTATACCCGAGACGACACTAGCAATACCAAGCGAAATGTTTGCTGAAAAAATTCCATCTTGTAAGACGGCGGGGAGTGTATTTGCTGGCATGAATGTCGCAAAGACAGCATTAATTGGAGAAAGGGAAGCGAACACGCTTCCGACAATGCCCATATTGCTACTTGGCACCAAGGAAAGGCCGAGACATCCAGTCACACCCAAGACTAACAGTATGCTCGAAACAATTGCGCCGATTGAGCCTTTAGATCGCATTGACCAGAGCAAACCTAATGTTGTGCAAAAGGCAATGTAGGGGATGACAACAAGCGGACTGAGCAATGCAGGCAAATAGAGTGCAAGTGGAATAACGAGTGGAATTGCGTTGGTTTTTCTTGAGATGATTTGATCACCTACAACGGCGCCTTCAGGATCAATTAAAACAATACAACCCACGATCATCATTGTTACGCATGGAACAAGCACCATAGGAAGGAGATGCATAATGAGCCCGCGCAATTTGCCACCAAGATACATTGTTGGGGTGATGGATGTCGTAAGTAACAAATCGAGTGTTCCATCTTCTCTCTCTTTGGCAATTGTCGAGGCAGACATAGTAAGTGCAGAAAATGTCACAATAAGCAATTCGCAGCAGACAAGTACGACTATTGCGAGTCGAAATGATTCGGGTGAGAGAGATCGAGTGAAATAAAGTGTAGTAAGAATAATGACCGTTAACGTGCAAGCCGCGACGAAACCCCATCGACCAAGGAGCGAGCCAAAGTTCCTGTGCCTTGTGACTCTTTCTCGCCATGCAATTGGATTGCCAGTGACGTAGTTGGATTTTCGTTCTGTAGTCGGTGAATCAAACAGTTTTTTCCACCAACTTTCTCGAATTGGTGTTTGTCCAAGTTTTCGAACTTGCGTGGAAGACCAAATAATGGTGATTGTGCTGAGCAAAATTGTAAACCAACACCAAGCAGCGACAGGATGTGTAACCGCCCATCCAATTGGCCAAGGGTACATGCTCGTCTCAGGCGTAACATATTGAGCAGGTTTCAGGAGAGCCTCAAGCACAAGGAACGGATTGAGTGGCGTGATTGCAGTTGTCCAATTTGCGCTGCTTCCATTTGCAATAGGCATACGAAGAAATTTATCAAATGCGTACGTGACAAGAAGATACAAGACTGTAAGTACAAAAAAGCTTACAGCAGCTTTTTGCCCAGCGGTTCGTGTGACACTCATTGCAATTGCAGCAGCTGCGATTGCAAGGGCGAGGCAAAATGCAATTAACTGTGTAAGTAGGATAGTATCCAGAGGTACCCCACCAAAAAATTGCGTGGTCACCATCAGTGGTAGCGCGCCAATTAATAGTGCCGCAATGAAAAACAATCTGCCAAAGACATTACCCAGCACAATTTGAAGTGGCGATAGTGGTGTCGTAAGTAAAATGTCCCATGTCTTTGGGTTGGCTTCTTTTGTTATTGCACTCGCCATGAATAAGGGAGTCAGTAGCCATATCAAAAGAAGTTGTATCACCGATAAATTCACAAACACATTGGCACTGCCAGCGGCGAGATCTCGAAGAGAGAATCGGCCAGTTGATGTTATAAGGAGTAATCCAAAAACTAACACCGCACCAAGAATCGCAACATACCCGGACCGCAAGTAGAGATCCTTTCTTCGTCGTGAAGCAGTACCAATCAACCGTATGCAAATAGGGTTGAAAATACTGAAACGTAAAAACCAGTGTAGTAATCGTGGCATAGGGTGGTAGTTTTGAGAAAGCTGCTTGACGTAGCGACTCTTACATGGAATACTACCTTCTTACAGACGTTACGGCGAAGCGTTCGACGTAACAAAGTTTTCTCGGTCAGCCGGATAAAGGTGACCGATCGTACCGATTATTTTGTCGGCAGCCACTTCTGGGGCTCATTCAGGTTGAATTGAGTGGTTGATAGATTGATTTAGGCTTCTGAGCAACTAATAATTTCTGCTCGACAAATCAGTTCTTTGTTACTCCCGCAAGTGCGTGAGTGTAGCGATTGGTGAACACCTAGAATCATGTTGGCTTTCACGCCTTACTAAAGGCTGTAGGTAGTTCTACAGATATATTATGTTTATGAATATAGCCATTGGCATCGGGAGTTTGATTGTAGGGGTTGCAGTAGGCTGGTTTATGCTCAGAGCAATTACCGGTGGAACAATCCGCCTTGCAAAAAGAGAAGCAGAACAAACACGCACAGCTGCGCAAAAAGAAGGGGACGCTATTAAGCAGAGGATAGAGTTGGATGCGGAACGTGAGTCAAAGCATCGACTTAAGGAAATTGAATCTGAGGTTTCTGAATCTCAAAAAGAAATCAAACAAGATCAATCACGGCTCGTGAAACGTGAAGAGAGCCTTGAGAAAATGATGACTCAGATTACCGAGCGCCAAGAGAAACTCGATTCGCTTCGAACGAAAATGGATGAAGAAACGGAGACTCTTGAGACTGAAAAAAATGCATTTGTCACTGAGCGAGATACATTACGAAAACGCCTTGAAGAAGTTTCTGGCATGTCTTCAGACCAAGCAAAAGTGGAAATTCTCGATGAAGTCCGTCACGATTCGCAGCACGAAGCAAACGAGTTGATGCAGCAAATTATTGATGAAGCAACTGAAAAGGCAAGAGGAAAAAGCCGAGAGATTACGTTACAAGCGATACAACGGTATGCAGCAGAGCACGTTGCAGAATCAACAGTCCGTTCGGTGAGAATTCCATCAGATGATATGAAGGGACGAGTCATTGGACGAGAAGGTCGTAATATTCGTGCGCTTGAACAGGCAACGGGTGTTGATATTTTGATTGATGATACGCCGGGAATTATTTCTGTTTCATGTTTCGATCCCATACGTCGGGCAATCGCCGGTAAGGCACTGGAAAAATTAGTAGCTGATGGACGAGTGCATCCTTCTCGTATTGAAGAAGTTGTCGAAGGTGTTAAAGCTGAAGTGCATGAAAAGATTATTCAATCGGGGAATGATGCTGTTATTGAGGCAAACATTCGTGGTCTTCATCCGAAGATTGTGGAAGCTGCGGGCAAGATGCACTTTAGAACTAGCTATGGTCAAAATGTATTGCGGCACTCAATTGAAGTAGCCTTTCTCTGTCAAATAATTGCAGATGAACTAGGTCTTGATGGTGAGCTAGCACGTCGTTGCGGGTTCTTGCACGATATCGGAAAGGCGATGGACCATGATATTGAAGGCACACACCCGCAGATTGGCATGGACTTTTGCAGGAAGTTCGGCGAAAAAGCAGAAGCGGTACTCAATGCAATTGCCGGTCACCACGGAGACATACCAGCAACAACGCCGTACACGCCTATTGTTATGGCAGCCGACGCTATCAGTAGTGCGCGCCCTGGCGCAAGGCGAGAGTCGATGGAAATGTATGTAAAGCGGCTCGAACAACTTGAAGCGCTCGCTAAAGAGCAAAATGGTGTCACTGAATCGTATGCGATTCAAGCTGGCAGAGAAATTCGTGTTATTGTTGATGCAAAATCAATTTCCGATGGTGAAGCGTTCGCAATGTCTAAGCGAATTGCAGCCCGCATTGAGGAAGAGATGACATTCCCTGGCGAAATTAAAGTAACTGTCTTGAGAGAAGTTAGAGCCGAAGCAATAGCGCACTAAAGCAAAGGATACAAATTATGACAATCAAAGCATCTGAGTTACGTCGAGGTCAAGCACTCATTTACAATGGAAAATTGCAAGTTGTTATTGGCACCGACCATGTTAAACCTGGGAAGGGTCCTGCGTATGTTCAAGCAAAAATGAAGGCGGTTGATACTGGTACGATTAAAGTGAATCGTTTTAACACCGCTGATAAAATTGAAGCAGTGAATATTGACCGACGCCCAATGCAGTTTTTGTATGAAAACAGTGGTCAAGGTCTTGGTCCATGGGTATTCATGGATAACGAATCATACGATCAACTTGAAATTGGAAGTGATGTTGTTGAGAAGGACCAAAGCCAATGGTTAAAAGATGGCCTCGATGTCCTTATCTTGATGTACGACGGCAGAGCGCTTGGCGTAGAGTTGCCAGCATCTGTTGAATTGGCGATTACGGAGACGACTGACCAACCAAAAGCCGCAACAGCAACAAATCAATTAAAAGAAGCAACGGTTGAAACTGGCGCGCGGGTTCGCGTTCCACCATTTATTGAAATTGGTCAAGTTGTTAAAATTAATACCGAGAGTGGCGAATATCTCGGGAAGGCGTAACCCTGCAAAAGCTCAGCGAAATCCGATCGATGTTACAAGCGTATGGGCTCTCTCCCTTACATCGGCTCGGACAAAACTTTTTACATGATCATAATATTTTAAACAAACTCGTTGACGCTTCGGGTGTGTGCGAGGGTGACCTTGTTCTTGAAATTGGCCCCGGCACAGGGACGCTAACGGAAACATTGCTCGATCGTGGTTGTACGGTCGTTGCATGTGAACTTGATCGAGGCTTAACGGGGTTGCTTCGTGACCGCCTTGGTGATTCGATAACATTGATTCACGGTGATTGCCTAGTAAAGAAACATTTGAACCAAGAAATAGTGCAGCGTTTGGGCGATAAGAAATGGAAACTTGTTGCAAATCTTCCGTATCAAATAGCGAGCCCTTTGATTGTGGACATTCTTTCGAATCATCCCAATTGCCTTGGGCAGTTTATTACGATTCAGTACGAAGTAGCGCAGAGGTTGATGGCCAAAGTTGATTCTGGAGACTGGGGGGTGTTGTCTATTTTGGTTCAACGCCTTGCAGAGGTGTCCCTTATCACAAAAGCCCCTAACACTTGTTTTTGGCCGCAACCAAAAATCACAAGTGCTTGTGTTGCGATTACTCCAAGGGTCGATGGCAGTCATGGCAATGATGCATTTGCACTTTTTGTCACTTCTCTTTTTGCAAAAAGAAGAAAGCAACTTGGTTCAATCCTTGGGCGCGATTTTAGATTCCAAGATGACGTTTTGCCCGACCGACGTCCATCGACGTTGACAATCGAGCAATTGGAAACACTGTTCAAAATCGTTAATACTTCAGAAGATTCAAATTGAACCCATATGTTGTTTCGTTTTGAATTTCATTGTAATTAATTAGTCCGACTAGATTGAATTCTGGGTAATGACGCGTGATATTAAACCGCAATGCCTGAAGGTCATCGATAGCGAAATTCCATGATGGGGAAAAACGGAACGAATACCGTTTGCTTAGTTGATATTGCATGCCAAGCGATAAAAATTGATCGTCGGTATTTCCAATTTCTCGGTATTCAATGTATGTTCGAACATCTCTGCCGTGATCGAGTTCGGCGCCAATCGATCCACGAGAAAAAGTACCGTTGTCGGTTTCCCACGTTCCATTGCCAATAAATGCAATGCTGTCACTGAATTGCCATGTACCACTTGCAATGAATGCGTTTTGTAATGAAGAGTATTCAGGACGCCAATTGAAAAATTGTGGGTTGTCGTAGCGTTGTGTCGCATCGTTGCTGGCGAACAACAACGCGGTGTCTAAGGTAAGCCAATCAACTTGGTACCAACGTCCTGGTCCTCCCCGCCAAGTTTGGAGTTTGTTTTTTACGCCGAACCAAATTGCGGAGCCGTTTGCAATGTTGTCGAGTTGTGCATCGTATTGTGGAATATCCATTGGGTCTATGTTGGAGTCGCCATTCCATACGGTTAGGTAGGGTTCGATGACGTGCCGGAGTCGGTGCAAGTCAAGAAGGTCATTGTCAACATTGTTGTAAATTCGTTGGAGTTGCGTCGTGGCTCGAACACCAACCGTCCTTGTCCAATCGTTGGTTTCTTGATCGCCGGTGTCTTTATTGCCAAATCCCCACTGTGCTTGAATACTTGCAAATGGCGCAATGGTAAACGCCCCAAATTGGAATGGCATGGTGAATTCATGACGAGTAACAAATCGATTTTGATAGTCTTCAGTTAGTCCTTCAGCAAGAAGGGGGGCTGCGATAGATTCGTTACCACTAAGAACCGTTCCATCAGGAAATGCAAATGCACGGTTTTTTAAACCGAGTTCGTCAGGCGTTCCTTCTTGGAAGACCATGCGTTCGCGAGTAAGTCTGGATTCACTCGACCATACCATGGCTCCGTTAAACATGGATTTACCGTAGTTGAAATATCCAAGTTCGGGTGCTTTGTCAACTGTGTATTGTCTTGAAGCTTGAAGCCAGCTGTTTGAAATGAATTGATTTAGGTCGTATTTTGCAAGCGCCGTAAAACTTGAATTTTCTTTTTGGTACTTGGCGTAGATAGAAGTTTCGTATTCATCGTGGGTTCTGTAATCTGAGCGTCGCCACACGGACATAAAAGTGGGGTCGCTTATGTAACTCACTTGCGTCTGGATGGTCCAGTTTTGACTTATCGCGGCGTTGTTTTCTAAAAGGGTGTAGCCACGAATTTCGTCAGTGACATCGATTTTTCTACCCGAAGAAGTTTTTTCTTCTCCAGAGTCACTCATTAAATACAAATTGAGAAACCCAACGTTTTTTCCAAAATGATACTTAAAATCTGTGCCTACACCGAAGCCTCTTGTAGTGTAATAATCAAGGAGAAGATCTGCAGATACTCCGGCAGGTTCACGTACACCAAGGAGTGAAAAAAGTTTCCACTTTGTTTCGAACATTTGCCCCTTTGTATCTTGAAATCCGAGCTTTACTCCGCGTATCGGGATGTTGGCAATTTCACCACTATACGTTGGCCAATACATGATTGGCCAACCGCCTAGACGAACGGTGTTGTGATCGCTCACGACATATGCATCACCATTTTCCTGTTGGGTGATTGTCATTTTTGCTGCACCAACGGCAATGTTGGGTGTAGCAAAAGAACTTGTAGAGGCGAGGACGCTCGTTGCAATCCATTGGTTTGCGGCTACTTGTTGCAATTCTTTTGCGCGAACATAGATAGGAACCGTCCCATTTTTAACATATGTGCGAAGTACCGATTCGATCATCACCGCTTTACCGGTATCAAAATCGTAATACATTTGCGGTGCTCGCACGACATACATGCCATTGTTTGCATTTGCAACAACATTGCCCTCGAGGTACACGCCATGTATATCGGATAATTCGACAGTGCCTGAAGCGAGATCGCGGACGCTTCCTGGATCAAGAAACAAAATGCCATGTGCTGCGGTCAACTGAAGATCATGCAATGCATCAGAAGATTGAAGATTGAGATTAATTCCGCCAGTAAGTGTTACGACGTTTTCAGTTTCGCCCGGTCTCATTTCAACAAAATCGGCTGCGATAGAAAGGACTCCGGATTTAGGTTGAAGCCATTGTCTTTGTTGCTCAAGTGTTGGCGCTTCCATTTGCATTTCACTTGTTTCTATCGGAGGTGTTGGCGAAGAAGTGACTTGAGGATAATTTGTTAATGGCGGAGGGTCAGTTTGCAGTGTTCCTACATATTCAGCAAGACGTTTTTCAGCACCCTTAAGTAGCTCGCTTGTAGGTGGACGTTTTTGAGACAAGTACGCTACGTCGAGCGAGACCTTCCCTTGCGTACTTCCAACAACAAAAAGATTTTTACCCTCAGCACTGAGGCCGCCGGTTTTTGCTGATTTTGCAAACTCTGGCATGTAGACAGCGATTTGCGTGACTACACCAGCATCAGTTGGCATCCTATTTATCCATAAGACAGCTTGTTCTGAAGTAAAACTAAAGGCACCGATAGTGATGTTGATGTTATTTGTAAGAAGCAACCGCTTTGTGTCGTCGACTGTCCATGCATCTGCCCGAAGGGCTTTGATTTGAATGTCAGACGCTCGTGGTCGAACGGGCAAAACGACTCCAGCAAGTCGATCCCCGCGGATTTGTATAAGGTTCTCAGCATTGGGCGTACCCATTGCAACACGAACTGTTGTCAATAGAACGAGTAGAATTGAAATACTCAATGATCGTGCCACGTGTTGAGGATGATACCTCGTATATTCTGATTCGGGTTAAAAAGCGCTATCTAGAAACTTCAATTAAGGCTTCAACAAATGTTTCTGGGTCAAATGGTTCCACATCATCGGGCCGTTCGCCAATTCCTATGAGTTTTACGGGGATTCCCGTTTCATCTTCAATTGCAAAAACAATGCCACCACGCGCTGTACCATCGAGTTTTGATAGAAAAATTCCTGTCACGTTGATTGATTCGGCGAATTTTTTCGCTTGCGAGAGGGTGTTTTGACCTTGAGTTGCATCGAGCACAAGAAGCACTTCATGTGGTGCGCCATCAATTTTTTTTGAGGTGACTTGGTAAATCTTCTCAAGTTGCCGCATGAGTGGTTCTTGTGTATGGAGTCTACCGGCGGTGTCGATGAGCAACACATCGATTCCTCTTGCAATGGCAGCACTTGCTGCATCGTACGTTACTGCGGCTGGATCTGACCCTTGCTCTCCTTTTACAATTTCGATTCCAAGGCGATCTGCCCACGTGGCTAATTGCGAAACAGCGCCAGCTCGAAATGTGTCTGCAGCTGCAAGAAGTACGGTTCGTCCTTCGTCTTTGAGTGCTCGACCAATTTTTGCAACGCTTGTTGTTTTGCCAACACCGTTCACACCCGCGACCAAAATGGCGGTCGGAGATTTTTCGGCGACTGCGATTGTTCGGTCTTTTCCTTCAAGGCGTAACAATAGTTTTTCTCGTAAGAGTTCTAAAATGTCTTTGTCTTTGAGTGCGCCGCTAGCAACTTCGTCTCGTAAATCATTGACGATTGCGTCGGTTGTTGTTACGCCGACATCCGAAGAAAGCAGTAAATGCTCTAACTCATCAATCGTGTTGTCGTCGATGACTCGTCCGCGCAACGTAGCAAGGGGCGCAGCAAGAGCGGAACGGGTTTTCGAAAGCCCGCCGCGGATTGCAGAAAGAGTTGCTCGAAACAATCCCACTTATTTCCCCTTTGTTGCCGTGTCAACTTTTTGTGATGGAGGCGTTTTTTCGTGCACGATTGCATCGAGGACGCCATTGACAAATGACGCGGATTTTTCCGTTGAATACATGCCAGCGAGTTCAATCGCTTCGTCGATGGCAACAACAGGGGGAGTCATGCCTGAAACTATTTCGTACCGAGCAAGCCGTAAAATATTACGATCGACAAGCGGCTGTCTGTGAATTGGCCACTCAGGTGTATATGACGCAATATGCGCATCGCTAGTAACTCGGTCTCCCCATATTTTTTTTGCAAGCTTCATCGCTTTTTCACTGGGCTCGTTGGTTGTGCCAGAGTCTTCATCAAAATTATCATCTGTAATGAGCGCAACATCCTCGTTGCCCGCATCGAATTGGCAAAGAAGTTGAATGACTTGTTCACGCAATGCTCGACTAGTTGGCATGTTGTTCTCTCAATGTTGTTATTGTGTGGATTGCTGCATGCATCGCTTCAATGCCTTTATTTCCGCAACTGCCACCGGCTCTCGCTTGCGCTTGTTCGATAGTTTGACAGGTGAGCACGCCCATTGACACGGGTTGCCCCCAATCCAAAGCAATGGTCATCAAACCGTTTGCAATTGCGTGACCAATAATTTCATCATGTGTTGTTTCACCAGTGATAATGCATCCAAGTGCAACAATGCCATCGTAGTTACTCTTAGTTGCAATAAATTTTGCAAGTATTGGCAATTCCCAAGCACCTGCAACTTGGATGATGTTGAAATTAGATTGTTGTCCACCAGCACGTATAAAAGCTGAAACAGCGCCTTCGGACAGGTTATTTGTGATTTCGTGGTGATAGGTGCTCACGATAATGGCAAGTTTAATGTCGGAACTGTTGAGTGCTGTTGTTGTTTCGGAGCGCATGAGATTGCGTATGGTAAGCGAGTCAACGCATCAATGCTACGCCCCGCTACGATGTACATGTGTCCCTACCTGCAAGACAAATAATAGCCACGCTTAAACTCACTCGATTCAGCGTCGCAATTGGTGCAATTGCCGATATTTGGCTTGTCTTAGTTCTAACAAAACATGATTCAAGTTACGTTGGAACGAGCATCTATTTGCTTCCGTGGTGGTCTTCGCTGCTTGCCACGGCTGTAGTTGCTATCGGTATTTGCGGTTTTGCGGTTGCGTTGAATGATACGATGGATGCTCGGCATGATAGTACGTTTCACCCAAACAAACCGATTCCAAGTGGGTGGATACCGATTGCACAGGCAGTTGTGCTTATGGTGAGTTCCTTATTAATTGCGTTGCTTGCGGCTTCTTTTTTAGGCGCGTGGCCCGTAAGAATGGGCTTACTTACTGCGGCAGCGATTTTGTTTTACAACGTAGTTGGAAAACATATTCCTGCAATTGGTCTTGTTGCAGTTGGGTTGATTTATGCATCACACATGTTGATTGCAAATATTGAACTCACGTTTACATTGCCAATATGGATGGTGATGACACATGCAATGGTTTGTGCGATCGCTATCTATCATCTTGAAGACAAGAGGCCTCGCCTTTCTATACGGGGTTGGGTTGGGGTTTTTCTAGGCTGGCTCTTTTGGTCCATGGTTCTCTTTAGCAACTCGCTTGCCACGACAGGAACTTTGTTGCCAGAGGGCATGGCTGTGGCGGGGCTTCTTTGGCCACTGGCAGCGGTTGCTGGTTTTGCTCTCTTAGTACGATGGAAATTATCAAGTGCTCGGACGTCACATCTTGCTGCAGAGAAGATTCGAAGATACGGAGCGCTTTGGGAATGTTTGTATGCAGCTGCTTGGATGATGGCACTGCATTTATATGTTCCAGCCATGCTTATGCTCGGTTTTGCTGTGCTAAGTGCTATTGTTGTGATGCTCGTTAAAGAGGCAACAGGTGCAACGGGCAGACCAATTTCTTGGCGTGTGTAGTTTTCTGACTCCTTTTGGCTTTGAGCCAAGAAGGGTGGGGGTGCCAAAAGGTATTGAAACTTAGCGCGAAGCGTTTGCGAGGTAGTCGATTGAGGGCGGCACTCGAAGGTAATTGAGGGATTGCTCGATAACGTCGCGAACGACGGGCCCCGCAACAGTTCCTCCGTAATGACCAATAGATTTGTCAGGGTCATCAATGACACAGAGGACAACGAGTTTAGGGTTGTCGATTGGAGCACCTGCGATGAAACTCGCGATGTAGCGGTCATCGAAATACCCTGAACCATCTGCGCGTGGCAACTGGGCTGTCCCTGATTTCCCAAATAACTTGTACTGCTCGCTTTGCGATCTCATGCCAGTTCCTTCAGTCATTACCTTGCCCATAATTTTTCTTGTAAGTGCAGCAATTTCTGGTGTGATTGCTTTTCGAACAAACATAACATCTTCGTCAGTAGAAAGTTTAAGTTGGAGTTGCGGGACTGTGCCATTTCGCGCAAAGGCGCAGAAACCTTGCACCATTTGAAGTGGAGTCACAGCAATTTCGTGCCCCATCGAAACAGATGTTTGTGTGTACTCATCCCAGTTAGCAGGGGAAGTAATGATACCGCGCGATTCACCACCTAAGCCGATGTGCGTTAGCTGTCCAAATCCAAACCGTTTCACAGCATCTTGAAGTTGCACGTACGACATTCGTTGTGAAACGATAGCCATGCCGCTGTTCATAGATTTAATTAATACTTTTTCCCAAGTAGAAGGCCCGTAATAATACGCGTCTCTGATTGTGCGATTCGATTTGGTTTTATACGGTCCATTTGTGGGGGTTGGAAGAATTTCATCAACTTTTGCTTTTCCAAGTTCAGTTGCAACCGACCAAATAAAAGGTTTGAACGTTGAGCCCGGCTCGTAGGGGTCAGTGATACAACGGTTTCGGCCGAGTCGAGGGTCGATGATACGGTTGGGATCTTCTGGCTGTTGTGACCAGCCTTCTCTTGGATTCAGAATATCTGCCATCGCGAGTATTTCCCCTGTTTCAGGGTCAGCAACAATGATTCTTCCTCCACCTGCATTGCATCTTTTTACCTCTGCAAGAAGACATGTTGAAGCAATCTCTTGGATGACAACATCGATGGATAGTTGGACATCGTCGCCATCACTTTTAGGAGTAAAATCGTCAGGCGAAATCCAAACAGTATTCCTCTTAGAGTCTCTCGAACGGACAAATTTTCCAGATTCGCCAGTGAGTTTGTTGTTGTACTTGTTTTCAAAACCAGCAAGTCCAGTATGTTCAGTTCCAACAAGACCAATCAACGCGCCGCCAATGTCGCCATGGGGGTACTCGCGAACGAGCCGTTCTTCAAGACCAAGGCATCTATAAGAAAGAGTATTGATTGCTAGAACTTGTTCTTTTGAAAGTAACGAACTGAGTACGACGTATCTGCTGTTTTGTTTCATTCGAAGAATTTGCTCGATTTCAGCGGGAGGCATCGATAAAATTTCACCAAGTTCAAATGAAATCATTTCAAAATCTTCGACAATCGAAGGATCAATGAAAAGTTTAAAGCCAGTTCGACTTGCAGCCAAGATTCTTCCTTTGCGGTCAAGGATACGACCTCGAATTGCAAGTTGTCTTGAAGTGCTGTTTACTGTAACAGTGGCTGCTAGTAACTGTGCAGGCGGCGAAAGTTTGAGAGAAACAATTTTGTAGATACTTGCACCCATAAGTCCAGTGACTAGGACTGCGAGTAAGATAGCAACTCTAATTGTTCGTACGTTACTGTTGCTCATTGGTGCTCTTTGCTAAAGCAACGTTCGTGCTTAAGGCACTTGGAGAACAAGCAATTTCTATTTGTATTTGAATTGCAATTAGCTCTTCATTACTGGCGTCAATTTTTCTGTGCAATTGGGTCATCGCATGCACCGTGTTGATTTGTTCTTGCCGAACAGCAAGAAGCTCGAGCATTGCGAAACTGAGTACGAGAATTGTTAGTATTAATTTGCGAGCCATATTACGAAGTGGGTAGTGGGAATTGAAGAATCATGCCAGGACGGATTCGATCAGGATCTGGCATGACATCTTTGTTTAAATCAATCAACACCTGTGTTTTCTTTGAGGTCCCCATGACCGTTTGAGATATTTCAGAAAGCGTATCGCCGCTCTTGACAGTGTACGTCCCCATTGTTATTTGTGTCGTCGTCGGTTGGTGCGTTGAGAGAGCAACGCTTGACGAAACGAGAGCAGCCCTACTTGGCAAGGCAATTTCTTGCCCCTTCTCGATTGCGTTTGAATTAATAAGTTGATTCCATTTGGCTACCGACGAGGCTAATCCAGAATCGCCGTAATACGACGAACAGATACCACGAAGGGTCTCTCCGTTTTGAACGATATGTATCTTGTCACCTGAAATGTTTTCTTCTATTTGCGCTTTGAAAGAAGGGGGACCGCTTTCAAGAATAGTCGTGCCTGCAATTGGCGGTAAAGAAATGTTCGAACCAAGATTGGCAACTTCGCGGTGGGATGCAACAGAGAGGTGGTCTGCAACTAACATTCCAACGAAGATGAGTAATCCAAAAGCAATAACGATAGAGAGTTTGTTTTCGCGAGTCATAAATGGTTCCAAACGTTTCCTTCAGTCACTTGTCTTCTTGCAGTAGTTCTACTGCGCGAAGTTTTGCAGGTCGAGATCGCGTATTTTTGGCGATCTCTTCCTCGGAGGCACGGGTCGGTTTGCGAGTAAGTCGCGTTGCCAATCCGTTTTTCTCAAGGGCGACAAAGGCTTGTTTGACTCTGCGGTCTTCAAGACTGTGAAAACTTATCACTGCGACTCGAGCACCGTGGTTGAGCCAACCACTTTCGCCGACCTTACGGCAGCCTGTCTCGATATCTGCAAGCAATGCGTCAAGTGCAGAGAGTTCATCATTTACCGCGATGCGCAGCGCCATAAAGGTGCGGGTTGCGGGGTGTAGCCTTGAAGAACGAGCTCTTGCTCCATACGCATCTCGAACAATTTGCGCGAGACGGACTGTACTTGAAATCGGCTCTTTAGCCCTCTCCTGTACAATTTTTTGAGCAATTCTTCTCGAGTAGGGTTCTTCGCCAAGTTGATATATCAAATCAGCGAGCTCTTTTTCTGGTGTTGTCTGAATAATATCCGCAGCCGTGATGCCAGTTTCAGGGTTTAGGCGCATATCAAGTGGGCCCTCTACCATGAAACTGAGACCTCTCTCTGGATTGTCCATTTGATTTGAAGCGAATCCAAGATCAGCAAGGACGCAATCTGCTCGAAGGTCAAGGTCCCGCAGCACAGTTGTAACAGTTGCGAAATTTGCGTGGACTGCGTGCACTTGCACGCCAAGTGTTTCAATTCGTGTAGCGGCGTATGCAACATTTGATGCATCAAGGTCAAAGAGGACGACCGTGGCTCCCGAACCTGCCAGCTTTGCAAGTTCGTATGCATGTCCGCCACGTCCCGCAGTCAAATCAACAATCACATCATTAACGTTTGGTTGAAGTACACGGTTTACTTCCTCTGGAATGACTGGAATATGCCCACTGTCTTCCATGGTTAAAGACCAAGCAGTAATCGTTCTGGATCTTCAATGCAATTTTTGACGTGGACCAAGAAGCTGACTGCTCCTTCACCATCCACAAGCCTGTGGTCATAGCTTAAGGCAAGATACATCATAGGTCGCAGAACAATTTGTCCAGCATTATTTGGATCTTCAATTGCTCTGTTTTGAATTTTATGTAACCCAAGAATACCGCTCTGTGGAGGATTCAATATTGGTGTTGACATCATCGAGCCATACACACCACCGTTGCTAATAGTAAAGGTACCGCCGGTCATATCTTCGATGCTCAACTTTCCATCTCTCGCTTTTGATGCAAGATGCTTGATGGTGAGTTCTACTTCCGCGAATGACATCCTGTCAGCGCTCCGAATCACAGGAACAACGAGCCCGCGGTCGGTGCCAACTGCGACGGACATGTCGACATAGTCATGGTATTCCACATCGCCTTCAACGAGGGAAGCGTTCACCACTGGCCATGCTTTAAGTGCGGAAACACAGGCTTTTGTGAAGAATGACATAAAGCCAAGATTCACACCGTATCGGTCGTTGAATTCTTCTTTGTGCAATTTGCGTAAAGCGACGACTTTTGTCATGTCCGCTTCATTAAAAGTCGTGAGCATTGCAGCGTTGTGTTGCGCTTCAACGAGTCGCTCCGCAATTTTTCGTCGAAGTGTTGACATTTTTTCGCGACGTACTCCTCGATGTTGCAAGGTGGGTTGCTCAACTAGAGGTGCAGGAACTTGCGCTGGTTGCGGGGTCTCGTCAGCACTTAGCACATCAGATTTTGTGATGCGGCCAGAGGGACCAGAGCCCTCAATGTTTTCGAGTGACACGCCTAAATCGGTTGCAACTTTCTGAGCAAGCGAAGTTGCCTTGCGAGTTTGTTCTGCCGATGCAATTGTTTCGCTTGTGACTTCTTTTGTTGCGGATGATTCAGTATCTTGATGTATTGGTTTTTTTGCATCCTCATCTATTGAGCCTACGGTGTCACCTATCGCACACTCCTCACCAGTTTGTTTTTCTATCGAGATTTGTCCTGAAACAATAGCGGGTAACTCTTGGGTGACTTTGTCGGACTCAACTTCGACGAGTGGTGCGTCACGGTCAACCCATTGGCCATCTTCAACGAGCCACTGACCAAGTATTACTTCGTTAATGGATTCGCCTAGCGATGGGATGGTGATTGGTGTTGGCATGTATTACTCTGGAGCTAACCCGATTGCTTCAATTAGGATACGGTGTTGTTCGATTGTGTGCATTTTATTAGATGCAACAGCTGGAGAAGCGCATGGTCTTCGGCAGACTCTAGTGAGGGAAATGTCGAGGTTGTCTCGGAATGCAGCATCGATATAGTGCCATGCACCCATATTTTCTGGCTCTTCTTGGACATACATGTATTGGGCATCTGAATATCGATGGAGAATCGCTTCCAAATCTTTTTGTGGGAAAGGATACAACTCCTCAATCCTTACAAGTGAAATGCAGTGCGCTGCCTCAACTTTTGCACGGTGTTGAAGGAGGTCGTAATAGATTTTTCCAGAACAAAAAACAACTCGGTGAATTTTTTCTGGATTTGCATGCTCTTCGTCAATGACACTATGGAAACCACAATTTGTTAGGTCTTCGACGACCGAAACTGCTTTGGGGTGTCGGAGTAAACTTTTTGGAGACATGACAATCAGTGGCTTTCGGAAATTCCATTTGATTTGTCGTCGAAGTGCGTGGAAGATTTGTGCAGGCGTTGTTGGGTTTATTACACTCATGTTATCGTTCGCGCAGAGTGTGAGAAACCGTTCGAGCCGCGCCGAGGAATGTTCTGGTCCTTGGCCTTCGTATCCATGGGGTAATAATAAAACTATTCCCGATGCGCGTTGCCATTTAACTTCGGCAGAAGCAATGAATTGATCGACGATGACTTGTGCTCCGTTGACAAAGTCACCAAACTGCGCTTCCCAAACGATTAACATTCTTGGGTCACCAAGCGAGTAGCCGTACTCAAATCCAAGGCAAGCGTTTTCCGTAAGTGGGCTATTGTGGACACACATGGATGCTTGGGAATTACTTATGGTATTGAGTGGCATGAGAGATTCGCCAGTTGACACGTCGAAAATAACGGCATGCCTATGACTAAAGGTTCCTCGTTCTACATCTTGTCCTGTAAGCCTGACTGGGCTTCCTTCTTCAAGAAGTGTGCCGTAAGCAAGCAATTCGCCCATGCCCCAATCAAAGGGTTTGTTTTGTTCAATTACGCTACCGCGCATCTCGAGGAGTTTCTTTAATTTTGGGTGGCAAGAGAAGGTCTCAGGGCTACTACCGAGTGCTATTGAAACTTTTTCAAGCAAGGCAACAGTGACCGTCGTATCGGTTTCGCGATTGGTTGCATTCCCTTGGATTCCTTCCCAAGCCGACATTTTTTGGTACGGCGGCACGTGCGGTGAGACGGGTTGTTCAACTGAACGCTGTTGTGATTCGTCAAGTTTGCTCCGTACTTCGTCGACCATCACAGTTCGTTCCGGGGAACTGATAATGTTTTGTTCGATGAGTGCATCGCCGTACAGTTCGGTGACGGATTTCATTTTTTTCACGATGTCGTACATCAAGGGCTGTGTGTACGATGGTTCGTCCGCTTCATTGTGTCCGTATTTTCTATAACACCAAAAATCAATGACAACATCATTGTGGAATTTTTGTCTATACTCGACGGCCATCTGTACAACATGGACGCAAGCTTCTGGGTCGTCTCCATTGACATGGAATATGGGTGCACCAACCATTTTTGCAATGTCGGTGCAGTATCTTCCGCTGTAACAGTCAATGGGATTTGTTGTAAAGCCTATTTGATTATTGATAACAAAATGAATGGTTCCACCCACGGTGTAGCCATCAAGATGCGCCATGTTGAACATTTCCGCGACAATTCCTTGCCCCGGAAAACTCGCGTCGCCGTGAATGAGAAGGGGGACACAAAGTGTTCGGTCTTCTTCGTGTTGAATTCGTTGGCGTGCTCTTGCTTTGCCAAGCACAACAGAGTGTCCAAACTCAAGGTGCGATGGATTCGACGCAAGGGTGACATGCACGAGTTTGTTCGTCGAAGTCAACACATCGGCGCTATAGCCGAGGTGGTACTTGACATCCCCGCCACCGCCTACATAATCTTCAACCCAATTTTCTTCAAATTCAGTAAAAAGCTGATCGTATGATTTATTTAAAATGTTGACAAGCACATTAATTCGCCCGCGATGTGCCATGCCTATCGTAACAACTTCAACGCCAAAATCGCCTGCATGGTTAATGAGTTCACTCATCATTGGAATCAAAGATTCACTACCTTCAAGGCTGAATCTTTTTTTGCCAATGTATCGTGTAGCGCAGAAGTGTTCGAGCGTTGTTGCCTCAGTTAATTTTCGAAAAATCCGTTGTTTTGTGTTCGGTGAAAAATTAGGTTTGTTATTTGTTGGCTCCATTTTGTTTTGGAGCCATCGACGTTGTTCCGTATTTTCAATATGTCCGTATTCAACCCCGATGTGTTTACAGTAGGTTTCGTCAAGTTTTGCAACTATAGATTTTAAAGTCGATGGGTTTGGTAAATCAATGTGTCCCGGATCAAATAAAGAATCAAGTTGCGATTCTTGTAAGCCAAAAGAAGAGAGTGCAAGGTGATCGTTTTTTCGGTTAGCGATCCCAAGCGGGTCAAGGTTGGCAGCATAATGTCCTGTTGACCTGTAGTGATAAATAAGTGAATCGAGCTTTGATTGTGCTTCTCGAATGGACTCGGAAGTCGTGGTGGGTCCACTTTGTGAACTACCAAGTTCAAATCCATTGAAGAAATCTTGCCATTCTTTTGCGATGGCGTTTTCATCGTCTTTCCACTTGGCGTACATGGCTTCTAGATACGCGGCATTCCACCCATTTACAGAGGGCGCAATGGTTATTGGGATGTGCGTTCCAGAAGGTGTGTTTTGTGGTTTCATTGGGCTAATATCGCCGTTTTTATGCGCATTTTGGTTGCGGCGCATTCTAGCAGAATGGGGGAGTCCAGTGCGTCTTTACGCAAGGGCTTTAGAGCATCGAAATAGGGTCAACGTCTATGGATAATTCGCGACTTGGTGTGATGTTTTTTCTCGCAACACTGAGAAACTCTTGGAGTGCTTTTGATGTAGATGCAGTCACGGTAATATCGAATCTGAATCGGTCAGCGAGGCGCGGATGGACACATGGTGCAGCTTCAGAAATAGCGATGCCTTC
>Ga0066376_10001802_pt1 | contig 20456 bp, 13 predicted proteins | sample Knorr_S15_td_Bot_FD_77009 | JGI IMG/M metagenome (GOLD analysis project Ga0066376, IMG submission 77009) | Marine microbial communities from Southern Atlantic Ocean transect - Knorr_S15_td_Bottom_ad_5009_LV_A | ecosystem: Environmental > Aquatic > Marine > Oceanic | place: Southern Atlantic...
AGGGCGGGCGGCGAAGCGCCGGAAGATCCGGGGGATGATATCATGAGCAAAGGCATCCCGGTGCCGGTGGTGGTCGGTATTCCCGAGCCCATTGATGACAGTCTGATTGCCGAAGAGCATGAAATTGCGAGCCAGGAAGAGATGCGAAAAGAAATTGCGCTCGCCCGGGATGAGGAAGTCGAACCGACGGACGAAGTAGGCATGCGAGGCACGGGCGGCAATGAAAACGGCGAGCAGGGAACCGGCGGTGGCGACGGGACCGGAGGTGGTGGCGGCGACGGACCACCCGGCACCTGGCGTTACGATACCCCACCCATGCCCCGGCGGATTAATATGAGCATCTCCAAGAAGGAGGTGCCCAAAAAACTGCGTCATGTGAAGAACAGCATTGTCAAGTTCCGCCTGTTGATCAATGAACTGGGGGAAGTGATTGATGCAAGCATCGTGGAGTCGACCGGCTATAAAGAGATAGATGACCTTCTGCTTGGGAAAGCGTATACCTTCCTCTACCATCCCGCTACCTTGAAGGGGCATTCGGTGAAAGCATGGATCGCTGTAGGGTATGGGTACCGGGGAGGAAAGTGATGTTTATTGTTGAATTGTGATTGTTGAATTATGATTGAAAATCAGGAAGACTTCGGTAACAATCTTAATCCGTACCCCGCATTCAAACTTATTCCAATATCCATATCACAACCTAAGCCACCTCAGTAAATATAATATCGGCGCTTCTATTGCGAGTTGCCATAGTATTACTGGTTGAAATAATTGTAAGTTAATTCAAAAATCATAATTTATAAATGGAGATCTTCATGTCCGCCCATGTAAAAATGCACAACGGGACACCGACGCTGTTTTTAGACGGACAACCTGCGTTCGCCGGCTATCTGTGGACCCATGTGCCGGAACTGGACGGTCATCCGGCTGCACCGACGATTCGTCGGTATGCCGAAGCGGGGGTACACCTGTATGCGTTCGATGTGGGGACGCAGAGTTCGCGGGAGTGGCGTGGCCCCGGCCCCGATTACGAAGGCCATTTTGATTTCTCCGAGACGGAAGCCCGGCTTCAGCACCTGCTGGACATCGACCCGGAGGCCCGGTTTCATTTTCGTGTCCACCTGGATCATCGCGGAGAGACCTGGTGGCATGACATGTATCCGGAAGAATGCGAACTGTGTTCCGATGGGGAGCGCGTCTATGCGTCGTTTGCCTCGACCATCTGGCGATCACAGGCTAATGATTTTCTACGGGCGTTTATCGGCCATATAGACAAAATCGGCCTGACAGATCGGGTCGTGGCTTACCAGACCGGCGCGGGCGGCACCGGTGAATGGGTCAAGGGCGAGGGCTCGATGGCCGCCCAATGTGCGGATTTCAGTGCGCCGATGCAGCGTCATTTTCGGGACTGGGTTCGAAATCGGTATGCAGATAACGAGGATGCGCTGCGTACCGCCTGGGCGGATGATAAGGTCCTTTTCGACACCGCTGCCGTTCCTTCAGCCGCTGCCCAGTTGAACACCACACAACTCACCTTCCGTGATCCACGTATCGAGCAAGCCGTTATCGACTACTACCGCTGCTTGGCGGATCTGTGTGCCGATCTGCTGATCGACTTTCACCGGACCGTCAAAGAGGCGACCAACGGCCAGGCGCTGGCCGGCGCGTTCTACGGGTATCTGCTGGAGCTGGCCTGGAATATGGGTTTCTTTGGGGGGGAACAGGGGAGTGAATACTCTACGACACAACGATCCGGACATCTTGGTCTGGCGAAGGTCCTCCGATCCCCCTACACGGATTTCATCGTCAGTCCCTACAGCTACGGATTTCGCAGTATCGGCGGGCACGGCTGCGCTATGCCGCCTTCAGAATCCATGCGCATCCACGGCAAACTGTATATTTTTGAAGACGATACGCGAACCTACCTCAATGCCCCAGATGCGGGCTTTGGAAGAGCGATAGACGTCAAAGACAGTATCACGGTGCTCAAACGAAATTTCGCTGAAATCCTGACGCGTGGCCAGGGGATCTGGTGGCTGGGCGGCTCACCAGCGAACCCCCATATCGATCCCAACGCAGAACCCGCCTTCGGAACGCTGCTGGAACAGTGTCAGGCTCTGGGACAATTCGGTCTGCATCTGGACCGAACGCCACAGGCAGAGATCGCGGTCATTCTCGATGACGAGAGTTTTTTCTACGAAACAATCCGCAACGATCTCGACCTGCCGCTCATCTTCCAGCAGAGACTGTGGGGCTTGCCGAAAATCGGCGCCCCTACCGACTATTATCTGTTAGATGACCTGCTCGAAAATCGAATACCGCCGTACAAGCTATACATCTTCCTGAATGCGTTCCGTCTGGATGCCGCGCGCCGGGATACGCTGGCGAAGCAGATACGGCGTGATGGACGCACTGCGCTGTGGATCTATGCGCCCGGCTATATTAAGGATGACCCTTCTGTGGATCATATGGCCGAACTCACCGGGTTTCGGTTTGGCCTGGGGGAGCAACCGTGGGGGCCCCTCATGCATATTACCGATTTTACCCATCCGATCACGCAGAATCTACCTCAGGACATCTCCTGGGGCACAAACAGTATGCTGGGACCGGTGTTTCATCTGGAAGATCCGGAGGCTGAGGTGCTGGGCGAGGTGGTGTATTCGCTGGGGCGCTGCGTACCGGGGATGGGCGTCAAGCGTTTCGACGACTGGACGTCTGTTTATATCGCCGCCCCCAACATCCCGGCGCCGGTGCTGCGTGGTCTGGCACGATTCGCTGGTGTGCATCTGTACAACGATGCGGGCGACGTATTGTATGCGACCTCGCAACTGCTGAGTGTGCATACAATGGCCGGTGGGGATCGGACGTTTGCGCTTCCAAAAGAGGTAGAGGTGGTTTACGATCTGTTTGAAAAGCGGACGGTGGCGAAACATACCGACCAGTTTGAGGTCAATCTGCCGCCGAGATCGACCACGTTGTATTATACGGGGGCTTCAGAGCTGTTGACCCGTCTGCCCACCGCATAACCCATCCCGGTCGTCCCAAACCCATTTCCCGTATACCAGCAGCGATAGTCGTCACCGTGTTTCACGACGGAAACGTAGCACCGCTGCCGATCATCGAAACAACTGGCCTTTCCGACGCCCATCTCCCCATCTATCTCGCTCTCCTGCCAGTGCCAGTGCAGGCCATCCCGGCTGATCAGACTGCGCATCCGATATGCTGTGCCAAACGTATTGAGCCACATCCGGTAAATGTCTCCGTCCTGAAGAATGCAGGGCTTTGACGCAATGTATTCGTAGGGTTCGGTGGCAAAGCCACGCGGGTGGATCAGCACATGCGGTAGGGGTTTAGACCATTGGAGGCCGTCTTCAGACACCGCGTAGCCGATACCGATATATGGAATCGTATCGCCATGACCGGTCTCCACTTCCGCCGGCTTGGCAAAGTAGCGGCCTATCGAGGTGTAATACATCCTGAATAGTCCATATTTCCGGATGATGTAGATGCTCCCGGTCCCTTCCCGGTCATAGTCTTTATCCAGCGCAAGTACGGGTTGATCGCTGATATAGGAAAAATGTCTCCCACCATCTTCACTGACGGCCACCCCTGTCGTATTCGCCAGCTTGCCGTCCGGACGCGGCTGCCCCCAGCCAGCGAAATACAACAGCCACCTTTGTTCATCGACACGGACGACATGGGGAAAGGACGGCCCCTGGAAGTTGTAGGGCGCATCCGGCTGACGCTCCAGGATCACACCCTGCGGTGTCCAGGCATTAGGTTCTTCTACCGGGCTGGTGGCCAGTAGGATACGATTGTAGTCATCCGCACCGGTACCCCAGTAGTACATCTGATAGGCATCATCCACCCGCACAACGTGCGCCGCCCCCGCCCGCTTCACATCCAGGTCGCCATGCAACTGTCCGGGAGCGATGATGGGGTTTATCGTGGATTCGATGATCCAGGAGATGGTATCGGGCATTAACATAGTAAGTTCCGCGTTCCAAGTTCTGAGTTCCGAGTGAGTACAGAGAAATGCGTATCTCTCTGCCTACCGCCTACCGCCTACCGCCTATCTGAAAAACTCAGGCTTCCAGGTGGCCTCGAAGACGCGCATGAGGTTTTCACCAAGGAGCTTTTTGATGTCTTCGTCGCTATAGCCGCTGTCTACAAGCTTCTGCGTGAGAAGCGGAAAATCTTCAATTCCGTTGAAATCTGATGGTTGCCGGTTGTTGTTGTCGGGCGGTTGTGCCAGTCGGTCGAAGGCGTCGGAGATGCTGCCGTAGTCCAGGGCGTCCGGATCGAGATCGTGTTTCGGATAGGCGCCCATGGTGCCCATGGAGTCGGTTGAGACGCCCACATGGTCGATGCCGATCAGGTTAATCGTATGTTCCAGGCAGCGCACATAGTCATCCAAGGTGGGCATGCCCGGCGTACCGTCCCAGATGAGCGGCGCCCAGGTGGTGACGCAGACCACGCCATCCGAGTCGCCCACCGCCCGGATCTGATCGTCGGTGATATTACGCGGATTGGGAGCCAGAACAAGCGGGTTGGAATGAGATGTGATGAGCGGCGCTCTGGCCGCTTTACAGGCGTCCATAAACGTGCGTTCGCCCACATGCGTCAGGTCGAGTGTCATCCCGATGTCTTCCATGTCTCGGATGAGCACCCGCCCGAACTGGGTCAGACCGCTATCGTTCAACTCCAGACACCCGCCGCCGGCATAATTCTGCTCCATATATGTCAATTGTAACACCCTGAGTCCCAGTTGCTTCCAGACGAGCAGATTTTTCTGATCCAAACCGACAAAGGTCGTATCCTGAGAAAGAAAAATATGCGCCAGCTTACCCTGGGCATGGGCGTCGCGGATAGCCTGTGTACTGTCGCCCAGGCAGAACGTAGGTTCGGAAGCGATGACATCCAGAAAGTCCCGCACCATCGGCCAGGTCTCCACCATATCGCCCCCGGGACGCGGGATGGTCAGGGCTACAGCCGTCAACCCCGAACGGTCGGTCCGGTCGGATCGGTGGATCAGGTACTGCACACAGGGGTCGATAACGATGGATGCGGTATGTAACTGGGCGGCGTGATTGGATATATCCACTGTGGCTCCTTTAAGATGATTGAAGGTCCACGGCGCACCGTGGGTATACGACTTAGGGTTTGATTGATTTCTACGGATGTATTATTATCTTGTTATCCGGGCCATCATGTCAAGACTTCAAATATTCAAACAGGATGAAAGATAGTCGGATTCTTGCATCTTTTATCCCAAGGAGGTTTTCCTCATGAAGTTATTTTGTACCTTTTTAGCCTGTACACTCACGCTTGTCCAGCCCGCCTCGGCGCAGACGCGGGCGATTGAGCAGATCAAAGGAGATCTATACAAGTTTCAGAACAATGCCCACTATTCCGTATTCCTGGTGACGGATGAAGGTATCCTCGTCACCGACTCGATCGACAAAGACGCAGCAACCTGGCTGAAGGCGGAGTTGAAAAAGCGGTTCAACAACAAACCCATCAAATATCTGGTCTACAGCCACGACCACCGGGATCACATCTCCGGCGGTGAGGTGTTCGAAGAGGAAACCATCGTCGTCGCACATCAGCGAACCAAAGAAAAAATTATCGGTGAAAAGCGCCCTACCGCCGTACCGGACGTGACATTCACAGACCGGATGACCATCGAACTGGGGGGAAAGACGGTTAATCTGCTGTACGTGGGCCGTAATCATTCCGACAACAGCATCGTGATGCATTTCCCGGCGGAACGGGCAATTTTCGCGGTTGATTTCATCTCCATAGACCGGTTGCCGTACCAAACCCTTGGGGACGCCTACGTCCCGGAATGGATCGCATCCCTCAAAACACTTGAAGCGCTTGACATCGACATCGTACAGCCCGGCCACGGCAAAACAGGCACAAGAGCTGATGTGACTGAGCACCGTGAATATGTCGCAGCATTATACGAGGCCGTTCTGACCGCTTCCCGTGAAGGCAAGACGCTCGACGAAATGAAGCAATCCATCATGCTGGAAAAACACACCCATTTCGACAACTACGACACCTGGCGCATCCCCAACGTCGAAGGCATGTACCGGCATGTGAACGAATATCGAGTGGGAAACTAGAAAATGGCGATTTGGTGATTGAAAGTCAAAATCAACAAAAAGCATAGCGAGCGAAGTGGAACGCGTTTTAATAATACCTCGAAAAGGCGTTCATTACTTTCAATTGAGCGTAGCGAAATCAATCACCAAAATCACCAAAATCACCAAATCACCAGATATGTCCTCTCGAACTATCATCTCGCCTGGCGTCGTCCAGGGAAACTGGTGGCATCGGCTGGATGATGGGCGGATTCAGTGCGACCTGTGTCCACGGTATTGCAAGCTGAAGGACGGCCAGCGGGGATTCTGTTTTGTACGACAGGCGCGAGATGAAGGCATCGCGTTGACCAGCTACGGACGGGCATCCGGGTTTTGTATCGATCCGATCGAAAAGAAGCCACTGAACCATTTTTATCCCGGCACGAGCGTTCTCTCTTTCGGCACTGCTGGCTGCAATCTGGGGTGCCGGTTCTGTCAGAACTGGGACATCTCGAAATCGAAAGAGGTTGATCGCCTCACTGATTGGGCCGCGCCGGAGGCTGTGGCAAAGGCGGCGGCAGACGCCGGTTGCCACAGCATTGCCTTCACGTACAACGATCCCGTCATCTTCGCGGAATACGCCATCGACTGCGCGCTCGCGGCGCATGACCATGGGTTAAAGACGGTAGCGGTCTCGGCCGGATATATCACCCCCGAGGCCCGACCGGCCTTCTTCGAACATCTCGATGCGGCCAACATCGATCTGAAGGCGTTTACCGAACAGTTTTATCATCGATTGTGCTTCGCCGCCCTCGGGCCGGTTCTCGACACCTTGACCTGGCTCAAGCAGGAAACAGAGGTTTGGATAGAAGTAACTACCCTCCTCATTCCCGGTCAGAACGACTCGGAAGAAGAAATAGACCGGCTCTGTGACTGGTTTCTCGCCCATCTGGGCCCGGAAGTCCCGCTTCACCTGACCGCCTTCCATCCCGACTTCAAGATGACCGACCTGCCGGCCACGCCACCTGTGACGCTGATTCGCGCACGCCAACAGGCCAGAGCCGCCGGTCTGCATCACGTCTACACCGGCAACGTACACGATTCAGCCGGCCAGTCCACCTACTGCGCTACCTGCGACGAGCAGCTCATCGAACGAGATTGGTACCGCCTGGGCGATTGGCGACTGGATGCCCAGGGCCGATGCACCGCCTGCCACACCCCCCTGTCCGGCCGATTTGATCCCGCTCCCGGTAACTGGGGACCACACCGACAGCAGATTAAGATATAGCTGTGGAGAGAACAGAGACGCGTTACTAATTCGCGAATTTCCTGCATCTTTCGAGGGACAGGTTCTCCTAAGCGTGTCATCAGGAAGCAATGACATGGTTTACTCGGAAAAGAACTTGTAAGCGCATCTCCATCAATAGGGCTGTAAAATCACTTGCGCTTCCTTGCTATGGGAACGCCCTTATACGGCCCGGAGCTTTTCTTATGCGAAAGGATCTTACCCTCTGAACGGTCGATCTTTACGTAATGACCTGATCTTGGTTTCTTGACTTGAACGACATCATGTTTGATATGCTTAGCCATCCCTTATTCCTCGGAAAACGGTGTTTGGACAGCCTTCTATAATCGTCTTTGAAAGATCGGCTGAGTTCGCCAAGCTGATCGCGTTATATATAATAGTCGAAATTGACTGTCAGAATCTCGGTTTTTTATTACTATTTTAGACGGCACGGTAATCCCAACCATCTAAGCCCATGTTCTCCAATAATTCTACTTGTTTTTTGTTTTAAACAAAACCTCCCTTTACAGACCTTCATATACCGCTCAAAAAAATGGTAACACGCTCCTTATCATCTAACTCTCTTTATACAGACCACAGCGCTGTGGATGAGAAAGGATGCCTATGACGATGGAGAGTTATATCACCTGTGTGGAGCAGGCAGCAGATCATCTGGCTCATGATCAGGTACGAAAGCGGGCGTTTTCGGAGCTGTTCACACGGTTTCAGGGTATGGTGCGCGGCTGTGCCACCGGTATTTTGAACGACCCGATGCTGGCGGATGATGCCGTACAGGAGACCTTCATCTCGGCCTGGCAGAATATGGAGAAGCTGAAACAGCCCGAAGCGTTTCCGGCCTGGTTGCGACGTATTGTGGTGTGGCAATGTTATTACTACAAACGCAACGAGCAGCCTGCCTCAGTATCCCTGGAGACGCTTGAAAAGGAGCTGCTTGATAAATATGATCTGGAGGATGCCGTTGCCCGGGATGATCTGAATCGCCGGGTCCGGGATTACATTGCGGCCCTGCCCCGAAACACACGTGAGATCCTCATACTTCACTATTTGGATGAATATTCTCATGAAGAAATTGCCGGGTTCCTCAATATCAGTCCGGGGGCAGTACGCAAGCGGCTTCACGATGCGCGTAAGAAAATAAAAGCGCCGCTTGGTAACCTGTTGGAAGGCGCGATACGGCGTCCTTCGCCGCCACAACATGAACGAATCGGAGAACAGAAAATGAGTGACAGAAAAGAGACAAGCACACAACCCATCTATCCGCAACGCACAGCGGAAGAGATCATTGCCGGTATGATCAAGCCGGCTTCGTGTGAGCATACCGAGGCGGGACGTATCACCTGGGAGATGTTCTGTGCAGCCATCCGCAATGATGTGGAGACGCTCAAGAGACATATTGCTGAAGATCCGGAACGCGCGCGGCTGGAATTCTGGTATACCCCGCCGATTCATTTCGCGGTGCGGGAAGGCAATTTGGAAGCCACCCGGGTGTTATGGGAGGCATATCCATACGATGAGGTCACGAAGCTGATTCATATGAGCGATAACCGGGACCATGAAGCAGTAGCCAATTATCTACGAGAACAGATCGGTGCCGGGGCTTTCGAGGCCGATCTGCGTCTGCATGAAGCTGTGGAGTCGAAGGATATGGAAGAAGTGGTCCGGCTCCTTACCGAAGAGGCCACCCCCACCGAACAACGAGATCCAGCCGGACGTACGCCCCTGCACACCGCCGTCATTCATCAGCAGAAGGAAGCTGCAGAACGCCTGCTCGATGCAGATGTGTCTGTCGACGCGACCGATCATCAGGGATTCCGGCCGATTCATTACGCATACTGGAATCTGACGTACTGGGGAGGCAGAGTGGATGATAAAGCCGGTCTGGCCCGGTTGCTCATGGAACGGGGCGCGGCCGACAGCATTACACTGGCCGCCGCACGGGGCGACCTAGATGCGGTGCGTGCCTTTTTGAATAAAGACCGGGCGGCGGCGAACGACGGTGATACGCTGCAGAAACGGCCCCTGTCCACCGCAGTGGAGGGCGGACACCGTGATATGGTGCGGTTGTTGCTGAATCACGGTGCAGACCCGACGCGCGCAGAAACGCGTACCTGTCCGAATGGATCAGCGCTGATGACGGCGACCGTCAACGGCCATCTTGAACTGGCGCAGATGCTCCTCGACGCCGGCGCCGATCCCAACGGCGGCATCGATTCATCCGGCTGGCCAGCAAGCCGGGCCGATTCCGATACAATGCGCACGCTGCTGTACAGCTACGGCGGTAAACCCAATCCGATCTGGGGATACATCCAGAAAGGTCAAATAGAAATCGTCGCAGCCATTCTTCGGTACACGGACGATCCGTTCGCCCAGGAAACGTCGGAATACCTGACCACGCCCTATACATCCATCATTAGTGGGTGGTCACGAAGTAAGGATAAAAATGGACCGACGGAGGCCTACGAGGGTATGCTGCGTCTTTTCCTCCAACGCAATTACCCGATGCCGAAAGTGCTGACTGAATGTCGAACTTATCTATGGCACGTCCCGGCCATGACCAGGCAACTGCTCGAAAACGGACTCGATCCCAACCTGCCCGACTGGCAGCGTCGGACACCGATGCATGATTTCGCTTCCAACGCCAACACGGAGGACATCCAGTTTGAACTGATGGACATGTTCCTCGACCATGGCGCTGATATCAATATTGTCGATGAAGAAGATCGCTCGACCCCGCTCGGCATCGCTGCGGGAAATGGCGATAAACGAATGGTGCAGTATCTGTTGGACCACGGAGCAGAGCCAAATAAGGCCGGAGCCGTCTGGGCCACGCCGCTGGCCTGCGCGGAAAAGCGGGGGCATGGAGAGGTTGTGGAGATGCTGCGCAAGCATGGGGCGACGGGGTAGAGCAAAAAGGGATTTGTTGATCTGTTGATTTTATTCTTTTCAATCAGACTATCAGACAATCAACAAATTTTACTTCTTCCTGAACCGAACCAAATACACCACCGCCCCGACAGCGAGGCAACCCAGACCCGGCAGCGCCTGGCTGAAATTCTGTGCCACGATAGTGATAACGACCCACGTCACGATAATCAGGAAGAAAATGGGGACATACGGATAGCCGGCCACTTTATAAGGCCGATGGGCGTCGGGATACTTGCGGCGCAGCAGGATGAGCGCCAGGACGTTCAGGCCGAAATAGGCGTATACGGCGTAAACGAACGCGTTAATGATATCCTGAAAGCCGCCAAGGAACGTCCAGGCTATAGCCCAGATTGTCACAGCGACAATGGCCCGGGAGGGCGTCTGGTATCGGGGATGGACATGGCCGAACGATTTGAAAAACAGGCCGTCCCGTGCCATGGCATAGGGGATGCGCGTCGAGAACAGCAAGATACCGTTCATCGTGCCAAAAGTGGAGATCATCACAGCGGCCGAGATCAATGAGCCCCCGATGGGACCGACCAGCCGCTCTGCCACATCCGACGCCACCCGCTGTGAGACCGCGATCTCGTCGATACTGAGGACGTAGAGATAGGTCCAGTTGACTGCCATATAGACGACTGTACACAGGCCAAGACCGAAGAATATAGCACGCGGCAGGACCTTTTGCGGGTCCTTTACTTCACCCGCTACCGCGTTGGTGTTGGTCCATCCCTGATAGGCGAACAGCGCGCCGATCATGGCCGGGCCCATCAACGTAAAAATGCTCGCATCCAGATCAGGTGGAATCAGTGGCATAAAATGACTGGTGTCACCGCCGCCCACGATGACAGCGACCAACGCAAGGCCGACCAACGCACCCACTTTGGCGAAGGTGGTCAGGTTCATCACGAGTCCACCGAATCGTACGCCGACGTAGTTGGCGAAACACAGAAAGGCCAACAAAATCCAGATCACAACTTGCTGAGATGAAACGACAACCGGCCCGAGCGACAGCACGGAGACATCCGGTGAGACGATCGGTATAAAATAACCCAGGTAGTTGGTACACACGACGCCGATAGCTGCCAGACCGGCGCTTTGAATCAGCACCACATCCATCCAGCCGTAAAGAAAAGACACAATCGGCGGATACGCCTCCTTCAGGTAAACGTATTGACCGCCACTGCGCGGCATCATGGCGCCGAGCTCCGCAAAGCAAAGGGCGCCCGTAAACCCCAACACACCGCCGATAATCCAAACCAGCATGAATAATCCCGGATTCCCGAGCTGCTGAGCAATACCGGCCGGTGCCCCGAAGATACCGGAGCCGATGATGCCGCCGATGATGATGGTCGTGGCCGATACAACGCCGAGGTCTCGTTTTAATTCGGTTTCCAGCTCAAAAGGGCTGGATGAAGATGATTTGGACATGGAATTGGTGATTTAGTGATTGGTGATTTAGTGATTGGGTGATTGTAGAGATAATATAGACATATAGATAGATGTGCCACTTTTTTCTTAAAGACAGCCCGAGAGGCGCATTCCTATCGCTTGACATCAGACCGTACTGATGTGTCATTCTTTGATATACGGACCTGACTATCAATTTTGTAACCAGTTGATAACAATAAATTTTGTCAATTACCCCCATCACTAAACCACGAAGTGCTCGCAACGTGTCCGTAGGAACTTGCCATCACCAAAAAGGACAGCGAGCGAAGCGGAGCGGCATCAATCACCAATTTTAATCCCCATGTCTTCCAAACCTGGTCTTATCAATTCATATATAACCATAGCTCGAATCACGGCTGTTGCCGGTTTGATCAGTGGCTGATTTGCCGTGGTGGAAGGGATTGGCCTCACTTCCATCACCCGGATTTCATCGGGAATTATGCCGGGTGGAAACGCGCTGATCCTTTCTCTCCTCGGCATTTCCCTCTATCTGTTGAGTAGGTAAACCTCTTCCAGGCATCGGGTGGGAGATATGGCCGCCTATGGTTGCGCCATGACGGCCATCACAATCAGTCTCCTGGGCCTCAACAGACCGATCAAAACCCATCTGACAAGGAGTCCTAACGATGGATCAGCATCTCGATATTCTTCTCATAGATGATGAAGACATCGTCCATCAGACCATCGGCGATTATCTCCGTGAATCAGGACAGACCTGGATATTTTGAACTGGCAGACGGCGGTACCTTGTTCCTCGATGAAATCGCCGACCTGTCCGCCGCCGCCCAGGCCACCCTTCTGCGTGTCCTGGAAACCCGATCTTTCAGGCGGGTAGGCGGTGAGAAGGAGATGACCGTGGAGGTTCGGGGCGTGGGCCGCCACCAACAGAGTGCTGGAGGATCTGGTTGAAGCCGGCACGTTCCGCAGCGATTTGATGTACCGACTCAACCTATATACAATTCATCTCTCTCCGCTACGGGACCGGCAGGAAGACATCCTCCCGCTGGCAACGCATTTTCTCTCCCTTTACGCGACCCGCAGGGGTCTTCAATTCAATCCATTCTCAGAAGACGTGCAAGCGCTGCTGTTAAGCTACGATTATCCCGGCAATGTCCGGGAACTCCGCAATGTGGTGGAACGCGGTATGTGGAATCCTTCCGGCCCCGTGTGCGTGAAGAGGTATAATAGAATCTGTCGGCAACCCCCCCTGTGTCCTGTTTCCATCCTGAAAACGTATGTTAAGCCCGAAGCCCATCCCCATTGATCCAGATGACGATGGAATGACCGTCGGTGCTACCCGGATGTCAAACCTCTTTTATTTCTTCATGCTGAGATCTGCCTTGGAGTCAGCGGACAGAATGGTCCATATACCGTGTGTGGTTAATGCGGCCGTCCACACGGCAAGGTGTAGGGGTTTATTGTCGTCAGACGACGATCTCGCCAACCCCGCAAAGATAAGAGTCTGGGGCAAAGCAAACGCCGTTTCAAAAATACCGCAACGGCGGGACGCCCGTTGACCTCCCTGAAGCATCCCGATATCATAGGCCGTCTTACTGGCATCAACAAAGATAGCCCCAACGCCTACCAGCCCTATAACCAACAAAACCTTTGATACCTCTGCATAAACATGGTCTGTAATTGAACCAAACATGATGGCCAGTATTAAAATTGAGCGTTTCATGATGTCCCTTTCTTGTTGATTTATCCTTGATGGGTGACTAAATAGTTATCGGTACCTATTCGTTTCTAATGCAAGCTTTATGCCAGAATACGGTGATTTTTTTCAAATCGTTAGTTAACACTTATTTATGATGTTATTATTTACAGAAGTCCACAATAAACATCCTCTAATCCTGGCAACTCTTGCTAGCAAACATTGACACAAAACGGACAGAAGCATGCCGGACCAATTTTCAAACATGCGATTTATCGTCAATCCCAGAGCGGGAAACCGGCGTGGAGACGTGGAAACAACCATCCGTCAGGTTCTGGGTGGTACGGGCATTGTGTTTGACATCATCCGCACCGAACACCGGGGACACGCCACAGAATTAGCCCGGCTTGCAGCAGATGACGGCATTGAGCTTGTCGTGGCCGTGGGCGGTGATGGCATGCTGAATGAAGTGGGGAAAGGTCTGCTGGAAAGGGAGACGATACTGGGATTGCTGCCCTGCGGATCGGGAAACGGCTTCGGCCGGTCGCAGGGCATCTCCCTCGACCCGAAACGGGCGTGCAGCGCCTTGCTTCAGGCCGACGTCCGGCCGATAGATGTGGGGAAAATCGGAGACGATATATTTTTTTCGACGGCAGGTACAGGTTTGGAGGTGGAAGTCAGCCGTCGGTACAACGAGATGCAGGGTAATCGTCATGGCCTGCTGACCTACGCCTGTTTAACACTGGATACCTATCGGAACTACACCCCGGAGCCTGTCCGAATTACCATTGAAGAGGAAAGCGACTTACAGATACGACCTATCATCCTGACCGTGGCTAATACCGCTCAGTACGGTTACGGTATCCAAATCGCCCCGGCCGCAAGGCCCGACGACGGATGGCTGGATCTGTGTATCGTTGAGGACCCCGGCTTCCTGCAGTTGCTCTGGCACAGCCGGCGATTGCTGACCGGCACAATCGACCGGATGCCGGGGGTCCGGATGCTTCGAACGCGCAGGGTACGAATAGAACGGAACAACCCTGTACCGCTACAGGTGGATGGCGATGAGGTGCCCGGCAAAGCCGTGCTGGATGTGTGTGTGGTACCAGCGGCCATTCGGATGGCGCTGCCCTCATCAATCAAGCCCTGACATGAGAAAGTGTACATTGCGCTTTGATCTCACATTCCGGCTGGCGATATGAAATATTGGAAGGAGTATTGCGCACGGCCCCGGCTTCACATCCTGCGCAACAAGACGCGAGCATCACCCTATGCGTCGATGCAGGGCAAGTTGTTTTTAGACAGACCCTTAGGTCACACCAGCGGCACTAAAGCCACCTCACGTCCCAACTCAGCAGACCGATAAATCCCGTTCAGCATCTGCTGCACAAGCAGCCCGTGCTCGCCCGGTGCTTCGGAAGGTTTGCGGGTCTGGACACATTCGATGAAATGGCGCATCTTGACCTGAAACTCGTCGGTCTTAGGCAGGAAACCAGGCTCCAGGTTAACCATAGTACCGGCTTCGTCCTTGAAGATCATGGGAGGACGGAACTGTCCGCCCCCCTTTTCACCCATCAGGCAGAAAGTCCATTCTTCTTTTCCGATATGTGCGGCGAACGAGGCTTCAACAGACAGCGTCGCGCCGTTGTCGAACCGGATCATACCGATCGCCAGATCTTCAACCGTATAGGTTTTGTGATCCCAATCAGGCCAGGAACAGGCCGTCTTACTGGGTTTGTTACCCATATAGGTATACGCGCTGCCGAAGGCGCTGACTGGCTGTGGCGAACCCATGAGATAATGCGCGGCTTCGATCATATGGACACCGATATCGATCAGCGCCCCGCCCCCTTGCAAATCTTTACGGCCAAACACTCCCCAGTTGGGAATGCCCCGCCGACGTAAAGCCAGGCAACGGGCATAGATGATATGCCCGAATTCTCCCTGATCAATGGACCGCTTGAGCATCTGAGCTTCTGCTGAAAACCGATGCTGAAAACCGATCACAAGCATCTGTTTCGCTTTCCTGGCCGCCTTGATCATTTCTGCGGCCTCTTCAGCTGTCATGGCCATGGGTTTTTCTACCATCACGTCTTTGCCGGCCTTGAGTGCGTCGATCGTCGGCTGATGGTGCATCCCGTTGGGTGTCCCGACTGTGACCGCATCAATCTCTTTCATCTTCAACATCTTTTTATAATCGGTAAAACAGTTGGAAAAACCATACGTCTCACTACACTGCTCCAGTGCCGTTTCACTGATATCGGCCACCGCCACCAGTTCCACATCCTCCATATCCGCCAGATACCCCATATGTGTCCGGCTGATCCCCCCTGCCCCGATAAATCCAACCCTCGTTTTCTTCGTCTTCTTCTTCGTCTTCGCCACAGATTTGTCCTTTCAAGGAAATTTAAAATGAACAATTAATTTTCACTCCGCACTCGTACGTGCACGGCGCGCCGTGCACCCTACTAAACTTCATACGTCTCCCAACTCCCCAGACACCCATGCCCGCGTCTGACGTGAAACAGCCGTTGTTCAGGTTCTGCGATATAACCCGAGATGGAATGCATCCGGACATCGCCATGCCGACAGATACCACCGGGATCGCCTTCGTGATCGGCGAGAAATGTTTTCAATACATCCACGGTGATGTCACCCCACGTCTCCCGGATCAGATGCCGCAGCCGGTCGAGACGAGGACAGGAATCCGGGAGCGAATGGGTTTCGTACGCTGCATACTCGGATGTTAAATAATGGTTGGTATGCAACCGCATATCCGGATGGGTATCTTCGAACAGAGCGATGCCTTCCGGACGGACCTCAATATCACCGATATGCCCTTCACCGTCTGCAACCACCACATTGGCGGCGGAACACGTACGATACCGTTGTAGTAGACCGATGCATTCGTCTACCGTGCGTTGTTCCAGCATCAGGCGCTTTAACGGATAATGTGGTAAGCCCGGACGCCATGGACAGTCGTACAATGCATTGGCAAAATGGGTGACGCCGTGAGCATTCATCCCCGCATAGCCTAATTGACCGGCAAAGGTGAACATCAAAGCCGCAGGTCTGCCGTCATTCGGCTGTACCCGGAGTAGAATAGCAACATCCGCATACTCCGGTTCCAGGTCCTGGTTCTGGCCGGCCAGGGTGTTACCGGACGCCGTTGCCGCGCCCGTCAATGCAAAAGCGGAGCAACCCCCTTCCTTCGTATGAGATGCTTCCGCTCGTGCCTGGCACAATACTGCTTCTTCAAACGCAATGCCGGCGCCGTCTGCCAGACCCCGTATTTCATCGACAAACGCCGGGCTGGCCGCTTCCATCATGGGAACAAACTGCATCGCATTTTTGCATAAAACGTCACGCGCCATGCCGGTCAACCGATCGATCCACATCAGATAGCTATGTACAAGCGTCTGTGCCTGCTCACCATGGGCGCGACCCATCGTATACGCATCACCGGACACCTCAATCAATGGGAACCTCTGGCCAGTCATCAGAATGTCTCCAGGAATTTGGGAACCGAGCCCTATAATAGGTAGTTCTATAATAATGTATATGCCCAATGGCCAACAACACAAGAAAACCTTGTCGGGATGCACTCTTTCAATATATTGTTTCTTAAACCTCGTGGCAATGATTCCAAATACGACCCAATAGACCAGTAGATGAGCACCAGGTATACATCCACCTTTGAGCCTGACCGGTCGTTGAGAGGACTTTTAATGTACCAATATAATCACACATTTTGGGTATGGATCGGTATTATAGTCGGTCTGGTCGGTCAACCTTCCTCTGCCCGGGCCCAGTTTGCTCTGCCGGAAAATACAGAGAGAGATGTTATAGACCCTATCTACGCGTTCGTGGACATTATGACGGCACGTGGCAATGTCATTGATAGCACGCGGATCGATTGCTATTACCGACTATCGAATGAATTGTTTAACTTTATAAAATCCGGTGAAAAGTTTGTCAGCCATTACGAACTCTCCCTGCTTGTCAATGATGATAAGGGATACCAGATCCTGGCTGAAACAGTCCGTGATTCGATTACGGTGGATACCGAGGCCGAAACGCAAATGATGGATAATTCCAGGGCTAAAATGTTCACGACCTATCTGCCGCCGGGCAAATATGATCTGGAGTTCAAACTCTACGATATCGATACGGACAGACAGTTGGATATGGTTCGGTCGTTTAAGGTCCCGGATTATTTCAAAAAAAAGCTCAGCATCAGTGACATTCAATTCGCCGGTCTGGTCACCTCGGAGCCTTCGACTATCGGATTGAACAAAAGAGGCTTGACGGTCGTCCCCAATCTGACCCGCTCTTATGGGGAAGAACACACCGAATTATACATCTACTACGAAATATATACCGAAGCGAAAGCAGAAACGAAGAAAGCGTTAAAGACAACCTATAAAATTAAATCTCCAACAGGCCGTATCATCCTGACTCATGAAGAAGAACTCGAGCGGCAGGGACCGGTCGGCGCTTACAGTATGCGTTTTGATACCGAGGATTTCTCCCAGGGCCGTTATTCCCTCGAAATTGAAGTAGAGGATAAGGACGTTCGAAAAACAGCCAAATCAAAAGCTGATTTTTATATTAGCTGGCAATATCTGCTGCCACTTACGACGGCGAAACATTTTAAAGAAATTGTAGATCAACTGGAATATATCGCCGAACGGGATGAAATAGAGCTGCTCAAAAAACTGAAAGAGGAGCCGGGGGATGAACAGCATATCGCCCTGTACGACTTCTGGAAACGCCGGGATCCCACACCAGAGACGGATCAGAACGAATTTATGATTATGTACTACCGCAGGATAGAGTATGCTAACAGCAATTTCAGAATGGGTCTTGGCAAGGGCTGGCGAAGTGACCAGGGCCGTATTTATATCATTTTTGGACCGCCGAATGAAGTAGAGCGGTTCACGTTTGAATCCGCTACCAACCCCTATCAAGTCTGGCATTACAACAACATCAGCCGGCGTTTTGTGTTTGTCGACTTCGATGGTTACGGCCGTTATCAGCTATATCGGGTGTATTAACCCTCCATACCTCCTCCATACCTGAACCCCACCCATGGCCGAATCCGCCCGATTTGCTGAGATGGTCCTACCGCTTCCCATAGATCAGATTTTTTCTTACAGCATTCCCGATTCACTACGCGATATGGCCCAGCCGGGATGTCGCGCTTTTGTATCTTTCCGAAATCGACTGATGACCGGTGTAATCACTGGTATGGCAGACTCGTGCCCGGTAAAAAACCCCAAACCCCTCCTCGATGTCCTTGATCATGAGCCGGTACTGGACAGGACTTTGCTGGAACTCACGCACTGGGTCGCCGGCTATTATCTCTGTTCCTGGGGGGAGACGATAAAAACGGCCTTACCGGCTGGACTATTGAACGAAGCGGAGCAAACCGTCTCATTAACCAGATCCTTTCCGCCCGATGTCCTTGAACGACTTCAACGCACGGCGCCGCAACAGGCGCTCCTCCTTTCTACAATCGCCGATCACCAGGCCATTACCATCACCAGCCTCAAACGCCGAGTTAAGATTAGGCAACCTTTTGCTTCACTGCGTTCGCTTGAAGCCAAAGGTTTTATCGAATTTACTGTCGGAAAACCAGCAACAGATCCGGGCATTAAATATGAAACCTGGGTCAAAACGATTACACCGCAAGAAGAAGTCGAACAACTCATTTCTCAGTTAGCCGCTCGCGCTCCCAAACAGGCCAGTTGTATCAATTTGCTTGTTAAGCACGACGGCAAGTTAACGACGGATCAATTACGTCATCTTGGCGGTATCGATCGGGGGGTGATCAGGGCTTTAGAAAAAAAAGGGCTGATAGAGACCTATGAAGTCGAGGTGATACGTGATCCGTATCAGAATTACAAAGTCGAGCCGGCCAAACCGATCAAGCCGACGCTCGAACAGAGGCTGGCCCTGAGTACAATTGAGGAGGCGATCGATAAAGGGTCGTCCAAACCCATTCTTCTATACGGCGTGACGGGCAGCGGAAAAACCTATGTGTATATCAAAGCCGTAGAAAAGACGTTGTTTACCGGCCGTTCAGCGATTGTCCTGGTACCGGAACTGGCGCTGACCCCCCAGGCAGTCCTTCAATTTCGCGCTCACTTCGGCGATCTGGTCGCAGTGCTTCACAGCGGCCTGTCTACCGGAGAAAGATTCGATTCTTGGCGTCAGATCAAAACCGGCCGTTACCGCATTGTCGTTGGGGCGCGGTCCGCCATTTTTGCACCGGTTCCCAATCTCGGTTTGATCGTCGTAGATGAAGAACATGAGCCGTCCTACAAGCAATTTGATGATCCGCCGCTGTACCACGCACGTGATGTAGCTGTTGTCCGCGCCCGCCTCGTACATGCCGTCACGCTGCTGGGCAGCGCCACCCCCGCTATGGAGACGTTCGCCAATACCCTGAACGGGAAATTCACCTGCTGCCATCTGACCGAGCGGGTAGATAAACGGCCACTGCCCCACGTACACATCGTGGACATGAGAGAAGAGCAGAAAGAGGGACGATGGTCCATCTTCTCCAAGATGCTGATCGAACAGATCCAGGACCGGTTGGAGCGTGAAGAACAGGTGATCCTGTTTCTCAATCGTCGGGGGTTCTCCACCTTTATTCAGTGTACCGATTGCGGACACGCCCTCTCCTGCCCCCATTGCAGTGTCACGCTGACCTATCACGCAGACAGCCTGTTACTTCGCTGTCATTATTGCGACTATCGGATGAACGCACCTGATGAATGTCCCAAATGTCAGTCCCATTCGATTGGTTTTAAAGGCACCGGTACCCAGCGGATTGAGGAAGAACTCAAGGAACTATACCCCAACGCCCGTATTACGCGTATGGATCAGGACACCACGACACGTAAGGGGGCGCATCAGGATATTTTTCATCGGGTTTTAAACAGGGAAGCCGATATTCTGTTAGGCACCCAGATGGTGGCCAAGGGATTCGACTTCCCGCATGTGACTCTGGTAGGCGTTATTTCAG
>Ga0066376_10001803_pt1 | contig 20448 bp, 11 predicted proteins | sample Knorr_S15_td_Bot_FD_77009 | JGI IMG/M metagenome (GOLD analysis project Ga0066376, IMG submission 77009) | Marine microbial communities from Southern Atlantic Ocean transect - Knorr_S15_td_Bottom_ad_5009_LV_A | ecosystem: Environmental > Aquatic > Marine > Oceanic | place: Southern Atlantic...
GTGACAATCGAGGTAACGGACTCTGCGATGAGCGCGATGGAAGGTGCCATGTCGAGTTCGGATGGCGATGATGTTCTGGTCGTCAGTGTGCTCGGCGGCGGCTGCTCGGGCTTCATGTACGACATGCAGATCCAGACTCGTCCCACCGATGAGGGCTGGCAATTCGTCTCCTGTGATGATGTCACGATCGCCATTCATGACCGCGACAGCGTGCAGTTGTCCGGGATCACGCTGGATTTCGAGAACAGCCTGATGGGTGGCGGCTTCAAGATCCTCAACCCGAATGCTGCGAAAGCCTGCTCCTGTGGCAAGTCCTTCCGCTGATCACTCGTCTTCGAAGGCGGCGAAGTCTGGAATCGTCGGCGGCAGCGCCGCCTCTCCCTCTCGGAGCGTCGAGGGTCTGCGCAACATCTCTTCGAAGCCGAATTGTTCGGGCTCATCTTGGCCACCACCGTTCATTTCGAGATGCTCACCGAGCGAACGGATCGGTTTCAGTTCCATGCGCCCGTGGTCGCGCGTGAAGGCGTAGAGAATCGGGTCCTGCATCACTGTGATCTGGCGCTGGAAGACGCGGCGCACGCGGTCTGCGCGCAGACCGAAGAAGGAGATCTCGACCATGATCGCGACCGCGGCTGAACTGTAGAGAACGATGAGCACGACACCTGCGAACCAGATCGGGTCGCTGAACAGGCTGTTGCTCGAACCGATCTGGGTCAGGAAGAGCTGCCGACTGAGCAGGAAGATCAGGCCGATACCGACCACCGGCGCGAGTATATCGTCGACCAGCCTCTCCATCGGCTGCATGCGGCGCTGACTGGTGTCGGCGAACACCAGTTCTCCGTGCGAAGCGGCCTTGACGATGACGATGATGCTGGTGAGCACGAGAAACAGCAGAATCGTCAACAGGATGCCCATCCAAGATGGCAATGGCATGTAGGCGACGATCAGGAAGCAGAACAGGCCGAGGAAGGCGGTGATCGGCAATCGATGCAGGTGTTCGACCATGGCATCCTCCTCCCGGACACCCTCCTCCAATCGATGGATGCCGATGATGCCCCAATGCATGAAACGCATCACGAATTCAACGGCCCTCGCGAGCAACCCCTTGTCGATGAGCAGCCATTCCGCGGCTAGAATCAATGGAAACAGCAGGACGAAGACCAATCCTCCGATCAGGCCCACCAAGGGTGAGAGAATCAGCACAGGAAGCAGCATGAAATGAGGGAGTTTCAGCGGATGCAGCACATCCATCTCGATGCGCCCTTGTCTCGCAGCATCGATCTGCAGGCGTTTGGCCTCGTGATCAAGAGCCAGACGGAAACCAGCGATGGGCTGCCCAGCGTCGAGCACACGACGTACATGTTGTCGATACTTCGTGTGCTCGGGCTCATTGCCGACACGGTGATTCCACCACAGCCGTAACGGCAGTGAAAGCACGACCGGCGTCAGCAGCACACCGAGCGCGATCATCAATCCAGTGAACTCTGCCACAGTCGTTGGGGCTGTCCTTCAGGCCTTCAAGGCTCTCACGCATTCGCGAGGTAGGCGTTGACCTGGTCCCAATCGACCACATTCCACCAGGCGGCCAGGTAATCGGCGCGGCCCGGTCCGAACTTCTTGTAATAGGCATGCTCCCACACATCGACGCCGAGAATCGGCGTTCCACTGCCATCCATGAGAGGGTTGTCCTGGTTCGGGCTGGAACTGATTGAAAGCGATCCATCGCCACCGACGCTGAGCCAGGCCCAGCCGCTGCCGAATCGGGTCATTGCGGCCTTGTTGAAGGCTGCTTGCATGTCTTCGAACGAGCCGAAGGCGGCATCGATTGCAGCCGCGACCGCACCGGTCGGTGCACCGCCGCCATTCGGCGACATCACGGTCCAGAACAGGCGGTGATTCCAGAATCCACCGCCATGATTTCGCACCGCTCCCACATCGGTGTGATTCGCCAGCAGGTCCTCAATCGACTTGTCCGCCATATCGGTACCCGCGATGGCTGCGTTCAGGTTGGTCGTGTAGGCATTGTGATGCTTGGTATGATGGATCTCCATCGTCAGCGCATCCAGATGGGGTTCCAGTGCATCGTAAGCATAGCCGAGTTCGGGCAGTTCAAACGCCATGAACCGCTCGATGTCCAAGCACCATATCAACATGCGTATGTTGAAGAAGTGCTGTCTGAGGCGCAGGGTCATGGGTCGCGTCGCCGTCACCGATGGCATGGCAGAATCCGCCGTTCAACAATTGAGAGATGCTGGACATCATGTCGATCTCGAACCCACGTCATTGGATGGATTTGACGCGGTCGTGATCCGCTCAGCCACCAAGATGACGGCAGACGCGATTGCGGCTGCGCCTTCTCTCAAACTGATTGGGCGCGCGGGGGTCGGGGTCGACAACATCGACCTTGAAGCGGCAACTGAAGCTGGAATCCTCGTCTGCAACACGCCCGGATCATCCACCCATTCAGTCGTCGAGATGACGATCGGACACCTGTTGGCCTCAGTCCGACATCTGGCCACTGCGGACCGGGATCTTCGAAAGGGTGCTTGGACCAAGAAGGCGCTGAAAGGGACGGAGTTGAGTGGAAAGCGACTCGGTTTCATCGGCTTCGGCAGAATATCCCAAGGTGTTGGCCGGGCCGCCAAGGCATTCGGTATGGAACTGCACGGATTCGATCCCTATCTCCCCCTGGAGGTTGCAGAAGCAGAGGGTTGCACGCTACATGATGATGTGAATGATGTCTTCAGACTGTGCACACATATCGCTGTGCATTGCAACCTGACCGATGAAACCCACCATCTGGTGAACGCTTCCAGTCTATCTCTCATGCCGAGTATCGGTGCCGATGGCGTGGCCTGTGGCAATCATCTGGTCTCCTGTGCGCGCGGTGGCATCGTCGATGAAGCAGCGGTGCTCACTGCACTCGAAAGTGGAGTTCTGACATCCTGTGCATTGGATGTGTTCGAGGTCGAGCCACCCACCGACAATCCGCTCCTGCAACACCCCAACTTCCACGGCTCGCCCCACATCGGTGCAGCGACGCTCGAGGCCCAAGGCAGAATCGGGGCCGAGATGGCCGAACTCCTGATCGGCTTCTTCGCCGGCACAACCCCGCGCTCCGTGGTCAACCGAGCCGTTCTCGACTGAAGAGTTCTTGAGCCATCTCGCGGCGAGCCCCTCGTATGGGCGAGCGGATTCTGATCCATTGTGATCTGGATGCCTTCTTCGCTGCGGTCGAGACGCTGCATCATGATCTGGACCCCACGGTGCCGTTGATCATCGGCAGCGACCCGCAGAATGGCCAGGGTCGTGGCATCGTCTCGACCTGCAATTACGCGGCCCGCGAATACGGGGTTCGCAGCGCCATGCCGATCTCCGAAGCCTGGCGCCGTTGTCCCGGGCAGCCTCTGGGCCCTGCGCTCTATCACAAGGGCACACATCGATTGTATCGACTCGCCGCCCGACGGGTGATGTCGATTCTATCCGAGAAAGCAGACCGATTCGAACAAGCCAGCATCGACGAGGCTTATCTCGACGTGACGAGGCGCTGTCGTGGCGATTGGCATGCGGCTGAGTCTCTCGCAAGAGACCTGCAGAAGCACATCATGGCCGACATCTCTCTGTCCGCTTCCTTCGGCATCGGCCCGACCCGGGTCGCGGCCAAGATGGCGAGCGAGGCGCGCAAGCCGGGCGGCGTCTTTCTCGTACCGCCCGGCGGTTTGCAGGAATTCTTCTCCGCCCATCCCTGCCGAGCCGTGCCCGGCATCGGACCGAAGGCGGCACAATTGCTCGGCGAGATGGGCTTGATGACGCTGGAGGATGTCTACCGAGAAGGACCTGACTTCCTCAGCCAATCTGTAGGGGAGAGAAGAGCGAACTCTCTGTGGAGAATCCTCGAAGGAGAATCCAGCAGCGAAGTCTCTGCACTCCGGAGTCGAAAATCGATTGGCAAGGAGCGCACCTTCCCGCGCGATGTCGAGGACCCATCGGTGGTGATGGAGATGCTCGGCACCCTGGTGACTCGGGTCACGAAGAAGTTGCAGAGTCTCGAGATCACCGCGCGCAATCTTGAGATTAAACTGCGCTATCAGGGATTCGAGACGCTCTCACACGCGATGAGCCTCGCCGTCTCGATGGATGATGAGGAGGTCTTCCAACGATTGGCGCCTCGATTGCTCGCCAATGTGTACGATATAGACCGCCCCGTCCGATTGATCGGCTTCCGATTGAGCGACCTCGAAGCGCCGCCGAATCGCCAAGCGACCTTGGACCGATTCGATCACTGAAGCTTGTGCATCGCGGTGAGTTCGGCACTGAATTCCTCGAGTTCGGCGGGAATCGAGATTCCTGAGACCTCGGTGTTGAGGCTGATGCCCTGATCCTTCTTGGCCTTCCAGGTCCCGCTGTTGAAGTCGCAGAGAGCGGCGGTCAGGTCTCTCATCCGTGATGCTTCTGCATCGTTCTCCACCGCTGATGCCGGGTACTCTCGGACATCGACCGCACTGACTCCGTAGAGAGTGCTGGACAGGTGATGGGTGAAGAAGGGGCAGACCGGGCTGAAGATGGTCAGCAGATCGCGGACGATTCGGTGAATCGTCCAAGCCGCATTCTCATCCTCGTCGTAGAGTCGTCCCTTGGCCATCTCCAGCCAATGGCTGGGGAGAACATCTGTTCCGAAGTTCTTGATGGCGCGGGTGGCGGAGAAGATGTCAATCTCGGTCCAGCCCTTCTCGACATCGTCGAGGACTTTGGCGAACTCGGACAGAATCCACCGATCTCCTGCACCGAGATTTGTAGGCAGCGTATCGAGGCTTGAAGGAACTTCAAACTGCGAAGCGAAACGTGCAATATTGAACAGTTTGGTGAGGACGCCGAAATACTTCTGCTCGATCTCTTCGGGATTGATGTGGAAGTCGTCGCCGACCTGTGCATCGCACGCCTTCCACAATCGGAAACATTCCGAACCGATCTTGTTCGCCTTGAGTTGAACCGACTTGTCAGGCCCCTTGACTCTCCACGCGCCCGTGCGTCCGCCGACGCCACATTCGAGCACCGAGTCGGCGTCGATTCCATTGCCACGCGATTTCGACATCTTGCGGCCCCACGGGTCCATGCCAAGCCCATCGATCCAGACGTGCTGGAATCCGGGCTTGTCCAGAAGCAGGGTACTCTTGAGCAGCGTGTAGTAGAGCCAAGTGCGCACGATCTCCTTGCCCTGCGGACGGATGCCGGTGGGGAAGGCCTTGGCGAAGGTGTCCGGGTCGGTCAGGTAGCCCGAGACGAAGAGATTGGAATTGCTGGAATCCATCCATGTATCGAACACCTTCTCCTCGCCTACAATCTCTCCAAGAGAGGATTCCAGTTCAGAGAATGCACCCAGATCCTCTCGAGAGGAACGATCCAACACTCTGCTGCCAGAGGGGGGTTGTTCACACCATGGCTGGACGTAGGTTCCGGCCGGAGGTACGACGATCTTCGACTCATCCGCAGAATACCAGATGGGAATCTCGGTATGATACCAGCGTCGACGGCTGATCGGCCAATCGATGCTGACGTTCTCCATCCAGTCGAGCAGGAATTGCTTGTTGCGCGGCGGAATGAAGTTGATCTGGTCCGCATGCTCGCGCATGCGGTCCTGGATGTGGGTCTGACGCACATACCATTCCTTGAGCAGGATGATCTCGACCGGATTCTTGCCGCGTTCGGAGACGGGAACCTCCTGTTCCCGCTCCTCGATCGAAGCGATCCTTCCATCTTCTTCGAGTTGAAGAATCACGGCGGACCTTGCATCTTTGACAGACATCCCCTCATAGGGTCCTGCGATGCTCGTCATGCAGCCATCCAGATCGATGGCTTGGAAGGGAGTGAGGCCCAGTTCGCGGAACACGGCGACGTCGTTCTGATCACCGAAGGAACAGGCCATCAGGATGCCGGAACCAAACTCGGATTTGACCGAAGGATGTGCCTGAATCTCGACGGACTCAGACCGCCCCTGAACGGAGACCGGCAGTACGGCTTTCTGTCCAATGAGATGTGTATAACGATCATCTGAAGGGTGAACCATGACGACGCCGCAGGCGCAGATCAGTTCGGGCCGGGTTGTCGAGATGATGAGTTCAGTTCCATCCTCGGTCTGCCAACGAACATCGATGAGTTGAGTCATTCGCTGCAGGCGCTCGACCTCGGCATCGGCGATCGTCGTGCCCTCGACCGGGTCGTAGATGTTCGGGCGTAGGTCCTCAACAATCTCACCGCGCTTGAACAGGTCGACGAAGATCGCCTGGGTCACGGCTCTGTATTCAGGAGAATCTGTCAGATACTCCCTTGAGAAATCGCAGGACAAGCCGACCCTTGTCGCCGTCTTTCGCATCGACTGGGTGAACTCTTCGATCGTCTCTGCACAAAGTGCGATAAATTCGGCGCGATCATAAGTCTTCATCTTGCGACCGGTGTTTCGTTCGACGGTGAATTCGATGTTGATGCCGTTGCGATCCACACCCCAGGGGAAATAGACCTCTTTGCCGAGCAGACGCTGGCTGCGAGCGATGACGTCGATCATGGAATACTGGGCGACTGCGCCGATGTGCCAGGTGCCGCTCGGGTAGGGTGGTGGGGTGTCGATGACAAAGATCTCTCGGCCTGAATCAGGCTTGAATCCGTACCGATCCTGATAGGTGTCGGTGTCCGCATAGTGCGCTTCTTGGATGCGCTTCTCGAGGTCGATCGACCAGCGCTTGTCGGTGATGGTCGGTTTGCCCATGTGGTGTTCCCACCCTCGGCCCTGTAGCGGTCACTCGTACAGGTCCGGCCGCGGCGTCGACGCTTCCCGTTTTCAAGCCTCCCTTGAGCGCGCGGGCATGAGGGATTAAAGGTCCGCGCGATGGCACGGCGCCCCAGAGGGGCGGCAAGTGAGCGAGGAGGACAAGCCGAAGCGTGTCGACCTCGGCAGCTTCACGGCACGTGTTCAGCAGCGCATCGCCAAGTTCGAAACCGGCAAGGCGGTCGATGCGATCCTGTCCGCACCCAAACTGATCAAGCGCGAATTGCAGGAGATGTCGGTCTTCGGCGCGCTCACGCGCTTCCCCGGTTTCACCGTCTTGGTCTGCCTGCTGATCACCGGCTTCTTCGCACTTGAATCAGGGATCACCGACCAGTGGACCGGAAAGCGCTCGATGAATGTGAATGGTGACCTGAAGGCCTTCTTGCCCGAGGGCAGTCAGGTCGCGGCGGACATCGATATGGTCGAGGAGGACTGGACGACGAATGTGATGATCATCTATGTCGAATCCGAGGATTATGGCGTGACCGAACGTAGCGTCCTGACCCAGATGGATGCGATCGAACAGAAACTCAATTGGAAGAATTCCGATGGCGGAGAAGATGACAACATCATCTACATCCTCAGCATCTCTTCGGTGGTCAAAGAGATCAATTCCAGCGCACCGCGGGTTGCCGACGCCTTCGTCAGGAATGCGGGCGAGGCGACCGGGCTCGACTTCGTCGCCGACAACCTCAGCGGGCTGATCGACGAATATGGCGGTCTGGTCGGGGGCTATTCGATTCCCGAGAACCAGACTCGAATCGACCAGATCGTCAGCGAATTGCCCGAGAATGCACGAGATAAATTGGTTCGGGATGTGGGCCGAACCAAGAACGGCACCCAGACAGAGGAGAAGGTCGGTTATTGGAATCGCGCCGTGATCATCATCGGTGTGCAGGAGAATGACGACATCCCGATGTCTGAACTGATTGAGACCACTCAGGGCGAGATCGACCAACTCGCCAAGCGAAATGATTGGGCCGCCATGAATCTGACAATGACCCTGACAGGTCCGGTGCCGATCACCAATGCCGTCACCGAATACACCTTCACCCTGTTCTGGAAGATCTTCCCGGTCGGCGTGATCGCGGTGGCACTCGTTCTGTTCCTGTTCCACTGCGATGTTTTGCAAACCGGACGAATCCGCTGGGTGCAGGGTGTGAAGGTCGTCATCATCGCCGGCCTGCCGACGCTGTGTTCGGTCTTCGCGACTTTAGGTCTGATCGGCTGGACGGATTATGAGGTCACGATGACAGTGATCATCGTTGGTCCGATCATCCTCGCCCTCGGCGTTTCCTATGGTTTACACATCACGAATCGCTATGCTGAATCGAAGGGGACGCCGGCCGAGAAGATGGCGCTGGCGCTGCAATCGACCGGCAGGGCGGTCTTCCTGTCCGCGGTCACGACCGTGATCGGCTTCGTCTCGCTGATTCTGACGCCGATGGCGCCGATCAAGACCGTCGGTGTCTCGCTCGCGCTCGGCATCATCATCGTCTACCTGTTCACCATGGTGATGGTGCCCAATCTCACCATGCTGCTCGACCTTGAGAAACCGAGCCATCCCCCTCCCAAGGTGTTCGTCGCCGCGGTTCGTGCACCGATTCGCTGGAACAAGACGGCGCTTGCCATCTTCCTCGTCATGATGCTGTTCAGCGGTTTTGTCAGTCGCGAGAACGTGGTTGAGGATGTCGACCTGTTGAGCATGGCGCCACAGGATGAGCCGGCCGTTTCCAAGATGATCACCTATTCGCAGGAATTCGAGGCCGGCCAGGTCGGCATGGTGCTCGTCGAGGCCGATATCGCTGCCGAGCCGGAGTTATTTGCACCGGATGCGGGGGATGATCAGAAGGATCCACACGACAATCTGGCCAGAATCGAACGACTCGAGAATGACACCAATACGGTCGATCAGGTCACGGCTGTTTCCATTGTCTTCCTGATGAAGGCGATCGGTGCGTCGCTGAATGCCAATGCCTCGCTGATCCTTGAACAATGCGACATCTGGCTGCCTGATGGCTCCGTGCCTCGCGAGGTCTGCCACATCCTGTTCGGCCCCGAGTATGAGGTGGATGGAACCTTCTGGTTGGTCTTGGATTCCCTCGACGATGGTGGTCGGGCCGGGGTCGAGACACAGAGTTTCCTGATCTCGGTGTTCTATGACAGCCTGACCGATGAGACGCGGCACCTGTTCATCTCCAAAGACTTCCAGCGTTCGCTAATCTACATCGACATGCCCTTCATGCCGGTCAAGGATACCGAGTTCGCCGCCGCCTCGATTAACGAGAAGGTCGAGGATTCGAGGGTGCCTGGATTCAAGCCGACCAACCTGATCGGTGTGGCGGCTGTCACGATTTCTGTCAACAACCTCATCGTCGACAGTCAATGGCAGTCGTTGGGCTTCGCGCTGCTATTCACCGTCATCACGCTGGGCTTCGTGTTCCGTGATGCCAAGTACGCGATCCTGACCACCATTCCGGTGGTCTTCACCGTCGCGATGCAATGGTTCGTGATGGATCAGCAGAGTGTGACCCTCTCGCTGGTCACGGTGATGATCGGTTCGATTCTGATCGGTGTCGGTGTCGATTTCTCGATTCACATCGCCAATCGAGTTCGAGAGTTAGGCGGCTCGCTGGAGGCGATTCAAGATGCTTGTGCGAGCACCGGAATGTCGCTGTTCGAAGCCTTGATCGTCACCTCTGCCGGGTTGATGACCGCCTATCTGATTCCGATTCCTGCGCTCAAACCCTTCGTGACAGTGATCATCATCCTGCTGAGCTTCGCCGCACTCAGCGCGCTGATCCTGTTGCCTGCGCTCTATGCGACCTTCATCAAGATGGGCTGGGGACTCTCCGGAGGGAGCGATGCGATGCGAAGAAATGCAGGATTGGTGGGCGGTGCTCGCGCGGTCGCAGCCGAGCGGGACGCAGCCGATTCATACGATGTCGTCCAGCTCGGTTCAACAGACGACGCATGGTGAAGTCTTTGAAGTCGCAACGAGCCCGTAGGGCTCGATGGTCCAACACTGGCTGGTGAAATCTGAACCCCATGTCTACCCCTGGGAGCAGCTGGTCAAGGACGGCCAGACCCACTGGGACGGCGTGAGGAATTACCAGGCGCGCAACACCATGCGAGACGACATGAAACTCGACGACATCGTCCTGTTCTACCACTCGAACACCAAACCTCCTCACGTCGCCGGCATCGCGAAGGTGTGCAGAGAAGGCTATCCAGACCACACGGCTCAGGACCCATCCTCGCACTATTTCGATGCCAAGGCCAGCCCTGAGAATCCTCGCTGGATCATGGTCGACATCGCGCCGCATCGAGCGCTACTCTCGATGGTGACCCTGCCCCAGATGAAGGCGAATTCCGCTCTGGACGGCATGCCCCTTCTCGCCAAGGGATCCCGACTCAGCGTCCAGCCCGTGTCTGAGGAACATTATGCAGAAGTGTGCAGGATGGGGGGTCTGGCATGAGCGACATTCCCGTCTCAGCGCGCGCAGCTCGAATCGAGTATGCGATTCGCGATGTCGTCGTGCCCGCGACCGCGCTCGAAGCCGAAGGTCATGAGATTCTCAAATTGAACATCGGCGATCCGATCGCCTACCCCGGCCTGCCCACGCCCGCCCACATGGTCGAGGCTTTCCAGGCGAGTCTTGGCAGAGGGGAGACCGGCTATTCACCCTCCTATGGCCTGCCCATCCTCCGAGAGGCGATCTCTGCCGATGAATGTGGCAAGGGATGGAGTTGCAATGTGGATGACGTCTATGTCTGTCATGGCGTGACCGAGGCGCTTCAGATCATCTTCGCCGCGACGCTCGAGCCTGGAACGAAGGTGCTCGCACCCGGCCCTCACTACCCACCCTACATGGCTTATCCACAGATGTTCGGTGCGGAGACGATTGAGTATCGGCTCGATGCCGAAGATGGCTGGCGCATTGACCTCGCGGACATCGAGGCGAAGATGGATGATTCCGTGCGCCTGCTCGTTGTGGTCAATCCGAACAACCCGACTGGAAATGTCGCGAATGCGGATGAGATCGATCAACTGCTCGAGATCGCAGCTCAATGGCCGAACTGCATGGTGATCGCCGATGAGATCTATGATGGTCTGGATTATACCGGCACACAGGTGAGCGTGGCCTCTCGCTCATGGACCGTGCCCGTGTTCACGCTCAATGGAGTCTCCAAAGTATTCTATGCGCCGGGTTGGAGAATCGGCTACATGGCATTGCACGACCCACAGGGCCGACTCTCTCAGGTGAAGGACGGCATCGAGCGATTGTTGAGGAGCAGACTCTGTGCCTCGACGCCGGCTCAGATGGGCTATCTTGCCGGACTTGGCCAGGACCGACAGTGGATGGAGGAATACACGAATCGCGTGCTCGCGCAACGTGACCTCTGCATCCAGCGCATCGCTGAGATCGAGGGGCTCGAGGTGCAGACTCCGGGCGGCGCCTTCTACATGTTCGTCAGACTGACCGATCAGAGATGGGCGGCCGATGACAAACGCTTCGTGCTCGACCTGCTTCACGAGGAACACGTTCTGGTCGTTCACGGCAGCGGTTTCTCGCCCGAATATGGTCAAGGCCATTTTCGATTGGTATTCCTACCCGATGTCGAAGTGCTCGATGAGGCCTTCGACCGAATCGACCGATTCCTGATCAATCATCGCTGAATCCGTGACAAGCGCTTAGAACTCGAATGAAGAAGGTGTCATGATGCGAACAGGAATCGGCCTCACTCTCGCATTCCTCGCGTCGATCCTGTTGCCGATCGCATCTGCAGAGGTCGAGGTCGTGCCGTTCCAGTCCTTCGACGTCATTCTGCTGATTCCGGTGCTGATCGCAACGATGGGGACCGTGGTATTGTGGCGCTGGTTGCTGCCGATGAGCCTGCGTGACCTGCAGGTCGCCTTCGAGGTTGATGATGGACTTTACGAGGTTCACCGACTCAGTCGATCGAGCGATCAGACCCGTCGACTGCTCGACAAACGAGGGGTAGCGATGGGGGTTCTCGCCTACCTGATGGCGATGGGTGGCGTGATGCTGATCATCGTCGAATTGTTGATTCAACCCTCGACCTACTTCGAACCGATCGTGATTCTGACAGCGATTCTGGTCGCCGTGCCGATTCTGGTCTCACCGGTCGTGACCATGTACGCCCAGATCAGGGCGATGAACAAGCGCCACATCACTCAGCGGTTGACCGCGCGTGTGGTCGGCTACATCGGCACGGCCGTCGCGATGGGGATGATCGTCAGCTCGATCCTGTTCTATGGCTACAAATCCGCCAATGCCGGCGGCGGTGAGATGGACATGGAGGTGATGATCAAATGGGTCGGATATGCATTGCTCGTATTCATGTCGCCGACCATTCTGGCCTATGGCCGGATCATGGGGGCTTCGTGGAATACACTCATGCTCTCCAAATGGCGCACTGTGAAAGGCTGGCGCACACCGATCGACCCAGACAAACCCGGATTCAGACGGCGTACAATCTCACTCTTCCTCGTGGTCTTTCTAGGCACCATGCCGCTGACGGCGATCAATGGAATCGTCACGCTGATCCACGTTATCATCAACCAGCCGGACAATGCCCGAGACCTGCTCGACCTCGGAGGGATCCTCGGACTGTCGGTCTACGAATTGGTCGAGGACGAACCCTTCCTGCAGAAGATCATCTCACTGAAGACGCTGGCAGAGGTACTCGCCGCCTATCTAATGCTGAACGTAGCGATCGTTGGCCTTGCCTTCATCTTCGAATTGACCCGCAACCTGTTCCTTGGGGGGCAGACCTTTGGTGGGGTCGGTGGCGTCATTCTCGCCCAGCCGCGCGACATCCGTACCGAGCGGGATGTGCAGGCGCGGATTCTGTTCTTCGGATTGGCTGGATTCTCAGGTTATATCGTGCTCCTGCTCGTGTTGCAGACCTACAAGGAATTCAGTGGCCTGATGCCCTATGGCTCGAATCTCAGCGAGGAATTGCTGTTGCAGGAGACCTGGCAGTTCATCGCCGCGGGCCAAGCCATCTTCCTGTTGACCTGGCTGCTGTCCATCTCCCGTTTCGAGAATCTCCGTTCACTGAAGTTCGACCTCTCTCCGGATGAGCGTCGCGAAGGTGCGATCATGGCCGGCGGTGGTGACTGGATGCGAGATTACATCCAGCTCGCGGCACGTGACGACGATCTCGCAGCACTGCGGGTCTTCCAGACCGAGGAAATCGACGGTGAGAAAGCAGTTGTCCGACTGGAGAAGGGGCGCGCACGCATGGTCGAGGCGGCGCTTCGTGGCCTGTGGCCGCGGGCGATCGAGGAGGCCAGAGGTGTTCTCGCACAACAGGGCGGTGAGGATGACGAGGCGCGGATGATCATCGCCACGGGTCATATCGCCTGTCGAAGGCTGGACGCGGCCAAGGAAGCCCTTCGGGGCATGGAATTGTCAGAGGGCTATGACGAACCGGAACTGCTCGCTCTGCTCACGGAATGGATGGATCCATGGACGGGCCGAGTCAATCTCGACGACCTGTACGATTGGGAGAATATCTCCACCGTGGACCACCTGCGAGATCTGCAGAAACGTTTCCAGTCATGGTCGCCCGAATCTGTTGTCGGTGAGTCCCATGGTGACCGGTTATCACTGCATGCCCAACTCTCCAGTGCGGCGCTGTTGCGCGCTCAGCGGCGCTCGGACGAGGCGCTCGAACTCTGCTTATCCCTCGTCCGTCAACACCCCGGGTCGACCCTTGCGCGCATCGGCTGCGCATTATGCCTGATCGATCAGGGTGAGTGGTTCGATGCTCTGGACGTCTTCGAAGAAGTCAATGAATCGAGCCGAGAGGACCCGCGAGTGCAGGCTTTGGCGGGAATTCTCGGCTTCCCGTGTGAAGTCGAGGAGTTGGAGGTCGCCCTCGCCGTCGGTCACTCGCGAGACAAGGCGAGGTGGATCGATGATGCCCCTGTCAATCCGTTTGCCGCTCTCCATGCGAAGGGTGGTATGGATGAGGCGTTGAACGCGAATGTCATGGTGATCGCTCACGAGGCTCTCGAGCGCGGCGTACCACCGACTTACACGACGCCCCTATCCATTGTCCTGCTGAATTGGCTCGTGCTCCTGCCGACCTGGATGGTGATAGGCTGGCTCGCTTGGATTCAGACCGGAGGCAATGAATTAATCGCGGTCGGCACGACGATCAGCCTGATCTGCCTTCACCTGTTCACCCTGCGTTTCCGCCGTCAACAACGTCGTGTCATCCGTCATCGCAATCAACGGGCCATGATTACTTATGCCAGGCGGCTCAAGTCCTACAAGGTGACCGGGGATGAGAACAGATTACCGGTCGGCAACCACCTGTTGCTGAAAGGACTTCTCGTGACGATTAACGGCAACGTCTACGACATCGGATTCCCCGCTTGGTTGGTCGTTCGCATGCCAAAGGAGAGACCTCGCTCCTTCCGCAGCAGAATGCGCTCGCGCATGCGCGACCTGAAGTCGAGTCGGTTGGCGAGAACCCAACCCCTACCCGAGCATTGGTGGACCAAACGACCGAAACCGATGGAGCGTGAGATGCGCACCCTCGAGCGCTTGATCGGACCTGCAGCCTATCGTGGCGTGCATCGACGCAGCCTGGGTGGACGCGAGCAGAAATTGACTGCGGGGGTCCAGCAGGACCGCCGCCCGATCATGGATACGCGTCCGGACCAGCGCGGCATTCCGACCCATTCGAATCCTCTCGAGAGCCCCGGTCCTCGGCTGCCGTCTCAGCGGCCAGAGAATCTCGAACGTAAACTGGGCGGTGTGCGGCGTCCAAGCCCTCGGCCGAGAGGGGTCCAACGGAGCGATGATGCGGATGATTTCAAGGAGATCTAGTGAACTGGAGGGAGAAACACATGCCACTCGTTGACACACCGATGGACGAATCCACCCCTTGGCTCGTCAAGGCTCTACAGGAACGATGTCCCGCGAGCGAAGGTGGCCTGCTGCGGGATGGTGCAGCGGGGAACGAGGCCGTCTGGTGCGGACCACTGCCCGCCTTCGAGTCCTGGTATGCCGAATTGGAATCCACCCTTGACCAGACGCTGGGCCGCCGACTGGCGCACGCGGCTGCGGAATCAGAAGAGCAGCGATGGTCGCGAGCCGCCCCGCTTCCACGGGCATGGTTCAAGCAACAGGCGAAGCGGGTCGCTGTGGTCAATGCGGACTGGGATCAGCGCGGGCTCGGTCAACTCGGTCTACTCGAAGAGGATGGAGGTGCACTGACCCTGTTGGTGGCCAATCGGGCGCAGACCGCGATCGCCGCGGGAATGGCCAATGCGGCTTGGGAATGCATCCGAGAACAGCGCTATCGATTCCAGTGGTCCGACCGAGGTGCGGGCGAGACCCTGGTTGAACTCACACCGGATCCTCGGTCAATTCCAGCCCCCTCGGCTGTCGCGCCCGACTGGACGGATCACGTGGGCGAAATGATGGAGGATGAGAGATATTTCGATTGTGCCCGCCATGAAGCCGATGGATTGTGGACTGTGGAAGGGCAACGCTCCTTCCTGCTCACGCGCGACCTATTGTTGCGATTCGAGAGCCTTGTTCTACCCCACCTCGCTTCGACCGAGAGGTCGACAGACTCGCGCACTGAATGGTGCGGGATCGAGGACCCTGACAAACTCATTTTCTGGGATGGTGCCGCCGAGGCTTCGCGCCGTCAATTCCTCGCCGGCGGCCAACTCGTGTTGATCGCCAGCGCGGATCATTGGCTCGGTGTCGGTCGACAATATCTCGCCCGCGAGGGACTCGGCCGAGTCACCGAAGCGGCCGAGGTCGATGGCCACGGTGGCGTCAGACTCCGGCTGGCTGCCGCCTTCCACCCCGCACTCGTCGTCGGCCGCCTGCTCGGCTGTTGGGAACGCGCTGAGGGGCGTCCGGGCCGCGCGACTTGGACCACGGATGCTCGTGGGCATGAGATCACCCTCCAAAGTCGACGGGAGATCGCCGAATGATGCGTGATACCCTTTCGCTTCCGTGATACGGACGGGTCTGCCGAATTACGGGAAAATCGCTTTACTGCGCCTGAATCAGACCACACGGAGCCACTCAAGCATTAAGTGTGAAGTGTTGAGTCGACGGGCGGTCAAAGGGTGTGAAACACCCGAAGGAGATGAAACGATATGGGACTGACACACAACCAGTGGGCCGTCGTTGCCATCACAGCCACCCTCGTACTTGCCGGCATGTACACCATCGCCGGCTCGGCGCTCGACACACTCGACAGCGCCGGATTCAGGGGCGGCGGCGATGACGTCGAGGCACCCGAGGATGAGACGCAGAGGGCGGCTGATGATCAGGATGGAGACGGACTCTCCGATCGTATGGAAATCACTCAATACGGTACTGAACCCTGGAATCCCGATACCGACGGCGATGGTATGTCCGATGGCTGGGAAGTCGCCAATGGTCTCGACCCGCTCGACAGCGGCGATGCCGAATTCGAGCCGATTGTCACCGGCCAGAATCCAAATGAGGAGGAACCGTCCGGCGGCGAGAACAATGAGACGTTTCCCAATCCGGACAATGGCCCCCTTGGAGACCCGGATCGTGACGGTCTGCCCAATATCGAGGAGGCTGAATACGGCACCAACCCGAACCTGAAGGATAGCGATTCTGATGGTTTGAACGATGCATGGGAAGTCCGCCACCAGAGGATGGTCATCGGTGCCGATGGCCTCCTGTTCAAGCTGATGAATCCGATTGACGCGAATTGGGAATGCAGCCTGCTGACCCCCGAGGTAAAGGCCGAATTGATCGAAGATCTCGGTCAGGATGAATGGAATCTCCTCGAAGACCCGTTCAGCAGCCGACACTCCTGTGATGCGGTCCTCGACGTCGACGGCGATACCATGCCGAATTACGTGGAAGAATTGTTCGGTACCGACCCGTGGTCGATGGATAGTGATGGCGACCTGATTGGCGATGAGGTCGAAGTCCACTATGGAGACTATCTTCTCGACTTCCACTGCGGCACGGATCTGATTAACCCGATGACCCTGCCCGCACCCTTCACCCATGTGCTCGACGGCGAGGATGACATGGCCTGGTTCGAACAGGACATGGATGGCGATGGACGTCTCAACGGCCCAGGTGATTGGGATACCGACGGCGATGGCATGCCCGACGGATTCGAGTACTGCTACCGCAGCATTCTCAATCCGGCGAATTCCACCGATTCCTTCGCCGATGACGACTCCGATGGCCTGTCGAACCTCGAGGAGTATCAGGTCGCCTATACATGGGGCGCTGCGAACTACACCAACCCCACGCTGGCCGACACCGACCAAGACGGCATGCCCGATGGCTGGGAAGCGAGCAATGGCCTCCACCCCGTCGATGGCAGCAACGGTGATGAGGACCCGGACCTCGACGGATACGACCACGACGGTGATGGCAAGGTCACCCTGTCCAATCTCGATGGCTTCGCCCGCGTGCAAGCGATCAATGTCGAAATCATGGATTGGGTGGAAAAGAACTCGACCGTGGCTTGGGCTCAGGTGACCGTGGCCGGTGGCAACCGGATCAACGTACCACTGCACGCCCCGGTCAGCGGCTATATCTACTCGATTCCAGCGCTCGAACTCCTCAACGGCCCTCAGAATGAGAACGAGGTCACCTCGCGAAATTACGTCTGGATGACGGTCGTCGAACCCGAGGAGATGTTCACGAATCTCATGGAATACAACGCACGTGACCCCGATGGTGATGGCATCATCGACGGTCGCAGCAGCGACCCTCTCGACCCCGATACCGATGACGATGGCCTGCTCGATGGAATCGAGGTCATGGGCTGGACGATTCGTGTCGTCGTGCGCGGTGTCATTGAGGTCCATGTCACCAGCGACCCCGGCATGTTCGACACCGACGGAGATGGTCTGAACGACAGCCGTGAATACTACGAAACCTACACCAATGCGAGCAACGTCGACACCGATGGTGACGGTCTGGAGGACTACACCGAGTCGGTCGACGGATTCCTCTGGAATGGTGAAACCTACTACACCAACGCATCGATGTTCGACACCGATAACGATGGACTCGAGGACGGTGAGGAGGTCATTCTCGGCCTTGACCAATACATCACGCACGCGAATAACGCAGACACGGACAATGACACCCTCAAGGATGGCTTCGAAGTGCTGCACATCCCTCGACCCTGGCAGAATCCCACCAACCCGTTGGTCAACGATACCGATGGCGACGGCATGCTCGACGGCTGGGAGATGCAGGTCGAGTCGACCGAGGACAATACCCGCTCACACTCGCTGTGGATCACAACCTCGACCTGGCAGACACCGAACTGTCCTGACGGACAGACCTGCAACAAGGAGGCCGGTGGCTGGATCTACCTCAATGGAATCGAAGGCTGGAGAGGCGGTACCGAGGATTCCGATGGCGATGGTGTCTTGGACCCACGTTTCTTCATCCACCAGATGAATCTGACCGGATTCATCCTGCCTCCCACGGGTGGACGTTGGGCTCTGGATCCCTCTCTGGGGAGCCCGCCCGATGCCAATTACGACATCGATAACGACACGCTGACCAATAGTCAGGAAGCGCCGAACCGATGGGATACGAATCCGGTCGACGATGATACGGACCACGACCGGCTCCCGGATGGATGGGAGGTGCACTGGTCGGACGTCGCGCTCGAACTCGGCCTGTCCAACTCCGGTGAGTTGCAGGCGTTCGGTGCGCGCGGCCCGATGGACCCCAGCATGGCGGACAGCGACCTCGACGGCATCCCGGATGGCGAGGAGGACTTCGATCGGGACGGTCTGAACCGCACCAACTTGCTGAATCGCTACTGCCCGTCACATAACGACCCGCAATCCTTCAACTGCCACATCGATCCGATGACGACGAGCGGAGCGAAGTTCTACGATGACCTTGAGAATTTCACCAATTATGAGGAATATCTCAACGGTACGAGTCCGGTGTACAATGACACCGATTTCGACGGCATCGACGATGGTCCAGAAGTCTACTACATGGATCATGACAATGACGACATGGCATCCGGGTGGGAGTATTTCTTCCAATTCGATCCATTCGATCCTGCCGATGCGATGATCGATTCGGATCAGGACGGTTATCCGAACAAATGCGAGGAGAAATGGTACACCAACCCTCGCCAGAGCAATAGTTACCCATCTCAGAGTCAGCATTGCGACGCATTCGAATGACAGGGTGAATCCGCCCGTAGGGCGGAACATTTCAAGCAACGCTTGAAAACAGGGAAGGTCACCCTCTGTACATGATGCGTGCGGGGACTCGGCGTGCGGCAGTATTCTGCCTCGTGCTTATGCTCATGCCCATCGCATCTGCTGGGGGCTCGGATGATGCACCGATGGTGCTGATCGATCAAAGCCAGGGCGAGATCGTCTTCGGCGAACTCAACCTGACCGGACTCTACATCGATGAACGGGAACCCAGCATCTTGACCTGGCGGTTGTTCGATGGATTCGACCTCATCGATTCAGGTGACCTCATGGACAGCCTCGCCGCCGCGTCGAACACACTTGAATCGAGCCGATCCACCTGGACGTGGTCGCTCAACCTCGATTTCTCAGAGCACCGGCCGTGTGCCTGTATTGTCGAGATCACCGCACTCGATGCCACGGAGCAGAGCGCGGTAGCTTGGTTGATTCTCTTCGCATCGGACGATTCGGTCGACTTGGCCCCACAGGTTCTGATCGAGGGCCCATCGTGGACCGAGTTGCTCTCCGGACTCGTCGTCATGCGCGGTTTCGCGATGGACGATGACCATGCTCCGCCCACGGTGCAATGGGCGCTGACGGATGATGCATCCGTCTCGATGGCCTGCATGCAGCCGCGCATCGAACCACCCGAGACCTTCACTTGGAATAACGCCACGAGCAATTGGCTCGACGGGGCCTTCCAGATTCCCGTCGATACTACGCAGTATGACGACGGCGCCTATGTGCTGGTCGTGCGCGCCGTGGCCGAGGATGGCTCGACCTCACCCAGCGCCTGCGTCCCTGTGGGCCTGGACAACCATCCGCCTGAAGCCCACATCACAGGCCCGGTCCTCATCGAGGAGTCCGAGGCCATGCTCAGTTTCGATGGCAGCGGCAGCAGCGATGCATTCTGGGGCCGAGAGGAACTCATTTTCCTGTGGATCCTCGAAGAGATCGGCGGCGCTCCCGAAGATCGGCTGATCCAGAGTGGGCGAGACCTGCGCACTCTGGAGGTCGTCGCCAGCGAGGCGGGCGCCTACAGCCTGACCCTGACCGTGGCCGACAGCGGAGGCTTCTCAGACACGACCACCCATCTGTTCAACATCACGAATCTCGCTCCGAGCGCTGCGCTGCGAATCGATGGCCAGCCTCTGGTCGACGGAGATCTGATCACGCTGGCCGAAGACAATCAATGGTTGCTCGATTGCGGGGATTCCACCGATACGCCGAATGACAAGCCCGGCCTGACCTGCACCTGGTTCATCGATGGTGAACCCGTGATGACCGGTTGGGAACGACAACTGATGCGCCCAGAAGACGTCTCCACCAGCCATACCCTGACCCTCTTGGTCGAGGACGATGACGGCGCCAATGATAGCATCAC
>Ga0066376_10001804_pt1 | contig 20444 bp, 20 predicted proteins | sample Knorr_S15_td_Bot_FD_77009 | JGI IMG/M metagenome (GOLD analysis project Ga0066376, IMG submission 77009) | Marine microbial communities from Southern Atlantic Ocean transect - Knorr_S15_td_Bottom_ad_5009_LV_A | ecosystem: Environmental > Aquatic > Marine > Oceanic | place: Southern Atlantic...
CAACACGCTGTATTCGCTCGAGAAATGGACCAGGCGAAGGTCGCGACGCTGGCAGATCGACGGTGTGGCCTGGAGGGCGGCGGCGGGACGTGCGGCCGGCAGCCTCGTGGTCTCGCCTCGCGAGATGGCGGGGTTTGAACTGTCGCTGGAATGGAAGACCGAGGGCGAGACGGGGCAGGGGGGAGTCTTCTTCCGGTACGCCGGCAGCGGCAACCCCTCCACCGGAGCACTCAAGGTGCAACTCTCAAGCGACGCCGGAGTCGCCGCCGACCAGTTCTCCACAGGGGCACTCTTCGGAGTCGCTCCGCCGTCGGTCAACGCGGTCAAGCCGACCGGACAGTGGAACGCACTGAAGCTGAGGGTCGACGGTGACGCGGTGCGAGTTGAGATCAACGGTCAGAGGGTGCTGATGACCACCGTGGCCAACCCCGACCTGCCCGCGGCCGGACATGTCGCTCTGGATGGAATCGTCGGAGGAATCACCTATCGCCGCGTGCTGCTGGTGCCGCTGGCGGGTCGTTGACTTTCCGGTTGAGCCGAACTAGTTTGACCTGTCGCGATGAGCAGCCCACCGCAGCCCACCGCAGCCCACCTCGATGCTGATCGAGCACGCGACCCGAGCAACGCCAAGAGTCCGTTCGCAACGACACAGAGAAGGAAGAGCCATGGCCCGTCCCGTGACCCTGTTTACCGGCCAGTGGGCCGATCTGCCTCTCGAGGAACTCTGCCAGAAGGCCGTCACATTCGGCTACGACGGGCTGGAACTGGCCTGTTGGGGGGACCACTTCGAGGTGGGTAAGGCTCTTGCAGACGACACCTACTGTTCGCGGAAACGTGACCTGCTGGAGAAGTACGACCTGCAGTTGTTCTCGATCTCCAATCACCTCGTCGGACAGGCCGTGCTCGATCGGATCGACGAGCGGCACCAGTCGATCCTGTCTCCGGAGATCTGGGGCGACGGTGACCCGGATGGAATCAACTTGCGGGCGATCCAGGAGATGAAGGACACCGCCCGGGCGGCTCAGAAGCTGGGAGTCGAGGTGGTCAACGGGTTCACCGGTTCGAGTATCTGGCACCTGATCTACGACTTCCCCCCGACCCCGCCGGCGATGATCGATGCCGGGTTCGACCTGTTGGCCGAACGCTGGAACCCGATCCTCGATGTGTTCCAGGAGTGCGGCGTGAAATTCGCTCTCGAGGTGCACCCCACCGAGATCGCCTTCGATATCTACTCGGCCGAACGCGCGCTGCAGGCGTTGGACAACCGCGAGGAGTTCGGGTTCAACTTCGATCCCAGCCACCTGATCTGGCAGGGTGTCGACCCGGCTGAATTCATCAGGTTCTTCCCCGACCGCATCTACCACGTCCATATGAAGGACGCCTCGGTCACACTCAACGGCCGCACCGGCATCCTGACCAGCCACCTGGTCTGGGGCGACCCACGACGCGGCTGGGACTTCCGCAGTGTCGGTCGTGGAGGCGTGCGGTTCGAAGAGATCATCCGCGCGCTCAACGCGATCGGATACCAGGGTCCGCTGTCGATCGAATGGGAAGACATCGGGATGGACCGCGAGGACGGTGCGAAAGATGCCTGCCAGTTCGTCAAGCACGTCGACTTCGCCCCCTCGGAACACCGCTTCGACGACGCGTTTGGTGACTAGTCGCCACCTGTATGGCTCATGAACCCCGAAGACACCTACCGCCAGGTCACTCTGCCAGGCCCCCGCGGGGATGATCGGGGAGGTCGGGGAGGTCGTGACGACAAGTTGCCGTCGTGGTCGGCTCGACGCACGGCACTGACCGTCGCACTGCTGCTGGTGGTCGTCGTGGGAGCCTTCTGGTGGGCCTCGCTCGAACAGCAGGACGACCCGAAGTGGTGGGAACCACAGGGCCAGAAGCAACTGGGTGAGCCGATCGCGGCCAAGCCCATCGACCTCGAGTCGACCGACAAGGCGCTCGATGCCCTCTCGGGCTGGGAACGCATGTCCTGGGTTCAGAAGACCGAGGCCACCCGGGTCATCAGCCAGGTGTTTGAACTCGGGGGTGTCGACTACGTCACCTACGTCGAGGTCAACCGCGACATAATCCGCGAGTACCTCGAGATGCGGAAGCGGACCGAGTTGATCCGCCGGACCGCCGCTGACGACAAGGACTGACGCCCGTTAGACACCTTTCAAACAAATGGCGTCACGCCGGGAATCGCCACCGGTCGGGCCTCGAGTTCGCCGAACTCGTACTTGGGCGGCTTGAGGTCGAGCTTCGAGTCCATCATCTGCTTCCAGGTCAACTGCTGGCCGGTGTAGCCGGCCATCCGACCCATGATCCCCAGCATCGAACTCTTGCTCATGTAGTCGCCGTTGTTGATCGGATTCCCCGATCGGATGCTGGCGAAGAACTCGTCGTGCTCGACCTGGTACATGTTCTTGCTGCGTCCCTTGAACCGCCAGATCTCGTTGCCGGCCATGTCGTAGATGCGATGTCGCATCACGTCGACCCGGCCCTTGGTGCCGAAGATGTGGTCGGTGACATCGTTGGTACAGCCGCGGAAGTGGCGGCAACGGGCAAATGCCTTCACCCCGTTCTCGTACTCGTAGACGATGTTGAAGTGGTCGAAGATGTTGCCGTACTTCGCCTCGGTCCGCTGCTGCCGTCCTCCGCTGCCACTGGCGTGGATCGGCGGCTTGTCTCCCATGGCCCAGCCCATTTTGTCGAGGCTGTGCACGTGCTGCTCGACATTGAAGTCGCCCGAGAGCCACGTGTAGTAGTACCAGTTCCGCATCTGGTACTCCATGTCACTCTTGCACTTCTCACGAGTGACCCGCGGCTCCCAGACTCCCGGGCTGTTGTAGCTGCACTGAAGCGCGGTGATCTCGCCGATCGTCCCGTCGAGCACCCGGGCAAACGTCTCACGCATGCCCCGGTGGTAACGCCAGCAGAGGCCCGAGAGGATCCCGAGGTTCTTTTTGGCAGCCATCTTGCACGACTCAATCACGCTGCGGATGCCCGGAGCATCGACGGCGACCGGTTTCTCCACGAACACGTGCTTGCCCGCCTCGACCGCGTAACGCAGGTGCTGAGGACGGAAGTGAGGCGGAGTGGCCAGCAGCACCACGTCGACGTTGTCGGCGACGTGCTTGTAGTTGTCGAATCCGGAAAATCGCATCTCCGGCGCCACGTCGACCCGATCACCCACGCCCGACTTCTTCAACGCCATCAGCTTGCCCTCGAGTCGATCGCCGAAGACGTCGCCCAAGGCGACCAAACGGGTGTGCGGATCGGCCGAAAGTGCGTTGACCGCCGCTCCACCACCTCGACCACCACAACCCACCAGGCCGATCTTCAAGGTCTCGGTACTCTGGGCGGCAAAGACACCGGCGCCCAGCGACGCCAGGGTGGCTCCGCCCACCGTCGCCGCCGTCTTCTTCAGTACCTCACGTCGTGATGTGGTCATCGATCCAGGTCTCCTGATTCGCGGCCCGGCCCAAACCGGGCCCAGCGTGATGCTCGAAACGGAATGCTCAACAACAGCGGCAACCGTGTCAGAATAGCACATGTGATTTGGCCGGGGCGAGCCTGTCCTCGGTGGGAATTGATGCACCGGCAACGCTACCATGCCCGACACCATCGGGTTCCTCTGCAATCCCCACGCCCGGCCCCTCTCGAGTCTCCTCATGATCAGCCCCATCGACCGCCGCAACTTCCTGTCCACCGCAGCCGCCACCGCAGCCACCGCAGCAGCATCCTCATATGTCGCCGCGGCCGCCCGCACCACGAAGCGTCGCAAGGTCAAGCTCCTCAAGGCGGTCAAGTACGGCATGGTGGCCGGCAAGGGGAGCGTGCAGGAGAAGTTCCAGGTGCTGGTCGACGCGGGATTCGCCGGTGTTGACATCAACGTGCGGCTGGATCATGACGAGGTGAAGCGGGCCCGGGACAAGACGGGCCTGGCGGTGCATGGCGTGGTCGGCTATGACCACTGGCGCAAGCCGTTCTCGCATCCGGACAAGCAGATCCGCGAGCAGGGTCGCGAGAGTTTCCTGGGAGCGATCCGCGACGCGAAGGCCTACGGAGCCAACAGCGCGCTGTTGGTGCCGGGTGTCTGCAACAAGCAGGTGGCCTACCAGGACGCCTACACGCGGTCGCAGGCCGAGATCCGCAAGTGCCTGCCGTTGGCCGAGAAGCTGGGGATCCAGATCCTGATCGAAAACGTCTGGAACAACTTCCTGCTCAGCCCGATCGAGACGGCTCGATTCGTCGACGAGTTGAAGAGTCCGATGGTGGGTGTCTACTTCGATGTCGGTAACGTGGTTCGGTTCGGGTGGCCCGAGCAGTGGATCACGGTACTGGGAGAACGGATCAAGAAGCTCGACATTAAGGAGTACAGCCGCAAGCTTCAGAATCAGAAGGGTCCCTACGCCGGATTCGGCGTGAAGATCGGCGACGGCGACTGCGACTGGCCGGCGGTGATGAAGGCCCTGGCGACGATCAGGTTCTCGGGCTGGGCCACCGCCGAGGTTCGTGGCGGAGATGCTGCGCGGTTGAAGGACATCTCGCAGCGGATGGACCGGGCGTTTGCGGTCTGAGTCTCCGCACCCGCGTCGAGTGGCTCATTGTTTGGTCTTGATGTCGGCGGCTGCGTCGAGGTTGTACTTTCGGCGGACCGACTCGGGCGGGGCCTTCAGCGGCCGGATGATCCGGAATCCGACGAACTCCGCATCGGTGTGATACCAGATGCTCTGAGGCAGTTGCGGATCCTGCATCTTCCATTCTTCGCTGGAGAAGATCCGGTTGGCGGCTCGCAGTTCTTCGGGGTCGTCGTCCCAGCTGCCGCCGCGGACGATCCTGGGATAGAGCTTCTTGGACTGCAGCAGCAGTTGCAGGGGTGCGAAGGGTCCGGGCTTTTGGGCGAACACCGAGTAGTGCTTTGCCGAGTAGGCATCGAGCACCCATTCGCTGACGTTGCCGTGCATGTCGTAGAGGCCCCAGGGGTTGGGCTTCTTGAGCCCGAGCTTGTGGTAGGCCTCATCGCTGTTGTCGTAGTACCAGGCGTATTCGCCGAGTTTCTTGAGGTCGTTGCCGAAGTGGTAGGCGGTGGTGGTACCCGCCCGGCAGGCGTATTCCCACTCGGCCTCGGTCGGCAGCCTGTAAAAGTGCCCGGTCTTGGCCGAGAGCCAGCGGCAGTACATCTTGGCGGCCAGTTGGGTCATGCAGATGGCCGGATAGCCGTTGTGGCCCATGCCGAAGGTCATGTCGGTGTAGGGCTTGGTCGGTCGCGTGACGACATCGGCCGTCTTGTCCAGCGGCGTGGGCTTGAAGCCGGCGAGCTTTCGGCGCTGGATGTCGAGGTTGAAGCTCCACACGTCGTACTCGTCCCAGCTCACCTCGTGCTTACCCATCCAGAACGGCTCGATCCTGACCTTCAGCTGAGGCCCCTCGTCGGGCTTGCGGTCGGCCTCTGTGGCCGGGCTGCCCATCACGAATTCGCCGGCGGGAATCGGCACCATCTCGAACCGAGTCGCGGTGCCGGGGATCTTCTGCGAGTAGGTCTTCATCTGAGCCGCCGTCTTCGCCTCGGCCTCCTTCGGCGTGATCGGCGGTGCCGCCGAGGTCGCTCGTGCCAACAGCATGCCGATGGCCACCTGTGCCACGAGTGCTGACCACCGGAGGACTTCGATGCGGAATCCGGGTTGTCGCGTCGACTGGGCAGGGGTTAGTTTGAGCATGTTGAATCCGCGAGGGAGGAGTGCGTTGCAGCGACACGGCCGGGTGATTGTGGTCGGCGTGGTCTGGGTTGTCCTGTTCGGTATCCGGGCGGGGATGGCCGAAGAGCCGTTGACGAGATTCGAGTTCCACCGCAAGGCGATGGGGGTCGACTTCACCGTCGTATTGTATGGGGCCAAAAAGGGAGCCGCAAATAGCGCTGCGACCGCTGCGCTGGATCGCGTCACCCAGATCGACTCGATCTGTAGCGATTACCAGGCCAGCAGCGAGTTGAGACGGGTGTGTGCTCGGGCGAAAGCCGGAGAGGTCATGCCCATCAGCCTCGACCTCGCCCGCGTGCTGATCCGCGCACAGCAGGTCGCGAAACGCTCGGGCGGAGCCTTCGACGTCACCGTCGGACCGCTCACGAAACTCTGGAGACGAGCACGACGGAAGAAGGAACTCCCCCCCGAGGACCGATTCCGGCAGGCTCTTAAGCTGGTCGGGTATCGGCTGTTGGAGGTCGACGGCCGCGGCAGGACTCTGATCCTGAAACGAGCCGGCATGCAGCTGGACCTCGGCGGCATTGCCAAGGGATACGCGGTCGATCGGGCCATGCAGGTACTCGCCGAACGGGGATTCACCAGGTCGCTGGTCGACGGCAGCGGTGACCTGGCCGTCGGAGATCCTCCGCCAGGTCGAAAGGGCTGGAAGGTCGAGGTCGAATCACTCGCGGTGCCCGGCAGCGATCGCCGCGGGTCTGCCGTGGTGCTCGAGTTGTCCAACACCGCGATCGCCACCTCAGGTGATGCCTACCAATCGGTGACCATCGACGGCCGGCGGTATTCTCACATCCTGGACCCCAGGACCGGCCTGGGCCTGAGCACCTCTTCGAGCGTCACCGTGATTGCCTCGGATGCGACCACCGCCGACGCCCTGGCCTCGGCCATCAGCGTGATGGGGCCGCTCGAGGGGCAGAAGCTGATCGGCCGATCCAGGGGGGTCGAGTCGCTGTTTGTGACCCGGGTCGGCAACCGGCGAACCATCTACCGCTCGAAGGGCTGGCCTGGCCGCTCGACGACTCGCAGGTAGATTAGATCTCCCGACCGACCGATCACTTCTTCTGCTTGGTCTTCTTGATCGTGCCCCACATGTGTCCCAGCGTCTCGCCGTGCGACCAGGTTCCCGCGTAGCGGTTGCCGTCGATCAGCAGGTGAACCGAGAAGGTCCCGAAGCCGGGGATCGCAATCTTTTCCATCGTGATCACCGGCTTGGTGCCGGCCCACACAACTCTCAGCGGCAGCGGTGGCAACTTCGCCTCGCCGAACTTGGCGTAGAACAGGAAGAAGTTGCCACCCTTGGTGACCTTGCTGATCTGGTAGCTGTCCTCGTTGGGCGGCGCACCCTTTTCTTCACCGACGACGCTGTAGAAACCGGTCAGAGTGGTTCCGGACATCGCATCCATGAACGCCTTATGGCGAGCCTTTTGCTTGGCTTCGGCCTTGTCGACGGCGGCCCATGCCAGCGGGGTGGCCAGCACGCAGAGCACCAGCAGGCCCCCCAGCCAGGATCGAATCGTCAGGGCGTGGCGTGTCATCGTGCGGATCTCCATCTTGGACAGCGAGTCGTTCGCATCGTTACCATGCGGGCTCATCCTACACCACCAGTCCGCACCGATGAACACTCCGGCAGGCCAGCCGCCTCACTTTGACACGCTGTTGCCCGCCTTCGCGGAGTTCTGCCGGGTCGTGGCCACCCTGCGTGGACCCGACGGATGCCCGTGGGACCGCGAGCAGACACTCGAGACGATCAAGCCGTATACGCTCGAGGAGACCTACGAACTGCTCGAAGCGATCGACAGTGGCGACGACACCGCCATCGTCGAAGAACTCGGCGACGTGCTGCTGCAGGTGGTGCTCGATGCCCAGATCGGAGCCGACGAGGGGCGGTTCGGTTTGCTCGAAGTGGTACAGGGTGTGACCGGAAAGCTCGTCGATCGGCACCCTCACGTTTTCGGCGACGAGACGGCCGAGACGTCCGAGGAGGTGCGGCGGAACTGGGATGCCGCCAAGCAGGTCGAGAAACAGCGAGATGGCGTGATGGAGGGGCTGCCCCTGGCGATGCCCGCCCTGGCCCGGGCCGCACGTGTCACCGGCCGCGCCGCTCGGGTCGGTTACGACTTCCCCGATCGACGCATGCTCTTTGACAAGCTGAACGAAGAACTGGCCGAGTTGGCCGTGGAACTGTTCGGCGAGGGCGAGGTGGTGGAGGTCCCGGCTCGGGTCGATGCTGAAGTGGTCGAGGACCAGGCGTTGGCCGAGGAGGTCAGGGATCGGGCCGAGGCGGAGATCGGGGACGTGCTGTTCGTGATGGCCAATATCGCCAGGCGGTGGGGGGTGAATGCCGAGGAGGCTCTGCGGCGGAGCACCCGGAAATTCGAACGACGGTTCCGCTCGATCGAAACGGGACTGGCCGAGCAGGGGACCGACGTGCAGCGGGCGTCGCTGGTTGAGATGGAAGAGGTGTACCAGGCTGCGAAGGCGGCCGAGACGAACGGGGATTGAGGCGGCATGGAGAATGCATCGAGCGGGCTGCTGGTGCGGCACGAAGAATCGGCCGAGCGAGAACGGAGTACCTGTGGCTGGCGGCACCTGCTGTTGAGCCGGCAGGATCGAGATCGCGGGCTGGCCGCGTGGGCCCATGCAGTCGATATCGACGGGGCCCGTGAGCACTACCACAAGGTCGGCACCGAACTGTATTACGTCCTCGACGGCGAGGGCAGCGTGATGCTCGATGGAGTCGAACACCCGGTGCGGACCGGGTCGATCGTCCACATTCCTCCAGGCGTTGTGCATGGAGCCCGCGGCCGCATGCGGGTGCTGGTGGTGGGGATCCCCGATATCAGCGACGACGACCTGTTCTTTCCCGAAGACGACCCCAATGCTGTTAGGCGGGGGTGACGTAGGCTGAGGTGATTCCGCCGTCGACTACGAATTCGGTGCCGGTTACGTAGCTGGAATCGTCACTGGCCAGGTAGAGGGCGGCGGCGGCCATTTCTGAGGCTTCTCCGAATCGGCCCATGGGGATGTGTACCAGCCGACGTTGTTTCTTTTCGTCGGTGTCCAGAAAGCTCATCAGCATCTCGGTCTTCAACGGCCCCGGGCACAGTGCGTTGACCCGGATGTTCTGGCGGGCGTGGATGATGGCCAACTCGCGGGTCAGGGCCAGCACTCCCCCCTTGCTGGCCGTGTAGGCCAGCTGCGGCGTGGCGGCTCCCATCAGGGCCACGAACGACGCGGTGTTGATGATCGATCCTCCACCGGCTCGTAACAGCGCGGGGACTCCCGCCTTGCAGCCCAGGAAGACTCCGGTCAGGTTGATCGCGATCGTGCGGTTCCAGGTCTCCAGTGACGTCTCAACGGCGTCTCCGTCGGCGGGGTCCATGATGCCGGCGTTGTTGAACAGCACGTCGAGCCGCCCGAACGACTCCTCGGCAGCGGCCACCATCGCCTGGCAGTCCTCACCGGAGGCGACATCGGCGGTGACACAGATCGCCGTCCCCGGCCGGTTCCCCTCGATCTCCTCGACCGTCTCGCGGCACGTATCCTCGTTGATGTCCACCGCAACCACCAAAGCCCCCTCGGCGGCGAACAACCGACAGGTCTCTCGTCCGATGCCGCCTCCAGCCCCGGTCACCAACGCCACCTTCTCTGCCAATCGACCACTCACGACTCATCTCCCTTACCGTCATCGAGCCCGTCATCGAGTCCGTCATCAATTGAGTCGGGCGACGCATCGATTTCGTCCTGGCACGCATCGACCAGTTCATCAAAGAGCGACTGCTGCAGCGGGTCGACCTCGGCGGTCAACTCCGGATGCCACTGCACGGCGAACAACCACCGGTGCTCGGGCAACTCGACGGCTTCGATCGTCCCGTCGGGTGCGTGGGCGGCGACTTTCAGACCACGGCCGAGCCGATTGATCGACTGGTGGTGCCACGAGGCACAGTCGAAGGTCGGCTGGATCAGCAACTCGGCCAACCGCGAATCCTCGACCATGGTCACCGAGTGTGGAGTCGGCTCGCGCGGCGGCAGTCGGTGCGAGATCTCGTCACCGACCACGTCGGGCAGGTGTTCATGCAGCGAGCCGCCCAGTGCGACGTTGACCATCTGGGCACCGCGGCAGATGGCCAGGGTGGGGAGTCCTTCGGAGAGAATCCGGCGGGTCAGTCGCAGTTCCAGCAGGTCACGATCGGCGTCGACCATGTAGACCTCCGGGTGCATCCGTCCTTCGTACAGTCCCGGGTCGATGTCGCCTCCGCCGGCCAGCACGATGCCATCGAGCCGCTCGAAGAGCATCTCGATTTCCGACTCACCCGGCGGCAACAGCACCGGGATGCCGCCGGCACGTCGTACGGCGCAGACATAGTTACTCGGCAGCGAGAACTTGTCGTCCTCGTCCTTGCCGTAGCTGGTGATCCCGATCAATGGCGCCAGGGCAGCCATCGGTTCAGATCCTCTCGAAATACCTCCGCCGTTCCCAATCGGTCACGGTACGGTCGAAGGCGGCCTGTTCGGTACGGAAGAAATGCACGTAGTGCTCAACCACGTCGTCTCCGAGAGCCGACCTGGCGAATTTGCTGTCGTCCAGCAGCGCGGTGGCTTCGGCCAGCGAGCCCGGCAGCGCCGGCAGCGAATCGGACTGATAGACGTCTCCATCGAAGTGCGCCGGCGGCTCGATCTGGTTTTCGATCCCATCGAGTCCGGCGGCCAGCGCGGCCGAGTAGACCAGGTAGGGGTTGCAGTCGGCACCGGGGATGCGGCACTCGACCCGCAGCGACTGATCGTGTCCGACCACGCGGAACCCGGCCGTGCGGTTGTCGTGGCTCCAGGCGATTCGGGTCGGCGCCCACGATCCCGACTGGTATCGCTTGTAGGAATTGACCGTCGGAGCCAACAGCGGCATCAATCCGGGCACATGCTGCATGAACCCGCCCAGGAAGTGGCGAAAAGTCGTGCTGCAATGGATCGGACCCAGCGGTTGATCACCGGCAAACGCGTTGCTGCCGTCGTGCCAGAGGCTGATGTGGACGTGGCAGCTCGACCCGGCCCTCTCGGCGTCGAACTTGGCCATGAAACTGACCGAGGCTCCGGCCGAGTCGGCGGTCTCCTTGAGACACTGCTTCAGCAGCACGTGGCGGTCGGCCATTTCGAGCATCGGGGCATATCGGATATTGAGTTCGTGCTGGCCCAACCCCCATTCGCCCTTGGTGTTTTCGACGGGGACCCCCGAGGCGGAGAGGTGTCGCCGGGCGGCTCCGTGAATGTCCTCGTCCCGGCCCCCGTGCAGCAACTGGTAGTCTTCCAGGTACCAGCCGCCGGGGGACAGGTCGTGGTAACCGGACGTCGCGGCGTCGCGGTAGGAGGTGCGGAAGAGGTAGTACTCGAGTTCCGAGGCGGCAGAAGGCTGGAAGTTCATCGCCGAGGCTGCGGCGAGTTGTCCTTTGAGCATCGAGCGCGGGGCCAGCGGGATGAGGTCGCCTGTGGAGTCGTCGACGACGTCGCAGAGCACAATCGCGGTGCGGTCCAGCCAGGTGGCGTGTCTGAGCGTGACCAGGTCGGGCACCAGGTGCACGTCGCCGTAGCCCTGCTCCCAGTTGGCGAACTCGTATCCGGGGACCGGTTCCATTTCCATGTCGGCGGTCAGCAGGTAGTCGCAGCCATGGGTGCCGTGCTCGACGACCTCTTCGAGAAAGAAGCCCGCGTCGAATCTCTTGCCGACCAGTCGGCCGTAGAGATCGGTGAAGCCGACCAGCACGGTGTCGATGGTCCCTTCACAGAGGTGGGCCTGGAGTTCCTCGAGTGCCAGGCAGCCGGGCGGTCGCGCGGGCAGGTTCATGAGTGTTCATCCGCAGAGTCGTTCGGCTTGCTGTCGCTGCCGGAGAGTTCCAGCCGAGCAGCCGAGAGCAACGCGACCTCTTCCTCGGGGGCCTGGGCCACCAGGTGATGTCGACTGTAACAGAGGAACCAGGCGAGTCCGATGACCAGGAACAGGGCGACTCCGTACATGCCGGGCCGGAACTCGGGGACCGAGAAGGTCGCGGCCAAGGCGATTACGGCCAGCAGCGTGCCGACGGCCGCACCGGGGATCCCCAGTGGGCTTTTGTAGGGGCGTGGCATTTCCGGACGGGTCTTCTTCAGCACGATGTAGCTGACCATCACGAGGATGTAGGAGAGCACGGCTCCGAAAACGGCCATGTTCAAGAGCACGGCTCCGACGGTAACCGCTGAGACGGCATCTCCGGAGGCGCTGGCGGCTTTCTGGCTGAAGTGGATTGCCGCGGCCAGGCCCAGGCCGATCACCGCACCGAGTACCAGTGCGACCCAGGGAGTCTGAAAGCGGCCGGTGATCGAGATCCATCTCGGGAAGTAGCCGGCACGTGAGAGTGCGAATCCGACTCGGCCGTAGGCGTAGATGATCGTGTGAAAGCTGGCCACCAGGCCGGTCAGAGCGACCAGGCCCAGGATGCGACTGGTCGCCGTGTTGCCCAGGACCGCCTTGAAGCCATCTTCGAGAGGAGCCTCGGATTGGGACAACGCCAGGGCTCCGCCGCCGACTCCGGTGTTGAGCACCAGTGTCAGCAGGCTGAGGATCAGCAGGGTCGCGATGCCCAACAGCAGGGCGCGGGGCATGTCGCGAACCACGTCGTGAGACTCCTCGGCCGCCAACGGGAGTTGTTCGATCGCGAGGTAGAACCAGATGGCAAACGGCAGCGCCGAGAAGACTCCCGCCCAGCCGTGCGGGAGGCCTCGAGCCGTCTGGCCTTCATCGGGCGGAATGTTGTAGAGCAACTCGGTGTCGAATGAGCCGGTGGCCAGGGTCGCGACGTAGAAGACGACCAGGACGGCTGCGGCCAGAGCGGTGACCAGTAGCCCAAACCTCAGAGTCAACTCGACCCCCAGCACGTTGATGACCACGAAGATCGCATAGGCCAGGGTCCACCAGACCAGCGGCAGCCATTCGGGGGCTTGTGAGGGGTCTGCGAAGACGACCGCATTGAGATAGCTGCCGATGCCGACGACGATCACCGCCGGGGTGACGACGTATTCGATCGTGTCGGTCAGTCCGCAGAGGAACCCGCCCAGGGGACCCAGGGCGTTGCGTGTGAACGAAAAGAAGCCTCCCGCGTGGGGCAGCGCGGCGGACAACTCGGCGATGGTGAAGACCATGCAGACGTACATCGCCGCCATCAGCACCGTGGCGATGGCCAGTCCGTTGAAGCCGGCGTGTGCCAGGCCGTAGTTCCAGCCGAAGAAGTCGCCCGAGATGACCGCTCCGACACCCAGTGCCCACAGCAGCACCCAGCCGGCACGTGGTCGCAACCGGCGTCGCTCGAGATAGTTTCGATCGACGTCTTCGTAACGGGCCAGTTCGGATCGGCGGTCGGCCAAGGCGATCGTCCTCTCGAGAGCATCCGGCCGCAGGGGGGGCCGAGGGGAAAGCGTCATTCTGACACGTCGAGATCTCCTCGGCTACGGACCCGTTTCGCACGCGCCGGGGCGTCGCTACGATGGGCGCAATCGGCAATTCCATCTCAGAGGCCACCATGGCAAAGAGCCACGCGAGCGGATTTCTCGACCTGGTCAACGACGCCAAGACACGCGTCCGCGAATGCACCACCGTGGACGTCAAGCAATGGCAGGATGACGGGAAGTCGTTTGTCCTGGTCGATGTCCGCGAGGACACCGAGTGGGCGATGGCACGATTGCCCGAGGCGATTCACCTGGGCAAGGGGGTGATCGAGCGGGACATTGAGAAGGCGATCCCCGATCACGATGCGGAAATCGTGTTGTACTGCGGAGGCGGCTACCGGTCGGCATTGGCCGGAGACGCGTTGCAGAAGATGGGGTACACGAATGTCATCTCGATGGACGGCGGCATCGGTGGGTGGCATGCACGCGGTTTCCCGTTGACGACGGGTTGAGTTCGGGGGGTCTTGGACCGGGAGAGATCGATGACGGTGAAATCTGCGGCCTGGCTGGCCGTGCTGCTGCTGTTCGGGGCTTCGACGCAGTGCCATGCCCAGGCCAAGAGCGTCGCCGGCCGGAGTCTTTTGGAGTGGTCTTCGGAGTTGAGTTCGAAGTCCCGCACCCGCCGCCTGCGGGCGGCACTGACGCTGCCCTCGTTCGGAGCCGAGGCCGTCGTGCCGTTGGTGGGGGCACTCGAGCATGCCGATCCGGGGGTCGTCTACTGGTCGGCCAGCGGACTGGGCGACCTGGCTCACAAGTCGGCTCGGACCAAGCCGGTTCTGGCGCGGCTGAAGGCACTGCTGAAGCACAAGTCGATCGGCGTGCGGCTGGCGGCGGGCTTTGCGCTGTGTCGCCTGGGCGAGACCCGAACCGGGCTGGCTGTGTTGACCGGCGGCCTGCAGCACGCTCAGCGGGGCGTCGCCTGTGCGGCGGCCGACTTCCTGGCCCGAATTGGTCCGCCGGCGGCCGCAGCGGTCCCGGCTCTGCAGCAGGCCGCCAAGCATTCGGACTACCACGTCAAGGGAGCCGCCAACGAGGCGTTGAAGCGGATCCGGGACGTGAAGGAGGGTAAGTGATGCACCGCACGGCCTTCCTGCTTTGTGTCGTACTGACGTGTGTCGCCTGCGCGCCATCGGCGGTTAACGCGGCCGAGCGGCCCAACATTCTCTGGATCAGTTGCGAGGACATCAGCCCGAGCCTGGGCTGTTATGGCGACCGCTACTCGACTTCGCCGCACGTCGACCGCCTGGCCGGGCAGGGCGTGGTCTTCCGCCGCTGCTTTTCTCATGCCGGCGTCTGTGCGGTGGCCCGAGCGGGGCTGATCACCGGAGTCTATCCGGTTTCGATCGGCAGCCAGCACATGCGGTCGCGGATCGTACCGCCTCCGGAGGTGCGTTGTTTCACCGAGAGGCTGAGGGCGGCCGGTTACTACTGCACCAACCGCTCCAAGACCGACTACAACTTCGAACCGCCACTGACGGCGTGGGACGAGAGTGGTCGTCGGAGTCGCGACTGGCGTGGTCGGGCCCAGGGACAACCATTCTTCAGCGTGATCAACCTGACGGTCTCGCACGAGAGCCGGATTCGGGCGAAGTTCGACAAGCTGGTGCACGATCCGGCCAAGGTCCAACTGCCGCCCTACATCCCCGACACCCCGGCGGCTCGACGTGATCGAGCACGCTACTACGACATCATCACGCTGATGGACGCCCAGGTGGGCGAGATCCTGAAACAGCTGAGGGCCGACGGCTTGGCCGAGAACACGATCGTGATGTTCTGGGGCGACCACGGCGAAGGGCTGCCGCGGGGCAAGCGCTGGATCTACGACTCGGGGATCCACGTGCCGCTGGTGGTCCGCTGGCCGGGGCGGATCGAGCCGGGCACCTCGCGGGACGACCTCGTCTGTTTCCTGGACTTCGCCCCCACCGTGCTGTCGCTGGCCGGTGTGACTCCGCCAGAGTACATGCATGGCCAGGTGATCCTGGGCCAGCACACCGCCAAGCCGCGGCAGTACCTGTTCGCTCATCGCGATCGCATGGACGAGGCGATAGACCTGATCCGGGCGGTGCGGGACCGGCGGTTCAAGTACATCCGCAACCTGATGCCCGAGCGCACTCGGGCTCAGAACATCGACTACATGAACAAGATGCCGACGATGATCGACATGCGTCGGCTCAACGCCGCCGGCAAACTCGACACAGTCGCCCTGAAGCAGTACTTCGAGCCGACCAAGCCGATCGAGGAGTTGTACGACCTGGAGCGGGATCCGTTCGAGGTGCACAACCTGGCCGGCGAGGCGGACCACTCGGAGACTCTGAAGCGGATGCGGGGTGTGCTCGAGTCGTGGCAGGAGGAGATTGGGGATCTGGGCCTGGTGCCCGAGGCGTTGCTGGCCGAGAGGATGCGGCCGGGGAACCGTTACCAGGTGACGGCTGCTCCGGTGATTTCAGTGATTTCGTTGAAAAAGTCGCCGGTCGATGGTTCGCGGCTTGTGAGGTTGAGTTGTGTGACTGCGGGGGCTTCGATTGCTTACTCGACGGGGAAGGGGGCTCGGCCCAGGTGGCGGTTGTACAGTCGGCCGTTGACGTTGCCTGCGGGGACCGCGTTGCAGGCGGTTGCGTGTCGAATCGGGTTTCGGGACAGTCGGCGGGTCAGTTGCTTGGTTGGTCGGTAGTGGGGGGTGCTGGGGGTCGGGACAGGCACCTGCGCTCCGCCACGGGCGGGCTTCGGAGCCAATCCCTGGGGTTTAGAACAGGAAGTACTTCTGGGCCAGTGCCAGTTCCTGGGCCGGTTCGCAGGTCAGTTCCTCGCCGTCGGCGGTGACCTGGTAGGTCTCGGGGTCGACGTGAAGATCGGGGGTGGCGTCGTTGAGTCTCATGTCGGACTTGTCGATCGAGCGGCAGTTCTTGACTGCGGCGAGGGGCTTGGCGAGTCCGTAGTCGGCGGCGGCGTTCTGGTCGAGGCAGGCCTGGCTGACAAACGCGAGCGAGATGGGTGCCGCGGCACGTCCGTAGCCGCCGAACATCGGCCGGGTGAAGACCGGTTGGGGTGTGGGAATCGAGGCATTGGGGTCGCCCATCTGGCTCGAGGCGATGATCCCGCCCTTGATGACCAGTTCGGGCTTGGCTCCGAAGAATGCCGGGTGCCACAGCACCAGGTCGGCCAGCTTGCCCACCTCGACCGACCCGATCTCGTGGCTCATCCCGTGAGCGATCGCCGGGTTGATGGTGTACTTGGCAATGTAGCGTCGGATCCGCAGGTTGTCGTTGTCTCCGGTCTCTTCGCACAACCGGCCTCTCTGGCCCCGCATCTTGTCGGCGGTCTGCCAGGTCCTGGTGATCACTTAACCGACTCGGCCCATGGCCTGCGAGTCGGATCCCATGATGCTGATGGCTCCGAGGTCGTGCAGGATGTCCTCGGCGGCAATCGTCTCGCCCCGGATCCGGCTCTCGGCAAACGCCACGTCCTCGGGCAGGTTCTTGTCCAGGTGATGGCAGACCATCAGCATGTCGAGGTGTTCGTCGATGGTGTTGTGGGTGAAGGGTCGGGTGGGGTTTGTGGAGCTGGGCAGGACGTTTTGTTGTCCGCAGACGGTGAGAATATCGGGAGCGTGACCGCCTCCGGCCCCTTCGGTGTGGTAGGTGTGGATGGTGCGTCCCTGGAAGGCGGCGATCGAGGCTTCGACGAATCCGGATTCGTTGAGCGTATCGGTGTGGATACAGACCTGGACGTCGTACTCGTCGGCGACCCCCAGGCAGCAGTCGATGGCCGCGGGCGTGGTGCCCCAGTCCTCGTGGAGCTTGAGCCCCACGGCACCGCCGACGATTTGTTCGGCGAGTCCTTCGGGCTTGGCCGAGTTCCCCTTGCCGAGGAATCCGAAGTTCAGCGGCAGGTCATCGGTGGCCTGCAGCATCATGCGGATGTGGGCGGCTCCGGGCGTGCAGGTGGTGGCGCAGGTCCCGGTGGCCGGCCCGGTGCCGCCTCCGAGCATGGTTGTCACTCCGCTGGCGATCGCTTCGTCGGCCTGCTGCGGGCAGATGAAGTGGATGTGCGTGTCGATGCCGCCGGCGGTCAGGATCTTGCCTTCCCCGGCGACCACTTCGGTGGTGACTCCCACGACCATCTGCGGGTCGACTTGGGCCATCACGTCGGGGTTGCCGGCCTTGCCGATACCCGAGATCCGCCCGTCCTTGATCCCGATGTCGGCCTTGTAGATGCCCGTGAAGTCGACGACCAGTGCGTTGGTGATCAGCAGGTCCAGCGCGTCGGCCTGTGAGACACCGGCGGCCTGCCCCATGCCCTCCCGCAGCACCTTGCCGCCTCCGAATTTGCACTCGTCTCCGTAGACCGCGTGGTCGTGTTCGACCTCGAGCACCAGCCCCGTGTCACCCAGCCGCAGCCGGTCGCCGGTGGTCGGTCCGTAGATTTCCGCGTAGCTGGATCGCTTGATTTCGTAGGCCATGCTGTCTGTCTTCCGTCTGGGGGGAGTCGATTGTCCTGGGCGAATCGACCCCCTTGTGGGTTGGTGTCGTGAGCTGGCTGCCGCTGTCTTTGCGGTTGGGCGAGTTAGTCCTGGTGGGCGAAGTTCCGTGCGGCGACCCGTTCGAGGGTTGCGGCCTTGCCCGGTTCATCGACGGGACCATCTGCCAGGTTGTTGCCGCCGCGGATCACCTTGTTGCCGGCGATTTCGACCAGCGTGACGTCTCGGGATTCCCCCGGCTCGAATCTCACGGCCGTGCCCGCTGGGATATCGAGCCGCATTCCGTAGGCGGCCGCGCGGTCGAACTTCAACTGGGCATTGGTTTCCACGAAGTGGTAGTGGCTGCCGACCTGGATCGGCCGGTCTCCGAGGTTGGTCACCTCCAGCGAGACGGTTTCGCGGTCGGCGTTGAGCACCAACGTGCCCTCGGCCGCGAAACACTCACCCGGCGAAAGGGCCTGGGACTCGGACGGCTGCTCTCCGAAGAGAGCCAGATCGGGGATCGGCAGTCCGCTGGCGTAGAGTGCCAACTCGAGGTTGCCGTCGATGTTGGCCACGGGCGAGTGGACGGTGACCAGCTTGGTGCCATCGGGAAAGGTCCCCTCGACTTGCACCTCCACCAGCATCTCGGCCACGCCGTCCATGACCTGTCGGCGGCCGAGGAACTGTCGGCCGAGGTCCATCAACTCGGCCACGCTGCGGCCGTCGCGAATGAATTCGAGCAACCCGGCGGCGATCAGTGCGACCGCTTCGGGGTGGTTGAGCTTGAGGCCGCGGGCGAGTCGCTTCTGTGCGAGCGACCCGGCGTTGTGGAGCATCAGCTTTTCGATTTCGCGTGGACTGAGGTGCATCAGCAGGGTCTCCTTGATCGCGGATCCGCCCGGGGCGGTCTACCACTTTCGTTCCCAGGGTGTTTCTTGCAGGTGATCGGCCAGGAAGGCGAGTCGTTGTCTGAGTCGTCTGCCGACGGCCTGGGTGTTGGGTCCCACGAGTCTGAGGATGAGACCCTCGTGTCGGGGGCTGACTGATTCGAGGCAGCCGTCGTTGCGGTCATCGGTTTCGTCGGCGGCCCCCTTGCGGACCGACTCGATTGCCTCATCCAGCCCGCTGCCGAAGATCACGACGGTAGCCAGGCAGTGATGCTGCCCCATCCGCAGAGGGTTCTCGAGTGCGACGTCGCGTGGCATGAGTTCGAGCGAGTCGAGCAGGATCATCTTTTTGCCGCGGATGACTTCGAGTCGGGTGGCCAGTCGCTGGAACTGCCAGCGTTCACCTCGTGCGCTGCGCCCACTGGTGAGCCAGTCGATGTGGACCAGGTTGGCGTCGTCGGCCAGGTGGACACGGTTGTGCTGCTGGTAGATGGCTCCGCGGAAGCAGACCAGGGGATCGGGTGCGACGACCAGTGTGGCCCGGTCGCCGACCCGGGCCCGCAGCTGCTGCGTGCAGCCGCGGTCTCTGAGTGAGCGGTAGACCTTGGTCGAGGCCTGCGTGGTGAGCACGGTGGTGGTGTGGGGATCGAGTTCGAGGTCGACTGAGATGCGGTCTCCGGCGACCAGTCCGCCGCCGAAGGTGGTGGCATAGATCCAGCTGGCCGGTCCAGGGCGTCGGGGCACCCAGAGTTTCAGCGGGTTGGTGGCCTGGTTGTGGATGACCCGGCTGCGTCCGGCGACGTGGGCGACCTGGATCCGGCCACTGCCGGCTCGCAGCGGCGCACCGGGTCCCGAGACCCCCAGCGTGCCCGGTGGCGGGGTGGCAGTCGAGTCGGGGTCCGGAGTCCGGATGGGGGGGGTGCTGGAGAGGGCCACGATGTGAGTGACTAGACGCTGAGGTAATCTGAGATGAGTTCCTGGGTGAGGTCGGTGGTCTCGCCTTCGGCGGTGATCCGGCCGCGGTTCATGATATAGAAGTCGTGGCCGAATTCCCTGACGAAGTCGAGGTACTGTTCGACCAGCACGACGGTCATGTTCCGCTCGGCGACCAGGTCCCGCAGCACCTCGCCGATCTGCTGGATGATGTTCGGCTGAATGCCCTCGGTCGGTTCGTCGAGCAGCAGGACGCGGGGGTTGCTGACCAGGGCCCGGGCGATCGCCAGTTGCTGCTGCATGCCGCCGGAGAGATTGCCGCCGGGTCGATGGCGGCTGTCCCAGAGGATCGGGAACAGGTCGTAGACTTCCTGGGGCACCCGTCGGATGCGGGGACGGCTGGCTTCCAACCCCACTCGAAGGTTGTCGGCGACGGAGAGCTTGGGGAAGATCTGCCGCCCCTGTGGCACCAGTGCGATGCCCTGTCGGGCACGCCGATTGGCGGCGTAGGAGGTGAGATCGAGTTCGTCGAGGTGAATCGAGCCCGAATCGGATCTCAGGATCCCCATGATCACTTTCAGCAGTGTGGTCTTGCCGACCCCGTTGCGGCCGATCACGCAGGTGACCCGCCCCGGGGACATGGTCGCGGAGATCCCGTGCAGGGTCTGGATGGTCCCGTAGGCGAAGCGAAGTTCTGAGAGGCTGAGCATGTGTGTGTGGGGGGTGCGTGGTGAATGAAGAGTGTTGGGTGGTTGGGTGGCTGGGTGCAGGCGGTCAGCGACCGAGGTAGGCCTCGATCACTTCGGGGTTCTGTTTGATTTCGCTGAGAGATCCCTGGGCGATGATTCGGCCTTCGTTGAGGACGGTGACAGGTGAGTTGAGCAGGCGGACGAATTCCATGTCGTGCTCGATCACGATGATGCTGTGCTCATCCTG
>Ga0066376_10001805_pt1 | contig 20439 bp, 20 predicted proteins | sample Knorr_S15_td_Bot_FD_77009 | JGI IMG/M metagenome (GOLD analysis project Ga0066376, IMG submission 77009) | Marine microbial communities from Southern Atlantic Ocean transect - Knorr_S15_td_Bottom_ad_5009_LV_A | ecosystem: Environmental > Aquatic > Marine > Oceanic | place: Southern Atlantic...
ACTCCCGTAAAGAAAGCCGTAGCAAAGAAAACTCCGGCTAAGAAAGCCACAACGAAGACCGCAGCAGCCAAAAAACCGGCCAAAAAGAAAGCCATCGCGAAAAAGCCGACTGCGAAAAAAGTGACTGCAGCCAAAAAACCGGCAGCTAAGAAGACCCCAGCCAAAAAGACGCCTGCTAAAAAGACCCCAGCCAAGAAGACGCCTGCTAATACATCTGGCGACTCTGGAGAGAATTAGTTGACACAGCAGCAGTACTACTACGGCACAGGCCGCAGAAAGACCGCCATCGCACGAGTCAGGATCTACAACACACCCGGCGGCTCAACCGTAAACGGTAAGCCGATCGACGAGGTGTTCACCGTTGGAGCATGGCTCCGCCAGGCGATCAGCCCCCTGCAGGCAACGAACCTGGCCGATAAGGTGACCGTCGTCGCCAAAACGCATGGTGGGGGAGCTGCTGGCCAGGCGGGCGCATTCGCTCACGGCCTCGCCCGCGCACTTGTCGTGATGGACGAAAACAACCGTAAGCCGCTCCGAGCCGCTGGCCTCATGACTCGCGACCCACGGATGAAGGAAAGTAAGAAGTACGGCCTGAAGAGAGCCCGGAAGGCGCCGCAGTACACCAAGCGCTAAGCCGCCCGTGCCGTTCGACCTACGTAGAAGCCCCGATTAGTTCGGGGCTTCTTTTTTCAATCGCCGGGCGTGCCGGGGCCGCACCCGGGCGACGGCACGCAACTCCGCGCGGCGCACCGGGGCGGAGCAACAACGACTTACCCGATTTCCCGACCCCTGTGGAGGGATATTGGGCGTGATCGCGCGGCCCAAATCCCCCCGTTCCCGCGGAGAAGGGATTCACCCGTTCTCAATCGCCACGCAACGCGCAAAGCCAGCCAGGTCGGTCAACAGCGAAATCGAAGCGTCCGGAAACTCGCGCCCTGCCAGTTCAAGCACCGAATCAGCTATCGGGGGGTCCAACTCTATGTAGGCTGCGCTCCACCCCGGCTTCAGCGCTGCCCGTATGCCCGCCAGCAGCGGCCTGATCACGTCGAGCCCGTCATCACCTCCATCCAGTGCCAGACTCGGCTCTCTGGCGACCTCGGCCTGAAGCTCGGCCATGGCGCCATGCAAGATGTACGGCGGATTCGAAACGATTACATCGAACCTGCCGGGGTCGTCGACTAACGGCTCAAGCAGGCCGCCCACAAAAAAACTAACTTCGGCACCCAGTGAAACTGCGTTCTGCCGGGCCACATCGAGCGCATCGGCCGAAATATCGGTTGCAACAACCTCGGCCGCTGGCAGCTCCAGCGCCAGCGAAACGGCAATCGCACCGGAGCCGGTGCAAATGTCGGCGATAAGGGGCGCGTCGATTCCACGCTCGCGCACAAACTCGATCGCCTGCACAACAAGCTGCTCCGTCTCGGGCCGCGGTATCAACACCCTGGGGTCGACTGCAAACCGTCGCCTGTAAAACTCGGTGCTGCCGGTGATGTATTGCAGGGGTTCCCGCCCGGCGCGACGGGAAACGAACGATTCAAGCAAGTCAAGCTGATCGGCCGGGGCAGGGTCGGGCAGACTGCCGAGTTGCTGCTCTGCCGACCAGCCGAAAGCGTGTCGCACCAGAAGCCGCGCATCGATCCCCGGGTCTTCGATTCCAGCCGAAAAAAGCCGCGAGGATATCGATTGGATTAGCGATGAAACAGTTTCGGCAGCCATGGAGCTAGTCTAGCGAGTCACCGGACCGGGCCGTACTTAAGAATTCCTTCTCCCCGGGTAGACGGGTGCCCACCTGTGGGCGCGGTTGAGGGGAATGCTGCCGAGGGCCGGGAGAATGCGGCGAGCGAACCCCTCAACTACCCGCAGCGGCCAACTTTCGGGCCTGTTCTTCTTGCAGCAGGGCATCGATGAACCCGTCCAGCTCGCCACCCAGCACCTGTTGCATCTGGTGGCTCGTATAGCCGATACGGTGATCGGTAATCCGGGACTGCGGGAAGTTGTAAGTACGGATCTTTTCCGAACGGTCGCCCGTCCCGACCTGCGCCTTGCGGTTCGCGCTGATCTCTTCCTGCTGCTTGCGTAGTTCCATATCCCACAATCTGGAGCGCAGAATTTCCATCGCCTGCATCTTGTTTTGCAACTGCGATCGTTCGTTCTGGCACTGGACGACAAGACCAGTAGGCAAATGGGTAATGCGAATCGCAGTCGCCAGTTTGTTGACGCTCTGGCCCCCCGCCCCGGAGGAATGGAAGACATCAATCTTCAGGTCTTTATCGCTGATCTCGATATCGACTTCTTCTGCTTTTGGCATCACGACGACAGTAGCCGTCGAAGTATGGATTCTCCCCTGGGATTCGGTTACAGGTACTCGCTGCACACGGTGTACTCCACTTTCAAGGTGCAGTCGCTGGTATGCACGTTCACCGGCGATTTCGAACGTAACTTCCTTTATGCCGCCCACGCCGGTATCGCTCTGACTCAGTATTTTCAATTTCCACTTACGCGCTTCCGCGTACCGCTGGTACATGCGGAACACTTCGGCGGCAAAAAGCCCGGCCTCATCGCCGCCCGTCCCGGCCCGTACCTCCACAACGGCATCGGCGAGTTCAGTCTCGTCTTTCGGCAGCAGCTCCAGTCGAATTTCGGCGGTCAGGGAGTCGAGCTTTTCCTGGAGTTCCTCGACCTCGGCCTTCGCCATTTCGAGCACTTCCGCATCCTCCTCCTCGTCCAGCATTTCCCGTGCACCCTCCATGTCCGACTGCGCCCGCGTTATGTCCTTCCAGAGTTCTACGACATGCTGGAGCTGGCTGTATTCGCGGCCGAGCCTCCGGATTGCGTTCGGGTCGGAAGCGGTTTCAGGCTGCGACATTAAGCGTTCAACTTCGCTGTGTCGGTCAGCGATTTCCTTCAGGCGGTCTTCCATCGATTGCTGCATATCTTGAGGTTACCAGTAACTTTATTTTCAGAGTGGACGGCTATGCCCTCGCCGGGTGGCGAGATGCGGCTTGGGGAAGGTCGGAAACTGAGATCAGCTACACAAGCGAATCTTGTACGTGACGAGCTATTTCGCTTGCATCGAGAGTGACTTCCGACTGCCCGCCGCCTTCGGCCAGGCTTTTCACCTGGGCTACACCCCGCTCAATCTCGCGATCGCCGAGGATCACCACGTTTGCCGCACCAATGTTGTTGGCATACCGCATTTGTGCCTTCATCGAACGACTCGGGGCAAGGACTGTTGAAATATCTGCCGCTCGCAGGCCTGCGGCCAGACCCGCTGCGACGGTACCTGCATCGCCCAGCGCAATGACTACGATATCGGGCCCTTTATCCTGCTCAACCCGGATTTCCTGCTTTTTCATTTCCAGGATCATTCGTTCGATTCCAGATCCGAAGCCGATTCCCGGGGTTTCCTGCCCGTCGAGAATGGCGATAAGCGGGTCGTACCGCCCACCCGCGAGTAATGTCCCCTGGCTACCAACATCCGTCGGCTCATACTCGAATACAGTTCGGTTGTAGTAATCGAGACCCCGCACCAGGCGGTGATCGATGCTGTAAGAGAATTCTGGATAGACCGATTTCAAATTGTCGAGAAGCCCCAACAGGGCATCCCAGTGTTCTTTGGTTTCGCCGCCGATGTAATCGACCGACTTCGGAGCGTCATCGGCCAGGGTTTGCGTCTCCTTCTCTTTGGAATCGAGAACTCGAAGCGGCGCTCGTTGCAGCCGATCTCGATCTATCTTCGGCAGCTGGTCGATTCGCTCCGTGAAGTATTTGTCGAGGTCGCTGATGTAGTCGGCGCGGCCTTCGGGGTCACCAAGGTTGTTCATCTTCAAGGAGACGCCCTTGATTCCGAGCTCGGAAATGTATTTCCAGCCCAGCTCGATTACCTCCGCATCGACCTCGGGCGACCCGTCGCCTATCGCTTCGATGCCGAACTGGTGGTGCTGGCGAAATCGACCTGCCTGCGGACGCTCATAGCGGAACATCGGGGCTACGTAGAACAGTCGCACCGGCTGCGGTCCATTGTGAAGCCCATTCTCGATATAAGCACGGCATACCGACGCTGTGCCTTCTGGCCGCAGCGTGATCGAGTCACCGCCGTGGTCCTCGAACGAATACATCTCTTTCTGAACGATGTCGGTCGCGTCTCCAACACCGCGCTGAAAGAGTTTCGTGTCTTCAAAAGACGGTGTGTCGATGCGCTCATATCCGAACTGTGCGGCGATCTTGCGGGCGGCTGCGTGCACGTGCGACCAGTAAGGCTGGTCTTCGGGGAGTATGTCGGCAGTGCCACGAGGGCGCTTAAAGCTCATGTCGATTATTGTCTCTTAATCACAGGCGTCAGCCCATTGCGGTGCCGGTGCCGAAATCGCGCGGTGCGTCCGGGCCGGAGGACCATGGGCGGAGCGGTCAACTAATAATCCGATTCCCCGACCGAACTGGAGCGGCTTCACAGCCATGATCGATCAACCGAAGATTTTGCTATCCGTTGAGAAGCTCGGGAAGTCGGACCTGCTGCTCAGGACCCCAGCCCCGCAGCCTGGTATATCTTGCCCTCGGTCTTGATCGCAGGGGCATACACCATGCGAGCGTTGTTCATTTCTCGAAGGTTCTCGGCCCCCACGTAGCCCATGCAAATTTGCAGAGCGCCAACCAGGTTCAGCGTTCCGTCGGTCCGTGACGATGGCCCGTAAAGAAGCTGATGCAGGCTGTACTCGGTTCCCATCTTGATCCGGGTACCCCGGGGCAGCGATTCATGCCAGGTCGCCATTCCCCAGTGGTAGCCCTTCGCAGGGGCCTCTTCGCACTTCGCGAAAGGACTGCCGATCATGACGGCGTTAGCACCGGCGGCAAACGACTTGCAGACATCACCACCCGTGCGGATACCGCCGTCAGTAATGATCGGAATGTACTTTCCCGTCTCCTTGAAGAAATCGTCGCGTGCCGCTGCGCATTCGATGGTGGCGCTGACCTGCGGAATGCCAATTCCCAGCACCTCTCGACTCGTACATACCGAGCCCGGGCCAACACCAACCAACACGCCGTGAATGCCCTGCTGCATCAGTTCCTTCGTCACCTCGTACGACACCGTATTTCCGACGAGGATCGGAACGTCGATGTCCTTGATCAGGTCCGAAAAGATGAGCCCCTTGAGACTCTTGGACGAATGCCGGGCGGTAACTACCGTTGCCTGCACCACGATCATGTCAGCACCGGCTTCGACCGCCAGCGGGGCCATCCGTTTGGCGTTTTGCGGTACAAAAGAAACGGCGGCCGTTCCGCCACCTTTTTTTATCTCTTCTACCCGCGTTGCCACCAATTCAGGTTTTTGCGGCTCGGCGTAGATTCGCTGCAAGATCATCGTCGCTTCTTCGCGCGGCGCTGCAGCGATCTCTTCATATATCGGGGCGGTGTCCTCGTAACGGGTGTGAAGTCCATCCATATTCATTACGGCAAGACCGCCCGCCCCGGTCATTTCGATTGCGAATTTCGTGTCGACGACCGCGTCCATCGCAGAGGCAAGAAACGGGACTTCGAGCTTAATCCCGTCGAAATTCGTCGTCAGGTCCGCCATTTCCGGGTTAATTGTGATGTCGCCGGGGGCAATCGCTACATCGTCAAATCCGTATGCGGGTTTCAGCTCCTTGAAGTTACGTGGCACCTTCTGAACTCCTCACATCGGTCGCTGGCCGAATTTACTGATTCCTACTTGAAACTCATCCTTCCGGCAGTACGTTGTCCGTAGGTTATTACGAATTTCGCCGCAGGTAAATTCGACTCAGTATACCCCCCAACTTACGCCCGCGTACACCCTTGATCCGAGCCGATTTTACAGCCCTCGGACGCCCCAAAATTCTTGTGCTAGGTTTAGTACAAATAGAGGGCGATAGCAGGTGACGGCGGGCGCGTTGATCGATAAAGAAAATCACTGATGAACTACTCGGGAAAAATTACAGATATCCCCGGCCTGAAGGTGGGTCATCACACAGATCTCGTGAACGGCACCGGCTGTACCGTGGTTCTGTGCGAAGAGGCTGCGGTCGCGGGGATCGAGATAAGGGGAGCCGCGCCCGGGAGCCGCGAAGTGGCCCTACTCGATCCGCTTGCAAGCGCTCAATGGGTCAATGCGATCGTCCTCACGGGCGGCAGCGCATTCGGCCTCGACTCGGCCGGTGGAGTCGTGAAATATCTCGAAGAGCACGGCGTGGGAGTCAGGTTCGGGCGGACCCGCATCCCGCTCGTACCGGCCGCCGTTGTTCTCGATCTCGGGTTCATAAATCACGCCGTTCGACCGACCGCAGACGACGGTTACGCAGCCGCGGCCAGCGCTTCGACCGAATTCGAGACAGGAAACGCCGGTGCCGGCACCGGGGTAACTGTCGGAAAGTTTCTCGGTAAGGCGGAATCGATCAAAGGAGGGATCGGCACGGCTTCCGTTCGCCTCCCGGGTGGCGCAACAGTTGGCGCACTCGTGGTAGTGAACTGCAGCGGAGGGGTTTTCGACCCTGAGACCGGCGAAATCGTGGCGGGACCACAGACACCTGACGGCTTTGCCAATTCGATCGACCTGATGATTCAGTCCCCACCAAAAGAACGTGGTTTCTTCCGGAATACAACTATTGGCATCGTCGCCACCGACGCCCCTCTCGACAAGATCGGCGCCACACGTTTGGCCATGGCCGGGCAGGACGGAATCTCACTCGCCGTGCGCCCATCTCACACGTCCACCGACGGCGACGCGATATTCGCGCTTTCCACCGGCAACTATCCAGAAACTGTCTCCGGCGACACGCTCCACGCAGCCGCATTGAAAGCGGTCACCGGGGCAATCCTGAACGCAATCGAATCAGCCGAAACCCTGGGCGGTGTTATGTCGGCAGCCGACGCGAAGGCAGCTTTCAAATGAGTCCACTGCCCAAATTGGACAGAACGACCCCGATTGCAGTCGTAGCCGCGGGTCGACTTGGCTCAAGCCTTGCCCAAGCCCTGGTCGGTGCGGGGTACACCGTCGTGGCGGTATCGAGCCGACGCCCGGACCACCGTGCATGGCTGGCCTCACGTTTGGAGGGAGCCATCGTTGCCGAAAGCGCGCAAACCGCAGCCAATCTCGCCAGCGTCGTTTTCATCACCGCCCCCGATGCCCTGATCGCTGAAATCTGTGACTCCCTTGATTGGCGTTCACACCAGGCCGTGTTGCACTGCGCCGGGGTTCTGCCGGTATCGACCCTGAACAGCGCCGCTCGGCAGGGCGCAGCCATCGGGGGGATCCACCCGCTCCAGACATTCCCGTCGCCCGATTCTTCAGACCGGTTGAAAGACGTTTCGTTTGCGATCGAAGCTGAAAACTCCGACCTGTTGGACTGGCTCAGAACGCTGGCAACCGACCTGGGTGGGTCGCCGGTGGAAATCGAATCCCGCCAGCGGCCTGCGTATCACGCCTCGGCGGTGATGGCCTGCGGGCTGTTCGCTGGACTCGTTGGGCTGGCAGCAGAAATGTGGGAACCTCTGGGAATCGACCGCGACGAAGCGCTGAAACGCCTGGTCCCATTAATTCGCTCGACGGTCGATTCCCTCGATCAGCGGGGACTGCCGCTGGCAATCACCGGACCGTTCGTTCGCGGCGATGTCGAAACGATCAAATCCCATCTCGCTGCCACCAACGCAAACTCGGGCGAAACGGGCAGGGCATACGCTGCCCTGGCCCTGGCTTCGCTGCACATTGCCCGGGAACAGGGCGGGATAAGCGACGAAGATTACAACAGCATAAAATCGCTGCTTTCGCCTGATAATCGGCAGTAGATCGCGCTTCCGGTACCCCGAGATCGACCCGGGAGCCTGAAAAATGGGCGATAATGACCTGACGCAAGTGAACTAAGGCCTGGCGGCTAGCAAGTAGCAGTCGACCGGGGCGGAGGTACACGATGGCAGTTCGCCGAATCACTACGCATAAGATTCAGCAGATGAAGCGCCGTGGCGAGCCGATCCCAATGGTGACGGCATATGACTACACGGCAGCGCGCATCGTCGATTCATCGGGGATTCCGATCATCCTCGTCGGCGATAGCATGGGCCACGTCGTCCTTGGTTACGACTCCACGATCCCTGTAACTGTCGACGATATCGTCAGCGCATGTGCAGCCGTCGTACGGGGCACCAGGAACCCACTCATCGTTGCTGATATGCCTTTCCTCAGCTACCAGATCGATGCTGAAACAGCGCTTAGGAACGCAGCTCGCCTCATCCAGGAAGGCGGCGCACAGGCGGTCAAATTGGAAGGCGGCAAGTCGGTCGCCCCAATCGTCAGTCGGTTAGTTGACGCGGGCGTCGCGGTCATGGGCCATATCGGCCTGACACCTCAGCACGTCAACCAGCTCGGTGGCTACCGGGTGCAGGGCAAGACCGAGGCTGCGGCCAACCAGGTGCTCGAAGACGCTCTTGCCCTCCAGGACGCCGGTGCGTTCGCAGTGGTACTAGAGCTCATTCCAGTCGAACTGGCGAAGAGAATCACGGAATCCCTTGTGATTCCGACCATTGGAATTGGCGCTGGTGTCCATTGCGACGGCCAGGTGCAGGTTTTCCACGACATGCTGGGCCTCGATCCCGATTTCAGGCCACGTCACTCGGGCAAGTACGCCGAACTCGCCCCGGTCATCAGGGACGCGCTTATCCGGTACAGCGACGATGTACGCGCAGGAACGTTCCCGACCGATGCCCAGTCGTTCTTTTCCGACGAAACTCGTGTGAGCACGCCGATTCCCGCCACGCCCCCTGAAACCGCAAACGACCCAGCGGTCGCAAGCGACTAATCGGTGCAGGTGATACGAACAGCCGCTGAAATGCGGGCGATTCGACGCGAAATAACCGGATCAGTCGCACTGGTGGCAACACTGGGCGGTATTCATGCCGGCCACACCGCCCATATGGACACTGTCCGACCCCTTTGCGATGTTGCAGTCGGCTCGCTTTTCCTGAACCCGACACAGTTCGCATCTGACGACGACCTTTCAAGCTATCCTGCGGATGAAGTCTCGGATCTTGCTGAATTCGAATCGCATGGCTTCGATATCGTCTTCGCCCCGTCGGTCGACGAGATGTACCCGCCAGATAAGTCAGGCGGAACTGGAATTCCACAAGTCGATCCCGGCCCCGTAGCCAACGTCCTCGAAGGTGTCTATCGACCAGGTCACTTCATTGGAGTCGCGACAGTTGTCACGCGTCTCTTTTCGATCATCGCACCCAGCATGACAACCTTTGGCGAGAAAGACGCGCAGCAGCTCCGAATTATCCAGTACCTGAACACTTCATTGAAGCTGGGCATCGACATCATTCCGATCCCTACCGTTCGCGAACCCGACGGCCTCGCGATTAGCAGCCGCAACGTGCGGCTCTCGCCGGTCGAGCGCAAAGCAGCAACCGTGCTTCACAGGTCGCTCCTGGCCGTTCAGAAGTCATGGGGCGCTGGCGAACGCAATGGCGATGTGCTCCGGGTGTCCATGGCCAGCGTGCTTGCCCGCGAACCTCTCGCCGCCACTGATTACACCTCGATTGCCGATGTCGACACGTTCCACGAAGTCGCCGTTGCCACAAAACCAGCCCGCGCACTGGTTGCAGTAATTATCGGCGACACCAGGCTCATCGATAACAAGATGTTGGATTAGTTTCTGGATTTCTGATCGCACGGATCGGATTGCTGTCCCAAACCGCGCTAATCGCGTGGGCTATGGCTACGCTTTAGCGCATGAATATTCTCGTGACTAACGACGACGGCGTCGATAACCCCGGTATCTGGGCACTGGCCCGCGCCGTGAAAGACATCGGCGACGTAACGGTTGTCGCTCCCGCCGATAACCAGTCGGGCGTCGGCGCCGGGCTTTCGTTCCGGCAGTCCATAACAATTCGCGAGCACAAAAGCCAGATAAAAGGCGTGCTGTGCTTTGCAGTTGACGGCACACCGGGTGACTCGGTTGCGTTCGGGGTAAATCACATCCTGAACGACGGTGTCGATGCCGTAGTCGCAGGCATAAACCCCGGCAACAACACAAGTCGCAACGTATTCATTTCCGGTACGTTTGGAGCCGTGATAATTGCCGCGGCAATCGGGGTTAAGGCGTGCGCTTTCTCGATAGACGCGCTGGACGACGTGGATGATCAACTCGTGGGCAGAATAATCAATGCGACCACCCGCGAACTGGTCAGCCCGGACACCCCGCGCGGCGGCCTCTACAACGTGAATTTTCCGCCGCTTCGATACTCTGAAATCCTGGCCGCGGAGGGTTGCGCACCCGCGCCGTCCGAGCTTCGTATGAAACTCGAAGCCGATAATTTCGGCGGGTTCGAACTCTTCTCTGGACTCCGGCTGGGGATTGACCGGCTCAAGCTGATGCCGGGCACCGACGTTGAAGTTCTGAGCCGCGGTCGCGTCGCCCTTTCGTCCCTCGATGGAAACACCCTGGTTCACGATCAGAACGATCCCACGCTTCAGCGGATGATCGCGGCTGCCAACGGCGTGATTGGTTGACGAGTCGGCTCTTAATATTCAAAATCTCGCAGAGCAGAATTTTTTTTAGTCATGCTGATTTTTCGATCTCCGAGAGGAACCGACCCCGATGCTATACGAACTCCGAGTCTACGAATGCCTCCCCGGGCGATTGCCGAATATCAACGCACGGTTCGCAAATCACACGATGAAACTGTTTGAAAAACATGGCATAAAAAACATCGGCTATTGGACGACCGATGTCGGCGAAAGCAATCATGAACTGACCTACATGGTCGCTTTCGAGGATGCGAATCAGCGTATGGAAGCATGGGAGAGCTTCCGAAACGACCCCGAATGGGCGAAAGTTGTTGAGGAATCGCACAGGGACGGCCTCATCGTCAAGAACGTCCGCAACCAGACCCTAATCCCGACCCCCTACTCACCCATGCAGTAGCTTGCTCTTTTCGTTCGACCGGCCACTGCTCCACAGGCACCAGACCGGCGGAATCACAACTATGCCAAACATACAGAAACTGAAAAACCTCTCGGGCAAGGCCCACATCGTCGGTGTCGGCGAGTCGAACAAGCTCGGCAAAGTCCCTGAAAAATCGCCCCTCGCCCATCATTCCGAGGCCGCTATCAATGCACTGGACGACGCCGGGTTCCGGCTTTCAGATGTCGATGCACTCTTCACCGCCGGCTGGTCGACTCTCGATGTCGCCGAATATCTCGGCATTCACCCCCGCTACACCGACAGCACGTCGGTCGGCGGCGCGTCGTTTGTGATCCACGTTGCCCATGCACTTGCCGCGATCGCGGCCGGGTACTGTAAAGTGGCGTTGATAACGCACGGCCAATCGGGCCGGTCCGACCGCGCTCCTATCCCCCGGAATCCTGGCACCCCGGCAGCACAATACGAGGCTCCATACGGCATCATCGGCCCACCGATCTCTTACGCGATGGCCGCCCGGCGCTATATGCACGAATACGGCGAGGACCGAACCCGGCAGGCGATGGCCGAAATCGCCGTGTCGACCCGAAAATGGGCCAATCTCAACCCGATGGCCTACTTCTACGACAAGACCACCAGCTTCGAGGACTATCACGATTCAAGGTGGGTAGCCTGGCCGTTCCACCTGCTCGACTGTTGCCTGGTGACCGATGCGGGTGCCGCAATTGTGATCACCACGCCAGAACGTGCGCGTGATGCGAAAAACGGCAGTGTGACGATACTCGGGGCGGGTGAGGGCCACGACCACTCGATGATTTCACAAATGCCCGATCTCACACGGGCCTTCGGTCGAAACACCGGCCCCCAGGCGCTCGAAATGGCCGGTGTGTCGCACTCGGACATCGACCTTGCGATGATCTACGATTCGTTTACCTACACTGTGCTGGTCACTCTCGAAAACCTGGGTTTTTGCGGTCCGGGCGAAGGACCGGACTTCGTCGCGTCGCAGCGTACCGCCCCCGGCGGCGACTTCCCGCTCAACACGAACGGCGGTGGGCTTTCCTACACGCACCCCGGCATGTACGGAATCTTCACAGTGGTCGAAGCCACACGCCAGCTGCGCGGTCAGGCTGGCGACCGCCAACTGGATAAGTGCGACCTTGCACTGGCACACGGCACCGGCGGCCTGTTATCGTCCACCGGGACCGTAATACTGGGAGCGGAGTAACGATATGACCAGCAATACGCCTAAACCCCAGCCCGTTTCACAGCCCGAGTCGGACCGCTACTGGGAAGGACTGAAAAACGAAGAAATCTGGCTCCAGCGGTCGGTGGCTACCGGGAAGTTCCAGTTTTACCCGAGAGCACTTGCGATTGAAGATGCCGATGGCAACCGCGAGATAGAGTGGGTTCAGGCCTCGGGCAACGCCGAACTTTTCACGTTCGCGATCGCACATATCGCGCCGCACCCCGGTTTCACAGGAGATGTGCCCTACATAACGGCCCTCGTGAAGCTGGAAGAAGACGTGATCGTGCCCACGAACATTGTCGGTGTCGACCCCGAACCGGAGAATCTCGAGATCGGCATGCGGCTCAAACCCGTTTTCGAACACCACGACGGCGGACAGACCCTCCTGATGTTCACCCCGGCCTAGAACGCCTCCGGCCCATGGCATTTTGCCGGAACTCGCAACTACTTCAACCTCGGGGAGACGGAGCAAGAGAGAGGGGCATCTTCTCGTACCCCCCCGGGGAAGCAGGTCAGGTTGATGGGGAATGAGCCCAACCGATGAAGTTCAATCTATCAAAAACCTGATTCTCCCCAAACCGTAACCCGCTCCTTAACCCTTTCCTCCACGACGACGAAGGTCAGAGTGCGACATGGAGCGTTGAGAAAGGAATAGTGTCAGGGGTCTGTGCGAGTTAGAATTGACCCTTCGCCGGCCAGATCGGTCGGCCAAAATCCACCAATCTCGATTCACGACCCTCGATCTCCAGGATGACTCCGCTGCTGCACGCCGACTCGATCTGCATCCGACGCCACCGAACCAAGGGTGCATAAGCACCCCGAAACAGCGCACGACCAAATTATTTCCTAATACGCGTCGAGGTCACTCCGATGGTTCAACATTTTCTAAAATTCAGCGATATCGCGTCCGGCGAAGTTCAGCCGTTGATTGAACGCGCTATCGACCTGAAATCGGGCACAAAGAGCAACGCCCTGGCCGGCGCATCGGTCGTGCTGCTATTCGAAAAACCCTCGCTCCGCACCAAGCTTTCGTTCTCGATCGGCACCGGTAAACTCGGCGGCACCCCGCTCTATCTCAGTCCCGAAGAAGTGGGTCTGGGCAAACGGGAACCTGTCGGAGACGTAGCGAAGGTCGTATCTCGCATGGCAGATATCGCGGTTGTCCGTACCTTCGGCCAGTCGATTATCGAAGAATTTGCCGCAGCCGCCACGATCCCGGTCATAAACGCCCTCACCGACGCCGAACACCCCTGCCAGGCCCTCGCCGACGTGCAGACGATCGCCGAGCAACTCGGAAGCGTCAGAGGGGCCAGCGTTGCGTACGTCGGCGACGGCAACAACACCGCCGTGAGCCTGGCATACGCAGTTGCGGGGCTTGGGGGCCACCTCACGCTCGCTTCCCCCGGTGGATTCGAACTGCCGGAAGAGGAACTCGAAGGTGCCAACGCTTATGGTTCTTCTTCAGGTGGCTCGGTAAAACAGGCCACTTACCCACAGGATGCCGTGTCCGGTGCCGACATCGTTTACACCGACGTCTGGACGAGCATGGGACAGGAAGACGAAACAGCCAGGCGACTCGCTGCGTTCGACGGATACCAGGTGAATCCGGCCATGCTCGACCTGGCTTCACCGAACGTGAAATTCATGCACGACCTACCTGCACACCCCGGTGAAGAGATATCGGACGGCCTTCTTGACGATCCACGGTCCGTCGTCTTTGACCAGGCAGAAAACCGCCTGTGGGCGCAGGCCGCCCTGATGGAAAAGCTGGTGGGAAAGCTAACCTGACTGCGTAAACCACGGCCGAATACCGAGAATCCGCGCCCCGCCGTGCGAACATGTACATGACGATCAGCACCCCCGGTGTAGCGCCCTCGAAATTCATCTCACCCCAGGAAAATTACGCGGTAATCAAAATCTGATGGCCCTTCCAGTAATTGCAATTATTGGCCGACCCAACGTCGGCAAGTCGACCCTGTTCAACAGATTGGCAGGACGCCGGATCGCGATCGTTAGCGACATCCCCGGTACAACTCGCGACCGCGTGTCGATCGATGCCGAATGGGGCCGCCACCGCTACCTGCTTGTCGATACGGCCGGGGTCGAAGATCGCCCGCACGACCCTCTATTGTGGGACGACATAAAAAAACAGGTCGAGATCGCGCTCAACCAGGCCGATGGCATCATTTTTACCGTGGACGTAAACGAAGGCGTCACTGATGCCGACGAAGACGCGGCAGACATGGTGAGGCGGGTGGGCCGACCCGTGGTGGTTGCTGCGAACAAGACAGATTCTCTCGCACGCGAAAACCTCATTTACGACTTCTACTCCCTCGGCCTTGGCCAACCTCACCCCATCAGCGCTTACCACGACACCGGCGTTGGCGATCTTATGGAGGCGATGTTTGCCGCGATGCCGCCGTTCGAACCGGATTCAATGGGTCCACATTCAATCAGGGTGGCTATTGCCGGACGGCCAAATGCCGGGAAATCGGCGCTGTTCAATGCCCTCACCGGAGAAGACCGCGCGATCGTCAGCCCGGTTCCAGGCACGACCCGCGATACCCTCGACTCCCAGTTCGACTACGAAGGCACCCGGATCACCTTCCTCGATACCGCCGGGCTTCGTCGCCGCGGAAAGGCCGAGGCTGGTATCGAAAAATACAGCGCGATCAGAACAATTGGTGCTATCGAACGCAGCTATGTCGTGATTCTCGTGCTTGATGCAACCGAGTTTGTGACCGCGCAGGACACACACATCAGCGGTTACATCGACGATGCCTCGCGTGCTGCCGTGGTAGTCGTGAACAAGTGGGACCTTGCCAACGAGCTCAAGCTCAACCGCGCCGACGCCGAAGAGGAAGTGAAGAACCGCTTCAAATTCATTCCCGACGTTCCGGTTGTTTTCACATCAGCGCTCACCGGCAGTGGAGTAGCCAAACTGCTGCCAACGATAATCACTGTTTACGGAGAGTTTTCCAAGCAAATACCGCGTGCTGAGGTCAGCCGTACAATATTCGATGCGATGGGCGACAATCCCATGCCGGGATTCGGAAGCAGACGACCGAGAATCTTCCGGTGTATTCAGAGTCGGACCTCTCCTCCAACATTTGAATTTACCGCTCGAAACCCGGAACTAATACACTTCAGCTACCGCAGGTACTTGGAGAACCGTCTGCGAGAGAGTTTCGGATTTATCGGTTCGCCATTGAAACTGTCATTTATAAGCCGGCAAGATGAGTGATCCTGTACTAGCCATAGTCGTGCTCGTGGCCGCTTACTTCGTAGGCGCCATCCCTTCGGGCGTCATCGTGGGGCGCCTGTGGCGCGGCGTGGACATTCGCAGCTACGGAAGTGGTGGATCCGGGGCAACAAACGTGACCCGCACGCTCGGCTCAAAGGCGGGCGGGGCAGTCCTTGCGATGGACGTCGGAAAAGGCGTCATCGTAACGGTGATCGCCCTGCTGGCCGCGGACGAGGCGTGGCTGCTGGCCACAGCCGGGACGATTGCCGTGCTCGGCCACATGTTCCCGGTCTATATAAAGTTCAAGGGTGGAAAGGGTGTCGCTACCGGCCTGGGAGCACTTTTCGTAATTTCCCCAGTTGCCGGGATTATCGCGATGGTAGGCGTAGCGATCGCCGCTCTGACGCGCTACGTTTCGCTCGGATCGATCATGGGCAGCAGCTTGAGCCTGGGCTTGCTTGCCGTTCTCAGCGCGTTCGAAGTTTCTATACTCGGCACACAGCATGATCGCTGGTACCTGGTGTTCGCCATCCCGGTTGCCCTCTTAATCCTGTGGCGTCACCAACCCAACATAGACCGTCTGGCAAAAGGCGACGAATCACGGCTGGAAAACAAGCCAAACCCGCGCAGGGCCCAGCGAACCCCTTAAACTGCCTCTGTGACACACATTGGCATAGTCGGCACTGGCGCCTGGGGGACCACTCTCGGGATACTCTTGGCGCGCACCGGTCACAAAACGGTTCTATGGTCCCGCACCGAGTCGCGGGCGCAAGAACTGGCAGGCGCCCGCGTCAACGATCGTTCTGTCCCCGGAGTCGAGTTCCCGGACTCGATGAGTGTGACCGCATCCCTCGACGAATCGTTTGCAGACTCCGAACTGGTTATTGTCGCGGTCCCGTCGGTCACGGTTCGGGAAAATATCAGAAACATTTCCGATGCACTGCCGACCGGTTCGAGTGTGGTGTGCGCTACCAAGGGCATCGAGATTGACACCGGCAAGCGGATGTCCCAGGTCATTTCAGAAGAACTTCCCAATTTTGATATCGAGCGAATCGGAGTGCTCTCCGGACCGAACCTCGCGCCCGAAATTGCCAACGGCAAGGTCGCCACAGCGACCGTTGCGTTTCCGGCCGATTCCGTGGGCGAATCGGTTCAGACCCTGCTCAGTTCCGACTTGTTTCGCGTCTATCGAAGTGAAGACGTAACGGGCGTCGAACTTGGTGGGGCACTTAAAAACGTCATCGCAATCGGTGCAGGATTTATCGATGGGGCGGGGCTCGGCGATAACGCCAAAGCGGCGTTCGTTACCCGCGGGCTGCATGAGATAACCCGGCTCGGCGTGGCGATGGGTGCAAGCCCCGATACCTTCGCCGGACTGAGCGGAATGGGCGACCTCGTGGCCACCTGTTACTCGACCCTGAGCCGGAACTACCGGCTGGGAATTGGAATTTCGTCAGGCAAAGACCTTGAGTCTGTCCTCGCAGACCTGGGACAGACTGCTGAGGGTGTTCCCACCACCAGGGCGACCGTACGACTCGCCGCGGAACTCGGCATCGAAATGCCGATCGCCACGGCGACCCACACTGTGCTGTTCGAAGGCGCTTCGCCTACCGACGCCGTTCGCGATCTCATGGCACGAGCACTCCAGCAGGAGATTCGTTAGCCTGGCGTTTTGCCCTGGGCATGCTCAGGCCGTGTCTCGACGTGGAAGAGACCGAAAACGACGGCCAAACTCCCATCAACCGCCAAGATCGCCCATTTCATAGAGGATTGCCGACATCACGGCGATCGCAGCGGTTTCGCTGCGCAGCACACGTGGACCGAGCGTTACCAGCCCCGCCCCGGCTTCCTGTATCGCATCGACTTCCGCTTCGTTGAACCCTCCCGGCGGCCCGATCAGCACACCCAGCTCAAATCCCTTGGCCCCAGTTCTTCTCGTAGCACCGGCTTCGCCCGGCGTTTGAGATTTGATGGCCTTCAATGCTTCACCCAGGGGCGACGAGTTACTTACCCGTTCCTCCCACATGCAAAGTAACGGCTGGTCAGCTAACAGTTGATCCACCGCGTCCATTACCGGTAACGGCTCGTCGACCGGAGGGACGACGGCCCGCCCGCTCTGTTCGGCAGCCTCGATGGCGATCTTCTGCCATCGTTCGAGCCTGCTGACCGATGGCGCACCGGTGACCCCACCCTGAACGCGCTCGCTCAATACCGGTATGAACCTTACGGCACCCAGTTCGGTGCATTTCTGGATGGCCAGCTCGATCCGCTCCGGTCGCGCCAGTCCGAGAAGCATGGTAACTCTCGCGAACGGCTCGGGCACGGGCTCGAGGGTCGAGATCAAGTTGGCCGTGACTTCCGTCCTGCCCACGTGATCAATTTCTGCTTCCCACTCCGACCCTGTTCCATCGAACAGGCCGATTCGGTCCCCGACGCCCACCCGTAACACTGTCTTGAGTTGTCGGGCTATTGGGCCGTCAAGTGTGACCGCAAATTTTGCGGTGCCAGGCCCAGTCGGGTTTATAGCAGGGAAAGTAATGTTTGGGACGTAGAATCGGTGCATCGTATAGAGAATATCTCAAAAACTCCCGATCCCTGGGAGAGGGCCGGGGTGAGGAGAAATGTCACCGGGCAAGTGAAACCTTTGCTGCGGGCAATACGCTCATTCACGATATCCCCTGGCTTGCCCGAATAAATCGAGTGGCGGTCCAATCCTCAATTTGCCTGGTTGATTCGATCACGCCGCCAGCCGATTCAAAGGCTGAAATCACCTCATCAAGTCGGGTATCGAGGACTCCGGACGTGATGATTACTCCATCCCCGGACACCGTCGCAACCAGGGCCTCGGCCAGTTTGATAAGCACATTCGCTGCAATATTTGCCGCTACAACGTCGAAAACGCCCTCTGGAACTCCATCGTGAGGGACACTCCCCCGCAGAACAGTCGAGCGCTCAGAGAAACCTGCAACTTCAAGGTTCGCCCGTGATGAAATGACAGCATCATCATCGATATCCAGACCTACCGCGTGCTCGGCTCCAAGCGCGAGGGCAGCGATAGACAGCACTCCGGACCCGCACCCGACATCCAGAAACCGGCTCCCTGGACTCACAGTCGCCTCGATCTCTTCGAGGCACATCAGCGTGGTCGGGTGGTGCCCGGTACCGAACGCAAGGCCGGGTTCCAGTTCAATCACGATGTCGGAGTCCTGCCTGGTGAATTCGGCAGAACGTGGAACTATTACGAGATTCGTCCCAACCCTGATGGGCTCGAACCTCTGATTGCGCCATTCGTCGTCAGATACTTCCCGTTCTTCCAGCTCGGGCAGATCGACAAGATGCCTGATCAGGCGAACGCCAACGTCGATTGCCGTTCGCCGGCTTTCGGTGGTCGGGTCGATGGGCAGCCAACCGCGGATCGTTACCCACGCAGCAGGGTCGGGCGCTTCACCTTCATCGGGATTGAACCCGCCGGGCCGCTCGACGGAAGCGGTGCCTTCGCAGTGCAGGTTGAAAAGGTGGGTCAGGGGTTCGACGTACTCTGGCGGCGCTTCAATGCTTAGCCGCAACCAGTGTCGGGCATGTATCTTGCTTCGGTCATTCACCGGACGAGCCGCTTTCAGGATTTGTCGTCCTCGCCCCTGAACGCATCTTTGAACCGGTCGAAGAGCCCCGGGCCGCTGCCAATTCCGTCCCCGACCTTCTCGATGCCGAACGATTCCGCAAGTTCTTGTAATAGTTCGATCTGGTGCTCATCGAGCTTGTTCGGAGTGACAACTTTCAGATCGACAAGTTGGTCACCGCGCCTTCCAGAACCGCCCATGTGGGGTATTCCGGCTCCTCGTATTCGTGAAATCGAACCGGACTGAGTGCCGGGTTTGATCTCAATGTCTCGCGGTCCGTCGAGGGTCTTGACGCTGATTACCCCGCCGAGCGCTGCCATCGTCATGTTCACTTCGGCAGCCATAATCACATCATTGCCACGGCGCGAGAACGTTTTATCCCGATCCACGCCTACGTGAACGTAAAGGTTACCACTCCGACCGCCACGGCCGCCAGATTCGCCCTTGCCGCGGACAATCAGCTTGGTCCCATGTTCGACCCCGGCGGGTATCTGAACTTCGATGCGGCGGGTTTTACGTTCGGTCCCGCGGCCTGAACATTTGCTGCAGGCCACTTTCACTGTCTGTCCGTCGCCCTGGCAAGTTGGGCAGCTCGTCACCTGCTGGAACTGGCCGAAAAATGTTCGCTGGGTGCGTCTTACCCTGCCTTCACCGTGGCATGTAGGACATTCGACAATATCGCTGCCCGGCTCGGCTCTCCGGCCTCCGCACCGCTCGCACTGTTCCAAACGGGTCAGCTCGAGTTCGCGTGGTACGCCAAAGGCCGCATCACGGAATGAGACGTTGATTCTGAACTCGAGATCGGCACCCATGTTCGATGCCTGCCGGGTCGAACCGCCAAAGAACGAGTCGAAGATGTCGCCGAACCCGCCGAATCCTTCGAAGCCGTCAAAGCCGCGACCAGCCTGGCCATTCATACCAGCATGACCGAATTGATCGTACTGCGCCTTGCGCTGCGGGTCGCTCAGTACCTGGTACGCCTCGTTCACTTCCTTGAATCGAGTGCTGGCATCGGCTTCTTTGTTGCGATCGGGATGGAACTTGAGCGCCTGCTTGCGAAACGCCTTTTTTAGATCTTCAGGCGTCGCGTTACGCTCAACGTCGAGAACCTCGTAATAATCACGTTTGCTGGTAGTCATTGACAGGGGATTGTGTGACCGTGGTCGGCGCTAGTTCCGGTTCACCCTAAAAAATTAATCTAATCAATCAATTATAGGCCCGAATTACGCCAGGTTCGAATGAGGGTGAAAACCCAAAGTGGCTACCAACCCACAGCCACCGCAATGCCAGGTGTGCCCCGCGGAGCTCGCGCGTCGGCTTGCTCACGCCAGTCATCTGGCAAGTGCGGCATCGTCACGCCCGGCGACCAACGACCCCCAACGCCCACCAACTACCCGC
>Ga0066376_10001807_pt1 | contig 20421 bp, 22 predicted proteins | sample Knorr_S15_td_Bot_FD_77009 | JGI IMG/M metagenome (GOLD analysis project Ga0066376, IMG submission 77009) | Marine microbial communities from Southern Atlantic Ocean transect - Knorr_S15_td_Bottom_ad_5009_LV_A | ecosystem: Environmental > Aquatic > Marine > Oceanic | place: Southern Atlantic...
CAACTCAGCAAAGGTGCGTCATTTAGTGGTGGAAACCCACTCAGAAGGGCAACGTCTGGATAACTGGCTGGTTAAACGACTCAAGCGCGTACCACGCAGTCATTTGTACAAGATCATCAGAGACGGACAAGTGCGCGTCAACGGCGGGCGGGTGAAACCCACTTACCGATTGGAGGCGGGAGATAGTGTGCGCATTCCGCCCGTTCGAATCGATGCTCGCCGAGGGTTGCCTGATCCTATGACGCTGCCTGTATTAGATCTCGATATTCTCTATGAAGATAGCGCTTTACTGGTATTAAATAAAACGGCCGGCATTTCGGTTCATGGTGGAACCGGTATTCGACTCGGCTTGATTGAATCGCTCCGCCTGGATAGACCGAAATCGCCATTCCTTGAATTGGTCCATCGAATAGATCGGCCGACCTCGGGGTGTTTGATCGTTGCTAAATCATCGACGATTTTGCGCCATCTGCATGCCCAACTTCGCTCAGGAGTCGGCGTTAAGAAGAATTATCGGGCCCTCGTGCACGGTCAATGGACCGCAGGACCGCGGACGATCGATTTAAAATTATCCACCCGTACGCTCGCCGTCGATCGAGTGCGCCGCTCTGTGCCAGATCCAACCGGCCAAAGCGCCATTTCTCATTTTCGGCCGGTCCAGTGGTTTTGTGATTACACATTGGTCGACATCACTCTTGGCACCGGGCGCATGCATCAGATTCGCGCACATGCCGCCGCCGTAGGCCATCCAGTGGTTGGGGACCACTACTATGGGGATAGAACCGCAGACAAGGTCTTGCGTCAAAAAGGCTTCAGGCGGATGTGGTTACATGCCCAAAGCATTGGCGTCATCCATCCGGACTCAGGGGTACCCTTGCTGGTCCATGCCCCAGTACCGGTGGAACTTACAGGATTGCTTAAAGGCCTCGACCTGAAACAGTAAACCAAACGGCGGTAACGGGGGCTACGCGCGGTTAAAGGACAGGATAGTTCTCCTGTGCAAGCAGATCGATCACGGTAATCAGTGGCAGGCCGATTAATGCGCTCGGATCATCTCCAGAAATACGCGCTAGCAAGGCGACTCCCAGTCCATCTGCCCGCAATGAACCACAACAACCATAGGGCTGTTCGCGTTCGAGGTAACGCTCAATCATCGCTCGAGTGATATCCTTAAAAACCACTTCGTAGGGAATTACCCGTGATCGAATAACCCCGGAGTTGGAGTTGAGGAGGGCAACCCCTGTATATAAACGGACCGTTTGGCCGGATGCGGCCAATAATTGTTTGACCGCGGTAGCACGGTCACCCGGTTTCCCAACGATTTGTCCATCGTACGATGCCACCTGGTCTGAGCCAATAATCAAGGAATCGGAAAGATGCGCCCCGACCACATGGGCTTTTTCAATGGCTAATCTCTCCACTAACCCTTGCGCCTCCTCTTGTGCCCGTACCGTTTCATCGACATCTGGAACAACGACCGTAAAGGGTACTTGGAGCTGCGCCAGCAGTTGCCGCCGAAATGGCGAAGAAGATGCCAATACTAGCCTCGGTTTTTTCTCGTTTTTTGACACTCAATGACTCTCCGAATATAGTTGCGACCGTTGCCCAGGCAACTTTAGATGCTGTCGTAGCTGCAGGTACCCGATTTATCTATTTTAAGGTAAGCAAATCATCATGGCCGTACAGAAAAATAGGAAAACCCCCTCTAAAAGGGGCATGCGCCGTTCACACGATAGTCTCCCAACGACCGCCCTATCTACTGATCCGGTTTCCGGAGAACTCCATCGGCGCCACCACGTTGGCCCTGACGGGTATTATCGCGGACGTCGAGTGGTTCCTGAAAAAGAAATTTCCGAATAACTAGCTACTTAACCGTATTCAGCGGCTATCCGCCGAACGACCAACTGGGGCGGGTTAGTGGAAACAATCATCGCGCTGGACCTAATGGGCGGCGATATTGGTGCCGCTGCGACCGTGCCGGGAGCGGTGGCTGCGCTTGATCAGTTCACCTCTTTGGGCTTAGTAGTCGTCGGTCGACGAGCCGACATCTATCCTGCTTACGCAGCGCTGTTAGATCATCCGCGCTTGCGGTTTCACGACGCCTCAGAAGTCATTGACATGCATGAGGCACCCACCGTCGCACTGAAGGCCAAACCGGATTCCTCAATGCGTCGTGCGATCGATCTTGTCAACGACGGCAGCGCGGCCGCGTGTGTCAGCGCCGGAAACACTGGCGCCCTGACCGCAATGGGTACGCTGGTGATTAAACGATTACCGAAGATTGAAAGGCCGGCGATCGTGAGAGCCTTGCCAAGAGCTGGTGGGCATGTCCACATGCTCGATCTTGGCGCCAGTAACGATGCCAGCCCAAAGCGTTTGTTCCAGTTTGGAATTATGGGCGCGATGCTTTCGCAATATTTTGATGACAAGTCTAATCCTACCATTGGGCTACTTAATATTGGCACTGAAGAGGGTAAAGGTAGTGACAGTTTGAACGAAGCGGCGAACCTATTTCGAAGAAGCCCTTTAAATTATGTTGGTTATGTTGAAGGCAATGACATTTACGATGGGCAGGTCGATGTCATCGTCTGCGATGGCTTCAGCGGTAACGTCGCAGTGAAAACAAGTGAGGGTCTGTCTGTGATGCTGCACGCGATTCTTAAAGAGGAATACGGCAGAAATTTCATGAGTCGCATGGCTGGGTTATGCTCGCTGTCAGTTCTTCGGCGTATTAAAGCCCGTACTGATCGAAGGCAATTTAATGGCGCTATGCTTCTCGGTCTACGAAGACCTGTCATTAAGAGTCATGGCGGTGCTGATTCTGTTGGGATTACACAAGCCATTAAAGTTGCGTTGGAAGTCGTCGAAAAAGATATTGTTACTCATATTGCGGACCAAATGGAGCAACTTCAGGAATAAGACAGATGGCATTCGCGAGAATTATGGGTACCGGCAGTTATCTGCCAGATCGTGTACTGACCAATGAAGAGTTAAGCCGGTCTCTTGATACGACCGATGACTGGATTCGCTCGCGCAGTGGCATTCGCGAACGCCGCATTGCAGCGGATGATGAATTTACCTGTGATTTGGCCGAACACGCGGCCCGACGCGCACTCGAAAATGCGGGCCGATCATTCGGTGATATTGATCTTATTGTCGTGGCGACAACAACGCCTGACCAGGTCTTTCCGAGCACGGCTTGCTTGCTTCAGGCACGGCTACAAGCAAAGGACTGTCCCGCGTTTGATATCCAGGCAGTTTGCGCAGGGTTTATTTATGCCTTGGACGTGGTCAGTAAATATATTGAAAGTGGGGCTACCCAATGTGCATTGGTTGTCGGTGCGGAGACTTTTTCCAGAATACTTGATTGGAGCGACAGGTCGACGTGTGTTCTGTTTGGTGATGGTGCTGGGGCAATGGTGGTAGAAGCTGCCGAGACGCCAGGGATTCGTTCAACCCATCTCCATGCCGACGGCGCTTATGCCCATCTTTTGCAGGTTCCCGTGGGTGTATCGACCGCTCATTCGGCATTAGCCCAGGGCAAAGCGTATACCGAGATGCACGGTTCTGAGGTGTTTCGCTGGGCGGTGAAGGCGATGGGCGAGGTCGTGAAAGAGGCACTGGAGCATAACAATATGGACCAGGCGGATATCGACTGGCTGATACCGCACCAAGCCAACCTACGGATTATTGCGTCAACAGCAAAACGGGCCGGGCTCAGCATGGAGCGAGTGGTGGTGACGGTCGACCATCACGGCAATACGTCAGCCGCCTCGATACCGTTGGCGTTTGATGAGGCTGTGCGAGATGGTCGTATCCAGCGAGGTCAGAATATTTTGCTAGAAGGGTTTGGGGGCGGCTTCACTTGGGGCAGTATTCTCCTGACGTTCTAAACTCAAGGAATATTAAAAATGGCTAAGGGACTCCAAGGGGAGATAGCACTTGTAACCGGTGCCAGCCGGGGTATTGGACTTGCGGTTGCTAACGAGCTAGCGGTTTGTGGCGCCATTGTCATTGGCACGGCCACGACGGTGGAGGGAGCGAGTGCCATCACCGCGCGACTTCGCCAAGCGGGGCATAGTGGAGAGGGCTATATGCTTGATGTCACGCAAGACGAATCTGTTGAACAAGTGACCTCGGGGCTAAGAGAGCGCTACGGGGCGGTCAGCATTCTTGTTAATAATGCTGGCATCACTCGTGACAATCTTTTGGCAAGAATGAAATCGGCGGATTGGGATCTTGTTCTTGATACGGACCTGAAGTCGGTGTATCGCATGAGCAAAGCGTGTCTTCGGCCCATGATGAAGGCGCGGGCAGGCCGTATCATCAGTATCACATCAATTGTAGGTGCCACAGGAAACGCGGGGCAGGCGAATTATGCCGCGGCTAAAGCGGGCATTGAAGGCTTTACTCGTGCTTTGGCGCTCGAAGTCGCGAGTCGGCACATCACAGTCAATGCGGTTGCCCCCGGTTTCATCGAGACTGATATGACCGACGCGCTCGGCTCCGCGACTCGGTCCCACATGTTGGACAGGATTCCCCTGGGAACCCTGGGTCAGACCACTGATATTGCTAAGGCTGTATCGTTTTTGGCATCCCCTGGTGCTAACTACATCACAGGCCATACGCTACATGTTAATGGAGGCATGTATATGCATTAAACCAAGGAGTTAGACCGCATCTCTCAGGTTGGTTTTATACTAATTGGCCACCTGTTGGTGAAGCATAATATGGACTTGTTGCGGGGAATATTGTTTAATCCGTGCCACTCAGTGATGGCAAAGGGGCAACGAATGCTCCCAAGTTGAGGCTTGTCTGATAAGAGTGACAAACAAAAGACACAAACTGAGTGAGTAACCTACGGAGGCTGGAATACTGATGAGTAGCATCGAAGAACGCGTAAGAAAGATTGTGATCGAGCAACTCGGTGTAGCCGAGGATCAGGTGACGTTAGAAGCCTCATTTGTCGATGATCTTGGTGCCGATTCTCTCGATACTGTAGAGCTGGTAATGGCACTAGAAGAGGAATTTGATGCTGAAATCCCTGATGATCAGGCCGAGGCCATCACGACGGTCAAGCAGGCTGTCGCCTTTATAGAGGCCAGCGCAAAAGGTTAAACGCCGTTGTCGCAATCGTTAGCGTCACTGGCCATAGCGGCCGTGTGGCACCGAAAACGGGATTTCCAATCTTGACGAAGCGCCGAGTCGTTGTGACTGGCATCGGCTGTGTTTCTCCGGTCGGGTTATCCGCCAAGAAGACTTGGGCAGGCTTACTCTCGGGCGTCGCTGGTATTGGGCCTATCAGCCTTTTTGATGCCACTGATCTGCCCTGCAGGATAGCTGGAGAAGCAACCGGGTTCGATCCTGAGCCGATCATCTCGGCGAAAGACGCGCGCAAGATGGATCGATTTATTCAACTTGGCCTGGTGGCCAGCGTTGAAGCATTCACTGATTCTGGCATCGTGGTTTCGGAGTCGCTGGCGCCGCGTTTCGGTGTGGCGGTTGGCGCAGGAATTGGTGGTTTACAGACCATCGAAGACACCACCGCGCTGTATGCCGCGCGTGGACATCGGCGGATATCGCCATTTTATATTCCTGGAAGCATCATCAATATGATCTCTGGAAATGTGTCGATCCGTTTGGGATTGAAAGGGCCTAACATCGCCATTGCGACTGCTTGCAGTACGGGTACCCACAACATTGGCCAAGCGGCGCGCATGATTCAATATGGCGATGCGGATGCCATGTTAGCGGGCGGCGCAGAGGCCGGTGTTACCCCAACGGCGGTGGCCGGATTTAGTATGGCTCGTGCACTCAGTCGCCACAATGAGGTCCCGAGTGAAGCCAGCCGACCATGGGATGTAGGGCGCGATGGGTTTGTGATTGGCGAAGGAGCAGGCGTCGTGTTGTTGGAGGCGTTCGAACACGCGCGACAAAGAGACGCCCGTATTTACGCAGAGTTGGCGGGTTTTGGACTCAACGCAGACGCTAACCACATGACACAGCCGTTGCCCGATGGTGATGGAGCCGCGCAGTGTATGGTGAACGCGGTGCGCGACGCTGGTATCCCTGCGGAATCTATTGGCTACGTTAACGCCCACGGCACTTCCACGCCGCTCGGCGACATCGCGGAGACAAAGGCGATCAAGTTGGCTTTCGGCGATCACGCCCATGACATGATGATCAGTTCGAACAAGTCGATGATCGGTCATTTACTTGGCGCCGCTGGCGGTGTCGAGGCGATATCGACCATCCTGTCCTTGCATCATCAAATTATTCCTCCGACGATTAATTTGGACACTCAAGATCCGGAATGTGACCTCGATTACGTCCCCCATGCTGCCCGAGACGTTTCGATAGAGGCGGCAATATCTAACTCGTTTGGATTTGGTGGCACGAACGGTAGCCTGGTGTTTCGACGCTTGCAGTGAAATCTGCAACCAATCGGTGGTGGGTTCGCCTAGCAACCGGTGCGGTCGTGATCCTGATTGGGTTTATCACGGGCTTTTCCTTTATGTATTGGGACGTTCATCGCCTAGTTCGACCTGGTGCCGGCGTTTACCGCATTGACGCAGGCAGTGGACTGTCCGCCTTTGCCGCGAAGCTTACCGAGCGTCAAGTTATCGAACGACGATGGACTTTCGTTGCCTGGGCCGGGGCCATGGGCCAATTGGGTAAGATCAAGGCGGGTGCCTATCGATTTCAAGAACCCACCACATTACACGCCATACTGGGTCAACTCACTCGGGGAGAGGTGGTCACGTACCGAGTGACTTTGTTCGAGGGATGGACGACAGCGAGTATGCGGAACGCCTTGGGTGTTGCCCCTGCATTGACCCGATTACTGCCCAAAATTGACGATACGCATTTGCGTGAAATTCTTGCCATTGCTGAGCAACAATCCGAAGGCTGGTTTTTCCCCGACACCTATCATTACAACCACGGTGACACGGACATTTCAATATTGCAACGGGCTCACCATAGAATGCAACGGATGCTGGCTGACGCCTGGTCCACTCGGAATCCAACCCTCCCGTTGAATAGCGCCTATGACGCACTAATCTTGGCATCGATTGTTGAAAAAGAAGCCGCCGTTGATTTTGAAAAGCCGTTAATCGCGAGTGTCTTTACCGCACGGCTAGCTCGAGGGATGCGTCTACAGGCCGACCCGACAGTCGCTTATGGATTGGGTTTGGGATTTAAGAGTCAGTTAACGCGGACGCACCTGGCGTCCGATACCCCTTACAATACGTATACCCGCAAAGGTTTACCACCGAGCCCGATATCTAATCCAGGCCGGGCAGCTCTCGCCGCGGCGACACAACCTGCTGAGACGAAATTTCTATATTTTGTTGCGCGTGGCAATGGAGAACATCAGTTCTCCGCGACATACCGGGAACACCAGAAAGCCGTTTTGGCCTATCGTCAAACAAGACAGCGCCAGTCCTCGCGTAAGCAAAAGTGAATGACGTGATTGGAAGATTTATTTCGCTCGAAGGGGTTGATGGTGCGGGCAAAACAACCCACCTCCAGTTCCTCTCTGACTATTTAGTGAAACGACACTTTACGGTCCTAATCACCCGTGAACCGGGTGGAACCAACGCGGGGGAGCAGTTGCGTTCGATCCTGCTTGATGCCACTGAACCTATCGAGCCGCTCACCGAACTGTTGATGATGTTTGCCGCACGAGCGGAGCATGTCCAGAAAGTCATTCGGCCCGCTCTACTTGCAGGGACCTGGGTGTTGTGTGATCGCTTCACGGATGCGACCTACGCATACCAGGGTGGGGGTCGAGGCATCGATTCGCGGAATATTGAAGTGCTTGAGGGCATGACTCACGGTGACCTCAGCCCAGACCTGACGTTTTTGTTAGACCTGCCGGTGGAAATCGGCCTACGGCGACGCCGTGGGTTAGATCGAAGCCGGGATCGCTTCGAAAGTCTGGATCTGGCGTTTAAGCAGCGGGTTCGGTTAGCTTATTTGGCGCGCAGTGAGGCGGAGCCACGGATGCTTTGCTTGGATGGCACGCTTCCCATCGAGACGATTCAACACGAAATGGGGGGGAAACTCGGACAACTGTTGGAGGAATTAGCACTGTGAAGGCGCTGTTTCCCTGGCACGTCGCAGCATTCAACACGATCGTATCGCAGCTAGATCGACTACCGCCGGGATTGTTGCTGGTTGGCGGGCGAGGTGCTGGAAAGCTTCGTTTTGCAAACCACCTGGCGCGCGCGTTGTTGTGCACCCGTGAGGCACAGGGCTGTGGTAAGTGCACACAATGCGGTCAATTTTTGTTGGGCCATCACCCTGACTTTCATGTATTGACGACCCGACCCACCCTCGACACTCATGGTGATTCACCCATCAAAGCGGGAGAACGTTATCTTGCAGGCGTCGGGCGAGGCGTGACCGGACGCATCATCACGGTCGATCAGATTCGCGCCCTCACTGGAGCGCTCGCCTCTACAGCGCACGGCCCGGGATCAAAAGTGATACTGGTGATGACGGCAGATGACATGAATCGGAACGCGGCTAACGCGCTTTTAAAGGTATTAGAAGAGCCGACGGACAATACGTTCTTTCTGATGGCGTGCCGGATGCCGGCCCAAATTGCAGCGACTATCCGTAGTCGGTGCATGGTCGTACCGCTATCCGCGCCACCCGCTTCAGTGCTTAGGAAACACCTGGCGGGCCTTAAGTCATCAACTCAAACAATGCTCGATCGAGCAACGACCGTTGGGCTGGGCTTGCCAGAGGTCGCTGAAACGATAATCTTGTCGGAAGCGGAAGCGGAAGCGGAAGAGGGCAGTGGAGTGGGAATGGAATGGACACGCGCTATCAAGCCCGGGGGGGGCATTAAGGATGAAATGCTAACCAACCTTGATGGCGAGCAACTTCGACTGGTTTTGCCGCGAGTGCAACAGGCAATTTGTCGACGGATACGTTGTCAGCTAATGGCGCTCAAGGATGGGGAATTCGAGGAGGTTAGCCGTTCGTCAGCCCGGAATTTCAGAGTCTACCGGGCGATAGGGCGGTTTCTGACTGCGGCGCCGGGAACAGTCGACGACACACTTTTTGTGGAACACATCCTGACGGCGCTAGAATAGAACCTGTTAGACCATCACTCACACAGGATTGAGCGGACGTATGGCAAGTACGACATCTACTAAGGAAGGGGCCGGGGCAGTTAAGACCGCGAAACCGAAAGTTATGACAGTGGCCATTAGCGACGAGAAAGCGCTGTACTTGTCCTACATGCCTTTTTTGGCCAATGGAGGTATTTTTGTACCGACAGATGCGTCCTATACAGTGGGAGACCCACTCTTCTTGATCCTTAAGTTGCCTGATAACGACCAACACGCGGTTCCCGGTACCGTCGCCTGGGTCACCCCGGTGGGCGCGCAATCTGGACGGACGGCAGGCGTGGGAATTCATTTCGATTCCCCGGACGGCGAGCCGGTACGGAAACGGATAGAAGCACTGCTTACGGGCACGTTGAACAGCGATCGCGCCACCTACTCGATGTAAGCGGAACGTCGGAAACGACGCGGGCCGCGGTTGAGTAAAAGGAATAATGGCCAGGTGATCCTCGTGGATTCACATTGTCACATCGATTTCGAGGAATTCGATGTTGACCGCATTGGAGTCCTCGAACGTTCGGTCGAGAACAAGGTGGCGTATTGCCTGGTGGTCTCAGTAGAGGCCTCTCAATTCGAATCATTGTTAGTCCTGGTACAAAGCAAGGATTACTTGTTCGCTAGTGCGGGTATTCATCCCAATAGTGTGTCTATCGGGAGCGAAACGGAACGGCAGTGGGTGTCCGAAGCGGGTCGTGGGGCGGAAGTGGTTGCGATCGGAGAGACGGGTCTGGATTATTTCCGCTCTGAGGGAGACTTAGACTGGCAACGGGATCGTTTTAGGATGCATGTTCAGGTGGCCCGGGAGTTGGATAAGCCGCTAATCATTCACACCAGAAACGCGGCGAAGGATACCTTGCGCTTACTACATGAAGAAACGGCAAGGGAGGCCGGTGGTGTAATGCACTGCTTTACTGAGGATGTCACGGTCGCGCGGGCCGCTCTCGAGTTGGGGTTCTATATTTCCTTGTCGGGTATCGTGACATTCAAGAACGCGACGGCCATTCAAGCTGTCGCGAAATATGTGCCGGAGGACCGATTGCTGATCGAGACTGATTCACCGTACCTGGCACCAGTTCCGCGCCGAGGCAAAAGAAATGAGCCAGGGTTTGTCTATCACACGGCGGTTTTCATTAGCGAGCTACGCGGTGTAGAGGTGTCCCATCTGGCCGACATTACGACTCGAAACTTCTTTAATCTGTTTCGGGGTGCCAAACGGGACCTTCACTGGGAAACGTTGATGGGTACGATAAACGCGTAATGTTGGGGTTTGGGATGCTATCGGAGTGCGTATAATGTATATTATGTAAAGTTCAATACATAGGGTCACACCACATGGACCCGACCGTGGTGATTGACGCCCTCGCCCCCTTGAAACACAATGCCCCCAGAACAATTGGATCGATAATTAAGGCATCCGCCTTTCGAAGGAGCCACCACCATGGTTGAAAAAAACACCGATGCCGCCTCGCCAGAGGCGTCTAAACCTGCTGAATCAAGCCGAAAAGAGCCTCCTCAAGGCCAATCCGCCTCAATCGGCCCTTCCATAACGATCAACGGAGACGTTACTGGCGAGGAGAACCTAGTGGTCGCGGGTGTCATCGAAGGCACGGTCAACCTCAAGGACAATAACCTCGTTGTCAGCGAACACGGTCGCCTGACCGCCAATATCAGCGCCCGCATTATTCGAGTTGACGGTGAAGTCAAAGGCGAACTCCGCGGCAGTGAACAGGTCATTATCAGTCCGACGGGCCAGGTCTCAGGAGACATTCGAGCGCCGAGGGTCGTCCTTGAGGACGGCTGCCAATTTAAAGGATCGATCGATATGGAACACGATAAGCAGGCCGCCGCAGGCGATCGCGGCGTTAGAACCACTCGCCTCCGACCCGGTGCTACCCGTCCGGTACGACCCGGCAGCGACAACAGCTCGAGTGGCCCAACCGCGATTAGCTGAGCCCGCTCTAGCGGGCTCACTCGGTGTTGCACGATGGGCTTACCCATTGCCGTTCCGTATTCGATAACTGACCATGCCGAGCACAATTGCTGTCGTCGAAGATGATGCTGATCAACGGGACACTTACGTCGATGTCCTGATCGCTAACGGCTACGCCGTCAACGCCTATGCCGATAAAGCTTCGGCTCAAGCGGCCTTTCGAACGACACTGCCTGACCTAGCCATCTTGGATATTATGTTGGGCCAAGACATGGACGGGGGTTTTGATCTTTGCATGGAATTGAGAAATCAGAGTCAGACCGTGCCGGTCATTTTCCTAACGGCCCGAGATAGCGATGTGGATCGAATTTCCTCGCAGCGCATGTTAGCGTGGGATTACATCACCAAGCCCGTCAGTCTTGAGTTTCTGGTCGCGCGTGTGCACGCGCTACTCAGTATCGCAACCCATCTACAAAGCCCCGAACCCAATGCTACCGTCCTTACCATCAACGAACTCGAAATCGATGAAAACAGCATGTCCATTCAGTGGCAGGGGGAACGTTTGAACTTTACCCTGACCGAGTTTCAGATCGTGGAATCACTGGCCCGTCGACCCGGACACGTAAAGACCTACGACGCCCTGATCGACGTCACTCGACAAGGCTTGGTTGAAAAGAACACCATTAATGGCTACATCCGCCGTATCAGAAGCAAATTTCGAGAAATCGATAGCGCTTTTGATCGCATCCAAACCGTCCACGGGACGGGGTACAAATGGGTTCAGGACTAACGAGTCCGACTCGCCCACCCACTTCCCTGCCTCCGCCCCGATTGCGAAGGGCCCGCCCAAACGCTCGCCACTCCGATCGGCAGCGCCCGAGACAACGCCCTGCCCTGCGCATTCGGACAAAATTACTGGTCCTCATACTCGCGCTTTTGACCATTCCATGGATGGGGTACAAATCAGTTCGAGAAATGGAGTCGTTTCTCCTGGAAGGCCAACGGCAAGCCCTCGAACTTACTGCTGAAGGCATTGCGAGTCTTCTTAGCGGCCGACAGGATTTGTTTTCGGGGTTGGCCGGTGTCCCTGAAGTCGTCGGTCTCGCCTACCACCCGATTCCCACTGAATTGAAGGAGCCGTTACCATTTGACGCTTCTGGAACACAGTGGGCCAAGCTCCTCGGACCATTAGTTGATTACACCGGAAGTGGTTCATACGAGTGTGGAATCGAATTCTCTCCAGAGTCCTTTTGGGTGCGACATGCGGTTGGCATCAGTGATGAGTACTTTTATGCCCTATTCGATGTTGTCGACGATATCGTCATTTACCGAGATCCGGATCGCTTGAAACTTGACCACAGCGACCAGGTTCGCCTAACCCTAGAGTCCCCGGGCCAATCACCGGACCGTTACCTTTTGCTTTCGAGGAAAAAAGAAGGGCGCATGAGTATGTATAGCATGGAGGCTGATTGGCGAACGCCGATCACGGGGGATGCTTTGACTATTGTTGCTGCCGAATTCAAACGAGAGAAGACGGGCTATACGGTCCGTATAAGAATTCCACAAGACTTTATAGATAAGTCTACCCGCCTATTTTTTGAAGTCATCGACGTAGATGATCAAAAGTCGAGAGAAATCCGCACCAAAATCAACACCTCTCCCCTCGGTAGCGAACATGTCGGTCAGGTCCGTCTAGCGAGTCCCAAACTCGCTGAGTTGATTCGCCCACTACATTTGCGGGCCGCTAACATCACCATCTGGGATAAGGAATATCGAGTTCGAGCACAATTGGGCTCTATCTTCCCTGAAGGGTACAAACCAGCACCGGCCGACACGCCTGACACAGCCCTGCTCGATCGAGTATCGACTCTAACCTTGAATGTGATGGACTGGTTACTGAGGATTCCAGCAACTGATGATCTCGAGTCAGTTGTTGCTCTTAATCGACTGGATCAACCATTGCTTCAGCATGCAATGCGCGAAGGTAAAACAGTCAGTGAATTGAGACGTCATGGGGGCTCCAAAGTTATCGCCGCCGCGCAACCGATTTGGGCAGAAGACAAGATCATCGGCTCTGTTTTGATCAAACAAAGCGGAAATCGCGTGGTGACCATAAAACACGCTACTTTGAGTCGCTTCGTTATTCTCTTCCTCGGTGTGTTCTTATTCTTGGCCATTGCGATCGGTGTATTTGCCACACGCTTAACCTATCGCGTCACTCGACTGCAACGAGAGACGGAGCAAGCAACGACGACAGATGGTCGCCTATTGCGGGATTACATTCCCTCCGGCACCCGTGCCGGTGACGAGCTGGGCAACCTGACACGTAGTATCTCTTCGATGCTTCAAAACCTGGGCCAATACACCCGTTATCTAGAGAAATTGCCTGACACGTTAGCGCACGAAATGAACAATCCGTTGAATGTTGTGAATTCTTCTCTGGACTACCTGGAGTATCAGCATCGAGATCTCGTCGACGACAAGTACCTAAATCGCGCCCGCAGCGGAATTTTTCGTTTGCGCACGATCCTCACCAGCCTTACTGAAGCTGCCAACCTAAAAGAAGCTTTACGTAATGAACAATCCGATGAAGAGCGCTTCAATTTGGTCGAGCTGGTTACAGGCTGCGTCGATGGCTACCAATTGAGTAACCCCTCACGTGCATTCCTAAACCACTTTCCGGCCTCCCCAGTGTTCATCCATGGCACGCCCGACCGTATAGCCCAGCTACTGGATAAATTAATCGACAATGCAGTTCAGTTTGGCCGTGAACGGAGCGCAATTATCGTGCGAATCAACGAGCTTCCAAATATCATTCAACTTTCGGTTATCAACGACGGGCCAACCCTGCCGAGCGAACTCAGTGCACGCGTCTTTGACCCCATGGTCTCCAGTTCGACCGATGCACGCCACTCACATCTCGGACTGGGCTTATATATTGTTCGCGAAATCGCTGAGTTCCATGGAGCAACGGTCGTCGCGAACAACCGAGGTGATGCCAACGGGGTTGAGGTAACCGTAAACTTTACGAAGTAATCTAGAACAACTAAACAAACTTTCTTCTAGCTCCCGCATCTGGAAACGATATCAGCAATGCCGGGTTTTCCCTGGGCGACCTCCGTCGGCGTGAGACCCTGTAGTTCATGAGGAAACACTAACCAGGCCTCGGTTTGGTGTATATAAAAGTCGGGCGCGCGATCAGTCTTGTTTTTCCCAGGCTTGTACCATGGAGTTGCCACTCGCACATCGCCTGGCATATTGCGCCGTGTACGTTGTTCAAGTGTCGTGATAATGGCATCGATGCTTCGACCGCTATCGAAAACATCGTCAACAATCAGTAAAGAGTCTTCATAATTGAGCTCTCGAATCAAGTAACCGAGCCCATGGACTCTTACGGAACCCTCTGTTTCATCAATGCCCGTGTAGTAAGAAGTCCGAATGGCTATGTGGTTAGTTGGTATTCCCGCATATTGAAGCAGTTCCTGTACCGCAATACCGACGGGCGTGCCTCCCCTCCACACCGCCACGATAAAATTTGGAGTAAAACCATCCTTGAGTACTTGTTCAGCGAGCAAGAAAGAATCCCGCAACAGAGATTCCGCAGTCAGGTAAATTTTGTCGTGCTCGGCCATTTTTTTACTAACGATCAAAGAATCCAGCAGGCAAGGAAAGTGTATATTACCAGTCAACCCTAAAAGCTCCATCGCTAGAATGACTCAATGACACACGATGACCATGACCATGACCATGAGCATGAGCATGATTCCACGGAAGCACCCTCCGAGATTGAACTCCGAGTCAAGGCGCTCGAGTCACTCCTGGTGGAAAAAGGTCTTGTGGATCCGGCAGCACTGGACGAGTTGGTCGACACTTACGAACACCAAGTTGGCCCACAGAACGGCGCTCATGTGGTTGCAAAAGCCTGGGTCGACCCAACCTTTCGCGAACACCTTTTAGCGAAGCCCGAATCGGCAATCGCGTCACTCGGGTATTCTGGTCGTCAGGGCGAACACATCCGCGTTCTGGAAAATACGAATGCCATCCATAATCTTGTTGTTTGCACACTTTGTTCCTGTTATCCCTGGCCGCTCCTGGGACTGCCGCCCCAATGGTACAAGTCGGCTCCGTACCGGGCCCGCGCCGTTAGTGAGCCGAGAAAGGTTCTCGAGGAATTTGGCACTCACCTTGGAACCGATGTAAGTATTCAGGTGTGGGATTCAACTTCTGAAATGCGTTACCTCGTGTTACCACAGCGGCCCGTCAATTCGGATAACTTGTCAGAAGCGGAACTGCAGCAACTGGTCACTCGTAATTCGATGATCGGAGTAGAGACGCTAAAAGTCTTCTCGGACACCAACGACTAATGAATGGTGGACATGACCTGGGCGGCATGCACGGCTTGGGGCCCGTGAACCCTGAAAGCGAAAGAGACGAGCCTGTTTTCCATCATTCGTGGGAACGCAGGGTATTTGCTTTAACACTCGCCACTGGGTTTTTGGGGCGCTGGAATTTAGATCAATCACGCCACGCACGAGAGCGTCAACACCCAATCGATTACCTGCGTAACACTTACTACGAGAATTGGTTGGCAGGACTTCAAAGATTACTTGTCGATAGTGGCCTGCTGACGGAAGCTGAACTCCAATCGGGATCTTGTGGTAAGGGTTTTCCCGTTCAGGCAAGCGTCTTAACGAAAAAAGAAGTCAAGGAAAAACTTCAAGAAGGAAAATCGGTTGAACTGCCGGTGGCGGAACCACCAAAATTTGTGATTGGCCAAGAGGTCATGGTGGTGAATCGGCACCCCATTGGACATACCCGGGCACCCCGCTATACACGAGGGCGTCGCGGCACCGTCATCCACCACCATGGGGGACACATTTTCCCTGATGACCATGCACTGGGCGATCGAACGGGTCAACACCTTTACAACGTCTGCTTTGATGCAACCGAATTATGGGGACAGGACAAAGCAGGCAATGAGCAGGTTTACGTTGATCTTTGGGAGTCTTATCTGACTAGCGGGGGAAGCCAACCATGACGTCCACTAGTGGGTCAGAAGTCGAAATCCCTTCGCAACCGCAACAGGACGCCACGTTTAACTCGCCCTGGGAAGCTCAAGTGTTTGCCCTTGCAGTTCGGCTGCAGGAAACAGATATTCTTACAAAAGACTCCTGGACGCGCGCATTGGCGGATGAAATACAACAGGCAAGTCAACGAAATGAACCGGATTTAGGCGACACCTATTACCATCATTGGACTCGAGCGCTCGAACAAGTACTGATCAATTCCTCTTTGGTCGATGATCACGAAATTGAGGGGCGTATCGAAGCCTGGCGCGAGGCCTATGCAAATACTCCACACGGTCACGCGGTTCTACTTCCCCTGGGGGATTGAAGCCACCAGATTAGTCAGTTTATTTAGCAATGGTTCAGTTCAGGCAATGGTAATGCGATGCATCACTCGCTTATAGCCGTGATAATCATTGAGTGGGTGGTGTTGAACGCAGCGGTTATCCCATAACACCATAGCGCCCTTCTTCCATCGATAACTTCCTGTAAATGCTGGGTTAATTTGATGTTGAAATAAAAGGTTGAGCAGCGGCTCGCTTTCAACTGAGGTCATTGTCTTAAACCGAACTGAATGTGCTGGATTCACATACAGCGCGCGCTTACCCGTCACCGGATGAATGCGCACGACAGGGTGCTCTGCTGTTAATTCAATGTCACCAGCACGAGCGCCAATTTGGACCTTCTCCGAGCGCCCTTTTGCCACCCGCGGCTTGGCAGAACTCTGGATCACGGTCAGTTTATTGGCAATCTGTTTTTCCTGATCTGACAAAGCATCATAAGCCAAATACATATTTGCAAACTGAGTATCACCCCCCGACGGGGGTAATTCTCTGGCAAGCAACAAAGTTGCGGACGGCGGGTCTGGCAAGTATGTGGTGTCGGAGTGCCATACTCCACCGAAGTTGCGTGTTTCGTGCGGTAGTTTAACGACCGGGATAATCTCGGGATAATCCGGCAAACCCTGCACCATCGGGTATCGAATCACCCGCCCCAGCTGGCGGGCAAAGTTTAGTTGTTGGGCTGGGGTTAATTCCTGCCCTTCGAAAACCAGTACCAGGTGACGGGACCAGGCACTACGAATATCCACAAGCGCATCGCCATTGACTCCCTCCGTCAAGTCAAGGCCCCTGATGAACGCCCCGATCGAATTCGATAGTGGGTCGATTGAAAACGAACAATAATCAGGCATGGGTATGAGTCACGTCTCAAACGTTAAATGGATGGCACCTCTAAAATATACTAACGATCTCGATACCGCGAAAATGATGTCGACACATAGTTCGCTGAGCCCTCATAAAGTCTTGCGTCCGATTCAATGAAAAATAAAGCGGGAATTCTATGGATGGTGGCGACCACTGTCCTTTTTGTCATCGTAACTGCTGTGGTGCGGTATTTGGGCTCAGAAATGCACCCCATTCAGGCTGCATTTCTTCGTTATGCCTTTGGTGTAGTTCTCATCATCCCTTTCTGCCTGCGCGCAAGTCTATTTCGAATCCCATTTTCTCGACTTCGACTGCATGCTTTGCGGGGAATCGCGCATGGAATCGCCATTATGCTTTGGTTTTTTGCCATGATGCGTCTCCCGATCGCCGAAGTGACGGCGCTCAGCTTCATGACGCCGGTATTTATTATCATTGGCGCCAGCGTGTTTCTCAAAGAGCATTTCTACAGGCATCGTGCTATTGCCGTCGCCCTTGGCATTGCGGGAGGCTTGATCATCCTTCAGCCTGGTTTTCGGGCCATTGATCTTGGTGCCATTGCACAATTGGTGGCCGCCCCACTTTTTGCCGTTTCTATGTTGATTGCGAAAAACCTGACCAGAAATGAGTCTAACGGACACATTTTGTTGATGCTGTCGGTGTTCTGTACCCTGACTTTGACCCTTCCTGCTATCGCCATTTGGCGTCAACCCACCCTGGAAGAGCTTTCGTGGTTATTCTTATGTGCGTTTTTTGCCACCGCCGGTCACTACTGCATGACAATGGCTTTTCGAAGTGCCGAAATTGCAGCGCTACAGCCGATCACCTTCTTGCAACTGGTCTGGGCGACTTTAATGGGCTTATTTTTGTTCGGTGAGCAACCCAGTTTCTGGGTTTGGCTTGGTGGCGGCATCATCGTGATCTCCGCCACCTACAACGCGAGAAAGGAACGCACCGTACGATCACTTTCCGATTGATTCCGTTAGAGGATTAAAAACGCGCTCCAGCGTGTCGGCGAGCATCGAAAACATCCTGTGCATCTCGTGTGCCGTCATAATAAAAGGAGGACAAATCACAATCGCCTGGCCAAGCGGTCGACAAATCAGACCTAAATCAAGAGCCGCGTTTGCAATTCGCTCACTGACGCGCAATTCCGCTGGAAATGGCGTACCGGTTTCTTTGTTTTCGACGATCTCTAAAGCCCCCATCCAGCCGGCGGTGCGTACCTCTCCCACATGCGGGTGAGACGCGAACGTAGCCAGGCCCGATTCAAATTCCCCAGACAATGCTTGAATGTTTGCCAACAAGCCACCAGTCATAATGAGATCGATCGCGCTCAAGGCGATTGCGCAGCCCACAGGGTGTCCAGCGGAAGTAAACCCGTGGGCAAATTCCTCCTGTTCGGCAATCGCAGCACCCAATGCATCGGCTACTGATGGTTTCACGATGACAGCCCCCATCGGAAAGTAACCCGCGGTGATACATTTCGATGCGACGATGATGTCCGGTTTCAGGTCGAAACGCTCCGAACCCCATAAGACCCCCGTTCGACCCAACCCACAAATGACCTCATCGGCAATCAGGGGTATGTTGTAGCGCCGTAGCACTTGCTGAATCACGGAAAAATAGCCCGCAGGTGGAGGAATGACACCGCCGGCCCCGAGAACCGGCTCCGCAAAGAAACCCGCAATGGTAGTCGGGCCCTCGGAAAGAATGACACGCTCAAGTCGCTCCGCTAAACGTTGCGAGTATTGTTCCTCGCTTTCATCGAGTGTTCGATAACGCCAGTAGTGCGGACAGTCAACGTGAATAAAATCCCTCAATGGCAATCCAAAAGCTGCGTTATAAGGTTTCGCTGTCATCGACGCTGCCGCAACCGTCACGCCATGGTAGCCATTGATTCGCGTTAATATTTTCCGTCGTTGTGGTTGGCCTTGGTGGGTCGCAAGCAGCCAGAGCATTTTGACCACCGTATCATTCGCCTCAGAACCCGAATTAGTGAGAAAAACTCGCCCTGACTCAAAGGGTGATATTGCAATCAGTCGTTCGCACAGTTCGATAGTGACGTCACTCATACGACCAAAAAATGTGTGACAGCTTGGGAACCGACGAAACTGTCTGCATCCCGCCTCGATCAATACAGGATGATTAAATCCGGCAACCGAATTCCACAGACCCGAATTGGCATCGAGATAGCGCTTTCCATGAACGTCGACGACATAAATTCCCTCACCGTGGTCCAGAACGAGGGGGCCCCGCCCTTTCAGCGTAGCGACATCACTAAATGCCGGCAGAACAGCATGCATGGCTCGGCCTTCCCACGAATTAGGATCTAAAGGCGTACTCATTCGGCGGAGTTCCAATAGGTGGCGAGTTTGCCAGGCCAAGCAAATGGATAGTCGGTAGATGCACTGAAGACTTCTAGATAATCGGGCGCTGTCTTAGCGTTAGCCCACACATGATATTCATCAGCCACAATGACGGCCTCTGCGTAACATGCAAACTCGTAGTACCCCTCACCCCGGTCACTCGAAACGCCCTCAAATGAGCGGGTATCAAGACATCCCACATCCACTACCGTCTCGATTTGGGATGAATATCGAAAGACCTTCGTGATGCGCCAAAAGGCCGTAATGAATCCAACGCCCTGGATTCCACTATTAACTCGATTTTCAAAATCATCTGGGGTGTAATCGCACGATTGCCAATCGAACACATGGGGTTGTTCCCTTTCGATGACCGAAAGAAAATAAACTTTAAATCTCAGATCGACCGTCGGGCATCGACAAGCAAACGCGACCACAGCACTTGCCATGATAATCATGACAGTCAGCTACCTGCATGACAGTACTGTTCAGCCGATCACGGCTCGAGTCGCATCGGCAAGAATACCAACCATGTCATCCAACGTCCGCTCTTCTGTGACGATGGGTGGTGCCAATGCGTAAACATCGCCTCGTACTCGACTGAACATTCCTCGCGCAACAGTCTCGTCATGAATGCGAGCACCAATGGCGTCTTCAGTCGGAAACATCTCACCTGTCGCCGTATCTTTAACGTACTCGACAGCGCACATCAGGCCA
>Ga0066376_10001808_pt1 | contig 20418 bp, 17 predicted proteins | sample Knorr_S15_td_Bot_FD_77009 | JGI IMG/M metagenome (GOLD analysis project Ga0066376, IMG submission 77009) | Marine microbial communities from Southern Atlantic Ocean transect - Knorr_S15_td_Bottom_ad_5009_LV_A | ecosystem: Environmental > Aquatic > Marine > Oceanic | place: Southern Atlantic...
AAGATGCGAGCGCCCCGTGACGGTTGATATCCCGACGCCTTTTGAATTGCCTGCCGCGACCGTTCTGCCCGAATGGATCGACCATAACGGACATATGAACATGGCGTATTATCTGGTCGCCTTCGATCTGGCGTCCGATGTGCTGGCCGAGAGTCTGGGGCTGACCAGCGAATACAAGAAGCGCACCAACACCGCGACCTTCGCCGGCGAAACCCATATCACCTACAAACGCGAATTACTGGAAGGCGATCCGTTGCGCATCACCGGCCGGGTCATCGCCTGCGACGCCAAACGGATGCATTACTGGCTGGAGATGTATCACGGCGCGCAAGGCTATCTCGCCGCCACGACGGAATTCCTCATCCTGCATGTCGATATGACCGTGCGCCGCGTCGCCGCCATGGAGCCGGAACTTCTGGCCCGCATCGAAGCCGTCCGCGACGCCCATTCGGCGTTGCCGATGCCAGCCGATCTTGGCCATGTGATGGGCGTGCCCGGCGGTTAATACCAAGGAGCGCTAATTAGAACCCCTGTGGCGTGAATTTTTGCTATGACACGCGATGAATCCATCGCGGCGGATGAGGGAGGCGGAGACATGGCGTCGGAATTGAAGATTGGCGTGGTCGGATGCAGCGGCCGCATGGGGCAGATGGTCGTGGCCCAGGTCAGCGAAACCACCGGCTGCGCCATTACCGCGGGCTGTGAATATCCGGGCCACGAACTGATCGGCCGCGATATCGGCGCGGTCGCCGGGATCGCGGCATTGGGCGTGACCATCGGCGGCGACGCGGCGGCGATGATCGCCGGCGTCGATGTGGTGGTCGATTTCACGATTCCGGACGCCACGATCGAACATGCCCGCCTGGCGGCGCAGGCCGGGGCGGCGATGGTGATCGGCACCACCGGACTAGACCCGGCGCAAGCCGATGTGATCGCCGCCGCGGCCCGGCATGTCCCGGTCGTCTGGGCGCCGAATATGAGCGTCGGCGTGACCGTGCTGCTGGCCCTGAGCGAACAGGTCGCCGGACTGCTCGGCCCGGACGAATACGATATCGAGATCGTGGAAATGCATCACCGCCACAAGATCGACGCACCGTCGGGCACCGCGCTCGGCCTTGGCGGCGCGGCGGCGGCCGGGCGCGGCGTCGCTCTGGACAAGGTGTACCGGGCGGCGCGCGATGGCCATACCGGCGCGCGGCCACGCGGCGAGATCGGCTTTGCGGTGCTGCGCGGCGGCGATGTGGCCGGCGAACATTCGGTCGTCTTCGCCGGCGAGGGAGAGCGGATCGTCCTCAGCCATATTGCGGGCAGCCGAAAAGTGTTCGCCGCCGGCGCGGTGCGCGCAGCATTATGGACGCAAAACCGACCAGCGGGTCTCTATTCGATGAAGAACGTGCTTGGATTCGACGCCTGATACCCAGCAGCAGCGCGGCATTCAGGCTAAATCGGTCATCGCCTGTGAATCAGGTGCTGCGCGGTACCGGGCGATTGCGGCGCGGAGCGCGTGCCCGAATTCGATCCGTTCCGCCAGGGTCAGGAAGCTGCCGATGGCGGTGCCGCGGCCATGGCTGGACAAGGCTATGAAACCGCCCTTGCGCCGGTCGTTTTCCACCTCGACGCGCAACCAGCTCGGTTCGGCGTCCCAGGTCGAGGCGTCGCCATTGGGCGCAAGCGTTTGGATCCGCAACCCCCGGCCGGTAAGGCTGATCCGTTCGCGCCGCCGGGCGTCGCGATAATTGAGCCGGAACGCGACATAAAGCAACGCCAGTTCCAGGCCGCAGAATCCGAGCACCGGCCATGCGCCGATCGCCATGAACGTAACCCCGATGGCGAAACCGAATCCCGTCGCGACCGCCATGACCACAAGAAAACCGTTCGGCCCGAGACTGCGGTGGGGCCGCAATTCGGCCTCGAAATAAACCGTTTCGAGGCCGGTGCCTGGCGTCTGATCCTGGTTCATGGCAGCGCCACCATAGGATCGGGCGCGCGCCCTGTCCATGGCCAGCCTTGCCGCCAATATCCCGCTTGCATTAAGCTTACCCGATGAAAAAGCCCGATATCGAATCGTTTTTCGCCCGCCTCGAAGCGCGCGATCCCGCCCCGCGCAGCGATCTTGATTATCGCAATCCCTTCACCTTGCTGGTGGCGGTGGTGCTATCCGCGCAGGCGACCGATATCGGGGTGAACAAGGCCACCGGGCCGCTCTTCGAGGCTGCGGACACGCCGCAAAAGATGCTGGAACTGGGCGAGGCGCGGGTGCGCGACGCCATCAAGACGATCGGTCTGTACAACAACAAGGCCAAGAACGTCATCGCGTTGAGCCGCCGGATTCTGGACGATCATGGCGGCGCCGTTCCGCACGACCGCGCGGCGTTGGAAGCCCTGCCGGGCGTCGGACGCAAAACCGCCAGCGTGGTTCTGAACGTCGCGTTCGGCGAACCGACGATTGCCGTGGACACCCATGTCTTCCGGGTTGGCAACCGCACCGGTCTAGCGCCGGGGAAAACGCCGCTTGCGGTCGAACTGAAGTTGGAAAAATGTATCCCCGACGCCTACAAACTGCACGCGCATCACTGGCTGATCCTGCTTGGCCGATACGTCTGCAAGGCGCGCAAGCCGGATTGCCCGGCCTGCGCGGTCAACGATTTGTGCCGCTTCAAGGGAAAAACGATTTAGCGAATTGTTGCCGCCGCCAATCCGGCCGGCCGGCTCGAATGTTTCAGCGTTGCTTGGTCAACAGGCCGGCGAAACAACGCCGGGGCACCTGAATGGCCGCGCGGCGCGGGCGCAGATCGAAATGAGCAACCGACAAGGTGCTATCCTTGCGGTAGAGAAATACATCCAGCACGCATTCCGGCGCCCGGTACTGCCAGACTTCGGCCGCGCCGTCCCGGCGCACGAAATTCGCCGGCCCCAACAGCGCCGCAAAGCGCTGTCCGCTCAAGCCGAAGAGCTGTTTTGGATTGTCGTCGACGGGCTTCGGCGCGAGGGCGGCGGTTTGTTTTAGCGCGGGTCGCGCGGGCGGCGCGGATACGGGCGGCGCCAGCGGCGCGGACACGGCCGGCGATGGCGCTAACCGCTCGACGGTAATTTCGGGCGCGCGCGTAACCGCCACGGGCGGCGGCGGCCTGGTTGCGGCGGGCGGCGGGTTTGCGGCGCAAGCAGCAAGCGCGAACAGAAATGCCAGCCCGCTCAGCGCCCGCGCAATGCGCCGGTCAATCTTGCGGTTCCACCGGATCGGCGTCCGAAAGTCGCTGTATGTCGCCGGCGATGCGGCCGCCGCGTTCGATCTCAAGCTCGGCATAGCGGATTTTGCCCTCGACTCTTCCCTTGCTGTGGATGATAAGCCGCTTTCGCGCGACCAGCGTGCCTTCGAACTGGCCGCTGATTTCCGCCACGTTGATTTCAATCTGACCGCGGAAGATTCCGGATTCAGCGATTTCGATCGTGCGGCTATCGCTAAGCGTCGCTTCGACGGTGCCTTCGACGACCAGGGTGTCGCAGGCGGAAATCTCGCCGGACAGGCTGATTTCGCGGCCGACAACAAGCTTTTTGCCCCGCGCATTGCCGATCGATTCAGTCCGTTGCGCCCCGGGAATATCGACGACGCGGCGCGCCATTTCCAAACGGCTGTCGGGGGTTGTTCGGCGTTCCGCCATTGCACTTCCTTATCATGGCGCGGCCGTCGCCATGACGGGCCGCCGGGTTCGATGCGCCCGGGGGACCGCGCGCGCCCACTGACTATCACGACATGGTTTGAAATCTAAGCGATTTCTGACGGCGCGCCAACGCCGGCCGCTTCCGCCGCCATGAATTCCCGGCGGCGGGGAAGATTCTGGAAGACATGGACCATGAAGGCCGTGGCCAGAACCGGCGCGATTAAATTGACGACCGGAATGGTCATGATGAAAACAACGACGATGCCGGCCAGCAGCACCCGGCCGCGATGGGCGCGCCGCAGCCGCCTTGCCGGGCGTGGCGCCAGCCGGCGCAGCGCCACCAGTTCATAATATTCGCGGCTGACCAGATAGCCGTTCAAGACATAGTAAAGCACCAGATTGAGCGGCGGCACGAAAAACAAGACCAGATAGACCGGCAAGAACAACACATTGAGCGCGATCACCATCAGCGCGAATTTCACCGTGGTCGCCAGCACCTCGGATGCCGGCTGCGGCCGGGCCGCCGGCTGGCCCGGATAATGCCGCGCCTCGACCGCATTCACCACGTCTTCCAGAAAAAAGCCGACGATGATTGTGATGACGGCCGGAAACAACACCAGGGTCGCGAACATGACCGAGGATAAAAATACCATGCCGGCGACCCATTGAGCGATGCCGCCGAACCAATCGATCAGCCAGCCGATCCCCCAGATTTCAGTCCAGGCCACAGCACTCATGCTCCACCACAACCCCGCCCACAAGACGATGAATATGGCCACGGAACCGAGCACGCCGATCCACAGGACCCGGCGTAACCGCGGATCGGGCAGCTGCGCCACCGCCTTCAGGAAACAACCGATAACGCTCATATCAACCCAATCTGACTTTCCCGCAATCCGCGTAAATTAAATCTAGCATCGGGCGGCGGGCCGCGAAATTAAGGCAATTTTATCGCTTCGATGTGATAGTGAGTGGTCTTTATTGCACCCTGGATTCGGGAACATCGTCATGACGCAATTCGATTTACTGGGCATCGGCAACGCGTTGCTGGATGTCGTCGCCCAGACCGACGAGGAATTTCTCGACACCTACGGCCTGGACAAGGGCGGCATGACGCTGGTCGATTCGCAGCGCGTGAGCCAGATCTACGCGCATATGGGGCCGGCGGTGGAAAGTTCCGGCGGCTCGTGCGCCAATACGATGGCCGGATTCGCATCGCTGGGCGGTGCGGGCGCGTATATCGGCCGGGTCCATGACGATGTATTCGGCACCGTCTTTCAGCACGATATGGCCGCCATCGGCGTCACCTTTCGCACGCCGGCCACGCGTGGCGGCGAACCGACGGGGCGCTGCCTGGTCCTGGTCACGCCCGATGCCCAGCGCACCATGTGCACCTATCTGGGCACCGCGACGGCGCTGAACGCGGACGACATCGATCCCGATCTCGTGCAATCCGCCGCGGTCACCTATCTGGAAGGCTATCTGTTCGATCCGCCGGAAGCCAAGAAGGCGTTCGTGCGCGCGGCCGAACTGGCCCATGCCGCCGGCCGCAAGGTGGCGATTACCCTGTCGGACAGTTTCTGCGTCGACCGCCACCGCGATGAATTCCGCGCCCTGGTCGAGGCGCATATCGACATCCTGTTTGCCAACGAAGATGAAATCTGTTCGCTGTATCAGGTCAACCGGTTCGACGACGCCATGCAGGCGGTGCGCGGCCATTGCGAAATTGCCTGCCTGACGCGCAGCGAAAAGGGATCGGTTATCCTGTCCGGCGATGCGGTGCATGTGATCGACGCCGAACCGGCAAGCCGAATTCTCGACACAACCGGCGCCGGCGATCAGTTCGCGGCGGGCTTTCTGTACGGCTATGCAAAGGGCCGCGACCTCGCCACCTGCGGCGTCATCGGCGGCATCGCGGCGGCCGAAATCATCGCCCATTACGGTGCCAGGCCGGAAACCGATCTGGGTGAATTGATGCGGGCGCGGCTTGGCTAACCTTAGCGCCGGTTGGATTGCCGCCGCCCGGGTCTATGGCGACCGGCGCGTCGCATCGCTGTTTTTCTTCGGGTTTTCCAGCGGCCTACCGCTCGCCCTGACCGGGGCCACGCTGGCGGCATGGTTTGCCGAAAACGAAGTTTCGCTGGCCGATATCGGCCTGCTCAGTCTGGTCGGCACGGCTTATGCGCTGAAGTTCCTCTGGTCGCCGCTGGTCGACCGGCTGCCTTTGCCGTATTTGAGCCAGTGGCTCGGCCGGCGGCGCGCCTGGATGCTGGCGGCGCAGCTATTCCTGATCGGCGCCATCGGCGCCATCGCGCTGACCGTCCCGGCCGGTCTGGGCGGGTGGACGGTGGCGTGGGCGGTGGTCATCGCCTTCGCCTCGGCGACCCAGGATATCGCGCTCGACGCCTACCGCACCGAGATTCTCGAACCGGCCAAACTCGGCGCCGGAGCGGCGGCCCTGGTCTATGGCTACCGGGTCGCGATGCTGACCTCGGGCGGCGGGGCGCTCATCATCGCCGGTCAGGCGGGGTGGAGTGTCGCCTACGGCGCGATGGCGGTGCTGATGCTGACCGGAATCGCGGCAACCCTGCTCAACCCGGAGCCGGCGGCCGAAGATCGCGATACGCTGCCGGAACGAAGTGCTAGCGCCTGGCTCAAGCGCGCCTTGATCGGCCCGTTCGCGGAATTCTTCAGCCGGCCGGGTTGGCTGGCAGTGCTGTGCTTCGTGGTGCTGTATAAATTCGGCGACGCGCTGGTCGGCGTCATGGCGATGCCGTTCTATATTCAGACCGGGTTCTCGCTGACCGAGATTGGCGTCGTCACCAAGGGTTTCGGTCTGGCCATGACTCTGGCCGGCGCCGCCGTCGGCGGAATCCTGGTGGCGCGGCTGGGCATCGCCCGCGCCTTGCTGCTGGCCGGGCTGCTTCCGGCGGCGTCCAATCTGGTCTTCGCGGCGCAGGCGTGGATCGGCTATTCGCTGCCGTTCCTGACCCTGACCATCGGCGTCGAGAACCTGTCCGGCGGCATGGGCACCACCGCCTTCGTCGCCTATCTGTCGAGCCTTTGCAACCGCGCCTACACGGCGACGCAATACGCCCTGCTGTCCTCGATGATGGCGGCGACCCGGACATTTATGGCGTCGGGCAGCGGCTTTGTCGCCGAACAAACCGGCTGGATCGAATATTTTCTGCTCACCACGCTCGCGGCCCTGCCGGGGCTGATCCTGCTGTGGTGGATGATGCGCCGATATCGCGAACCGGAGCGGAAATAGCTCCAAAGGGCGATGCGCGGGCGGCGCAATGCGAAATTCTAGCTACTCTATCGCGTCATGCGCGGCCAGCGCCGCCGCCGTCACCAGATCGTCCGCCGTGGCGCCCAACTGCACGATCTGCACCGGCTTTTCCAGGCCCAGCAAAATCGGCCCGACAACCGTGCCGCCGCCGATTTCCTGCATCAGCTTGGCGGCGATACTGGCGCTGTGCAAGGCCGGCATCACCAGAACATTGGCCGGGCCGGAAAGCCGGCAGAACGGGTAAAGCCGGGCCATCAGTTCCGGGTTCAGCGCGGTATCCGCCGCCATTTCCCCGTCATACTCGAAATCGACGCCGCGCCGGTCCAGAATCGCGACGGCGTTGCCGACCCGCTCGGTGGTTACCGACGAGGGTTGCCCGAAATTGGAATAGGAGAGCAGAGCCACGCGCGGTTCATGGCCGAGACGCCGCGCATAGGCAGCACTTTCCACCGCGATATCGGCCAGTTCCTCGGCGCTGGGCCGTTCATGCACCCGCATGTCGGAGATGAAAATCGTGCGCTCGTCGGTGATGATGATCTGCATTCCGATCACCCGCTCGCCCGGTTTCGGATCGATCGCCCGGCAGACTTCCTCGAAGGCGACGGCAAAACTGCGCGTCGCGCCGGTGACCATCGCATCGGCGTCGCCACACGCAACCATGCAGGCGGCAAAGACATTGCGGTCCAGATTCACCATCCGCTGACAATCCCGGTACAAGAAACCCCGCCGCCGCAGCCGGCCATACAGAAAATCGGTGTATTTTTTGTTGTTGGAAGACAGTCTGGCGTTGTGGATTTCCAGACCGCCGGCATTGTCGATGCCCAGCGCCGCGATCCGCTCATCGACCTCTTTGTCGCGGCCGATCAGCACCGGCGTGCCGTAACCGGCGTCGCGATAGGCCTGCGCCGCGCGGATTGTGCGGTCTTCTTCGCCTTCGGCAAAGACGGTGCGGCGCGGATTGGCGCGCAGGCGTTCATAGATCGAATGCAGCGTCGGCGCGCGCCGGTCGAGCCGGGCCGACAATTCGCGGCGATAGGCATCCATGTCGGCGATCGGGCACCGGGCGACGCCGCTGTCCATCGCCGCCTGGGCCACCGCCAGCGGCACCGTCGTGATCAGACGGGGGTCGAACGGCACCGGGATCAGATAGTTGGGACCATAGCGCATCCGCCGCCCGCCATAGGCGGCATCGACTTCGTCGGGAACGTCCTCGCGCGCGAGTGCGGCCAGGGCTTGCGCCGCGGCGATTTTCATCGCGTCGTTGATCTGCGAGGCGCGCACGTCCAGCGCACCGCGAAAGATATAGGGAAAGCCGAGAACATTATTGATCTGGTTGGGGTAATCGGACCGGCCGGTGGCGACGATGGCGTCGTCGCGCGCCTCGGCCACGTCTTCGGGCGTAATCTCGGGATCGGGATTGGCCATGGCGAAAATTAACGGCTTGGCCGCCATCGATTGAACCATCTTTTTGGTCACCGCACCCTTGACCGACAGGCCAATGAACACATCGGCGCCCTTCAGCGCATCGGCCAGGCTGCGCGCATCGGTAGCCGCCGCATGCGCCGATTTCCACTGGTTCATGCCATCCTCGCGGCCTTGATAGATCACGCCGCGGCTGTCGCAAAGGATGACATTGTCATGCGGTACGCCCATGGATTTGATCAACTCGGCGCACGCAATCGACGCCGCGCCGGCGCCATTCATGACCACCTTGGTGGTGGCGATATCGCGGCCGGTCAAGTGCAGTCCGTTGATCAGTCCGGCGGCGGTGATGATGGCGGTGCCGTGCTGGTCGTCATGGAAGACCGGAATTTCCATCGCCTCGCGCAGGCGCTGCTCGATAATGAAGCATTCGGGCGCCTTGATATCCTCAAGGTTGATGCCGCCATAGGACTTGCCGAGAAACCGCACGCAGTTGACGAATTCGTCGACGTCCTCGGTATCCACTTCGAGGTCCATGCCGTCGATATCCGCGAACCGCTTGAACAGCACCGCCTTGCCTTCCATCACCGGCTTGGCGGCCAGGGCGCCGATATTGCCAAGGCCAAGCACCGCCGTGCCATTGGTGATGATCGCCACGACATTGCCGCGATTGGTGTAGTCATACGCCTTGTCCGGCGTCTCTTCGATGCGCAGGCAAGGAAATGCCACGCCCGGCGAATAGGCGAGCGACAGGTCGCGTTGCGTTACCAGCGGCTTGGTCGCGGTGACGGCGAGCTTTCCGGGTTTCCCCCTGGCGTGGAATTCAAGCGCTTCTTCCTCGGTTATCTTGGTATCGACCATGATCGTGACACGGGAGACTGGTCTCCCTTTTCCTCATCTCGTTCGCGGGGTCGAAGTGACGCCATTTGGCGAAGCTAGACTCCAAATCGGCTTTCAAGGCAAGCACTTATAGCGCGGGCCGATGATATTGGGGTTCGCCGTGGCGGCGTGCTATGAATTGGTGCCATGAGCCGGCCCGCCCGCAAACCCACCGCCACGCCGATGATGGCGCAATATCACGCGATCAAACGCCAACAGCCCGACTGCCTGCTGTTCTATCGGATGGGCGATTTCTACGAGATGTTTTTCGATGATGCGGTGAATGCGGCGGCGGCGCTGGACATTGCCCTGACCAAGCGCGGCTCGCATGACGGCGCCGATATTCCGATGTGCGGCGTGCCGGTCCATGCCGCCGACAGCTATCTTTTGCGCCTGATCCGCGAAGGCTTCAAGGTCGCCGTCTGCGAACAGGTGGAGGATCCGGCCGAAGCGAAAAAGCGCGGCCCGAAATCGGTCGTAAAACGCGAAATCGTCCGTCTGGTAACCCAGGGCACTCTGACCGAGGACGGGCTGCTCGACGCCCGCGCCCATAACCATCTGGCGGCCCTGGCCGATGCCGGCGGCCGGCTCGGCTTCGCCTGGCTCGACATGTCGACCGGCGAATTCACGGTCCAGCATATCGACGCGAACGGCCTTGCCGCCGCCCTGGCCCGGGTCGCGCCGAACGAATTGCTGACCCCGGAGCGGCTGCTCGATCAACCGCCGCTGGCCGACATACTGGCGCTGTGGAAAGCGGTCGTCTCGCCGCTGCCCAACAGCCGTTTCGATTCGCAAAATGGCCGGCGCCGGCTGGAATCCCTGTACGGGGTCGCGGCAATGGACGGGTTCGGCGCGTTCGAGCGCCACGAGATGGCCGCCGCCGGCGCGCTGGTCGACTATGTGCACCTGACCCAGTATGGCAACATGCCGCGCCTGGCGCCGCCGCAGCGGCTGGCGCTGGACGCGGTGCTGGAAATCGACGCGGCGACCCGGGCCAATCTGGAACTCACCAGCAGCCTTGGCGGCGCGCGCAAGGGCAGCCTGCTCTCGGTCATCGACCGCACCGTGACTGGACCCGGCGCGCGCCTGCTGGCGGCGCGGCTTTCGGCGCCCTTGACCGATCCGGCCGCGATCGGCGAACGCCTTGAGGCGATCCGGTGTTTTCTCGACCAGGCCGCGTTGCGCGGCGCGGTGAGCGCCGCTCTGCGCCGCTGCCCGGACATCATGCGGGCAATGTCCCGGCTGTCGGTCGGGCGCGGCGGACCGCGCGATCTTGCGGCGGTCCGCGACGGCCTGGCCGGGGCGGCTGAAATCGCGCGGCTGCTGGGCCAGGCCGAACTTGAATTACCCGATGACGTGGCGGCGGCGCGCCGGGCGCTTGGTCCCCACGATGCGCTCATGGAACATCTTGGCAAGGCGCTGGCGGCCGATCCGCCGTTGCTCGCGCGCGACGGCGGCTTTATCGCCGAGGACTATACAGCGGAGCTGGACGAATTCCGGCAGTTGCGCGACGAAGGCAAGCGTCTGATCGACAATCTTCAGGCCCGCTATCGAACCGACACCGGGATCGAGAGCCTGAAAATCAAGCACAACAGCGTGCTGGGCACCTTCATCGAAGTAACGCCGCGCCACGCGGAAAGGATGGGCGAGCCCTTCATCCACCGCCAGACCCTGGCCAGCGCCGCGCGCTATTCGACGGTTGAGCTGGCGGAACTGGCCGGCGATATCGCCGAGTCGGCGGCCAAGGCGCTGGCGGTCGAATTGCATTTGTTCGACGAATTGACCGGCGCGGTCATGGCGCAGGCCGATGCCCTGGCGCGAACGGCGGAAGGACTGGCCGCGCTGGATGTCGCCACCGCGCTGGCCGATCTGGCGCAGGCGCAGCATTACTGCCGGCCGGTGGTCGAGGACGGCGCCGCCTTCGATATCAAGGGCGGCCGCCACCCGGTGGTCGAGGCCGCGCTGGACGGCCGCGAATTCATGCCCAACGATTGCAACCTTGCGGGACCGAGCCGGCTGTGGCTGCTGACCGGGCCGAACATGGCCGGAAAAAGCACCTTCCTGCGGCAGAATGCGCTGATCGCGATCCTGGCCCAGATGGGCTCCTATGTCCCGGCGGATTCGGCCCGGATCGGCGTCCTCGACCGGCTTTACAGCCGGGTTGGCGCGGCCGACGATCTGGCCCGCGGCCGCTCCACCTTCATGGTCGAGATGGTCGAGACGGCGGCGATCCTGAATCAGGCGGGTCCGCGCTCGCTGGTCATCCTGGATGAGATCGGCCGCGGCACCGCGACCCATGACGGGCTGGCCATTGCCTGGGCCTGCGTCGAACATCTGCATGACGTGAACCGCTGCCGGGCGCTATTCGCCACCCATTATCACGAACTGACCGGGCTGACCGGCCGGCTCGACGCGCTGTCCCCCCAAACCATGCAGGTGAAGGAATGGGACGGCGACGTGGTCTTCCTGCATACGGTCGGGCCGGGTGCGGCGGACCGGTCCTATGGCATTCACGTCGCCAAGCTGGCCGGCCTGCCCAAGACGGTAACCGACCGGGCGGCGCAGGTCCTGGCCGAAGTGGAGGCGGGCGAACAGTCCGGCGCCATCGCCCGGCTGGCCGACGATCTGCCGCTTTTCAACGTCGCCTCGAAGCCGGCGCCGGCGCGCGAATCGCGGGTCGAGGCGGCGCTGGCGCAAGCCGACCCGGATTCATTGAGCCCGCGCGACGCGCTGGAATTGATATACCGGCTGCGCGGCTTGTTGAATTCCGGGCATTAAAGGCCTATCCAAGATTTTGTCATGAAGACGCTGCGCGGAAAACGAAAGATCATCGACCGCCTCGCCTTGAGCGAAGCGGCACGGGCGTTGCTCGACCTTGGCGAGGCGGAGCGGCCAGCCGCGCTGCTGGCCTGTTACCGCGAAGCGCTGGAAGCCGGCAAGGCAGCGGTCCGCCGCCGTTTCGAGAAGAACCAGAATGGCGAGCTGGCGGTGCTGGGCAATTGCCATCTGATCGACCAGATCATCCGCGTCATGTACGACGTTGCCGCCGACGGCCTCTACCCCGCCGCCAACCCGACATCGGGCGAACAGGTTTGCATCGTCGCCTATGGCGGCTATGGGCGCGGCGAGCTGGCACCGGAATCCGACATCGACCTGCTGTTCGTGCTGCCCTACAAGCAGACCCCGCGCGGCGAGCAGATCATCGAGCATATTCTCTACATGCTGTGGGATCTTGGTCTCAAGGTCGGCCATGCGACCCGCTCGCTCGATGAATGCGTAAGGCTGTCGAAATCCGACCTCACGATCCGCACCGGGCTGTTGGAATGCCGCTATGTCTGGGGTGAACAAAGCCTATATATGGAGTTGCGGCGGCGCTTCTGGAAAGAGGTGGTGGCGGGAAGCGAGCGCAACTTCGTCGAAGCCAAGCTGCAGGAACGCGATGCACGCCATAAACAGATGGGCGACACCCGCTATGTGCTGGAGCCCAATATCAAGGAAGGCAAGGGCGGCATCCGCGATTTGCAGACGCTGTTCTGGATCGCCAAATACCTCTACCGGGTCGACGATATAGCGTCCCTGGTCGAGCAGGGCGTCTTCACCGCCAGGGAAGTCGCCCAGTTCGAGAAGTCCCAGGCCTATCTGTGGTCTGTGCGGTGCCACCTGCATTACCTCGCCGGCCGGCCCGAAGAGCGCCTGACCTTCGACGTTCAGCCGGAGTTGGCCGCCCGCATGGGCTACGCCGACCGGCAGGGCGTGTTGGGGGTGGAACGCTTCATGCGGCACTATTTTCTGGTCGCCAAGGATGTCGGCGATCTGACCCGCATCTTCTGCGCCGCCCTGGAAGCCCAACAGAAGCGGCGGCGCTTCGCCCTGCCGCGCTTCTCGTTCCGGCACCGCGACATTGAGGGGTTCCCGATCGCCGCCGGGCGGCTGAATGTCGCCTCGGACGAACATTTCGAGGAAAATCCGATCGATATGCTGCGCCTGTTCGAGGTCACGCAGCGCACCGGATTCGACATTCATCCGCTGGCGTTACAGACGATCACGCGCAACCTGCACCGGATCGGCGCGGCACTGCGCAAGGATCCGGCGGCGACGGCGATTTTCATGCGCATCCTGACCGCCAAAAGCGACGCGGAAATCACCTTGCGGCGGATGAACGAAGCCGGCGTGCTGGGCCGGTTCCTGCCCGATTTCGGCCGCGTCGTGGCGCAGATGCAATACGACATGTACCACGTCTACACGACCGACGAGCACACCATCCGCGCCATCGGCATCCTTGGCCAGATTGAGCGCGGCGAACTGAAGGACGAACTGCCGACGTCGAGCGAGGTGATCGACAAGGTTCAGTCGCGCGCGGTTCTGTATATGGCGGTCCTGCTGCACGATATCGCCAAGGGACGCGGCGGCGATCATTCGGTCCTGGGGGAAAAAGTGGCCAAGCGGCTGTGTCCGCATTTCGGCTTCACGCCGGCGCAGACGGAAACCGTCGCCTGGCTGGTCCGCCATCATCTGGCAATGAGCCACACCGCCTTCAAGCGGGATCTCGACGACCCCAAAACGATCCTCGATTTCGTCGATCTGGTGCAGTCGCCGGAACGGTTGCGGCTGCTGCTCTGCCTCACCGCCTGCGACATTCGCGCGGTCGGTCCGGGCCGCTGGAACAACTGGAAGGCGACATTGCTGCGCGATATCTATCACCGCTCCGAAGCGGTCATGTCCGGCGGGTTCGCCGACGACCAACGCCAGGACCGGGCGAAAAGCGTGCGCGAGGCCGTCGCAGCCGCGCTGGACCACTGGCCAGCCGAAGCGCTCCAGGCGCATCTTGGCCGTGGCCAGCCCTCCTATTGGCTGTCTTACGATATCGACACCCTGGTTCATCACGCCCGGCTGACGCGCAAGGCGTCGGCGCAGGACCACCCGCTGGCCATCGACACCCGTGTCAATCCGCGCCATGACGTCACCGAATTGACGGTCTACGCCGCCGACCATCCCGGCCTTTTCAACAAGATCGCGGCGGCGATTGCGGTCAGCGGCGCCAGCATCGTCAATGCCCGCATCAACACTTTTATGGACGGCACGGCGCTGGATACATTCTGGCTTCAGGACGCCGTCGGCGCGCCGATTGACAGCGCCGCCAGCCTCGCCCGGCTGGCGGAACGGGTCGAAGCGTCGCTGCGCGGCCAGTTGCGGGTCGCCGATGAACTGGCGAAGCGGGCGCCGGGACCGAGCCGCACCCGCGTTTTCAAGGTGCTGCCGCGAGTCTTCGTCGATAACAAGGCGAGCAACACCCATACGGTGATCGAAGTGAACGGCCGCAACCGGCCAGGCCTGCTATACGATCTGACCGGCGCGCTGGCGAACCTGAATTTGCAGGTCGCCGCCGCCAAGATTTCGACCTATGGCGAACGCGCGGTGGACGTATTTTACGTCAAGAATGTCTTCGGCATGAAGATCGACCATCCCGACAAGCTCCAACAGATCGACGAACAGTTGCATGAAGCGTTGATCGACCCGGCGGCGCGCGATACCGCGCGCCCGGCGCGGAAGGCCGTGGCGGCACGCTAGGCATGGCGCTGTTCCGTTCGATAGCCACCGTCGGCGGCTGGACCATGGTTAGCCGGGTGCTGGGTTTCGTGCGCGATGTACTGATCGCCAATGTGCTGGGCGCCAGCATGATCGCCGACGCTTTTTTCGTCGCCTTCAAATTTCCCAACTTCTTTCGCCGCCTGTTCGCCGAAGGCGCCTTCAACGCCGCCTTCGTGCCGCTGTTCGCGGGGCGGCTGACCACGCAGGGGCGGGCCGAAGCAATCCGGTTCGCGGGCGAGGTCGCCGCCGTGCTGGGTACCATCCTGCTGGTCTTCACCTTGGCCGCGATCCTGGCGATGCCGTGGCTGATGGTCGTGATCGCGCCCGGCTTCATCGACGACCCGGCCAAGTTCATGCTGACCACCGAATTGACCCGGATCACCTTTCCCTACCTCATGTTCATGGCGCTGGTCGCGCTGATGGGCGGAATGCTGAATTCAATCGAACGCTTCGCGGCAACGGCGGCGGCGCCGATCGTCCTCAACATCGTGCTGATAGCGGTCCTGGCGGCGGTGCGCGCGGGCGTCCTGCCATCGCCGGGACCAGCACTGGCCTGGGGCGTGGCGGCGGCCGGGCTGGGGCAACTCGTGTGGATCGCGCTGGCCTGCAAGCGCGCCGGCATCCTGTTCACGCTGCCCCGGCCCCGGTTGACGCCGGGCGTGCGCCGGCTGCTGACCTTGATGTTTCCGGCCCTGATCGGCGCCGGCGTGGTGCAGATCAATCTGGTAATCGACGTCATCCTGGCATCGACCCTGGCCGAAGGGTCGGTATCGTATCTTTATTACGCCGACCGGATGAACCAGTTGCCGCTTGGCGTTGTCGGGGTCGCGGTGGGGATCGCCTTGCTGCCCTTGCTGGTGCGCCAGCTTCGCGCCGGCGAATACCAGGCGGCGCAGAACAGCCAGAACCGGGCCATCGAATTCGCGCTGACCCTCACTTTGCCGGCCGCCGCGGCGCTGATCGTGATACCGGAACAGATCGTCACGGTGTTGTTCCAGCGCGGCGCGTTCGATCCAGCCGCCGCGCGCGCAACGGCGGCGGCGCTGGCCGCGTTTGCGGCCGGCCTGCCCGCCTATGTGCTGATCAAGGCGCTGATACCGGGCTTCCATGCGCGCGAGGACACCAAAACCCCGGTCAAGATCGCGATCGTCGCGGTGATCGCCAATGTCGCGCTGGCGCTGATCCTGATGCAGTTTCTGGCCCATGCCGGGATCGCGCTCGCCACCGCGCTGACGGCATGGTTCAATGCCGCCATGCTGGGCTGGATTTTGATCCGACGCGGCCATCTGGTGTTCGACAGGCGTCTGGTGCGCCGGGTGCCGCGCCTGGCCCTGGCCGCGATGGCGATGGCCGGTGCGCTGTGGGGCGGCGCAGCGATGCTGGCCGGACCACTGAACGATGGCGAGCCGTCGCGGATTGCGGCGCTGGCGGCGTTGATTGCCGGCGCAATGGCGGTGTTCGCCTTGATCGCGATGGCGACCGGCGCAGTGCGCCTTGGCGAGTTGCGCGCGGCGCTGAAGCGCGGATGACAGGATGACGCGATGGTCCGGTTGAGCGATTTGCCCGAAGACGACCGCCGGCACATGCTGGCCAAGCCCTGTCCGGTGTTCGAGGGCGCGCCGTTCGTCATCGGCACGGCACTGCCGGATCGGCGCGTCGCGGTCGTCACCACCGCCGCACTTCAGCTGCGCGACGATCCGCCCTTCGATTTCCGCACCGCCGAATACCGGGTCATTCCAGGCGACGTGGATGGCGCGGCGCTGGTGATGAGCCACACCTCGGTCAATTTCGACCGGACCGGCTTTCAGCACGATGTCAATGTCGTGTTTCCCATCGACCGGCTGCGCGAACTGGTCGAGCGGGGCGCGGTCGGGTCGCTGGCGCGATACCATTATGCGTTCTGCGGCGCCTATATGGAGCCCGAAGCCTATGCCCAAACCGCGCGCGAGGTCGCCGGTCTGCTGCGCGGCGATAACGTCGATGCGGTCCTGCTGGTCCCGGTCTGACCCAACTGCACGCGCGCCGTGAGCGCGCTTGGCCATTTTCTGGAAACCGCCGGCATCGCGACTACCGGCATCAGCCTGGTGCGCGAACACAGCGCGCGCATGGCGCCGCCGCGCGCGCTGTGGGTGCCGTTCGAGCTGGGCCGGCCGTTCGGTGCGCCCGGCGATGCCGCATTCCAGCACCGTGTTCTGGGCGCGGCGCTGGCGCTGCTGGACGCGTCTTCGGGCCCGGTGCTGGCCGATTTTCCCGACGACGCGCCGGGGGCCGCGGCACCAAGCGAAGCCGCCGCGCCGTGGTCCTGCCCGGTTTCATTCCCGCCGCCGCCGGTCGATCCCAACGATCTTGGCGCGGCATTGGCGGCGGAGATCGGCCGGCTGGCGCCCTGGTACGCACAAGCGGTCCGGGCGCGCGGCGGCCGCACCACAGTTGGCGTCGGCGAATTCGATATCGACGCGGCGGCGGCCTATGCGGCGTCCTTCCTGACCGGCCCGCCCCGGAGCGATCCGGCGACGGCGCGGCGTCTGAAATCCGCGCTGGAGGATCTGAAGGCATTTTACGGCGAAGCGGCGGTGGCGCGGCCCGGTATCGCCAGCAGCGATGCCGCCGATTGGTTGTGGCGGGAAACGGCGCTGGGACAGCTCATGTTCCGGCTCGCCGGATCGCTGGCGGCGCATGACGACGCAGCACTGCGCTATCTGGCCGAACGATCGCTGGTGCCGCGCGCCCAGGCCGATTGGTGGAAAGCGAACGGCGCTTGACCCGGTCCGGGCGAGCCGCGATAACGCGCGCCATGGAACAGATATTTTCGGGCATTCAGCCGACCGGCAATCTGCATCTGGGGAATTACCTGGGCGCGATCCGCAATTTTGTCGCCTTGCAGGACAGCTACGAATGCATCTACTGCATCGTCGATCTGCACGCCATCACGCAATGGCAGGAACCCGATGAATTGCGGCGCAACACGCGCGAGGTGACGGCGGCCTTTATTGCGTCAGGGATCGATCCGGTGAAAAACGTCATCTTCCATCAATCCGGCAATCCCAACCATGCGGAGCTGGCCTGGATATTCAACTGCGTGGCGCGGCTCGGCTGGCTCAACCGGATGACCCAGTTCAAGGACAAGGTCGGCAAGAACCGCGAGGCGGCCTCGGTCGGGCTGTATGCCTACCCCAACCTGATGGCGGCCGATATCCTGGCCTACAAGGCGACCCATGTGCCGGTTGGCGAAGATCAAAAACAACATCTTGAGCTGTGCCGCGATATCGCCCAGAAGTTTAACAACGACTTCAAAATCGATCTGTTTCCGCTCATCGAGCCGCTGATCCTGGGGCCGGCGACCCGGGTCATGTCGCTGCGCGACGGCGCCGCCAAGATGTCGAAATCCGATCCCTCCGACAACAGCCGGATCAACTTGACCGACGATTCCGACGCGATTGCAAAAAAGTTCCGCCGCGCCCGCACCGACCCGGATGCGCTGCCGAGCGAACCCGGCGGCCTCGAAGGCCGGCCCGAAGCGGCCAATCTGGTGGGCATCTATGCGGCATTGTCCGGTTGCACGGTACCCGATGCGTTGCGCGATATAGGCGGCATGCAGTTCTCCCAGTTCAAGCCCCGGCTGGCCGAGATCGCCGTTGCCGTGCTCGGCCCGATCGGCGCGGAAATGCAGCGCCTGATGGCCGACACCGCCTATATCGACACGGTGCTGCGCGACGGTGCGGCGCGCGCGCGCGCGCTCAGCGAACCGGTGCTGGCGCAAGTCTTTGACGTCGTGGGCTTCGTGCGGTCCTGATCCCTCTTGCGCGGCAACCGGTCCATGCACATTTATAGTAACCATGGATGACGACACCATAATCGGCCTTGAACCCACGGCGCGTCTGGGCGATGGCGCAATTCGCCGCACCAACTATCCGCGCCTCGCCCTGCGGGGCCTGGGCGTCTTGCTGGTGGCGGCGGCGCTGTATTATTCGGCCGGGATGCTCTACATCCACGAAATCGACGACACCGCCGATCTTGGCGTCACCGTCGAGAGCGGCCAGAGCCTGGCCATCGCCGTCGCCGCCAGATTGATCGAGCGCGAAACCGATATCAACCGCTGGACCGCCAACGACCCGTTCTTTCTGCCCGGCGCGGCACTCGACAACATGCCGAATTTCCAGCAGGGCATCGTCTATGCGCTCAGCCGTTTCGCCATCGAAATGAGCGACCAGATCGGCCGTATTCGCGGTTCCAGCCAGGTCGATCCCGATCTCGACAATGCGGCCGGGCGGCTGAAATATCCAGGCGACATCTGGTATTTCGATTTCGCCACGTCGCTGGCGCCGACCTCGACCTCGGAGGAGCAATACCGTACGGCGCGCCGGGCGCTGCTGAACTACAATGAACGGCTCGCCGCCGGCGACGCCCGATTCGAGCGCCGCGCCGACAATCTGCAAGCGACCCTGGAGCGCATCGGCAGCGACCTTGGATCGCAATCCGCCGGGCTCGACCACGCCATCGCCGCGGGCGGATGGCTGATCGATTTTCAGGCCGACGATGTATTTTATCAGACCAAGGGGCGGCTATACGGCTATTACCAGCTGCTGGCCGCGTTCGGCGAGGATTTCCGCCGCGTCATCGCCGACCGTGAGCTTGGCCCCGCCTGGACGCAGATGCTGGCTTCGATGCGGCACGCAGACGAACTCGACCCGCTGGTCGTCGTCAACGGCGCGCCGGACGGACAGATGATCCCGAGCCATCTGGCGGCGCAGGGCTTCTATCTGCTGCGCGCCCGCACCCAGCTCAAGGAAATCGCCAACATCCTGCTGAAATAACCGGGGTACCACATGACCCTCTCGATACAAGGCTTCGAGCGGCTGGGCCGCTTCCAGAACGACTGGCTGGATTCCCGGTTTCATTTCAGTTTCGCTGGCTATCACGATCCGGCCCGCATGGGTGTCGGGCCGCTGCGGGTCTGGAACGACGACCGCATCGCCGCCGGGCGCGGCTTCGACCGGCACCCGCACCGCGACATGGAAATCATCACCTATGTGCGAAGCGGCGCCATCTCTCACCGCGACAATCTGGGCAATGAAGGCCGCACGCAGGCCGGCCATGTGCAGGTCATGTCGGCCGGCACCGGCATCGTTCACGCCGAATACAATCTGGAAGACGAGCCGGCCAACATCTTCCAGATCTGGATCACGCCCGACAAAACCGGCCACCCGCCGCGCTGGGACACCCGCCAATTTCCCAAGGCCGGCCGCGCCGGCGAACTGGTCGCATTGGCGTCGGGCCGACCCGGCCATGCCGCCGCCCTGCCGATCCACGCCGACGCCACCCTGTTCGGCGCGACCCTGCTTGCCGGGCAGTCGATCGTTCACACGCTCGACCACGGCCGCCGGGCCTATCTAGTCATCGTCGCCGGCGACGTTCACGCTAGAGCATGTTCTGATCCGGTTGAATCGGCGAGTTTATATTTAGGGGATTCCCATATTTAGTGGTTTAGGCGATAATTATAGGCATCCCTTGTAAGGAGAAGGCAATGCCGAAGCCACTTTCACAGGATTTACGGCACCGCATTGTTGCCGCTGTCGA
>Ga0066376_10001812_pt1 | contig 20380 bp, 23 predicted proteins | sample Knorr_S15_td_Bot_FD_77009 | JGI IMG/M metagenome (GOLD analysis project Ga0066376, IMG submission 77009) | Marine microbial communities from Southern Atlantic Ocean transect - Knorr_S15_td_Bottom_ad_5009_LV_A | ecosystem: Environmental > Aquatic > Marine > Oceanic | place: Southern Atlantic...
CGGGGGGCGGTCTCATCTCCGGCATGTCGTCGGCAATGAGCCTCGAGGGGTGGGATTGGGAAGAGATGTCCATGAAGTCGGCAGCCGCCCTCAACGTGAACTGGCCCAATCCGAATCCCCGCCGTGGCCGCGGGGGCCGTGGCGGTCGTGGCCGCGGCTTCGGGCCCGGCGGCGCGCAGGACCCTCCTCCCACCTACGCCGAGCGGGTCCAGCAGCTCAAGGACTTCTTTGCGGAGGCGCGGGCATATCGCGACGCCGTCGCCGCAGGTGAACAAGGTCGGACAGACTCGCGATACGCCGCTATGACCCCGGCGCTGAACGGCGAAATCCCGGTAGTGGTGTCGGCGAGCAGTGCGGCCCAGATCAACGATGCCATCACCTGGGCCGTGGACGAGGGATTGCGGCTCGTCATCCGTGGAGGGGGCGACGCCATTCACGTGGCCGACCGGTTGGTAGCCAACGATATTCCGGTGATCCTCACCTCGACGATGGCGGCGCCAGGCCGGGCGTACGAGGGGTACGACGGAGCGTATACCATGCCGGCCCGACTTCACGAGGCCGGAGTCAAGTTCGCGATTTCCGGAGGCTCGGGAACGCTCTACACGAACCGACTGCCCTGGGAAGCGGGCGTGGCCGTGGCCTTTGGGCTCCCCGAGGAAGAAGCCCTCAAGGCCGTGACGATCAACGCCGCGGAGTTCATGGGGATCAGCGACATGGTCGGTTCACTGGAGCCCGGAAAGCAGGCGACGCTCCTCATTACCACCGGAACCCCGCTGGACATGACCAGTGATATCGAGCAGATCTATATCCAGGGCCGCGAGATCGACATGATGGATATCCAGAAGTTCTTCTTCGAGAAGTACATGCAGAAGGTGATCCAGCATAGGCGGATCGTGAGCTAGAGCGCTGCCGAGAGCACAGAAAGGTCCGCGACGCCCATGCGTCGCGGACCTTTCGCGCGCTCACCCCTCCGCTTCCGCCTTCAGGACCTGAGCCGGATCCACAGCGATCGCTCGACGAGCCGGAATGAGCACGGCGAGGAACGCGACTCCACAGATCGCTCCGGTGACGCTCACGTAGACGCCCGCATTCACCCACAGGCGTTACGACGGCGACCCCCTGCGACAGGTCGACGGTTACGTCCGGCACGTCATGCCTCGCCGATCGACCCAGCTAGAACTCCGAGCCGGAATCGTCCTCGACCCGGCGCCCAGCGAGATAGCCCACACAATAGCCGCGAAGCGTCAGCTCGAACCTGTCCATGCCTGGACTGGAGCGCAGACCGGCCTCACCTCTCGACTTCAACGCCTCCGCCAACTTTCCGACCTTCTGCACCAGGTCCATCACGAACGGATCCCCCCCGGACGCGAGTTCATCCGCGTCCATGTGGTCGTCCATGCCCATGCCGGTGACCACACCTCCCTCGGTCTCGAACTGGGGCAGGCCTTCTGCGCCTCTAATGTCGGGATCAGGATTACACGGGTCCTCCGAGCCGAAGCCTCCGACGATGTCGTCCGGCATGATGATGGCGTCGTCGAAGGGGTCCTTCCGATCCGGCATCGGATCATCTGGTGAGATGAAGGCGTCCTCGACCGAGTGATCTCGCTCGGGGATGGGCTCGTCCGGCGAGATGAACGCGTCGTCCATGCCCGAAGACTCGACGGCTGCGTTCTTCTTGCCGTTCACGTGTCTGCGAGAGCCAGGCGGGAACACAGGAGGCGGCAACCGGCTCCCGGTGCTGTCATCGCTCATCTTCGCGGCTCCATCCAAGGAATGCGACGCGGGTGTGCACCCCGTAGCCTCAATATAGGCCGGCGCGGCATGGCCAAACAAATGGCGCGGGTCGGCGTCGGCCTACAGCACAAACTCGAGGACGACGAAACCAGCTACCATCAAGATCGCGAAGAACGTCGCGAGCAGGTTGAAATAACGATCGATGAACGACTCGATCGGCTTCCCGAACTTGAAAATCAAGCCGGCCAAAATGAAGAAGCGGAGCCCTCGGCTCATGACGGACGCGATCACGAAGACCGGGAAGTTGATGCTGAAGACTCCGGCCGAAAGCGTGAACACCTTGTAGGGAACCGGAGTGAATCCGGCGAAGAAGACGGCCCAGAAGTCCCAGCGGTCGTACCAACTCTGTATGCCGTCGAATGCCTCTTGGCTGACGCCAGGGACGTATTCGAAGAACCATGGCTCGGCCATGTTCCACGCCATGGCCCCGATCCCATATCCCAAGATGCCGCCCAGTACGGACGCAGCCGTGGCGATCGCGGCGAAACGCAGCGAGCGGGTCGCGGCGCCGAGGCATAGCGCGATCAACAACGGGTCCGGCGGGATCGGGAAGAAAGACGACTCGGCCAAGGCGAGCAGGAAGAGCGCGGGAACTCCGTACGGCGTCTCTGCCCAATGCAGCACCCAGTCGTATAGGCCCCTTACGGGTCCCGGACGTGGTTCAGAATCGCTCATCCTTTGCTCTCCGCCCACGCGAATCGGCCCAACAGCGGCACGAACGTGACAACTCCCTTCACCACGTCTTCCGTTACCAGAAATCCCGTTTTTTGCACGTGAACCAGCTCCTGCGTCTCCTTGGACCCGACCGGAATCAACATTCGCCCGCCGTCGGCGAGCTGGTCCACCAAGGCCGAGGGAATCGAGGGAGAGGCGGCCGACACGACGATCACGTCGAACGGTTGGTACTTCCGCCAGCCGATGGTGCCGTCCCCCACCAACAACGCAACATTCTGTACGCCCATCGCATCGAGAGCCCTTCTGGCTCGCAACGAGAGTTCTCGCAGGCGCTCGACCGAGTAGACGCGGTCGGCGCAAAGCGAGAGCAGGGCAGTCAGAAAGCCGCTTCCGGTTCCGATCTCCAGAACCTTCTCATCCGGTTTCGGCGTGAGAAACGACAGGTAATACGCCTGTAGGGACGGCTGCGAAGCGGTCTGCCCGAACCCGATGGGGACCGGGGCGTCTTCATACGCCCGAGGCCAGACGCCCTCGGGCAGGAAGAGATGGCGCGGCACCATGTCGAAGTACTGGAGCGTCTCCAGGTCCTCGATGCCCCGCGCCCGAATGTCTTCGATGAGCTTCCGCCGGTATCCGACGAAGCGGCTGTCGTCTAGAGGCCCAGATCCCACGCGCGAATCTCCTCGAGCAGCTTGTAGTTGGTGAGGTCCAGATGCAGCGGCGTTACCGAAACGTAGCCGTCCTCGACAGCCTGGAAGTCGGAGTCCTCCGGTCCGCGCCAACTCACGGAGCCACCCCCGATCCAATAGTACTCCTTGCCCATTGGATCCTTGGCACGAAGAATCGAATCCGCGTAACGGCGCCGGCCCAGCGAAGTGACCCTGATGCCGCGCACCTCGTCAGGTGCCATCGCGGGCAGGTTTACGTTGAACAGCGTGTCTTCGGGAAAGCCGTCGCGACCCAGGATCCCCTCGAGGATCGTCCTCACGGCCGGCTCCCACCCTGGCAGCTCCTCGTTCACGTCACCGCAATACGAAAACGCTACCGATGGGATGCCCATGACGGTGGCTTCCATGGCGGCGGCAACCGTGCCCGAGTAGAGCACGTCTTCGCCCATGTTCGGGCCGTGATTCACCCCCGACAAGCACACGTCGGGCCGTTCCGAGAGGAGTTCGCTCATGCCCAGGATCACGCAGTCCGTGGGCGTGCCATCAACGATGTAGGCTCCGTCGGCGGTACGGCGCGCACGCAGCGGATGATGGAGCGTGAGCGAGTGACTGGTGGCGCTCTGCTCCCGATCGGGCGCAACGACGGTGACACTGCCCAACGCTTTCGCGGCGGAGGCGAGAACGCCAATGCCCGCGGCGAGGTACCCGTCGTCGTTCGTGCAGAGAATCTTCATCGCCACCGGGTTCGTCAACCGCCCTGCGAAGCCGAGCCCGGCGTGAGGACCTCACGCAGTTCTTCCAATTCCGCCTTCATGCCGGCGAGAAACTCTGGCTCCAGAACGTCTTGGCGCTCCTCCTCCAGCTCCCCCGCCTTTCGCATCTCGACCAATCGATTGTTCGCGCCCTCGATGGTGTACTTCTTTTGATACAGGAGACGCTTCACCAGCAGGATGATCTCGATGTCCTTCGATCGGTAGACGCGATTTCCGGCTCGATTCTTGGTGGGGTTGAGCACGTCGAACTGGGTCTCCCAGTACCGCAGCACATGCGGTTTGAGCCCCGTGAGATCGCACACCTCGCCGATGGAGTAGTAGACCTTCTTCGCGATGAGTTCGTTCATGACCGCTCCCTGAAGGAGTCGGGCTGCCTGCTCGCCCACCTCGGTTCACTCACTTCCAGTCTTCCGGCTTCGGGTCCCGCAGCATCAATTCCCTCAACGCATCCGCGGGACGCTTGTCCCCGCTCACGATCTGATACACTTGGTCCACGATGGGCATCTCCACCCCGTGTCGTGCTGCGAGCTCGTGCACCGCCGCGGCTGTCTGCACGCCCTCCGCCACTGCGGTCATGTCGGCCAAGATGTGATCGAGTGTCTCCCCCTGCCCCAGTCGGGATCCAACCGTCCGGTTCCGGCTCAGAGACCCCGTACACGTAAGCACGAGGTCGCCCATGCCGGCCAACCCGGAGAAGGTAGCCGCCTCGGCGCCCATGGCGACCCCGAGTCGTGTCATCTCCGCGAGCCCTCTGGTGATGAGGGCAGCCATCGTGTTGTGCCCGTATCCGAGACCGTGCGTCATGCCGGCCGCGAGCGCCATTACGTTCTTGAGCGCACCGCCGAGTTCCACCCCCGTGACGTCCGTATTGGTATATACGCGGAACTGCGAGGTCTGGAACACACCTTGAGCCCGCTCCGCCGCCTCCTCACTCCGTCCCGCAATCACGACCGCGGTTGGCAGTTTCTTGGCCACCTCGCGCGCGAAGCTCGGGCCCGAGAGCACACAGAAGCGCCGCATATGCTCTTCAGGAAGGACGGCTGCGAGTACCTCGTCCATGCGCAGCAGCGAGCCGAGCTCGATGCCCTTCGAAGCACTCACGATCAGTGCCTCCGAAGCGAGGTGCTCAGCTGCCTCGCCCATGATCGACCGAACGAACTGAGAAGGGCTCGCCGACAGCACGACATCCGCACCGGCCACGGCCGCGCCGAGCTCCGTCGCAGCCCGCAGTTGCTCCGGCAGAGAGATGTCGATCAGGTACGGATTGACGTGACGCTCGTTGATCGACTTTGCCACCTCGGCCTCGTAGGACCAGATGGTCACGTCGTGCCCTTTCGTCGCGAGCAAGGCCGCCAGCGCGGTGCCCCAAGCACCCGCGCCTACGACCGCGACCGAGAGAGAGTCACTCATGGGCCCGCCTGGGAAGCATCGGCGTCCGCAGGCCCGACCTCCGCCTCCGGCCGCGCATGCTTCCCGAATCGGCTCTCGGTGCCGTCCAGTAGACGGCGGATGTTGGAGCGGTGCGCGCCGACTACGAGAACCGCGAGCGCGGCAGCGAACCACACGAGCGCCATGCCCCCCTGGTGGTTCGTCAGCGCCACAAACACCGGCAAGGAGACCGCCGCACCCAACGAGCCGAGCGACACGTACCCAGTCGGTAGCGCCAGCACGGCCCATACGACGAAGCTGCCGAGCACTGCCCACGGCGCCAGCGCGAGAAAGACGCCCGCGCTGGTCGCGATCCCCTTGCCACCCTCGAAACCGACCCAGAGCGAGAAGATGTGGCCCACGATCGCCGCCGCCCCGAAGGCGATCGTCCACCCGAGATCCGCGCCCACCAAGTCGGGGAAGAACAAGACCGGAAGGAATCCCTTGGCGAGGTCGATCGCAACGACCGGAAGCGCCCACGTCGGGCCCAGGACCCGAAAAGCATTCGTAGCCCCCAGGTTGCCCGAGCCGTGCTCGCGCAGATCGAGGCCGTGGAACGCCCTTCCGATCCAATAGCTCGTAGGCGTCGCGCCAAGCAGATAGGAGAGAGCGAGTAGGCCGTAGGTCACTTCTCTCTACCACCCTTGAAGTGCAGCCGGATAGGCGTACCCATGAACGTCCAAGCGTCCCTGAATCCGTTGTGGAGGAAGCGAACGTAGCTCGCAGGCAGCGCCTTGGGATGGTTCGAGAAGATGGCGAAGGTCGGCGGCGTGACGTTCGCCTGGGTCGCGTATTTCACTTGCACGCGCCGTCCCCTGTGCAGCGGCGGCGGCTGGCGATGAAGCAGCTTCGACAGGACCTCGTTGACCTCGTGCGTCTCGATGCGGCGGGCGCGCTCGAGGGACACTTCGAGGATCAGGTCGAGGCACTTGCGAACACGTTGGCCTGTGAGCGCGGAGGTGAACACCATCGGCACCCATTGCAAGAACGGAATCCGCTGACGGACCGTCTTCATGTAGTCCGCGGACGTCATCGTTTCCTTTGCGACCAGATCCCACTTGTTCGCGAGCAGAATCACTCCCTTTCCTGCCTCCCAGGCGGTCTTCAGGATCCTCACATCCTGCGCGTGCAGCTCTTCCTCGCTCTCGTTCACGTCGATCAGAACGACGCAAACGTCGGCTTCGTGCACGACCCGATCGGTCCGAAGCGCGCTGTAGTACTCCAGGCTGTCTTTGACCTTGGTGTGCCTGCGCAGACCCGCTGTATCGATGAAGACGAGCGTCTTCCCGTGGTACCGGAACGGAGTGTCGACTGGGTCGCGGGTCGTACCAGCGACCTCCGACACGACCACGCGCTCCTCTCCGATGAGCCGGTTCACGAAGCTCGACTTGCCGACGTTGGGCTTTCCGACGACCGCCACCCGGATGATGTCGTCTCCATCGTCGGCGTCGAGCTGCTCCGGTAGTACCTCGAGCACGCGATCGAGCAAATCACCGGAGCCTTTCCCGGAAAGAGCGCTGACCGCGATCGGTTCACCGATGCCGAGCGACCAGAACTCCTGGTGGCCCTGATCGTCGGGAAGATTGTCCATCTTGTTCGCAACGAGGATGACCGGCTTGGCAGCCTTCCTCAGCACCTCGGCGAGCCGTTCGTCGAGCGGGTGCACCCCCTGCATCCCGTCGACGATGAACATGATGACGTCCGCCTCCTCGACCGCCGCGTAGGCCTGCTGCTTGATCGACTGATCGAGCGGCTCATCGCTGCCCTCGATGACACCGCCTGTATCGACGATGAAGAAGTGGCGCCCGGCCCAGTCCGTCGGCGCGAAGTTGCGGTCTCGCGTGACACCCGGTCGGTCGTCGACGATCGCCTTGCGCTGGCCGATCACTCGGTTGAAGAAGGTGGACTTCCCGACGTTGGGGCGCCCGACGATCGCCAGGACCGGAAGCCGTCCGCTCATGCGACGCTCAACGCTTCGATGATCTCGTAGCCGGCCCGAATCTCGGCGGGAGCGAGCGTAGCCACGAATTCGGACTTCGGCAGATCGTCGATGAACGCATCGTCGGCGTTGATCGCTTCGGCGGGAAGTAGGATGAGATCACCCTCGCGCGCTTCGCCGAGCGCGCCCAGGATGTCCTGGCCGCCCAACAGCCCCGCGATCGTGACCGACTCGCCGAAGTACTTATTCTGGACCTCGACGACCTCCACATCGGCTCCCGTCGCGGCGCCCAACAGACCCGCGCGCTCGCGCAAGAAGGGCGCCATCGAGCGTCCCGTCACCAAACGTATCCGGCGCCCCGGGAAGCGCGGCACGGTCGCGAGCCCCGCATCGAAGTCGTCGATGAAGCGGCGAATCGCACCCACCCCGTTCTCGTACAGGGCGCCATCGTCGTAGTACGTGACGTCCGGCACGGGTCGGCCCGCGATGAGATACATCTCGTCTGCCGCGTAGCACCACCCGAAGTCACGCTCGGCCAGGGCTCGTGCGCGCGCCTGATCTACACGGTCGATCGCCGTGTCGACCTCGCCCGGGGTCAGGGGGCGCACGGGTCGATTGATGTTGTACCGCGTCAGCCCGACAGGGACCACGGAAAGGGACCGGATCGCCGGTCCCAACCCCCACAAGTCCTCGATGGTGCGATCGAGATGGGCCCCGTCGTTCCATTCGGGGCAGAGCACGATCTGCGTGTGTACCTCCAGCCCGCCCTCGATCAAATCATTCAGCTGGCTCATGATCAGCCCGGCGCGTTTGTTCACGAGTAGTCGCTCGCGCACCTCGGGCTCGGTGGCATGAACGCTCACGTAGAGCGGAGAAATGCGTTGATCGATCAACCTCTGAAGGCCCTTGGGCCCGAGGTTCGTCAGCGTGACGTAGCTGCCGTACGTGAACGAGAGTCGGAAATCGTCGTCCCGGAGCCAAAGCGTCGGGCGGGCCCCCTGCGGATTCCCGTCGATGAAGCAGAACACGCACTTGTTGGCGCACTCGCGAATCGTATCAGGAGCCGGAACGATCCCGATCGGGTCGCCGGGCTCCCGCTCGATCTCGTAGAGTACCTGCTCGCCATCCGGGGAGACCGTCTCGAGCTCCAGATCCGTGTCCGCGAGCAGGAAGGCGAGGTCGATCCCGTCCCGGACCGGTTCGCCGTTGATACGAACGATCCGCGTACCGATCTCGAGACTGAGCTCGTCCGCGATGCTGCCGGCTTCGATTTCTGCGATGCGTACCACGGCCGATACTTGGAAAAAATGCGAAAGAGGGCCCCGGGATGGGCCGAGAAGTTAACCGGGCGCGGGACCCCCTACAATTTGTGAGCTTGACCCGGGCAATACGAAAAGGCCAGCTTCACGATCGGCTTCGATGGGAACGTCGAGAAGCGCCAACGACTAAGAGGGATCCCGAGCGGATGCATTTTCACCCCAAACGGACATGACGATGGGTGGACGGCGGGGGGGTTGGTCGGCGGCTGTCGCGGTGGTGGTGACCCTGACGGCGTGCGAGAGCGTGGAGCAGGTCCAGGACCGGTTCCGGGACATGACGCCACATGAGGCATACGAAGCTTCGTTGGCGGACGCCGGTCTAACCGAGACGGCTCTGGGGCGCGACTGGGTCCTGGTCGGGCGTGAAGCCGTCGAATCCCCGGCCGCTGTGTCGCTGCCCTTCCATGAAGAGGGGTTCATCAGCGCCGAGGCTCCCGGGGCGATGGCGTACCGGGTCACGATCGCACGTGGGCAGAAGCTCACGGCCCACGTGACGCTCAACTCCAGCGAACCCACCCGGCTGTTCGTCGATCTCTTCCGCCTGCCCGAGGACGAGGACGATCCCCTCCGCCCCGTCATCTCGAGCGACTCGCTACCGTGCGACTTCGTCATCGAGCCCTGGAGGAGCGGCGAGTACGTGCTACGAATCCAACCCGAGCTGCTTCGCGGCGGGACCTACGGCGTCACGCTGAGACTGGATGCGCAACTGGCGTTTCCCGTGGAGGGGTACGACATGCGTGGGGTGCAGAGCATCTTCGGTGTCGACCGGGACGGCGGCCGTCGAACTCACGCCGGCATCGACATTTTCGCGCGGCGCGGCACGCCCGTTCTGGCGGTATCCGCCGGCAGGGTAAACCGAGTGGCCGTCACGGGCCTGGGCGGAAAGGTCGTTTGGGTCAGAGACGCCATTCGCAATTCGAACATCTACTACGCGCATCTCGACAGTCAGTATGTGAGCGACGGGGACAACGTCGAGATCGGCGACACGCTCGGGTTCGTCGGCAATACTGGAAACGCACGCACCACCCCGCCCCACCTCCACTTCGGCATCTACCGCCGTCGCGAGGGAGCCGTAGACCCGTATCCCTTCCTGAATCCGCCGCGCGGCACGATGGCCGAGCAGACCGCTGATCTGGCGCGGCTCGGTGAATGGGTGCGCCTGATCGACGACGGCATTCGGCTGCGCGAGGCACCGGGCCGCGGCGGGACCGTGATCCGCGAGCTCGGCAAATACACGCCGCTGCGTGTACTGGGCAGCTCAGGCGCGTACTTCCGCGTGCGAGCCCCCGGCGGTGTGGACGGTTACGTGGCCGCGAGCCTCACCGAACCGGCAGATCAGCCGCTGGGTTCTCAGGTCGCCGCAGCGGGAGGGGCGGTGCTGCTGGAGCCGGACGGCGACGCTCTCGTCATCGCTCAACTCCAGCCGGGCGCAGAGGTTCCGGTGCTAGGGCGCTACGAGGGGTATTTGTACGTTCGGGCGCCGAGTGGCCACGCGGGGTGGATGCACGCGGATCAGCAGGAGTAATCGCGGCAACCGCGGCTAACCGACCGACTCCGCGGCCGCCTGTCCCGCCTCGGACATCTCCACAAACTCCTCTGTGTCCACGAGTAGGACGCCGATGCCGTCCAGCTCGGCGCGCCCGCGATCGTACAGCCCCGATATCGCGCCATCGATCGCGACGATTCGGAAGTCCCGCTCACTGGCCTCGTAGATCGACGTTCGAGGGCAGTTCGGGAAGTTGCAGCCGCTGAACACCAACGTGGAAACGCCCAGGCCGTGAAGGTGAGATTCCAAAGCAGTCTCGAAAAAAGCGCCCCAGCGCGGTTTGCGGACCTACCTCCTGAACGCCATCCCGAAGCAGCCGTTCGGGATCGAGCCGCCGATGAGGCGTCGGTAGCAGCCCGTCCGCGATCTGCGACCCCTCCGACCCCGCGATCAGGAGGCTCGCACCCTGTTGTACGAGCTCTCGGCGACACGCCTCGACATTGGACCCGTCCCGCCGGTAGATGCGCACGACATGGATAATCGGAGCGCCGCGCGATCGAAACGTCTTGGCCAACCGTTGGAGCCGGGGCAAGATCTCGGACGTGCCGGGGATCTCGAAGGGGGCACCGTCGAGCGTGTCCCGCTCCACATCGATCATGATCAAGGCGCAGTTGCCGAAGTCAGGGTCGGTGGCCCCGCTCATCAGGCGCTGCCCCCCTCCGCCGCCGCCCCTTGGTCTTTGTTCACGCGCTCGGCAGACGGCGGGAACTTCGCCAGTAAGGCGTCCGGACGGATGGGCCGCACAGTGAAATCGCCGCCGCAATTCGGACAGATCCCCTGAAATCGTGATTCGGCGCACTCGCGGCAGAACGTGCATTCGAAGCTGCAGATTCGAGCCTGCGCCGCCGGTGGCAGATCTCGGTCGCAGTTCTCGCAGTTGGGCCTGAGTTGGAGCATGATCCGTCGCACCTCTTAGAGGTTGGCCACCAGTTTGCGCACCGACGTCGTGTTACGCGCCGTATTCAGGACGCCCTTCATCGTCTTATCCAGCCCCCGCCCGAACAAGGGCGATTCTGTAAGCTTCCCCTCCATGCGCCGATAGACCTCACGCCCCGAGAACGTGAAGCTGTCCATCTCGGACGACAGCGCGGCCAACCCAGCCCGCAGATCGTCATCGGCCGGCGTCCTCAGGAACATCACATACAGGGACCGGACCGGCGATGCACCTTCTCCGCGTGCGTCGGGCTCGTAGCAAGCTACGGCCTCGAGCTCCTCCGGAGACCGGATGAAGGTCGGGACCTCGTACCCCAGGCTCTCGGCCAGATGACGCTCGATCTCGTCTTCACGCGGATCGATCGCACCAGGAGTTCGATCGGCCAGCAGCTTCGCTACCACAGACTGAGAAGCACACCTACCGGCCCGGAGCTGGACCGGTTCGAGCGTCTCGTCCAGTACTTCTCAACGCACGAGGAACCCCGTTTCGACGCTCAGCTCCTGCTCACGCGCCTCTCGCACGCCGCCGGGTACAGGCTCTGGAGCATTTGCCGGAAGGACGGGGTCCCGACGCATTGGTGGTATGGGCTGTTCCCTTTGCCGACCCTGACCGTACTGGGATCCGCGATCGCGATTCCCGTGTGGCCGCGAGCCCTATTGCTGCTCTTGGCGATCCTCGTCCTGAACATCATGCTGCGAGTCAAGCTCGCGTTTCGGGTCTTCTCCCTGCTCGGCCCCTTCAAAGAGATCGGCCCACTCTTGCGGTGCGCGAAGAGCGTGCTTTCGGACCCGCAGGTATCGAAGATCCTCGGTACATCGAGGGTCGAAGCCGATCTGCGCTCCGTTCGACGCTCGAGACCACGGCCCGTTGGGCCAGCCGCAACTCCAGCAGCGAAAACGAACTCGCCGCGGCAGCCTGGGAGTACCTCAACCTGGTCTTTTTGGTCGATGCCAACGCGGTGCTCTTCGCCACGCGAACGCTCAGGAGCAGCGGCCCCAATCTTCTTCGCATCGTCGAAGCGGTCGGCGAGGTCGATTCCGCCATCAGCACGGCCTCACTGCGGGCGGGCCTGAGTGACTGGACAGTTCCCGAGTTCACGGACCCGAGAAGTCCCATCGTCCTAACGGAGGCGTGGCACCCATTGCTCGAGCACGCGGTGCCCAACTCAGTCGAGCTGACTCCCGGTCGCGGTGTCATCATCACCGGCTCGAACATGTCGGGAAAGAGCACGTTCCTGCGAACCGTCGGAGTCACGGTCGTGGTGGCCCAGACGCTCAATACCTGCCCGTCCGAGCGGTACCTAGGCCCGCGCCTGAGGGTGCGCAGCGCCATCGGCCGTTCCGACGACCTCACCGCGGGGAAGGGCTACTATTTGATGGAGGTGGACGCGGTCCTCGATCTGCTGCAGGCGAGCGAATCCAGCGACCACCACCTGTTTCTATTCGACGAACTCTTCCGTGGCACGAATACCATCGAGCGCCTGGCGGCTGGCGAGGCCGTACTCAATGCACTGCTGCTCGACGCGCAGGGACGGGGGCGACATGTCGTCATTGCCGCAACCCACTACGGCGAGCTGGTCCAGATGCTCGAGGGCACGTACGACCCCCATCACTTCGAGGAGACGGTGCAGAACCACGGGTTGAGCTTCGACTTCAAGATCCTCCCCGGCCCGGCCCGCACACGCAGTGGCATCGCGCTGCTGGAGCTACAGGGCGCCCCGGCCGAGATCGTGGCGCAGGCGCGAGAGCGAGTAATCCAGTTGGATTCGACGCGGGCTGTGCAGCGATAGCGCCCTAGTTCATATGATTCGGGACACGCCGAGACGCCTTGTCCGCTAGGCGGTCGACCGCCGCCGACAGCTCGCCCTTGGGGATCGGCTTCGAACTCAGAGCACGCCCATGAAGTAGGCGAAAGCTCCCAGAAAACCGATCGTCCCAACGACGCCGGCCCACATGAGAAACTGACGCAGCGCCACACCACCCGCGTCGACCGCACTCACTCCAGTGGTCGCGAGTAACCCGCTGCCGCGGCTGACTCTGGACAGCGCCTCCATGTTCGTGAGAAGTCTGCCCAGCGAGTGCTCCCGCTCCTCGGGGGTCTCCGGCTTCGTAATGAAGTGATTCCCCCCAAAAGCGTAGCTCGCGGCCACATCCTCGTCCTGGTCCGACGAAGTCAGCACAGCGACCGGAATACGGCGGAACTCGTCGTCTGCCTTGATGACCGCAAGAACCTCGTGCCCGTTCCGTCCCGGCATCTTGAGGTCGAGTAGGATGAGATCGGGAGTGAGGTCCTCGACCATCTGAACCGCCTCATCGCCGTTGGGCGCCCGGCGTACTTCGATCGACACGGGGCTCCCCCCGCAAGCCCCGTTGAATCAGTAGAGCGTGATCGTCGTTGTCCTCCGCGAGAAGCACGTCCCAGTGATCTCGTCTTCGCCGTCTACCCACTTCCCCTCCCACTCTGAGGGCGGGCCGCGATGCATCCCGCATGCGAGCCAGGGGCTTGCGCTACTCAACGATACGTAACCGCCTAGTGAGTTGCCACACTCTTGTACTGGCGCGTAATCGACTAAAACCGCTTGCCAGCAATGATCTCCCTGCCCAGGAAGCCCAGGAAGCGGAGTCCTGTGCGAATCGAGTGCGCCTTGGTCTCCCCGCCGATCCGGTCTCCCTCGATGGTCGGGATCTCGACGATATTCACTCCCGCCTTCATGCCCCGGATCGAGAGCTCATACTCGATCGTGAACCCGATGGAGCCCGGATCCAGGCGCTCGAACACCTCTCGGCGGATGGCGCGGAAGCCGTTGATCGTATCGCTGATGCGTCCCTTCCGGTTCCAGATCAGATTCGCCGCAGCTCCGAAAGCTTGGTTCGCCCACTTGCGCAGCGGCAACGCGGAGTCGTCCTCCTCGTTGCGTGACTCCGGCAGGAACCGCGAGGCGATCGCGAGGTCCGCGCCGTCTTCGATGGCGAGGAAGAGCCGGTCGATGTCCGCGGGGTCTTCGTTGCCGTCCGGGCTGTAGAAAACCAGCACGTCGCTCGTCGAGTGGGCTACCGCCGAACGAAACGCCTCGCCCCTCCCCCTCTGCGCCTGCTCGACCAGGCGAACACCGTGTTCTGCCAGGAACTCCCGCGTGCCGTCCGTGGACCCTCCATCGACCGCGATGACCTCGTCGTAGGACTCGAGATCGATCTTGGGAATCAGGACCCGCACGCCATCGATCTCGTTCAGAGTCAACAGCACGAGGGCCCGGGTCATGTCGTATTCCCTTGTTGCTCGAGGTACCATGCGATCGTCCGTCGCATGCCTTCTTCCAGAGGCGTACGCGCTTCGAACCCGAAGCCGTCCCGGGCACGGCTGGTATCCAGCTGTCGTCTGGGCTGACCGTCTGGCTTGGACGTGTCCCAGGTGACCGAGCCCTGGAAGCCCACCAAACCCGCAATCATCTCCAGAAGATCCTTGATCGTGACTTCGTGGGCGGTGCCGAGGTTGACCGGCTCCGCGCCATCGTAACGTTCGGCGGCGAGTACGATGGCCTCGGCGGCGTCCTCGACGTACAGAAACTCTCGGCTCGGGCTCCCCGTGCCCCAGGCGACGACCTCCGCGGCCCCGTCGTGCTCGGCTTCGACGAATTTGTGAATCAGCGCCGGAACGACGTGACTGGTGACGGCGTCGAAGTCATCGCGCGGCCCGTACAAGTTGGCCAACACGAGGTAGACGATGCTCATGTCGTACTGCTGGCGATATCCCCACGCCATCGAGAGTAGCGCGCGCTTGGCGACTCCGTACGGTGCGTTCGTCTGCTCGGGGTATCCGTCCCAGAGGTCGTCCTCCATGAAGGGAACGGGCGCCATTTGGGGATAGGAGCACGTGGTGCCCACGATGACGAGCTTTTCGAGACTGCCGTACTTTCGCCCCTCTTCCATCACGTGCAGGCCCATCGCCATGTTGTCGTGGAAGAACTGGCCCGGCTGTTCCTTGATGATCCCGATGCCCCCGACCCGTCCGGCCGCGTGGATCACGATCTGGGGCCTGCCGTCGACGTACATGCGGGCCGCACCCGAAGCCTCTGTCAAATCGTGCTGCTTCCGCCTCGGCACGAACACTTCCGCACCTCGAGCCTCCAGCTTTTCCACGATGAAGCTGCCGAGGAATCCCGCGCCGCCCGTGACGGTGACCCGCTTGCCCTCCCAGATCACCACTGCCCTCCAGCCGGGTGCCAATCCTGGAACTTCTCCTTGAGCACCCGCGCCCCCTCCCCAGGGGACGCGAGCCCGACGGCCTGGAGGTCGGAGTCCATCATGATCTTGACGAGGTCCGCGAACGTGACCTTGGGTTGCCAGCCGAGCACGTCGCGGGCCTTGGAGGAGTCCGCGAGGAATGCCTCGACCTCCAGGGGGCGGAAGTAGCGCGGATCGATCTCCACGTGCTCCTCCCAATCGAGCCCGACGTAGGCGAAGGCCTCTGACACGAACTCGCGCACGCTGTGGGACTCGCCCATGCCGATCACGAAGTCGTCCGGCGTCTCCTGCTGGAGCATCATCCACATCGCTTCCACGTACTCGGGCGCGTAGCCCCAGTCCCGACGAGCATCGAGGTTGCCCAGGTACAGCTTTTCCTGGTTGCCCGCCACGATTTGGGCGATGCCGCGCGTGATCTTCCGCGTCACGAACGTTTCGCCGCGCCGGGGGCTCTCGTGGTTGAAGAGGATTCCGTTCGCCGCGAAGAGGCCATGACCTTCGCGATACATGTGCGTCATCCAAAACGCATGGACCTTGGACGCCGCGTACGGGCTACGCGGGGCCAGGGGAGTCTGCTCATTCTGGGGCGAGGGCGCGTTGCCGAACATCTCCGAACTGGCGGCGTTGTAGAATCGGGTCTCGATACCCGACCGCCGGATCGCCTCCAGGATGCGAGTCGTCCCGAGCGCGCCCACCTGGTTCGTGTACTCGGGATCCTCGAAGCTTACCTGTACGTGACTCTGGGCGCCGAGGTGGTAGATCTCGTTCGGCTTGACGTTGTGCACGAGGTGGCTCACCTGCTCACCGCTGGTGAGATCCCCGTAGTAGAGGAACAAGCGTCGGTCGCTATCCTGTGGATCCTGGAAGATATGCCGGATACGCCCGGTGTTGAACGTGGACGACCGGCGGATGATGCCGTGCACGGTATAGCCCTTCGACAGCAGCAGCTCGGCCAGATAAGACCCGTCCTGACCTGTGATCCCGGTGATCAAGGCGCTCTTCGTCATGGCGATGCGTACCTCGCGAAGAACTCGTCGAGGTAGTCCCCGATCGCGGCTCTCTGCTCCGGTCCGACTTCGTGGTGATTCCCGAAGTAGAACGAGTTCCTCATGATCACGCGAGACGTCGGAAGGTCGCCCTGCACTCTGTGCGCATAGGCTTCCATCACAGGCTGCTCCGCCATGTTGCCGGACATCACCGGGCGGGTCTCGACGTTCTTCGACTGCAGGAAGTCCGTGAGTTCCCCACGCGTGAACGGCGCGTCGGGGTCCACCGTCAACTGGTAGCCGAACCAGACGTGTCGGGTGTCCGGCTGCTCCGAATGAACCGAGATGAACCGCGAGTGCGGTCGCAGGCGCTTTGCCCAGTAGTCGCTGTTGACCTGCCGAGACTCGATGAAGCGATCGAGCTTGTCGATCTGGTGAATCCCGAAAGCCCCTTGAATCTCCGTCGGCCTCAGATTGTAGCCCATGCCCCTGAACAGATACTTGGCGTCGATCTCGGGATACTGCGCGGCGATGGAGCCGCGGTCGCGCAGGTCGCGGATCCATCCGAACGCACGGATGGCCCGGGCGAGCTCCGCATATTCTTCGCGCGATGTCAGGACCATCCCGCCTTCGATGGTCGAGATGTGGTGGCTGTAAAAGAAGCTGAAGGTCGCTAGGTCGCCGAAGCTCCCCACCTTTTTTCCGTGCCACTCCGCCCCATGGGCCTCGCACGAGTCCTCGATGACGATCAGGTCGTGTTCTTTGGCAATCGAGCAGATCGCGTCCATGTCGCACGGGTTGCCCAGAAGGTGCACGAGCATGATTGCGCGCGTCTGCGGAGTGATCGCCTTCCGGACTTCGTCCGGGTCCATGTTAAACGTGTGTGGGTCTACATCCACGAGCACCGGCAGGAAGCCCAGGTTGATGATCGGGTATACGGTCGTGGCCCAGGTCACCGCAGGGGTGATGATCTCCGCACCGGGCTCGAGGCGGTCGGTAACCTCGGGACTCGCCAGAACGGACAGCGCCACCAAATTCGCGCTCGACCCGGAATTCACCATGACGGCATAGTCCGCACCGATGTACTTCGCGAACGCGTCCTCGAACCGCCGCACCTTGCTGCCCATCGTCACATGGGTCGACAGCAAGCTGTCGAGCGCCTCACACACCTCGTCGGCGCCGAAGCTGGGCGCGCTCAACTGGATCGGTGTGGTCCCCGAGATGAAGGGGACCTGCTCGCGCTCCTCGAAATGGGAGCGCACCATATCTTGGATACCCTCTACTCGATTCACCGACGGCTCGCTTTGCGGGGGAGATCAATGTAGCCCCGCATTCCGCCCCCCGGGCCGCCCCAAGCGACCAGACGAGTCATGGGAGCGAGTTCAGGAATCGAATTCGTCGGGCAAGCGCGTCAGACTCCACGCCAGCCCCTACGCGATCAAAGTCACCTGGAGCTCGTGGGAACCTCGGTGTCCATCCCGCCGGCCGCGGCAGTTGGCGCGCGAGATCCACACCCGTGAGCCGGCTCCGACGCATCGCCCCGCCCGGCAACATCACTTCGTCCAGCGCTTCCAACAGGAACTCCGGCCCGAGCAGACTCTCTTCGGATACGCGCATGCCTGAGCCCCCCACGGAGACCTCCAGCCGCTGGAAGACGTAGACGTCGTCGTACGTGCCCAACGTCAGGTGATTCGACATCTCTTGCGCGCGCTCACCCAACCGGGCCACCGATATGCCGGCCCGCCGGGCGTTCAGAGCCACGAGAGGGGCCGGCAGCACGAAGAGCGCCGCGCCATCCTCGTGGACCCGTACGAAGTCCCGCTGCCACGCCACCTCCAGATAGGGCCGCCAAGCATTGGTGGCCCGAGCGGCCTGAGAGACTGGCGCGGCGCCGAAGACGATCCATGCCGCGGGGAGTGCCAGCGCGACGGTCCACACTGTCCGCCGGTCGGGCAGACAGCGCCCCGCGACCACTGCCGTCACGACGGCGAAGGTCATGAGCATCGGGAGACCCAGACGCATCGCGGCGAAGTCGTCGAGCTGACCCCAGTGGTAGCTGAGCACCAACGCGAAATTCGCGAGAACGACGATGCTGAATGCCGCGAAAGCCACGAGCCCCGGATGCTCCCGCAAGCAGTCGAGTTGGCGCAAGTCGTGCCGTCTACGCCATACCAGGAACAATGAAACGAGGCCGGCGCTAAGTCCCAGGGCCGTGAGCAGAGGAGACCCCAGTCGCGAGCCGTCCAAGCCGAAGAAGAACTCCAACGCCAAAGCGAGGTTGCCCGGCACGTGCTGGAGTCCGAAGGGCCCCTCGATATCGTCCGGGAGCTGCCAGAAGAGCGGATTATTGGAGAACGCCCGGTTCTGAAGGGGAATCAGAATGAGCAGCATGGGCGCCGCCACGAGGGCCCAGGACAGAACAGGACGTCGCTCTCGCCACCAGACCCACGCCATCAGGATGGCAGCCGCAGCCACGAAGGCTGCCGACTCGTATCGGACCTGGGCCAGCATCACGGCGCTCAGAACGAAGGCGTTTTGAGTCGGTGCGGAGGAGCTGATCAGGTAGAGACGACCCAGAAGAACGCAGCCCGAGATCATGACCAGGTTCAGGACCTCCATGCCGGCGCCGGTAGCGTTGAGCGCCAGCAGCGGGAGTCCGAGCAGGAGCAGCAGGCCGAGGAGCCCCGCCTCGAAGCGCCCTCCCAGATGCCGGCCGAGCCTGCCAACGAGCAGCAGCAGCAGGCCGGAGAGCACCGCGTTCACCGCGAAGACGTTCCCGGTTCGGTAGCCCGTCAGATCATGGACGAGCGACGTGACGAGGGGAAACGCGTTGGGACGCTTGTCGACGATGCCACCCAGCGCCAGGAACTCCCCCGCGACCTCGTGGCCGCGAAGAGGCACCAGGATCTCCCGATCGAAGTGCATCGTCATCGCCGTCCCCTGGATGACGAGCTCGTCCATCAAGACCTTGAAGCCGTGCGGCTCCAACAGTTGCCAGAGCACGGCCCCCGCGAGAGCGGCGGCGCCGAGCTTCCAGTCCCCGGCGTCCCACCTGGGTCTGTGCTCCGGGACTATAACCAGCGCAATCAGCGAGAATACGAAGCCGAATGTCGCCGCGAGTATGATCAGGTAACCGAAGCGCTGCACGAGGCCGAGCGCGAGGTCGGCCGGCACCAACCAGAATCCGACGACCGCCGATCCGACGGACGACGCGACCGTGGCGGCGATCAGCGTCAGCGACAGACGGGGATCACCCCGGGGCTGGCGCGCTACGCTGCCAACTCCAGCGCAGTGCCGTAGGCGACGACCTCGACGCCGGCGGTCCCCGTCCCGTCTCTCCGCGAGTTGGCCAGTCTGGCCGTCTCGAGCCGGACGTTGACGACGTGATGGAATCCCTGGGCTCGAGCGTTGTTCATCATGCGCAGCAGCGCCTCCCGTCGGGCCCGCGCCAGCAGGGGCTCGTAGACCTTGAGGCGACCACCGACCACCTTGCGCAGAACACCAACGACCCGCCGGTAGTAGTCGTGCGAGACTACCACGCTGCCTATGACGACGTTGACCCGCTCGACCTGCCACTCGGAGGGATAATCCTCGATCGTCATCACGATCATGTCTTCGTTGCGGTCCTCGCCGGCGCTGAGCAAGCGATCGTGCCGAGCTTCCATCGCGCGACCGCTGAAGTACGTCGCCACGAACAGCACCGCCGGAACCGCCACCTGCAGGATGATCTCCATCACTACTCGACCGTCACTGCTGATCCGTACGCGAACAACTCCGCGGCGCCCTGAGCGACACTGCTGGTAGCAAAGCGCACGTTGACGACCGCATTCGCCCCACGGTCCTCCGCCTGGAGGATCATGCGGCGCAGTGCCTCCTGCCGCGACTCCTCCAGCAGCTCGGTGTAGCCCTTGAGTTCACCCCCGACCAGGTTCTTCAAACCGGCCATGATATCCCTGCCGATATGCTTGGCGCGTACCGTGCTGCCGGACACGACACCGTGGAAGTCCACGATCGTCTTCCCTGGAATCGTCTGGGTGTTGCTGATGATCATCCTCTCTCCGAATAACGAGCGACCGC
>Ga0066376_10001814_pt1 | contig 20380 bp, 10 predicted proteins | sample Knorr_S15_td_Bot_FD_77009 | JGI IMG/M metagenome (GOLD analysis project Ga0066376, IMG submission 77009) | Marine microbial communities from Southern Atlantic Ocean transect - Knorr_S15_td_Bottom_ad_5009_LV_A | ecosystem: Environmental > Aquatic > Marine > Oceanic | place: Southern Atlantic...
CCACCAGCGTCGCCACCAGCGTCGCCACCAGCGTCGCCACCAGCGTCGCCACCAGCGTCGCCACCAGCGTCATCACCGGCGTCGCCACCAGCGTCTTCAGTGGTCTCTTCGCCAGCGTCTTCAGTGGTCTCTTCGCCGGTGTCTTCAGTGGTCTCTTCGCCGGCGTCTTCAGTGGTCTCTTCGCCAGCGTCGTTGGTGGTCTCGTCGGTAGTCATTGCTGTTTCCGTACTTTCTGTAGGAACTGAGGTTGTTGCTTCGGTTGTTTTTGCCGTTGCTTCGGTTGTTTTTGCCGTTGCTTTAGGGGCCTCGGCTTCTTCGCTGGCGGTGATGGCTGCGACGAGCCGGTCCCACATGACTTCGGGGTGTCGGATGACGATGTGTCGGAGCACGAGGTCCGAGAGTCTGACCTGTCGTGCGATCTCAGTATTGGCGCTTCCTTCGCCCTGGAAGTAGACCAGGAAGTGCACACCTCGTCGTCGTCCGTCGATGGGGTAGGCGAGTTTTCCGTCGAGCCAGACTCGGTCCGACTGAACCGCGGCGCCGGTCTTTGAGAGCAAGTCGCGGACGTGGGTCATCACGCCGGGGGGATCGTTGGCGAACTTGCCGCTGTCGATCAGGAACATGCCTTCATAGTGATTCTGCGCCACGGGTGCTGTTCCTTGTTCCGGATCCGAGATCCGGTGACGGAGATGTTTGGAGCGAATGGGAAACGAGTGGAGTCGGGTGGTCTTGCCCGAGCCGCGGACGCCTGCCGCGAACACTCCGTTGTATCGTCTGCTCAGCGATTTGCAATGTTGCGGCTCACCGCGGTGGCTCACTCGCCGTCGCTCACCTCGTCGCTCGAACCTGGCTCCGAGGGGTCGTCATGGTCGGGGTGGGGGTTGAGTCGATTCATGGCGGCTTCGGGTCCCTGTTCGGCCCAGATCAGTGCTCCCTGGGCGGCGTCGGCCACGGCGGTTTCGATGACGGCCTGTTCATCGGCGGAGAACCTCGAGAGCACGAAGTCGGTGGCTTCGAAGCGGGGCGGAGGTTGTCCGATCCCGATTCTCAACCGAGCCACCTCGGGGGTCTTGAGTCTCCGGAGGATATCGGCGAGTCCCTTTTGGCCTCCGGCGGAACCCTGTTGGCGGAGTCTCAGGCGTCCCAGCGGGAGATTGAGGTCATCGCAGACGACGAGGACCTGTTCGGGCTGGAGCTTGTAGAAGTCCAGGAGTGGACCGACGGCCTGGCCGCTGTTGTTCATGAAGGTCTGGGGTGCGACCAACAGCAACCGGGTCTCCCGGAGCGTCACTTCGCCGATCTGGGCATTGAAGCGATTGCGTGAGGGGACAGTGCCGAAGTGTCGACCGAGTTCTTCGAGGACATCGAAGCCGACGTTGTGTCGAGTCCGTTGGTAGCGAGGTCCGGGGTTGCCGAGTCCCACGATGACCTTCATGGCCGGTTACTCGCCGTCTGAGTCGTCTTCGTCGTCGTCGTCTTCGCGGCCGATGACTTCCGGCTCGAGCGGCCCGGCATCGAGTTCCCCGTCGACGAGGATTTCCTCTTCCTCTTCCTCGCGGATTTCCACCACTCGAGCGATCACGGCGTCGGGTTCGAGCAGCATCGTGGCGTCGCCTTCGAGTTCGACCTCGGCGATGGTGATCGAGTCGCCGATTTCGAGATGATGAATCCGCAGGGTCAGCTTCTCGGGCACTTCGGCGGCCAGGCAGTTGATCCGGATCGCGTGCAGGGGCTGTTCGAGCAGTCCGCCGCTGTTGGTCCCCGGCGCGGTGCCTCGGAGTTCGATCGGCACGTCGATGTCGATCCGCTGGTGGGCGTCGATCCTCAACAGGTCAAAGTGATTCAGGACAATGCCAAACGTGTCCCACTGCAGTTCGCGGAACATCGCCTTCTGCGTGGTCCCGTCGATCTCGAAGTCGAGCACGCGGATGCCGCGGTCCACGAGCAACCGCAGTTGGCTGGTATCGACTTTGACCGAGACGGTTTCGTCCTGGTTCCCGTAGACGACGCCGGGGGTCTGTCCGGCGTCGCGGAGACGCTGGCAGGCCAGGGACCCGGATTCTTCTTCGGTGCGACCGGTCAGTTCAATCTGCAGGGTGGCGGGCATGGTGGTAGGACCGGGTTCGGATTCTGGGTTGGGTTGGGGTCGAGCCAGCGGAGAATTCGCGATGGATCAATTCAATTTGATCTGTTCGATTGGGAAACTCACGCTCGCTCGTTACCATGCAAACGCGTCAAGATAGCTGCTGGAAGCAGAAACTTCAACGGTCACCGACGACGGTCGAGGCGCGAGCGAGAGGGATGCCGGGTCAACTCTGGACCGAACACGAGATCGAACAGCTGCGGGATTTCCTGTCGCGGGGGCTCTCGGCCAGCGAGATGCAGGTCGGTTCGCGGACAGCCGCGGCGATCCAGAACAAGGCTGCGCGGCTGAACTTTGTCGGCGACGGGATTCCCCGCAAGCGGTGGACGGGTGAAACCGAGCGGATGCTGAAGCGGCTGGTGGGCGACGGCGGGACCGCGGCGGTGATCTCCGCCGATCCCGAACTCCTATCAGGCTACTCGCGGAACGCGATCCAGAAGAAGCTGGGTCGGTTGAAGTTGATTGACCGCAGCCGGTCTCGGCGTGCCCGCGAGGCGATCCGGTTGAGCTCCGAGCAGCTGGACCGCTTCCACACCTTTCTGCTGGCTCATGCTTCGCGGTGCACACCCGAGCAGATTGCCCTGTTGTGGAACCGCGAGAACACTCCGTTGGTGTCTCGTCGCCGGGTGGTCTACCACCTGCAGAAGCTGGGGATCAAGCGGTCGTGGGCCGAGGTGATGCAGATGCCGTATTCCAAGGCGAAGCAGCGGCGGGTTTCGCAGAAGGCTTCGCTGGCCAGCGAGCGTCGTTGGGAGGAGTACCGTCAGACGCAGGAGTCGGAGTTGCGGCAGGAGTCTCGTCGCCAGCGTCGCCGGGCCCAATCGCGGGGTCGATCCCTGGGCGAGCGTGTCTGCCGCGATTGTCGTCGGCGTTGGCCCGCGTCGGAGCCATTTTACGTGCTGTACCAGAAGCAGACCGCCTCGGGGCGCAGGCGTTACCTGGGCCGCATCTGCCGCTTGTGTCGCAACACGCGGCGTCGCGAGAGCAAGCACCGTCGTCGCAGGGGTCCGGCTGCGAGCTAACCCGCCGCAGGCGGGCTAGTCGAGCTGGTCGGCCCAGTCGGTGAACACGACGGCACAGAGGTCGATTTCCTGGGCGCTGCCCACCAGCAGGTCGCCGTCGTCGCTGCAGAGTGCATCGGTTCCGGATTGTCCATAGACCCGATCGGCTCCGGCTTCACCCGCGGCATGGTCATTCCCGCTTCCGCCTCGCAACACGTCATCCCCGTCGCCTCCGTACAGCGAGTCGTCACCGGCTTCGCCGTTGAGCGTATCGTTTCCGGATCCGCCGCTGATCGAGTCGGCCTCGTGCTGGCCTCGCAGGAAGTCATCACCGTCTCCGCCGTCGAGCTGGTCGGCGCCTCGGCCGCCGAAGATCCGGTCATTGCCGGCGAGTCCTTCGAGCGTATCGTCGCCGTCTTGTCCGACGAGTCGATCGGAGTGGCTGCCACCTCGCAGCAGGTCATTGCCGGCTCCACCGATCAGCACCACGCTGCCGGGGAACTGCGAGGCATCGACGATGTTGTCACCGTCGCCGGTTTCGATCCGTCCGCGTTCGACGTCGACGAGGTCATCTCGTCCCTGACCGAGGAGCTGGTTGGCCTGCAGAGTGAAGTTGCCGTTGCCGGTCTCGTAGACCAGGTCGCTGCCGGGTCCCCCATCGAGGTAATCGTTGCTGGCGCCTCCCTGGAGGGTATCGTTACTGCCCTGGCCGAACTGTCGGTCGCCTCCGGCTCCGCCGCTGAGCCAATCGCGGCCGCTTCCACCTCGGAGCACATCGTTGCCGTCGCCTCCATGAGCGGTATCGTTGCCGGCATTGCCGTTGATCACGTCGTGACCGGCGTTGCCATTGAGCCGATCGTTGCCCGAGTCTCCAAACAGCCGGTCATTGGCGGCACCTCCGTTGACGGTATCGTCTCCCGAGCCGCCGTGCAGGATGTCCTGGCCACCCTGTCCGCTGAGGTAATCGTCATCGGCACCTCCGTCGAGTCGGTCTCGACCCCCCCCACCAAACAGCCGGTCGCGGTCGGCTCCGGAGGCGAGCAGGTCGTCGCCGGATCCCCCGTTGAGCACATCGGCGGCGGCTCCACCGGTGAGCGTATCGTCGCCGGCTCCTCCGTAGAGCCGGACGGGGTGCAGGCTGGCGGAGGCATCGACGCGGTCGTGGCCCGCCCCGGCCACAACCCGCACCTCGCCGGTGATCTCCGAGAGCGGCACGCGAACGCTGTGCGGATCGCTACTGGACCCGACCGTGGCGGCCAGCACGTGCCCGGGCGTCTCGATCACGATCTCGTCTCCTTCGCTGCGGATCAGCACAATGTCGTCCTGTCCTTGGGCCGAGGTGTCGGTGACGACGAGGTTGCCGTTGAAGTCGAGATCCACGGCGATCGTGGCCGAGATGGGTGTGAAGTGCAGCGAGTACGCGGAGGTGTCGGCGCCACCGGTGATCTGCAGGGTCAGCTGTTCGCCTCCGCCGCTGGCGGTGTAGCCCAGCTCCAGCGTGCCGTCGCCGCTGGCCTGGTCGATCAGGCCGCCGCCGGAGTCTCTGAGCACCACGCTCAGCGGCTGGCCGATCGGGGTCGAGAGCTCGAGTGAATAGAGAGCCGAGGAGGCTCGGCGGGGGGTGTCGAAGGTGAACCAGTCGTCGGCCCCGGCGGCGACTCCGAGTCCGGAGAAGACGGTGTTTTGGCCGATCGTGCCCAGGTGAAACGCCTTGGCCGGGCTGCTGTTGTCTCCGGCCCAATCCGCCGCGGCGTCGCCGGCGGGGGCATCGACGAGCAGGTCATAGCCGGTGACGGCCACCGCCAGCGGCGAGTCGACTCGGACCAGGTACGTCCCGGCGTCGAGTCCGTCGAGGCTGACCTGCTGGGGTCCGGGTCCGTTGTCGGAGGTCTCGAGTGTCTGGGCGCCGCTGGAGTCGAACAGTTCCAGCCGGATCGTCTCGGTGGCATCTCCGGAGGGGGTGGCGGTGACGCGGTCCGCGGACGTGCCCGCGGCGGTGATCTCGAAGCGGAACCAGTCGGCGTCGTCGGGGGTGTGCAGGTTGAGTTGACTGAAGGCGTGTCCGTCGCCGACGAGCGCATTGAGGTCGTGGGCGGCGGCGGCGACGTTGTTGGCTTCACTCCAGTCGGGTCCGGCGGTCGAGCGTCCTCCGCTGTTGCCCGAGCCACTTCGTCCGTTGCCCCCCATCGTCTGGATCAGGTCGCTCCAGCCGGTCGCCAGTTCGAAGTCCGAGTAGGGGGTGGTGTACCACGATCCGGCTGTGGTGGCGTTGTCGGGCAGGAAGATGGAGATGCCTGAGCTGTCGCGGTTGTCACCCGAGCGGGCCAGGGTCATGGCATCGATCGCGTCCTGGACCCCTGCGGCGGCCAGGCGGAGTGCCTCGGAGACCAGTTCGCTGTTGGCGACGGGGTCGACGAAGCTGCCGAGGTCACGCAGGAAGGCGATGTCGTAGGTGATCGCATCGGCGCGGGCATCTCGGAGCACGTCGATGTCGTCGTCGTTGCCGGCGAGTCCCGCGTCGACGAAGTCACCCAGTGCTGCCAGCAGCAGGGGGTAGCCGTCCGTCGAGATCGCGCTCTGAGTGTCCCAGCCCCAGAAGTCACCTTCGTACTGGTGCTGGTAGCTGTCGACGAACCCGGTCGCCAGGGCTTGGGCCCCGACCGTCTCGGGATCCTCCTCGAGGACTTCGAACAGCGTCGAGTAGTCGTGCCCTTCGGCTCCGACGACTTCCTGGCTGGCCACGAAGACATCGGCGTACTCGGCGAGGCTGAAGCCGACTTCGGCCAGGGCCATCAGGCAGGCATCGAAGGCGATCACGTCGAAATCGGGTCGCTGAGGATCGGCGAGAACTTCGACCAACTCGGGGGTGGTCATGTGGTCGCTGGTGGTTCCGTCGAGATCGTCGTAGTTGAATCCCTGCAGGCCGCTGCCGTGGTCCCACAGCACCAGCGCGTAGTGTTCGGCGGGGGCTTGATCGACCGACCAGTCGATGAAGTCGGCCAGTGCCTGGGGGTGACCGGTGTTGAGTTCACCGAGCAGTTCGAACTCGGTCGCGACCACGTCGGGGTTGGAATCGGGCGCGATGAACGCTCGACCGGTGTCTCCCCAGGCCGGCTGCGACCCGCCCCCGGTGGCGTAGGTGCTCCCCGCGGAACTCTGGTCCCAGAGTACCGCCAGGTTGACCGACCCCGGCAGTGCGGCGACCGCGGTTTCCATTTCGTTGATGTCGGCAAACGCGAAGCTCTCGAGATTGCTGGCGGTGATGTAGACCATCACGGTCCAGGCGTCCGAGTCGCCCTCGCCGGGACCCTCTTCGCCCCCGGCGGGCGGTTCGGCATGCGGCACGTCGAAGGCGATGTCGTAGGAATTCGTCTGGCCTCCGGGCCCGCTGACGCGGGCGTACCATGAGCCGGCCTCGAGATGATCGAGCGAGACGTCGGCGTGACCACCGTGGCCGGTGGTCGCGGCGACCAGGCCGCCGTTGGCATCGAGCAGCTCAAGCTGCAGGTCGCCGTCGCCGTGGCGGTACTCGATCGTCAGCCCGTGAGCGGAGGTGCCGGGGGCGACGGTGGTGAAGGCAAACAGATCGACGTCGGTGTCGGAATGAATCGAGAGACCCGCCAGCGTGACGTCTCCGGTGAGCGTGCCGCTGGCAGCGTCGCTGCGCAGCGGCGTCGCCGTCTCGAGCGTGTCGTTTTCCTCGAACCGGTCCGGGTCGGGGTCGTGATCAAGCGGTGCGTCGATCGTCAGCGCGTAGTGGGGGTTGGTCGCGCCGGAGTACTCGAAGATCTCGATCCAGTAGGTCCCCGCGGGCAGTCCTTCGAGACTGATGGCTTCGAAGTCTTCGACCGTATCGGACACCTCGAGTTCTCCGTCGCCGTCGTAGAGGGCCAGGTCGAGGTCGCCGAGCTCGTGCTCGAATTCGATCCGCAGCGAGTGCCCTGCGGCGGCGGTGGCGGAGGTGGTGAACTGGAACCAGTCGGTGTCGCCGGGTTCGTGGATCGAGAGTCCCACGAGCGTGGTGCGGCCCTCGATCGTCCTCAGGTCCACCGCCTCATCGAGCGAGTTGTTGGGCTCGTGAGCGTCGGGCGGGAAGTGGCCTTCGAACTCGTGTTCGTTCCAGTCGGGCCCGTCGATCACCAGCTCGTACTCGGGATTGCTCGCACCCTCGAAGCCACTGACCTGCAGCAGGTAGCTCCCGGCCGGCCAACCGGCGAGCGAGATCTCCTCGAAGTCGGACACCCCGGTCGATTCCTCCAGCAACACGCCGTCGGAGTCGAAGAGTGCCAGGTCGAGGTCTCCTTCGTCGTCGTCGAAATCGATCCCCACGTAATGGTGGATGGTTCCCTCGGCGAGCAGCCCGAAGGCGAACCAGTCGACGTCATTCTCGTCGTGGATCGAGAGTCCGTCCCAGGCCCAGTAGCCGGCGATGTCTCGCAGCGGTGTCGCTTCACCCGCCGTGTCGTTCACCTCGGCCCAGTCCGGCTCGAATTCGCCCTCCTGCTCACCGTGATGTTCATGCGGGGCATCGATCCAGATCGAGTAGCCGGGCACCATCGCCCCGTCGTACCCGGCCACTTCCAGGAAGTAGGTCCCCTGTCCGAGTCCATGCAGCGAGATCTCTTCGCTGTCGAGGATTCCGGACGAATCCGAGACGAGCTCTCCGTTGGAGTCGTACAGGGCGAGGTCGAGGTCTCCGGCGGCGTGGTAGAAGTCGATCCCGACGGCGTGAGCCCAGTTGGCCTCGGCGACCAGTTCGAACTCGAACCAGTCCACATCGGCGGAGTCGTGAATCGAGAAGCCGTGCCAGGCGGCGAACCCGCTGGCGTCCCGGAGTTCATACGCGGTCTCGCGGGTGTCGTTCTCTTCGGCGAAGTCGGGTTCGAGTGGTTTGGGTGCGGTGATTCCGAGCACGTATTCGGGGTGCACGGCTCCGTCGTAGCCGACGACCTGGACCTGGTAGGTCCCCGCGGGCAGTCCTTCGAGGGAGATGTGTTCGAAGTCCCAGATGCTCTCTGATGTCCCCACCAACTCGCCCTCGGAGTCGAACAGCGACAGGTCGAGGTCGCCGAGTTCGTGGTCGAATTCGATCCCGACGGCATCGAAGGCGGAGCCGGAGGCGAGGGTGGTGAAGCTGAACCAGTCCTCGTCGTCGGGTTCGTGGATCGAGAGTTCATCCCAGAAGCTGTCGTGATCGATGACGCGGAGGTCGTAGGCGGTTTCGGCCGTGTTGTTCGATTCGGCAAAGTCGGCTTCGCCGCCGCCCCCCTCATCGGTTTCTTCGGGTGCGATGATCGTCATGACGTATTCGGGATTCGTGTCGTCTTCGAAGCCCCAGACCGCCGCGTAGTATTCGCCGGCGGGCAATTCGTCGAGGCTGACGAATTCGAAGCCTCCGACTCCCTCGGAACTGGCCAGCAGGTGGCCGCTGTTGTCGTAGAGTGCGAGGTCGAGGTCGCCGAGGTCGTCGAAGAAGGCGATCGAGACGTTGTGCCAGTCGGTGGCCGTACCGAGCGTCTCGAAGCGGAACCAGTCGACATCGCCGGGGACGTTGATCGAGAGCCCGTCGATAATCTCCAGCCCCTCGACGCCTCGCAGGTCGTAGGCCTCCTCGAGCGACTCGTTCGGTTCGGAAAAATCGCTCTCGGTCGGCTCGGGCGTATTCAGCGTCAGCCAGTAGTCGGGGTTGGTCGCCTCTTCGAACCCGGTGACTCTCAGGAAGTACTCCCCGGCCTTCATGCCCTCCATTTCGACCCACTCCAGGTCGTCGATTCCGTCGGAATCGGCGATGAGTTCGCCGTCGGCATCGAAGAGTTCCAGGTCGAGGTCCCCCTCTTCGTGCCAGAAGGCGATCGCCGCTCCGTCCCAGAATGTCGCGGTGGCTGAGGTCTCGAATCGGTACCAGTCCTCGTCACCGGGTTCGTGAATCGAGAGCGGACCGAGTTCCTCGAAGCCCTCCAGCGTGCCCAGGTCCCAGGCGGTCGCCAGCGTATCGTTGGGCTCTGCCAGGTCCGGGTCAAACGTCCCGTCGTCGTGGTCGACCTGGTGAGGCGCCTCGATCACCATCGTGTAGTCGGGGTTCTCATCTCCCTCGAACCCATAGACTTCCAGGTAGTACGTCCCGTCCTCGAGCCCGTCGAACCAGATCATCTCGAAGTCGTCGGTGCTCGATGAGTAGTCCAGTTCGTGTCCGGCGTCGTCATAGAGCGCCAGGTCGAGGTCTCCCTGGTCGTGGTGGAAGAGGATCGCGGCGAAGTGGACCCTCTCGGAGTCCTCGACCAGGTCGAAGACGAACCAGTCGTCGTTTTCGGATTCGTGGATCGAGAGGTCATCCCAGTAGTGGAAGCCTTCGAGTTGGCCCAGGTCGTGGGCGTCGTCGATCGTGTTGTTGGATTCGGCGAAGTCGCCCTCGGCGGTGGGAGCGTTGTAGGAGACGGTGTATTCGGAGTTGAAGTCTCCGTCGTATCCGAAAACTCGCAGGACGTATTCTCCGGCGGCCAGCCCGTCGCCGGAGATCTCTTCGAGGTCGTCGACGCCGGCCGACCAGGCCAGCAGTTCGCCTTCGTGGTCGTAGAGTTCCAGGTCCAGGTCGCCGTGCTCGTGGTCGAACTCGATCGCGACGTAGTGACCCGCTCCGCCCTCGGCGGCCAATTCAAAACGGAACCAGTCCTCGTCCCCCGACTCGTGGATCGAGAGACCCTTGTCGTCAATTTCACCGTGACCGATGACGACTCCCAACTCGGTGGCCGCCGCCAGAGAGTTGTTGGGCTCGAGCAGGTCCAGGCCACTGAGCAGGGTCCGGTCTTCGAGCCGTTCGACGCTGGCCGAGGTGTTGCGGCGGAGGGATCGACGACGGCTCGCGACGCCACGTCGGCGTCGGCCTGGGGTTCGTCCCAGGGCGGTTCGGATCGCGCGACGCCAAAAGAGCTGAGAATCAAGCAACATCGCCATCGTCTCCTCGAATGTCAGACCGTGTGTGAGGCCGCTTGGGAGCTGCGTGCTGACCGACGATCGGCCGAGACGCGGCAGGGGTGAGATTGCCAGAGGCATCGTGGCGTTTTGCGCCCAGGCACACCCTCAGCGACCCATCGACCCGGACGGGTCGCGGCGGGGAAAAAGAGCAATCGGCCATCGAAGCCTCCCGTCCTGGAGGACTCCCTCGGGACGTCAGTCGTGCACTCGTCGATCGTTGGTGACCCTGAGTGTGTGACTCCCCGTTCCAAGTGGCCCGCCTGTTCCCTGCAGCAGCAACCTGAGCGTACCCGGAACAATTGGAGTTGAGGAGTCCAGTTCCGGAGATTAAGTGCAACCGGGACCTGTCTCGGCCTTTCTCTGCCTTTCTCTGCCAAGGATCGAGACCGGGCACAGTGCCACGATCGGAAAAACCGTCACGGCTCGCCCCAGGCCGCCACGGAAAAGTCGCTGGAGTTGTCATTCGGCTGGTAGGACCGCCTGAGGGGGACGGCTATACTGGAGCGGTCGAAGCCGCGACGGTTCCTTGATGGACCGTGTCTGTACCAGGGCACCCATGGCAAGTGTCTCGCTCATGCCCCGATGCCCTCGCATCCTCGCTCTGCTCGTCGCCGCAGGGATTCTCGGTGGATTGAACCACACGGCCTTTGCCCAACCCGCAGCGGCGAAGAAGGTGGCGACTCAGAAACCCGCAAGCAAGAAGGCTGCAACCAAGAAGGCTGCAACCAAGGAGGCTGTGAGCAAGAAGCAGGCTGCGGCCCGGGAGGCGGTCAAGCGTGAGGCGTCCCGAGCCGTAGAGCAGTTGTTGCGAGGAATCTTTGGCGGCCGGCCGACGGTCCAGGGGGTTCCGGCCAAGGGCAAGAAGCCTGTCGGCAACGGTGACCCGAACGCACGGGACCGGATCGACCTGCTGGCACCCCAGGATCCTCGCCAGGCGAAGCTGCTGCGTCAGGCTCACGACTGGTTGAAAGCGGGCCAGCACGCGAAGGTTCTCGAAGCGGTCTCAATCCTGCTCAATCCGCCCGAGGCGGCTCGATTCGAGTCGGATTCGTTGTTCCGCAGCGCGGGGGGTCGGTGGATCACGGTCCGGGACGAGGCGAACCGGTTGCTGGGGGGATTGCCCGAGCCGTTCCGCGAGACATTTCGGACACGTTTTGGTGCCGAGGCGGCTCGCCGGTTGTCCGAGGCAAAGTCCCACGGTGGCGAGTCTGCGATGGTGGATGTTGCCGATCGGTTCTTTCACACCCCGGCGGGCCGTCAGGCGGCCAACCGCCTGGCCTCCCGCCACATCGACCGGGGTCGGCTGGGCCTGGCCGCATTTTGGCTGAGCCGATTGCTGGAGGCCGGGGACCCGGTGGCCGGTGCGGCGGCATGGCGATTGAAGGCGGCCTGGGTCTTCCACCGCGTAGGCCAGCCCGAACGGGTCAAGACATTACTGGCCGATCTCACGGACGCGGGTCGATTGCGGATCCCGGGAGTGGGCGAGGTGGGTCGGGACGAGTGGCTGGGCGCGTCGCGTCCGGCGATTCTGCCCGAGCCGGTCCTGGTCGACTGGCCGGTCTTTTATGGCAGCCCCGCTCGCAGGGGTCGGGCCGAGGGGGGAGCTCCGCTGTTGCTCTCACGCTGGCACCGCCGCTTGACTCACCGCCACGCGGTGGCCGCTGTGGTCCGCGAGCTGGTCGAAGACCTCGATGACCTCGGCCGGCCGATGATCCCGGCCTTCGTGCCGCTGGTGGTCGGCAACAAGGCGATCTTCCGCACGCTGCGGGGGATCGAGGTGGTGGATGTCGACAGCGGGCGAGTGCTGTGGGAGACGCGACCGGAGGTGGCCGTGGAGAGCCTGATGGGTGGCCGGGGCCGGGCGTCTTCCAGCGTGTCACGCATGGGCGGATTCCGGATGGCACAGATGGCGTTCCCCGGAGCCAACGTGATGAGTTTCGGATCGGTCAACGGGGCCGCGCTGAGTCATCCTCTGACCGGTCTGCTTTTCCAGCACGCTCTGCACGGTGTTCCCTCCAGCGACGGTTCACAGGTCTTCCTGATCCAGGAGCGGTTGCTGTTGCGAGGCGCTTTGCCGCAGGGGCGGTTTGGCGGCTTCAATCCCTTCGGCGGCTCCACCGCCAAGCAGCCCGGCCAGTGGAACACCCTGGCGGCGTTCGATCTCACGAGTGGTCGTCCGACGTGGGAGGCGGGTGGAGCGAAGATGGACGAGCCATTCGATTTGCCATTGGCCGGGACGCGGTTCCTGGGCGCCCCGGCTCCCAAGGACGGCCGGCTGTACGTGGTGGGAGAACAGAACAACGAGATTCGGCTGTATGTGCTGGATGCCGAAACCGGCCAACCCGCCTGGTCTCAGCGGATCGCCTACGTGGATGCTCCGGCCCTGGCCAACCCGGCCCGCCGCTTTGCCTCATCGCACGTCGCCGTCTCCGACGGGGTGGCGGTCTGTCCGACGACGGTGGGCTGGCTGGTGGGCGTGGAATGTTCCAGTCGCCGGATCCTCTGGGCTCACCGCTACGCCCGACCTCAACCTCAGGACCCCTCGCGGCCCGGCATGCCCAAGGGATTCCCCGGCGGATTCTCACCCGGGGGACCGATGGCCTCGGCCTGGGCCGCCGCGCCGCCGGTGATCTGCGGCGACCGGGTCGTGTTTACACCTCACGCCGAGCCGGTCCTGCACTGCCTGGACCTTTATACCGGTCGGCTGCTGTGGAAGAAGAAGAAGGGCTCCTTCCTTTATATCGCCGGTGCATTCGGGGACCGGCTGGTGCTGGTCGGATCCGACTCGGTCGTGGCTCTGGAACTCTCGGATGGAACATCCGCCTGGGTGCATCGGTTGGCTCCGGCCGACGGTCGCCCGGCCGGCCGCGGCGTCGGCACGCAGGGCCGCTACCACCTGCCACTCTCCTCGGGACAAATCTGCACGCTCGGGCTGGCCGACGGCAAAGTGACCGGGCGGACCTACCTGCCCGAGACGGCCGAGGGCACAGCGGTGCTGGGCAACCTGGTGATGTCCCGCGGCCTGGTGCTGGCACTGGGTCCCGACGGCCTGACCGGATACGAGCAGCGTGAATCGCTCGAGGCACGGATCGCGACGTCTCTGGAGACCGACCCCGCCGACGGCTGGGCGTTGCTCAAGCAGTCGGAACTGGCACTGTTGGGTCGCGACCATGCCACGGCGTTGCAACATCTGGAGCGGATCGAGGTCCCCAAACTCGAGCCGGGCCACGTCGCACGCTACCACGACGCCCGCAGAACGGCGTTGAGGGGCCTGGTGCGGTCGGGCCTGTCTGCCGACGGGGCGGATGTGGAGGGTTGGATCGAGCAGCTTACGGGCCTGGCCGATTCGCCGGACCGGAAGCGGGAAGTCGGACGCTTGAGGGTTGAGCGGGCGGTGGCCCGCAAGCGGTGGGCTGAGGCCGTCGAGGGCTTCCGCCAATTGGCTCGTGATTTTGGCACGCACCGCGTGTCGTTTGCCGATGACCAGGCGACCCGGGTCCGCCTGGACCGCTGGGTCAGCGGCCAGTTGGGGGACCTGTGGCCGAAGTTGCCCGCGACCCTGCGGGCGGAACTGGACAAGCAGCTGCAACTCGAAGCGACCCGGGTGATTGCCGGAGACGGCAAAGCGCAGCGACATTTCATCGAGGTCATTGGTTTCCACCGGGCGACGTGGCCGGTTCGGTTCCACATGGCGGAGCAGGCTGCTCGAGCGGGTCGGGTGGGAGCGGCGGAAGTGATCTGGTTGCGGTTGGCCAATGAGGCGGAGCCGGCGGTCGCGTCGCGGGCCAGCAAGGCGCTGGCCGATTTCCGCAAGCAGCGTGGCCTGGCAGGCCCCGCCCGGCGAGCGGTTTGGCCGCGGGGTGTCGAGATCGTCCGCGCCGCGGGATCGTCTCGCACCGTCCGACGCCAGGACCTCGAACTCAATCACCAGAAACTCCCCTGGTTCGAATCTCACCGGACCGTCTTTGACAGCAGCCAGCAGCGGCTGATCGTCGAGCGGGTCGAGGATGGTGGCGTGATCTGGTCGGTGCCCTTGCCGCAATCAGGCCGTGGAGGCAGTTCGAACTACCTGCCGGCCCGCGCCGTGGGGCACCAGCTGATCCTCTACCACCGCGGCATCGTGCAGGCCGTGTCTCCCACCACCCGCCAGATGATCTGGTCTCACGCCGTCGACGTCGCCGCCAACATCTCGGTGTCGTCGCGTCCGCGTCAACCGATCATGGTCCAAGGCGAGCAGGCTGGTCCCCAGTTGAGCCTGATGATGCAGGCGGCTCGTCGAGGCCCGCTGCGGGTGGTCAATAACCGGGTCGTGTGCGTGTCGGGTCGACGGAGGCTGACGGCGCTTGAGACCAGCACCGGCGAGGTGCTCTGGCAACGCGACCGCGTCGTGGCCGGGACCCCGGTGATGGGCAGTGACGAGATCGTCTACCTGGCGGGCGGAGGCCCGATGATGGGCCGACCGCCCGGTTTTTCCGTGGGGTTTCTCCCCGGGATGATGGGCCCGGGCGGGATGATGTCGTCGGCGGGTCTGCCCGCAGTCCACCCCGCTGTGGCCCTGAGGGTTCGGGACGGTAAGCGGCTGAAGATCAAGGGCCTGGCCAACAAGCTGCAGGGGGCGCTGCGGCTGGAGGGAACCCGGATCACCTGGATCCGCAACGGCGGCTCGGTGAGGCTGTTGGGGTTGAGCTGGACGCAGCTGTTCGTGCAGCAGGACGACGTGATTACCGGCAAGACACTCTGGCAGCACAAGCTCGAGTCCGATTCACGACTCACCACGCTCGGCGACGACCAACTCGTGTTGCTCGAGAGCAACGGACGACTCGGTCGTCTCGACCTCTCGACCGGAAAACTCTCGCCGGTCGGCCAGATCGCCACGTCGGATCTGAAGGGGGCCAGCAACATTTATGCGTTCCAGGACGCCTTGAACCTCTACGTGGCGGTCAACAAGCCGCTCAAGGGCAGTTACTACTCGGTCAACATGCACTCGATCCGGGTCAACGGCCCCTTGCTGGCGTTTGCGCGGAACGCGTCGGGGGGTCCTCCGCGATGGCGGCAGCGTGTCGAGGGTCTGAACCTCGTGCTCGAAAAACTCGAGCATTCCCCGCTGCTGTTGCTGGCGTCGCGTCAGTACATGCGGGAGGGCAACCTGCGGTACTACATGTTGAAGCTGCACGCGCTGGACAAGTTGACCGGCCAGGTGCGTGCGAAGCTGGAGACGCCGTCGAACTACTGGAGTTTCAACGGGCTGAGGTTGAACCTGGCCGAGAGGTATCTGGAGCTGGGCTCGTACAACCAGCGGATCCGGCTGGTCGCAGGCTCTCAGCAGCGGGCTTCGGCGAAGCCCTAGCCGGCGACGACCCGTTGCGGGTCGGCCTGCGGTCGCTCGCCCGGTGCGGTTGCTTGTAGCGCTCCGATCCCGCCGCTAACCTGTGGACGCTCTGAGGCTCGTGGCCCGAGTGGTCTCAGTTTGCGCTCTGCACCCTCCGACGGGACACCCGACGCGATGCGTGATTTTGAATACGAGGCTCCGACATCGTTGGACGACGCGGTGGCGTTATTGTCCGGGAACCCCGCCGCGGCGCGGCCGCTGGCCGGCGGGACCGACCTGATCGACCACATCCGCACCAGGCGACTCGAGCCCGACCTGGTCGTCGACATCAAGAAGATCCCCGATCTCAACGTGCTGGAACTCTCCGAATCGGGCCTGCGGCTGGGTGCGGCGGTGCCGTGTTACCGGATCTACGGCGACGCAGAAATCGCATCAGGCTACGCCGCCCTGGCCGACAGCTGCCGGATCATTGGCGGGACGCAGATCCAGAGCCGAGCCAGTGTCGGCGGGAATCTCTGCAACAGCGGCCCCGCCGCCGACTCGACCCCCTCGCTGATCGCCCTGGGGGCCCGGGTGGTGATCGCCGGACCCGGCGGCCGGCGTGAGGTTACGGCTGAGGAGTTCTGTACGGGGCCGGGGCAGAATGTGCTCGAGGACGGCGAGCTGGTTGTCGAGATCGTGTTTCCGCCCCGTCCGGCGGTCGGAGGGTCTCACTACCGCCGCTTCATCCCGCGCAACGAAATGGACATCGCGGTGGTCGGAGTCGGAGTGGCCCTGGAACTGGACGCTTCGGCCGAGACGTTTGTTTCGGCCCGCATCGCGTTGGCGGCGGTGGCCGCCACGCCGCTTTACGTCGAGGCGGCCGGAGCGGCACTGGCCGGGCAGGCCGTCTCTGACGAAGCGATCTCTGCCGCGGCGGCCGCGGCCCGCGAAGCGGCCACGCCGATTGATGACATGCGGGGCACGATCGAGTTCCGCAAACACCTCTGCGGGGTGCTGACCGAACGGGTGATCCGCGAGGCGGTGGCGCGGGCACGTGGGGAAGAGACCGGATACCGGATCGGGTACTGAGGGTCGAGGCAACCGACGACAAGACGGACCACACACGATGGCAAGACAACGCATCATCTCCACCTCGATCAACGGCAACCCGGTCGAGTTCCTCGCCGCTCCGCGGCAGACTCTGCTCGAGGTGCTCCGAGAGAATCTCGACCTGATCGGCACCAAGGAAGGGTGTTCCAACGGCAACTGCGGGGCCTGCACGGTGATCCTCGATGGACGCCCCGTCGACAGCTGCCTGGTGCTGGCCGTGGAGGTTGAGGGGAGCGAGGTGGAGACGATCGAGGGCGTGGCTGCGAGTGACGGGCTGCACGTGATCCAGGACGCCTTCCTGAGCCAGGCGGCGCTTCAGTGCGGCATCTGCACGCCCGGCTTCATCATGTCGACCAAGGCGTTGCTCGAGGAGAACTCGTCGCCGAGCGAAGCGGAGATTCGCTTTCACCTGGCCGGCAATCTCTGCCGCTGTACCGGTTATGACAAGATCGTGCGTGCCGTCGAGCAGGCGGCCGCCGGGGAGATGAACTGATGGCGAGTGTCGAAGAACGCCAGTTCCGTATCGAGCCGTTTCCCGGTGGGACGCCGGGGAACCTGCGATTGGTCGAGGAAGGTCGCTTGCCCGATTATGACGTGGTCGGCACCCGGCCGATCCGCCACGACGGCACCGACAAGGTGACCGGGCGGGCCCGCTACGGCGCCGACATCAAGCTCTCGGGGCTGTTGCAGGGCTATATCCTGCGGAGTCCTCACGCACACGCCCGGATTGTCTCGATCGATACGTCCAAGGCGGCAGCGGTACCCGGCGTACACGCCGTGTGCACCAACGCCGATATGCCCTCGGCCACGCATCGCGCCGGGGACCTGGGCGAGGGGATCGTCGACTGGCACCACCTGAACCAGAACGTGCTGGCCAGCGACAAGGTCCTGTACACCGGTCACGCCGTCGCCGCGGTGGCGGCCGATTCGGTGCACATCGCCGAAGAGGCGGCGATGTTGATCGAGGTCGAGTACGAGGTGTTGCAACCGGTGCTGGATGTCCGCGAAGCCCGGACCGCCGAAGCCCCTGTGCTCAACGACGACGTCCGCACCGACCGGCAGCCGGTGGGAGAACCGGGAGAGGAGCCCACCAACGTCGCCAAGCATTTTCACTATGAGAAGGGCGACATCGAGGCGGGTCTGGCGGCCGCGGAGTTGGTGATCGAGCGTGAGTTCACCACCGAGACGGTTCACCAGGGCTACATCGAGCCTCACACGGCCACCGCCTACTGGTCTCCGGATGGCAAGATCACCGTCTGGACCAGCACCCAGGGCTCGTTCATGATCCGCATGCAGGTGGCCGAGCTGCTAGCCGTGCCGATCTCGAAGGTCAAGGTCGTGCCGATGGAAATCGGAGGCGGTTTTGGTGGCAAGATTTCGGTCTACCTGCAACCGGTCGCCGCGGTGCTCTCGAGGCTCTCGGGTCGCCCGGTGAAACTGAACATGGATCGGACCAACGTCTTCAACGCGACCGGGCCGACCCCCGGTTCGTACATGAAGGTCAAGATCGGCGTCGATGCCGAGGGGATGATCACCGCTGGGGAGGCGGAGTTGCTGTTCGAGGCGGGAGCGTTTCCCGGATCGCCGATCAACCCCGGCTGCATGTGCGTCTTTGCCTGCTACAACGTGCCCAACGGTCGGATCGACGGCTACGACATCTGTGTCAACAAGCCGCGGTCCAACGCCTACCGTGCTCCGGGATCGACTCACGTGGCGCTGGCCACCGAGACGATTGTCGACGAGATCTGCGAGACGCTGGGGATCTGTCCGGTCGAGTTCCGCATGAAGAACGCGGTGAAGGAGGGTGACGAGCGGGTCGATGGGGTGACCTATCCGCCGATCGGGATGTGGGAGACGATGAAGGCGGTCGAGTTGAGTGACCACTGGCAGTCGCCTCTCGAAGGTCCTCACCGCGGCCGCGGGCTGGCCTCGGGGTTCTGGTTCAACTTCGGCGGCAACTCGGTGGTCGCCGCGACGGTCAACGAGGACGGCACGGTGTCGTTGATCGAGGGCTCGACGGACATCGGAGGCACGCGGGCATCGGTGGCGATGCAGTTGGCCGAGATCCTGGGAATCGCCGCCGAGGATGTGACTCCGACGGTCGTCGATACCGACAGCATCGGTTACACCGACGTCACCGGCGGCAGCCGCACCACCCACGCCACCGGGCTGGCGGCGATCAAGGCGGCCGAGGACATCCAGGCTCAGCTGTGCCAGCGTGCGGCGATCCTGTGGGATATCGAGGCTGAGGGGGTCGAGTATTCCGACGGGCAGCTCACTGAGGTGAACGGGTCCGAGCCCAGGACGATCAGTTTCGCTGAGATCTCGGTCAAGCTGAACCAAACCGGTGGGCCGGTGGTCGGCCGCGGTTCGGTCAACGCCGACAAGCACGGCGGGGCCTTCGGGACGCACATTGCCGACGTCGAGGTCGACCCGGATACCGGCAAGGTCCAGGTCCTGCGGTACACGGCGATCCAGGATGTCGGCACCGCGATCCACCCCAGCTATGTCGAGGGTCAGATGCAGGGCGGGGCGGCCCAGGGCATTGGCTGGGCACTCAACGAGGAGTACCACTACGGCGAGGATGGCCGCTTGCACAACGCCAGCTTCCTGGATTACCGGATTCCCACCTGCTACGACCTGCCGGACATCGAGACGATCATCGTCGAGGTGCCCAATCCGGGTCACCCGTTTGGGGTACGCGGTGTGGGCGAGGTGCCGATCGTGCCACCGCCGGCGGCGATCGCCAACGCGATCTACCACGCCACGGGCGTGAGGCTCCGCAGCCTGCCGATGTCACCTCCGAAGCTGATGCACGAGTTGTTGTCCCGCGACGAATAGAACCCGGGCCCGGCCCGATGCCCAGAGTCCACATCCCCGCCCCCGCCCGCGACCTGACCGGGGGCGAGGTGGATCTGGAGATCGAGGCGACGAGCGTGAGGCGGCTGATCGGGGTGCTCGAGCAGAGGTTCCCGGGATTCGCCGAGCGTGTGCTCGAGGAGGGTGAGTTGAAGCCGGGGCTGCGGGTGGCCGTCGACGGTCACGTCAGCCCGATGGGCGTGCTGGCCCGGCTCGAGCCGGACAGCCAGGTGCACTTCCTGCCGGCAATCGGAGGCGGCTAGCGGGCGCGGGCGTCTAGTGCGCTGCTGCCAGCAGTGTCGCGGACGTCTCGAGCAACTCCTCGACATCGAACGGCTTGCGGAAGAAGGCATCGGCGCCGTGGTCGTGAGCGAACTGCTCGTGGCGGGGATCGGTGTTGGCAGTGACGACGATGATCACCGGAGAGCTGCGGTGTCGTTGCCTGAGTCGATCGAGGACGGCGAACCCGCTGCGGCGGGGCATGACCAGGTCGAGCACGACCAGGTCGGGCGCGTCACGTTCGGCTCGAACCAACGCCTCGGACCCGTCGCGGGCTTCCAGGACGGTGTAACCCTTCAGTGCGAAGGCGGTGGAGATGACTTCGAGGATTGACTCGTCGTCGTCGACCAGCAGCACGCGCTGTTGAGTGGGTTCAATCACGCGGCTCGCCTCGCTCCCCAACCGGGTGGTGATCGGGTACACTAGGCCAGCCCGAACGAGTCGACAAGATCAGAATCGGGCAGCCGAGGACGTGAACCGCCGGCGACTGGCTACCCGACGCCCTCGGACACACAGCGACCTTGTGCGAACGTGCGCCAGGATGCTCGACCCTGATGGATTCAATTCGACGGGATCTCAACGCGGTGACTGCCACTTCGGTGATCGGTCTGCAGTGGGGCGACGAAGCCAAGGGCAAGATTGTCGACCTGCTGACAGAAGACCACGACATCGTGGTCCGCTACCAGGGGGGCAACAACGCCGGGC
>Ga0066376_10001816_pt1 | contig 20348 bp, 23 predicted proteins | sample Knorr_S15_td_Bot_FD_77009 | JGI IMG/M metagenome (GOLD analysis project Ga0066376, IMG submission 77009) | Marine microbial communities from Southern Atlantic Ocean transect - Knorr_S15_td_Bottom_ad_5009_LV_A | ecosystem: Environmental > Aquatic > Marine > Oceanic | place: Southern Atlantic...
AATGGGTTTAGGTAGGGTATCTGTTCTTGATATGATAGCTCCAAGTATTGATGGAGATGTATCTTTGTGCATTAGAATCATGATGTACGTTAACACATCCGAAACCCTTAGCCATGTATACATTGGAGATGCAAAAAGATTAAGACCTGATAGATAATCTCTTGTATAAATCTATCTAAGTGTTATTATTTCCTTTATGAAATTGAACACATACTTTTTTTACTTTGGAGCACATATATAAGTAGCCCAAAGATTTATATGTTCAAAAAGCGGGCAAAGGCCCGCTTTTTTTTATAGGAGGAAAATTGATAGTAGTAATGAAAAGGAATGCTTCTCAAGAAGACCTTGAGGAAGTAAAAGATAAAGCAATATCTCAAGGGCATGACCATGTTGTTATTGTTGGTGTAGAAATAACAGTGGTAGCTGTTAGTGGGCACGTAATAGAAGATCATAGAGCCACAATGAAATTACTAAATAATGTTCAGGATGTTATTGCAATTGGTAGACCTTACAAATTAGCTAGTAGGTTCTATAAAGAAAATGGTACTCAGATAAAAGTTGGAGACATAACAATTGGTGGAACAGAGCTCACTCTTATTGCTGGTCCAGATAGTGCAGAGAGTTTAGAGCAGACCATGGAGACTGCCAAAGGGGCTAAAAAAGCTGGAGCAAATGCACTAAGAGGAGGAGCTTTTAAGCCAAGAACTTCACCCTATAGTTTTCAAGGGTTAGGTGAGGATGGGCTTAAAATGCTTCGGGAGGCATCCGACGCGAATGGACTCCCATTATTCAGTGAGATTATGGATACCAAACATTTAGAAATGATGGAGAAGTATGTAGATGTATTACAAATTGGAACTAGAAATATGCAGAACTTTAAATTATTAGAAGCAGTAGGAACTTCATCTAAACCAGTCTTGTTGAAGAGGGGCTTAGGTTCAACGCTTGAAGAACTACTTTTAGCTTCTGAGTATATTTTGGCTAAAGGGAATGAGAATGTAATTCTTTGTGAAAGGGGAATTCGTACATTTGAGACTGCTATGAGAAATACTTTTGATATAAATGCAATTCCATATCTAAAAATTAATACCCACCTACCAGTCATTGCAGATCCTAGTCATGCAACTGGAGCAAGAGAATTAGTTGAGCCGGTTGCTCTTGCGGCAATTGCTGCAGGGGCAGATGGCCTGATCATTGAAATACATCCTAGACCTGATGAAGCACTATGCGATGGGCCACAAGCACTAACTCCAGGAATGTTAGAGATATTATTTGATAAGGTATCTGAGATTGCTCCAGTCGTAGGACGGACAGTAACCAGATGAGAAATAATGTTAAATAGTGTTCTAATTGTTGGTCTTGGATTAATGGGATCAAATCTTGGTTTAAAGTTGAGAAGTCAAGGGATTAAGGTCTACGGTAAAGATAAAGATGGAAAAGCATACAGTAGGGCTTTGAACTCAGGGGTGGTTGAAAAAGGAAGACCTAAAGAGGTTGACTTAATTATTCTTTCCATGCCGATTAATGAGATTATTAACTATTTCAACACTCCTCAAATTGAGATTACAGCAAAAGCTGTTGTTGATTTGGGGGGAACAAAAAAAGATATATGTAAATTAATGGATAAGTCGCTAATCCCTGCAATTGGAGGGCATCCTTTATGTGGTGTTGCAGATAATAGTAACTTTAAAGACAATATGGATTTGTATAGCAATTCAACTTTTATTCTTTCTGAAACATCTTCTACTACTGAAGAAGCCAAGCTATTGGTGCTTGAAATGGTCAAGCTTGCAAATGCAAACCCCATATGGCTAAAACCCGATATACATGATGAAATAATTGCTATAACTAGCCACATCCCACACTTAATTAGTACCGCACTAATTGGTGCAGTTATGAAAAATTATAAGTTAGAAGAAATTATGGAGTTCACTTCAGGAGGGTTTGATGGTGCGACTAGATTGTCTAGAACTAATCCCGATATGATTTGGGGGATGCTTGAAACTAATAATGAATCTATTGAAATTTTTGGAGAAAAGTTTTTGAATGAGTTTCGAAACATTTTCGCCATGAACGGAGAAAGTGATCTTCATCAATATATCGAAGAAACTGTTGAGTGGAGGAGAGAGCTCGCTAGTAGATTTGGAGAAAGACCTCTTGAGTAGAGAATTAACAAAAAGTAATAAATATAGAGGAGAGATAACTCTTATGGGAGATAAATCTCTATCCCATAGAGCTATAATATTTGCTTCTTTAGCAAATGGAAAATCAATAATACGGAATTTACTTTTATCAGGAGATACTAAAGTAACTATTAATGCTTTTGTAAGTATGGGTATTAAAATTGAGATCAATAATGACAGTGTCATTATTGATGGGAAGGGTCTAAAGGGACTAAAAGAACCAGTGAGTCCGATTTACTGTGCAAATTCAGGGACAACTGCAAGATTGCTAATAGGAGTATTAACTGGTCAAAATTTTAAATCAACACTAATTGGTAGCGATCAGCTTAGTAGAAGACCTATGGATAGAGTAAGCAGTCCACTTAATGAAATTGGTTGTAATATAAAATCCAATGGTGGTAAATTGCCCATAACAATTATTCCAAGTAGCATAAATAAGTTTACAGTGAATACTAACTCTCCAAGTGCGCAGGTTAAAAGCTCCTTAATACTTGCAGCGATGTATTCTGATGAACCGGTTGTTATTATTGAAGATAATGCAACTAGAGATCACACTGAAAAGATTCTTGCCTATCTTGGAGTTAAATTAGTAAGAATGGGGAATACGGTAACAGTTCCTCCTGTAGACGAGATACCAAATTTTTCTGAGAGTATCCCATCAGATATCTCTTCAGCTTCATTTTTAATTGCTTTAGGTGTGTTAATAGATTCATCAATAAAATTGTGCAATGTTCTTCTAAATGAGACGAGAATGGGGTTTATTAAGGCTTTAATAAAAATGGGTGCTCAAATCAATGTTCAAAATGTAAGTACACAATTTGGAGAGCAGGTTGGGGACATAGAAATAAAAAAATCAAGTTTGAAAGGAATTAAAATAGAAAAAAAAGAAATTCCTAGCATAATTGATGAACTCCCAATTTTTGCGCTTGTTGCCTCACAAGCACAAGGCTCAACAACAGTAGAAGGAGCAGGTGAATTAAGAGTAAAAGAATCAGATAGATTAGAAGCTATATATAATTTACTTTTATCAATCGGTATTGAAGTAGAAATTTCTGATGATGGTTTTAAAATTAATGGCCCTCAAGAAATTCAATCTGGACAGATTGCAACTTACGGAGATCACAGAATAGCTATGGTTGCAGTCATTGCTTCTCTTATATCTGAGAAGGATATTCAACCAGATAATATTGAATGCATAAGTGACTCCTACCCTTCATTCTTTAGTGACCTTAAATCAATTGGGGTAGATTCTCTATGACAGTTTTAGGAATTATTGGTTGGCCATTGGAAATGACCCTTTCCCCTAAATTGCATGAATATTTACTCAAACTAACAAATATCAGTGGTCAGTATGATAAATTGCCAATTGAGAAGATAAATGACTTAGCTTTAAAAGAGTTAATGAGAAAATATATCGGTATAAATGTAACAATTCCTCACAAGCAGTCAGTTTATAAAGAACTTAAAGACATATCTAGTTCTTCTAAATCAGTAGAAGCCACACAAGCAGTAAACACAATAGTTAAGTCCGAGAATGCTCTCTATCTTCACAATACTGACTACAAAGGTTTTTTAGCGGAAATATCTAGATTAAATTATAAGTTAATAAATAAAACTATTTTAATTCTTGGTGACGGAGGGAGTTCGAAGTCTATACAGTACGCACTACAGGGTTCTAACACCAAAGAGGTACATATTGCAAGCAGAACTCCAAAAAATGAACAGCTAGACTATGCAGGTATAGAATCAGTTAGTGATGAAATTAATATGATAATTAATACAACACCTCTTGGAATGCCTCCTTATCAGAACAACAGTCCAATAGAAGAAGGTATAAAATTTAATAATTTGGAAATTGTTTTAGATATTGGTTATAACAATAAAGAGAGCAAGTTTATGAAGCAGTACAAGGATGTAGAGTCGGTTAATGGTCTAGGAATGTTGATTGCACAAGGCATAGAATCATTTAATTTGTGGACAAAAAGTAAATTAAGTTTTCCTGATTTGTATGAGGAAATAAAAGAACTTTTAGAGGAGGAAATGCATGATTAAATATTTGACTGCAGGTGAAAGTCATGGACCTGAATTGACTGGAATTATTGAAGGAATTCCTGCTGGTTTTGAAATTAGAAAAGAGGAAATAGATGAGATTTTAACTAGGAGACAATTAAAAACTGGTGCTGGTGGAAGAATGAATATTGAAAAAGATCAAGTTTCAATAACTGCAGGTATTGTCAACAATTTAACTACTGGAGGTCCTATAGCAATAACAATAAAAAATAAGGACTGGAAGAATTGGAAAGATAGAGATATAGACCCTTACTTAGTTCCAAGACCTGGACATGCAGATTTTGCTGGAACAGTGAAATATAACCATTCAGATATTAGACATGTGTTAGAAAGAGCGAGTGCTCGAGAAACTGCTACGAGAACAGCACTTGGTTCGATTTGCTTACTTATTTTACTAGATCTGAACATATATATTTTTGGATACGTTGCCTCAATAGGTAGTAAGACAAGTGGAGATATAGACTTCTCCGATTTAGAGAAACTAAGAGATAGTCAGAAAAGTTCATCTGCTATGTGTCCAAACAGGGAATCTGATAATGAATTTAAAAATGAAATAAAGATAGCAAGGAAGAAGAAAGATACTCTTGGGGGATCTATCTCAGTAATCGTAAAAGGTTTACCGGTGGGATTAGGTAGTTATGTTCATTACGATCGAAAAATTGATGGTAGAATTGCAGCTGCTTTTATGTCAGTTCAGAGTGTAAAAGGAGTTAGCATTGGTAATGGAATAGAAGCCTATAAATCCTTTGGTACAGAATTTCATGATGAGATACTTTTAGACAATAAAGAACTTAAAAGGAATACAAATAATTCTGGTGGTATAGAAGGGGGCATGACAACAGGGGAAGATCTAGTTGCAACCGCTTACTTGAAGCCAATTAGTACCACTTTAACACCTTTGAAAAGTGTAAATTTAAAAACTAAAGAGCAAGTTGAAACAGTATATGAACGTTCAGACACCTGCTCTGTACCACGGGCAGTCCCTATTTTTGAAACAATAATTGCTATAGAAGTATTGCAATGTCTATTAGATAAAACTGGAGGAGATAATAAAAAAGAAATAATTGAAAGGAAAGAAAAATTACCAGGGAAGTTTATTGATGATTTCGATATGGGAAGTGAAAAATGGATTATGGGCTATGATCTCTAATAAAATTATTATTTCTGGTTTTATGGGTTCAGGCAAGTCAGCAGTAGCAAAAAAACTTCATGAACTATATGGATATAGTTTTGTAGATTTAGACCAAGAAATAGAAAAGAAAGAAAAATTGAAGATAAATGATATTTTTACAACAAAAGGTGAAAAATATTTTCGAAGAGTGGAAAGAGATATTTTGTCAGATGTTCTAGATAGGGATGTAGATGTGATTGCGCTTGGAGGGGGGACACTAAATAATACGTTCCTTTTAGATTTAGTTCTTTCATACAAAAATTGTTATTATTTGAAAACCAAATTTGAAACTTTGTGGAAAAGAATTCATAATACTGATAGACCTTTAGTAAAAGAAGGCCACGATAGAACTTTAGACCTTTTTAATTTCAGAGAAAAATATTATAATCTACTTCACCACACGATTATTTCAGACGATTCAAGTATTAAGGAAATAGCTGAAGAGATTAAGTGGAGCATTGATGATGGATGAAATAAAGTTTAATTATGAATTTAGTTTTACCAATGTGTATCTTTTAGGAGAAGAAGACACTTTGTCAGATTTTGAAAATAAAGTATTTGATAATGACTCATTCTTTGTAATAGACGAATCAATTCCAAGGGAGCTACTTAAAGACCTAACCCAGTTTAATAACCATAAATTTATTAAAGTTCACGAAAAGCTGAAGACATTAGATACTATCGAAAGCTTATGGGAAATTATGTTTAGCGCCAATCTTTCTAAGAAAAGCCACATAGTAGGTGTAGGGGGTGGAGTTCTGACAGACTTAGTTGGGTTTGCAGCTTCCACTTTTAAGAGAGGGATTGATTTTTCTTTTATACCTACAACTCTTCTAGGTATGGTAGACGCTTCTCACGGAGGAAAAAATGGAATAAATACATCTTATGGGAAGAATCAAGTCGGTCTAATAAATACCCCAGAGAATGTCATCTGCGATACATCATTTATAGAAACCCAAAGTAAAGATGAACTTAGGAATGGAACAATGGAGATAATTAAATCCGGATATATACAAGATAAATCAATTTATGAAGAAATTATTAATAATAGAAATATTAAGCCGAGTAGGGAAACAATTTTAAAAGCAATAGAAGTAAAAAAGCATTTTGTAGAAGTAGATTTGTACGAGTCACAGGAGAGAATGAAGTTAAATTTTGGCCATACACTAGGGCACGTAATAGAGATTGATTCGGAATATAGGCTTTCCCACGGAGAAGCTATATCTCTAGGGATGCTGGCTTCTCTAAAACTATCTAACAAACATTATGGGCTAGAGATGGCTTACTTCAATGAGCTAAAAAATCTATTGAAGTCATGGGGGTTACCTACCGAATATGAGTACGAAAATACAAGGAAAAAGTTGGTAGAATATTTATTTAGCGACAAAAAATCTTCCAGTAGGAAGGAATTGAATTTTGTCCTTTTAACTTCAATAGGCAGTGCTGTTATTCACCAATTTAACAATAATGATGCGGAAGAGATATTATATTGTCTGGAACAATCATGAAAAATATACACCTTATTAATGGACCTAATCTCAACCTCTTGGGGACAAGAGAGCCAGAAAAATATGGCAGTGTCAAATATCAGGAGTTGATACAAGAGCTTAATAAATACTTAAAGGGTAAAGGATTAATACTTATTTCTAATCAAAGCAATCAAGAAGGAGATATTATTGACTGGATCCATAAAGCATATGAAGATTCTGAGTGCATAGGGTTAATTATTAACCCTGGAGGGTATACACATACAAGTGTTTCTATACGGGATGCTATATTATCAATTGAGCAGAAAATTGTCGAGGTGCATCTAACTGATCCATCCAAAAGAGAAGAATTTAGAAAGAAAAATTTGATTTCTGATATCGTTTCTACTTCAATTGTTGGTCATGGTACTGATGGGTATTTCGAAGCAATCGATTATTTACTAGATAATGAAAAATAAAATAGCGTATCAAGGGACTAGAGGCTCTTACTCAGAAGCCTTACTTATAGATAAATTTAAAAAAAGCGATCACTACCCAAAGGATTCTTTCATAGAAGTTATAGATAGCATAAAAAATAAGGAAGTAAATTTTGGATTGCTCCCTATTGAAAACTCGATAGTAGGGACAATAGTTGACTCATATGAAGAGCTTATTAATTCTAGTATTCCAATTCATGCGGAGTATATGTATAAAATTACTCATTCACTAATAGGCCTAGAGGGAACCAAGATTGGAGATATTTTAGAAGTACATTCTCATCCCCAGGCGCTTCAGCAGTGTACAACTTTCTTAAATGAAATGAGCTATAAGGTCGTATCTGTAATTGATACTGGCGGAAGCGTACACAATTTAAAAGAACTAGATGATAAAAGAGTTGCAGCAATTGCAGGAGAACATTTTGAAGGCGATAAAGATTTTGTCATTTTAAAGAAAAACATATCAGATAATGAAGAAAACTATACCCGATTTCTACTATTAGGTACTGAGAGTATTGAAATAGAAGCAGAAGAATATAAGACATCTACTGTACTCATTTCATCAGATAAGCCGGGTTCTTTGCTTAAAGGGCTACAGGAGTTCGCTTCTCTTGACTTGAACTTGACTAAGTTAGAATCAAGACCCATATTGGGAAGGCCCTGGGAGTATAAATTTTATATAGATTTTAGTTGCCATAAGGACGATCCAAGAATCAAGAAACTCAAAATGAGTTTAAGTGGGGTAGTTGAAGATATCATATTTCTTGGTACTTACCCCATTGTCAAGTTTTGAACTTCCAATCACTGGTAGCATCATTGTCATTTATTTCTATATTCAGCTTTTCCAATTGATCTCTTATTAAATCTGATAGTTCAAATTTTCCTTCTAATCTTAGCTTTCTTCTAACGTCCAATGTTAAATTAAGCAAAGGATCTATAATTTTAGTTTTATCTTCCAAATCTTCTAAGTTGATTTTTATTTTACTTAATATTTTATTTATAGATTTTTGATCAATACTATTTTCGGTAATCAAATCTGATACTTCATTAATATTTGAGGTTGGCTCAGTTTCTACTACCTCTTTGGTTATAGGAACTACTTTATTATTTTCTACAACTGTAAATTCATCAAAGGAAATAGTGTCACCCGGTGAATATTGTTGTGTTTTTTCACCTGAGATAACGGTAACCATCCCTATCCCATATACTTTTCCTGTATTGCTTTCCCCCTCTATTATTAGCCCTGTATGTTCATCAATTCCTATAATATTTGAGTCAATCTGGCTCTTTAAATTATCAAATCTTGATTCGCCCATATAACAAAATCTAGTGTCATGATTGCCTCCTTCTTTGTTGTTGAAATGAGGTACTACGCTAGCCTTAATTCCAAAAGTACTAAGGATATCTAACCCATTAATCCAGTAAGGCTCTTGACCAACTTTATAAATTTCGTAGACCGGAAGAGTGTATTCTCCCAGAGTTGTGGCAGCAGCACTAGAAAACACTAAAGACCCATCATTTTCTAATAGAGTCTTGAATGATTTAGGGAATTCAGTCTCTCCCCATACTTTTATTGCGTAAGATGGGCTACCAGGGCCAGAGAATAGAAAATTTGATTTATCAATTTTCTCTAAACATCTAAAATAATCTACGGTGTTAATTTCATTTTGTGTTCTATATGAAAGAATCTGAGTATCCATATTAAGGCTTGTATTAAAAAACTCTATAAGTTTATCTGAAATTTCGTTTACATTTTCTTGGAAGCCAAATGGTGAGTTGATAATCAACGGGTTAGTAACTTTTTTTAAACGATTAATCATCTCTCGATGTACAGATAGTAGGTTCGGGCTTGTTTCCCCCGAGCCAAGAATCGCTATTGATCCAGACGAGATTATTCTGCCGCTTCTTTTATTCATATTTCTATTATAGTTTTTATTTAATTATTAAATAAATACTAATATATGACTTATGCTAAATATTCTTGTGACCCTAATAGAAAAGATAATTTACAAATTTATTCCCCGTCTTCCATATTTTATGAGAACTCCTCTTTATCGTAAATTTTTACTACTAAGAAAGCTGAGAGATTATTTAATACTTCCAAAAAGTAAATTGACCTATGATGAAAGGCTTGAATATGCAGATAGTGCAAGAAGCAATGAGCACTTAATTTGTGGACTCCAAAATTATAATAATGACGTAAGATTTAGTCAGTTAGATCTTGATACTTTAGATATATTCAAATTCGAACCTAAAAATAAAGTTGAAGGCCAGATAGGAATTTATTTCCATGGTGGCGGCTTTTTTTATTGCAGTATTAACTCGCATAAAAATTTTATTTCTAATCTGACAAACGACATAGAGATGACTACTTACTTTTTTCATTACAGACTTTCTCCAGAGCACAATTTTCCTGCAGCACACGAAGATGCAAAAAAAGTTATTAAGTATATTGAGTCTATTCACCCTTCTGATAATAAGATTTGGATGGGAGAGTCAGCAGGGGCTAATCTTGCAGCAGGGATATGTATTGACGACAACTTTGAGATTAAACCCTCAGCGCTTATATTGATGTCTCCATGGCTAGACCTATCGGACAAAATGATAGACAGAAATTATCTCAAAAAGAAAGACATCCTTCTAGCTTTAGAGGGATTGAAAGATATCGGAGCTTATTATGCAAATGGACAAGACCCAACCGACCCAATAGTTTCTCCACTTTTTGGAGATGTAAGTTCTTTTCCACCTGTCTTTCTGCAAGTTGCTTCAAATGAGCTTTTATTCAATGATGCAATTGAGTTTATTAAGAAATTAGATTTGCAAGATATAGACAAAAAGTTATACGTTTTGGATAATTTATGGAATGCATGGAAATTCTTTCCAATAAGAGAGTCTCAAGAAGCAAGAAAAAGAATAAAAAAGTTTATCAAAGAGCTTGAACTTATAAACAAATAGCTAATCAGAGTGTTTGTGCTGCACGGCATCAGCAGCTTCATTTGTTATATGGTGGAGTTTATGATGCAATTCAAAGCCAAAAGGCAGCTCCACTCTAGCTTCTCTCATTAATAAATCGTTTTGTAAAAATTCATTAGTTTCCATATCACAAAGTAAACTGCCTTCTTTCAGAACTATTGTTCTTGGGCAAAGCTCTAAAGCAAGAGGAATATCATGGGTAGCCAGAAGAACAGTTGCATCTAATGATTTAATAATATCTATAAGTTCTCTTCTTGATGAAGGATCAAGATTAGAAGAAGGCTCATCAAAGATAACAATTTTTGGATTTGATGCCAAAACTGTTGCAATGGCAACTTTTCTTTTTTGACCCAAACTTAAATGATGAGGTGCTTTATCTTTATGGCTATACATTCCTACTTGAACCAATGCTTTTTTTGAATTTTTTTTAATTTCCTCTTCAGTGAAGCCAAAATTTCTTGGACCAAAAATGACATCTTCATATACAGACGGCATAAATAACTGTTGATCTGGATCTTGAAAAACTATTCCAACGTTTTTTCGTATTTCCTTTAAATTAGCAGTATTTATTTTTTCATTTCCGATGCTTATAGTACCTGATTGTATATCGTTTATTCCGTTCAGATGCATAACCATAGTTGTCTTTCCTGCACCATTTGGGCCCAATATAGCAACTCTTTCTTTTTCAACGACTTTAAAAGAGAGACTGTCTAAGGCATTAGTGCCATCAGGATATGAAAATGAGAGGTTGTTAATTGATAGACTTCCTTTCATAAGAAGAGACCTATAATATTTGTAATTAAAGCCACAATACAGAGAAAATATAATAATTTTGATTGATTCCACTTCCTTTTAGTTACGAACAAGTTTCCATCAAAACCTCGAGAAATCATCGAAGAGTATACTTTTTCCCCCCTCTCAAATCCTCTGATTAACATTGCTGAACCGGCATAGGCTAGAGATATAGAGTCTGAAAGACCTTTATTTTTAAATCCCCTTGACCTCATTGATAGTCTTATTCTTTGAAATTCAGAAATATACACACTTATGTACCTAAGAGCAAAAGAAAGGATAGAGACAAATATTTTTGGAAATTTCAGTCTCCCAAGTCCTTTTATAATTTCTAATTGTGAAGTTGTAGAGGATAAAGCTACGGCCATTGATACTCCTGCAACTGATTTAAATAAGATATTAGACATTTCAAATACCCCATCTTCATAGATGGCAATATTTTTGTATAGGTAGATTACAGATCCACTTTTACTTATAAAAGGTAGAAAGAGCGAAAATAAGATGAAGGGTATTATTACATACATTCTTCTTATTAAGAATTTAATAGATGGAATTGATAGGTAAACAAAACAGACAATGCAAAACAAAATCATAGTAAAAGTGAAAGTATTTCGAATGTCATTGAATGCTAATGAAAGAGACAACACCAATACTGATACAATCTTTTGTGCAGGTGCTACATCAATTAAATAACTTTCAGTATTTAGATTTGTTGGAGGGTGATTACCAGACATAGGATTTAGGACTTCTTTCTTGTCAGATTCAAATAAAGATTAATAAATACAACCAAGATAGACACTCCTAGTATTCCACTTAAGATTATTGAAATAAAACTGTTTGAGATTAAAGGAATTGAATAATCTTCAAGGAACATTGCAATACTTTTCTGATTACTGAAATTAAAATCCTGAGCAATAGTCTCAAGACCATCTGGAGATGACGACGCAAATGGTGCTATCATTAGAAGACCTAAAGAAAGAAATAGTAGTAGTCCGATTAGGGGTACAGATTTCCCCTTCGCCTCCTTATTTATTGAAATAAAAACCAAATCAGATCTTACTTTCAAAAGGAGACTCAATATAAAAGCTGTAATGACACCTTCCCCAATTCCAATTAAGAAGTGACTTGTTACCATTGCAATAAAAACACTACTAATTGCTACTGAAACAGTTCCACCAAGTGCATATTCGACTACAAAAGCTACAGAAGACATTACTACCGATATCATTCCTGCCACAAAGGACCCAAGAATTAATGAAAAGTTTTTGTCTCCAAAAATCTTTTTCCAGGTGTCAATAACAAACCATCCAATTAATCCTGTAACAATAGACATATTTAATATATTTATACCTAGGGCACTAAGACCTCCATCAGCAAAGATAAAAGCCTGGATTATTACAACAATAGATACGCAGATAATTCCAAGAGAGGGCCCCAAAATGATTACTGCTAAAGCACCTCCCAAAAGATGCCCACTAGTCCCTGCTCCTATTGGGAAATTGATCATTTGTAGGACAAAAATCAATGCAGACATCATCCCTGCAATAGCTATAAATTTATCCCCAAGAAATTTATTCGAAGCTTTTGTCGAGACCCACAATGATCCCATACTGATTAATCCTGCTGTTGCAGATACTGGAGCGTTAATAAACCCATCAGGCACGTGCATACTGTTATTCTACAAACAGTTTATGTTATTGCAATAGGCTTGCAATAACTATATACAATTCTTACAATACCCTCTCAGTATGTAGTTTGAATCAATTAATTGAAATTCAGTCTCTTTTCCTATAGTATCAAGAATTTTTTTTTGTAACTTTTTTGATATATCTACTATTTTGTTACAAGATTTACAGACAATGTGGGTATTTAAGTCGGCTTTGTTTATAAAATAATATCCTGATTCGTGGGGTTGGTGTGCATGAGTTATTAGATTCAATTCTTCTAATGAATCCAAAGTCCTATAAACAGTTGCCCTATCTATCTTGATACTAGATTGTTTTTTTGCTGTATTGAAAATTTCTTCTGCCGTCATATGAAAGTGACCTGATGACTCCAAGATATTACATATGGCTATTCTTGCTTTAGTAATTCTATGTCCATTTTCTTTCAGTTTGCTTAGAAGGTCCATGTACAAAAGTATAAAACTTATTAATTAGATTATTATTCAGTTATGGGAATTGTTAAGCTTATCAAAAAATATAAATTACTAGGAAACCTTAACAAATATAGCCTGTTAGTTATATACGGAGGCTTTTATTTAATTCTATTTTCTTATTTCTATTTACTAAAATCCTTACGAATTTATTTAATGATTCTATTTATTTCAATAAGTTTTTATCTTGTTTATTTCATTCTTGCCAAGAGGAAAAGAAGTAAAGATTATAATTTTGATAATATCTTTCCTTTGAACCAAAGGGATTATTTATTAGTTGAGTTCTCATCAATATTTTGTGCTGGATGTTTACCAATCAGAAAGGCTGTTGATAGTATCTCTAATAAATATGACAATATTCAAGTTGTACAAATAGAAGCAAGAAATATAGAAAGTAAATATTTGGATTTAGTTAACGAATTAAAGCTATCGGTCACTCCAACTATATGCCTTTTAGATAAAAATGGAAAATTAATCAGTAAAAGATTATCGCACTTAAATCCAGATACTATAGAAAAAAATCTAGAAGAGCTAATAAATCCTGTCACCTAATTTTGCATCAGAGTTAGGGTGAAGAAGTAAAACTCCACCATCTTTATTTATGGACCCTAATATTAAGCATTCACTTATGTAAGGACCAATTTGCTTCTTTCCAAGATTGACCACTGCTATACATGAAAGATCTGCAAGGCTATCAATCTTATAATTTGTAATTTGAGCACTGCTTTTCATAATTCCAAGTTCATCACCAAAATCGATATTAAGTTTATATGATGGACTAGTAGCTTCAGGAAATTCTTGCGCTTCAATAATTCTTCCTACTCGGATATTTATTTCTGCAAATTTATTATATAGATTTGATTCCATATGTTTTTAATTATCTCATAACTACAATTGAATAATAGTTATGAATTATACATTGTTGTCAGGGGGGGTGAGAGAAGATTCTTCAAATAATAAATTAGCTCGTTATACATATCTGTATCTAAATAGTAATACAGATTTAACCATTGATTTGTTTGACAATCTAGTGGAAGGTGTCCCTTTTGTTTCAGAAAAGGACGACTTTTTGCCTGAAATTTTAATTCCAACTAGAGCTAGCTTAATTAATGCACATAAAGTAATAGTTTTTTCCCCTATCTTTAATGGTGGCTACGCAGCAAGTTTAAAAAATGCATTGGACTGGTTATCTCTAAGTTTTGATAGTTACAAATATAATGAACTATATAAAGATAAAAAAATAGCAATAATGAGTTCAGTACTAGGTAAAGGAGGAAACTCGCTAGATGCTAGGAATATGCTTGGACATCAGTTAATAAAATATGGTTTCCATTTATTTGAAGAGTCTTATTTATTCACAAATGCCGAGGAAAGAATGCCTCAACTGGATGACGAGTCTAGTATCGACTATAGTGGACTAGCCAATTTTCTAGATAAATTTATTTTATTTTAGACTTAATTAAGTTTTCCAGTTCAGTAGTCAAATTACTCACGTCTCTTAGAGTCATATGTTTTGTGCTTATTGGTTCTAGGATCTCTATATCAACATCTCCACTCTTGAGCCATATTTTTCCTTTTGGCATTAATTTCCCTGCATTATTTGTTACAACAGGCAATACAGGCAACTTGTATTTTATAGCTAGCCATGCAGCTCCTTTTTTAAAAGGAAGGAGACCTTTGTCTGGATGAGATCTAGTTCCTTCTGCAAAAACCATTATTGAATTATTATTCTTAATAACTTCTTTAACGGACTTATTGATTTCTTTTTTGGTTATATTCCTTCTATCTACTTTTGGTAGACCAAGGACTTTTAGAGCTGATCCGAATATAGGGATTTTGAATAGCTCTGCCTTTGTTAGAAATCTAATCGAAACAGGAAGTACGTGAATGTGAGTAAAGATATCTATAGATGATGAATGGTTTGAAACTACAACATATGATTGTTTTTTATTAACAAGATTTTCTCCAGTCAAGTTAATTTTTAGTCCTATTAATTTAATTCCAACAAGAGCAAAAAGCTCATATAACTTTGTAGCAATTAACCTTCCATAAGGCAAAACTATACAACAGACTATTCCAGTGCAGATCAGTCCAAGAAATATAAACCAAAAAGGAATTAATATAAATGTTCTAATTACAATATATAAATTTAAATTCTTTTCCATATAAAAACTATAGTAGAGCTTATTATTTTTTTCGAAAATCTACATAAGGAAGTATTATTTGAACGGTTGGCCCAATCAATAATGCCATAAAAGGAGAAGCATACCCAATAGTTCCTCCCATTAGCCATCCAGAAGATAAAGCAAATAATTCAATTATAGTTCTCGATACTCCAATTTTTAAACCTCTTTGTTCTAATCCGACCATGATTCCATCACGAGGTCCTGTGCTAATTCCTGCACCAACATATATGGATGTTCCTGTTCCAATTAAAAATATTGCAATAGCTACTCCTATAATTTTTAGATAAAGTTTTTCAGGAGTTTCAAGGTTATTTATTGCAAGGTCTACCACCATTCCTAACCATAAAATATTAATCATTGTTCCAATATTTATTTTTTGCTTTAAAGGAATCCATAATAATAAAACAACTAACCCTGTGACAATCAGAGCTAATCCGTATGTGATATTTAATTTTTTTGAGAGACCTTCATGAAAAACTCCCCAAGGCCCTAAACCCAGATTGCATTGTACAGATAGCCCTATTCCTAGACCAAGTATTGTCATACCAAAAAAATATTGTACCCATCTAGTTAAGACTAATTTGTTCACATAGAGAGTTTAATTCACTTCTATTATTTAATAGAGTTATCATTAATATTATGAAGAAAGCATTCCTCATAACTTATGTCCTTTTTTCTTGCAGCCAAGGTGACGGAGGATTGCAAGTCGTCGATGAGATTGATAATACCACGACTACTCTCGAGGAAGTTACAACTATGATGAGCTCTGTTGGCCAAGTAGAGATCAAGCAACTAGATAGTTTTTCAAATATTTTATTTGAAGTTGATACAGAAAGAAGTACAGCAAGATATCTAGCTCCAAAAGTATTTTTGAATACTAATGAAGAGATAGTTATTGGAGAAGCAAAAAATATTTCAGGTAGCTTCCAGTTGAGTATAGGAGAATGTGACAGTTCAGATTCTTGTGTTTTGATAAAAAATCTTCAGATTTCTGTTAATTTGCTCTCGTTGCAGTCAGGTAATGGTATTCGTGATAATTCAATTAAGTCAAAATGGCTTGAGTCAGACCTGTATCCTATTGCAACATACAGTATCGACGAATTAATTTTGCCGAATAAGAACTTTGATTCAAAAATTGACGAGACGGTGACTGGATTTCTATATATAAGGGATCTCAGTTATATGGTTCCTTTTTCAATATCTGCATATATGGAAAATGATTCAATTTATGTTTATGGCGTTTCTCAAATTGAGACTATATGGTTTGGATTTGATCCTCCATCAAAATTTGGTGCTTGGGATGTACTCAATCCAATAGGTATAGAAATAGAGATTGTAGCAAGTAGATAATTGAACATACTTAACCATCTAAAATATAGTGAATTAAATAATGAGAATAGGAATTCCTCATCACACTACGCTGCTGTAACAATCTGTATCTTACCTAGTGGTGAAATTATTTATATTAAAAGACAAGACACAATGCCGACTCATAAAGGGCAAATTGCTTTTCCGGGGGGGAAGGCTCAATTGGGGGACTTAGATATTATTGATACAGCGATTCGAGAAACTGAAGAGGAGTTGCTAATAAGTAGAAATGCCATAGAACCTTTAGGCATTTTGGCAGGTTTTGATACTAAAGAATTCGAATTTACAGTGTTCCCTGTTGTTTGTAGATTGGATACTATAGATTTACTTAATTTTGATAAAAGAGAGGTTAAGAAGGTTTATTCTGTAGAGGTGTCTTATCTGAAAGAGCAGAGCAATTGGGAATTTAGAGGGAGGTATGATTCAGATTGGATATTACGGATTGAAGAGGATATTCTTTGGGGAGCTACTGCAAAAATGACTCTTGATTTGTTACAACTTAAATTTGATTAACTCATCTATCACTAAAAGAGAGTAGAATACCACCTATGAAGACTGTTTTTTCTGGCATACAGCCATCAGGATCAGTACATTTAGGAAACATACTGGGTGCATTAATTAATTGGAAGAGAATGCAAGCAGAGTACAAGTGCTATTATTGCATCGTAGATTTGCATTCATTAACAACATTCCCAGATAAAGCTTTGCTTGAAAGAGATAAATTAGATACAGTCAAGTCTCTATTAGCAGTCGGGATAAATTCAGACAAGTCAACAATCTACTTCCAGAGCGAGCTACCTCACCATACTGAATTGTCTTGGATTCTGTCAAACTTCTGTCAGATTGGGGAATTGCAGAGAATGACTCAGTACAAAGATAAGTCTGAGTCTTTTGGGACCCATGCAGGCTTATTTACATACCCAGTTCTCATGGCAGCTGACATATTGATACACAAAGCTGATGAAGTTCCAGTAGGAGATGACCAGGTCCAACACCTTGAGTTAACCAGAGATATATCTATGAGGTTTAATAAGAAATACAAAGATATCTTTCCCATTCCATCTCGAAATTCGACGAGGATTGGTGCAAGAGTTATGTCATTAAGACACCCCGAGTCAAAGATGTCCAAATCGTCCGATGACCTCTCAGGAACAATATATATTACTGACGATGATAGTGAAATAACAAAAAAGGTTAGAACTTCTGTTACTGATTCTGAAAACAAAGTTTCTTTTAACAAACAAAAGAAACCTGGATTATCGAATCTTTTAGAGATTCTTGCCTCAATTACTGATGAAAGCATAGAGAAAGTTATTAAAGATGTTTCAGGAATGAAATATGGAGATCTAAAAATACATGTTGCTGAGCAACTAATTCTATTTATGACCCCTATTAGAGAAGAGTACCTGAGCCTCACGGATAGTAAAATTCTTGAGATAACAGAATTGGGGAAAGAGAAAGCTCGAATCACTGCAGATAGAACTTTAATAGAAGTAAAAAATTGTCTTGGGATATAGCTATCTTGTATATTATTGATTAAATTAATTCAATTATGACAAAAGAAAACTTAAAAATAGATAGCTCATGGACTGATCTCCTAAATGATAAGCAGATTGAGGCTGTGGAAACAGTTTTTGGACCATTACTAGTTATAGCAGGAGCAGGTTCTGGCAAGACAAGAATATTAACTTATAGGTATGCACATTTAGTTGAAAAATATAGTGTACAAACTGATTCAATTTTAGCAATTACATTTACAAAAAAAGCAGCAGAGGAAATGAAAGAAAGAATTTCAGAACTCTTATCTCTAAATAATCCACCAATTTGGGTTACCACCTTCCACAGCGCTTGTGCAAAAATTCTTAGAAGACATATTTCTAGGATTGGATTTAATAACTCCTTTTCAATTTATGATTCCCAAGACTCTGTTAGGCTAGTTAGCAATTGCTTGAAGGAACTTGATATGGATATAAAGCAATACCCTCCAAAACGTGTTCATTCGCATATTTCAAATTGGAAAAATATGATGATGCTTCCAGGAATAGTAATTGATGAAGTCAATTCATTTTATGAAACAAAGATTGCAGAAGTATATGTTAAATACGAACAAAAATTAATTCTTTCAAACTCTCTCGATTTCGATGACTTGTTGCTAAAAACAGTTGAGTTATTTAATACCGATAAAGATTCTTTAGAGTTTTGGAGTAAGAAATTTCAGTATGTTATGGTTGACGAATATCAAGATACGAATCATGTCCAATATAAAATTATTGAAATGTTAGCCAAGGAACATAAGAATATCTGTGTAGTTGGAGATTCTGACCAAAGTATATATTCATTTAGAGGAGCAGATATAAGAAAAATTGATGAATTCGATAAAGATTTTGCCAATGTGAAAACTATAGTTCTAGATAGGAATTATAGATCTACCCAAAAGATATTAGATGCAGCAAATTCAGTAATAGCTTATAACAAAAATAGAAAATCGAAGAATCTCTGGACAGAGAAAACAGAAGGCCCGGAAATAAATTCTATTAAATTTAATAATGAAAATGATGAAACAAGATGGATTGTCAATGAAATAAAAGATATGTTTCAGAAGAAGTCAGATGTAGAAGTAGCAATATTTTATAGAATGAATAGCCAATCTCGTATTCTCCAAGAAGCTTTAACTCGAGAAAGGATTCTTTATAAGGTGATTGGAGATGTTAAATTTTATGAAAGAAAAGAAATAAAAGATATTATTGCTTATTTAGCTATTGTGTCTAACCCAAATAATGAGATTGCTTTTGAAAGAATAATCAATGTCCCCAGGAGAGGGATAGGAAGCGTAACAATAACAAAGCTAAAGAGAAGGGCGGAAGAATTAAATGTTCCCTTATCCCATCTTGTCTACAGGACTGATGACATCTCCGATTTTCCTGAGAGAGTCATCAAGCAACTTACAAATTTTCAAGAGATATTAATTAGGATAAAAACTGAAGCTATCAAAGGTCCAGAACAGGCTATTACTTCTGTACTTGAAGTTACGAAATATGAAGACACTCTTAAACAAGAAGTTGATTACGAAAATAGATGGGAAAATATTCAGTCACTATTAACCGGTGCTAATGAATTTGAAATAGAAGTTGATCAGGAATTACTAGATATAGATAATCCTTATTACTTGCTATCAGCTTATCTAGAAAATCTAGCTCTTTTCTCAGCAACAGATGAGTTGGATAATACCAATAAAATAGTTCTAATGACTTTACACAATGCAAAAGGACTTGAGTTCGATACCGTTTTCATAACAGGCATGGAAGAAAATATTTTTCCACATGAGTTAAGTCTTGATGATGTAGAAGAAGAAAGAAGACTCTGCTATGTAGGGATTACAAGGGCCAAAGAGACTCTATATTTAACACATAGCTGGTCGAGATCTTCTTGGGGGGGGACATTCTATAACAATCCAAGCAGATTTCTTGAAGAAGCAAAAGATTGTATA
>Ga0066376_10001821_pt1 | contig 20318 bp, 14 predicted proteins | sample Knorr_S15_td_Bot_FD_77009 | JGI IMG/M metagenome (GOLD analysis project Ga0066376, IMG submission 77009) | Marine microbial communities from Southern Atlantic Ocean transect - Knorr_S15_td_Bottom_ad_5009_LV_A | ecosystem: Environmental > Aquatic > Marine > Oceanic | place: Southern Atlantic...
AGAACATGTGGCGTATTTGAAATATCATTCACTTTAATTGAAATAGAGGAGTATAGATATGTATTTTTTCCATCCTTCAGAATAGATATTTGAGGTAGTGGCTTTAATTTTCCAGGACTCCTTAGCATCTTAAATACACCCCACTGATTACATGGATTGGCTGTAATCCTCATATTTCCCCATGGCATTTTAATCCCATTTCCTCTATATAGAGCCCTCAGATATCCGGGAGAATAGACGTCAAAATAATGCCAATATCTGTAGGGAGAAACAACGGTCATTCTTCGCATAAGCACTGAGGGAGTGACTCCTAGTTTAACATATGAAAATATATCATAAGCATTTGCTGAGAGATATCGTTTTAGAGGTGTTTTTGGGCATAGGAGAGCACCTGCAAAAAAGCTACACTCAAAGTCTCTCCATGCATAGAGTATATCCTTCTGTTTAATTTCTTCAGATTTACTATTATTTAAACTTGGGGATCCGCCAAGCTCTCCACCTGATCCATGGCTTGAAATCTGGCCATCACCATTATGCAGAATTTTATGCCCAATATATAGAGCGAGATCATACTTCAATCGGTTAGAATTTTTTAATGATTCATTTAAATAAATATTATTTTTTTCGCCATAAAAAGATCGAAGAACTGAGTTTATTTGAATTCCAAAATCATTATTTGTAGTAAAGGATGATTTCTTGAACCACTTTATTTTTAGTCCAACTTTTTTTGATAAACTAAGGATATCACTTTTTCTAAGAGGAAGTTTTTTTCTTCCTATCTCTTCAGCGGTGCGCTCTATATCAGGAAACTGATTATAATTTTTTTCTTGATATGCTCTAATTAAAATATGTGCAAATTGCCTTCCAGAGATCCCAGCCTGTGAAAGAAGAGCAGGGATCGCTTGCTTTATAAGATTCTTTGAAAATAGAAAATTTGGTTCAAAATCAATCGTTTCAAATGAATAGCTTAGAGATTTATTTTTAGATTGCCTCATATCTTTTGAGTTATCTAAAAACCAAGTCACCTTTTTTTGAAAAATCTCTGAAAATAGCTTTAGAAGTTCAATGGATGGAGTTCGATTTCCTGTTTCTATTAAGCTCAGATATGAAATAGATGGCGCAATTTTAGAATTCATTTGGATGCATCGTATTGATAAATCTTCAAGGGTAAGATTCAATGCTTTTCGTTGGCTTCTAATTTTAGATCCAAGAAAGTGTACGTTTCTTGATAGTATTTTTTTCATGTAAAATTTACATAGTAAAATTTTATATGAAAATATATAATGAATTTTGTAAATTTCAATGATAAATTATTACGATAATTAATAGGATGTTTTTAGGGTTCAAAGATATATCCTCCTCCTTATCTCTCCCTTCTCATCCACAATAAGCCCTCGGTTAACTGAGGGCTTATTGTTTTATGCAAATTTTATATTGTTGTCCTCTAGATAACTGATTAGATTAACACTCTATTGGTTTTACTATAATGACCAGAAAAATATTAAATATATTATTAGCTATCCTTTTACTTAAAGGATGTAGCATGCTTTCACAAATAGTCAATGATAATGTAGATTTAATTATTAATGAGCCTATCAAAGAGTATAGCTCTGATATTGGTAGTATAGATTTTACCATTCTAGATAGTATATCTGGATTAGATTCAACATATGATTCTCTATCTACTGATCAAAATAATAGCTCTTTAATTGATTATCCATCCCTCGCTCATGATGTCTTTCAACTGATTCCGATTCAGAGGGTTAAATATGGCGATACGCTAATAGTTGATCTTCAGAATTACATATTCTCTGATAATCTTGATATTAATTTTAATCATAATCATAGCCTTAATATCAAATTGTTAAATGATTCTTTATTTATTGTTCCACTTGTTAATGAAAATCAAATATCCCCACTAAGATTAAATATAAATAACCAAGATATTAATATTATGGTTTTTTCTTATTCTGAGAATGATAATCAAAGCAATCATTTTAGGAATAAGGAGGCAATCATTCTAAAGGATGGTCATGTGAACAATCCAGATAATCTTGTACTTAACTATAAATATTTACCAGCACCATCTTCTAATAAAAGTTTAATGGATAATACTACATGGATACTATTTAATAATTCTATTTTAGAGTCAAAATATTATCATATTTTTAATTATCAGATCAGGGTAATGCTACCCAAGCCAATTAATGATGGAACACTTAGAATATTTTCCATTGACTATAACGGAAGGCCACTACAAGAAAATCATACCAATATATCAAATAGCACAGTTCTCTCTCCAACTCAAAACAAGTCACCGCTCCATTTCTCAAATATGTATTATGTGCTTATTGATAGGTTTTTTAATAAAAAAGAAAATAGCACCTTACTTGATGATTTTTCAATTGATAATAAAGTTAACTTTCATGGTGGTGATTTTCTAGGATTAGTCAAAAAAATTAATAATGGATATTTTAATAGATTGGGAATAAATAATTTAATTCTATCTCCAATTAACACAAATCCAGATAGTTCATTTAGAAGCGATATCCCTCCTTATCGTAAACACATGGGGTTTGATGGGTCCTGGCCCATAGATTCAAGAGATATAGATTCAAGGTTCGGGACAGCTGATGAGCTTAAAGAGCTCATTGTTGATTCCCATTACCAAGGGTTGGGTATATATCTTGATTATATAGTTGGATATACACATACAAATCATTCATATTACAATCTTAATCCAATGTGGTTTATCCCTAACACATTTAAGAATAAGAGTTTTTTACCTCAACTAGATTTTTTAAATAGCGAGGTAATTAGACAGGTTAATTCTGATATTATTTATTGGATCAGTGAATTTAATTTTGATGGGGTCCATTATAGCTCTACTGAGAATACCTCGGGTAAATTTTGGCAATATTTAAATAGATCTTTATATTCAGAGGTCAACAGAGACAATCTAAAAGAAGATAATCAGATAATAAATAAATATAGCTTGCAGTTTAATCTAAGCTTGTACCATGAGGCTAGGGATCATTTCTCTGGGTTAAATACAAACTTCCAAAATCTTAATAATTTTATTAAAACAAATCTTAGTGAGCTCGGACCTATTAATTTAATAGGCACGCTCACAACACTTCCCTGTGATCCCAAGTTTATTTCTGTTGCGGATGCTCATATTGACTATGGAGGGGCAGAAGACCATAGAGTATTTGTCGATTTCCCAGAAAAAGTTGTACATGCATCTAGCTATGAAAAATTATTTATGTTTTTTCTTATGAACAATTCATTGCCAGGGATTCCAATTTTATTCCATGGGGATGAGTATGGACAGATTGGGATAGGAGAGGCAGACTCAAAAAGAGATCTAAAATTTCAAAATAAACTAAATTTTCTCGAATCAAAATTAAAAAATAAAATTTCCAGATTAAACTCCATAAGAAATCAATACCCCTCTTTATCAATAGGAGATTTTTTTGTTCTAAGAGAGAGTTTAGATTATAGCGTATGGCTAAAATCATATTTTGGGGAGCATACAATTATATTTTTCAACCTTCAAGATAAAACAATCCAGCTGAATATTCCATTGCCATTTGAATCAAAGAAATTAATATCCCTATTGGATAACAATATTATTGAATTAAATAACTCCAAGATGGCCAGCCTTGTGATTCCACCATATCAATCAGGGATATTCCTTTTAGATCTCAAATAATTTACTAGTTTATTATTTTATCATATGCCATGGTCTGGACAATAATGCTAACCAAGAAATTGAACATAATAAACTTTTGAGCTACTGCTTGAAATTCAAGCCCACCTGGTTCATGTGGTTTAGGACCATAGATGAGAATCAATATATAGGCAAACAAAGAGACAATAAAAATTAGATTACCGATCAGATACTTATTATCTATTAAATCATTTTTATAGATCAACCAAGAATAAATAATTGTCGATGCTAGAAAAAATCTAAAAATCCATTCATTTGCAATTATATGCACATCTAGGTATAAATCAGCTGGAGTAAATGCCACGCCAATAAAGCTAATCGCACCGCAGGTTCCAAGCAGTGAACCTAATTTAGCTAATAATTGATTTGGAAAAATATTTTTTAGAAAACCATAGAATAGAATGTATGTTATTCCACCAAAAATTAAAGCCATATTAAACAACAGACTTGAGTGAAAATTAGTATCCCCAGCATGGGTCACGGTCCTTCCAAGATCACTTAAAAAATTCTTAAAAAATAAATAGCCACTGGTCCAGTGTCCATCATCAGTGCAGCTAGCACCAGGGCACATTGATACACCACTATCTAAAACCATATGATAAATGCCACCCTTATACAGGTACATTGAAAGAAGCACACAACCCATAAATATAAATATCGAAAATCTTGGAAGAATAATAATAAAGAATTTGGATAAGTTGAGATTTTTCATAGTCTTGGTATAAAATCTAATATTATTTAATTATTTATAAAATTCATTTTATAAAAAAAAAGTTTTGTTCGCAATAATACATTGATATTAAATTTTATTTAATCATATTATGCTATGCCGCGATGGTGGAATTGGTAGACACGCTGGTCTTAGGAACCAGTGCCTTCGGGTGTCAGGGTTCGAGTCCCTGTTGCGGCACTGAAAAAGAAAAAATAATTTCTTAATTATTAAGGATATTCGTAGATTAAAAAGTTTTAATATAAAAACCTACAAGGGGGCGATTAAATGAGACTAGTTGAATTAGGAACATTTGGATTATTAATGTTGTTTGTCGTTGGCATGACACTACAAAATAAAGAGCAACTTCAAGCGGAGAAAGATGAGATTCAAGCAAACCAACAAACCAAGGAGCTTGAAAAGAAGCTTGCTGAGATAGAAGCAAAAACTGCTATTTACACTATCCCACATGATCAAAAATTAGAAACAAATACTGTTATTGCCACATTAGATGCATCAGAATCGTTTGACGATGGTAGAGCCGCAGCAATTCGCCGTCTTTTTGTTGATGCGCCTGTATACAATGAAGACAAACCAATCTGTGTAAAATGGGAAGATGGTTGTGAGGATCGATCAAATAATGGTTTATTTGAAGAATTAAATTGTGAATGTGAAGAATACGCAGAGGATGAATGTGGAGATCGAATCTATGAAGAACTCGCTAGAAAGAAAATTGATTATGTTGATGCCTGTGAGTACATAAAGCTAAATCATCAGGGCAGGGAAAAATATATTCGAACAAAACTTAAAAATTTTGGTAATGACGATAAATCAGAAAACAACTGGAAATCATATCAAGATAAAATAACATATTCATGGGAGAAGGTGACTGGCCCAGCCTTGGAAGACCTAAAGCTATTTGAGGGGTCCAAAAATTCCTCAGTTTTAACAGTTACATTATCACAGGGTGACTATAGATTCAGATGCACTGTTACTGATTCATATCAATATGAAACAAGCGAGACAAAAGATGTGAAAGTAATCGCTGAGCCAAACAATGCTCCTGAAGTTTATATTAAGTAAGGAATCTTAGTTAATTATTTTAATTTTAAAAGCCCCTTAAGCTATAGGGGCTTTTAAATATAGAGCATGAACTACGAAGAGCTATATAATATCATTATTCAGAACCCCTTGTACAAGGCCATCATTTGCGTTCTTTTGTCAGTGATAATTGCTAAAATTTCTGATCTTATTTTCACATCTTTTTTAAGAAGAATGGCAAATAGAACAAAGACCTCAATAGATGATCACATTATTGATATTATTCATAAACCCATTTACTACACCATCCTGTTTATTGGCTTAAGATTCTCGATTTCTTTAGTTGAATTTCTGAATCCAGTTCAATTTTTTATTGGGGGAATCTTAAAAACTATAATCGTGATTATTTGGGGATCCGCAATATTTAAATCTTTTATCTATATTATCAAATGGTACTCCCACCGATCTGAGGTGCAAGAGCAAAATCAAAAACGTTTAATGCCATTATTTGATAATCTTGGTAAGATTGTCATTTTTATAGGTGCAGTTTATTTTATTTTTATTAGTTGGGATATCAATGTGACAGGATGGCTTGCCTCCGCTGGGATTTTAGGTATTGTTCTTGGTTTTGCCGCGAAAGACACCCTTGCAAATTTATTTGCTGGAATTTTTATTATGGCAGATGCTCCATATAAGGAGGGTGATTATATCAATTTAGATAACGGTGAGCGTGGATATGTAAAAAGCATCGGCATCAGAAGCACCCGCATTATGACAAGGGATGACATTGAAATTACCATCCCCAATTCTGTTATTGCAAACTCAAAAATTATCAATGAGAGTGGTGGCCCCAAGGAAAAGGAAAGAGTTCGCGTCAACATCAGCATTGCCTATGGAAGTGATATAGATCAAGTTAGGGCGTTGTTGATGGAGATTGCCAGTTCCAGTAAAGATATTTGCAGTGATCCACTGCCTAGAGTGCGGTTTAGAGAATTTGGGGACTCTGCCCTTATGTTTCAGTTATTATTCTGGATTGAAAAACCAGAGATGAGAGGCCGGGTTGTTGATAGTATTAATAGCATTATATATAATAAATTCATGGAAGAAAAAATTGAAATCCCATTTCCTCAGAGGACACTGCATATACAAAAATCAATTGATGAATGAAATCATCTCTTAGATTATTACAAAAGCAATTTCAATTAGATCCTAAAATTACATATCTAAATCATGGCTCATTTGGAGCTTGCCCTCATCCAATTTTTAATGAAAGAGAGAAGTGGCAGAGAGAGCTTGAATTTCAGCCAGTTTCATTTATTGATAAAGCTACTCAATTATTAGAATGGTCTAGAGAAAAGCTCTCAAAGTATATCATTTGTGATAAAGATGATCTTGTTTATTTCCCCAATCCAACAACAGCGATGAACATGGTCATAAGATCATTGGAGCTAAGGGAAAATGATGAGGTTCTAACAACTAATCATGAATACGGAGCAATAGAAAGAACCTGGAAATTCATGTCAAACCAAAAAGGATTTATCTATAAACCCATTAATATAGAGCTCCCTTATGATGAGGATCAGTTTGTTCGTTTATTCAAGGAGAATATTACCCATCGTACAAAAATTATTTTTTTAAGTCACATTACAAGCCCCACAGGCATTATTTTCCCGGTAAAAAGGATATGCGAGCTAGCCAAAAAATTAGAAATTATGGTAATCGTGGATGGCGCACATGCCCCAGCGCAAATTGATTTAAATATTAAGGAGCTTGGCGCTGATATTTATACCGGAGCCTGTCACAAGTGGATGCTATGCCCAAAAGGGGTGTCATTTTTATATGCATCAAAAGAAATTCAGAATCAACTGGATCCCTTGGTGGTAAGCTGGGGATGGGATAGCGAGGAGCCAAGTCACTCACAGTTTCTTGATTATCATCAGTATCAAGGCACCAACGACATCAGCGCGTATCTTTCTGTACCCTCATCAATCAAATTTTTAAATGATAACGATTGGGTATCAATTAGTCAATATTGTCATAAAAAAGTTGTAGAGGCAAGGCAGATACTACTTGAAACATCTAGCACAAAGGCTATTTGTCCTGATGAGGCAGTGGGCCAAATGTCAAGCATAGAACTTAAAATTGATGATGCCAGTTCACTGTATAAATATTTAAAAAAGAACAATATCGAGGTTCCAATTATTAATTGGAATGGACTAATTTTCCTGCGCATATCCTTTCAGTGCTACAATACCATGGAAGATATTTATTTACTAAATAAATATTTAATTAAATATTTACATGGTATTTAATATTTCCTTTTAACTAATTTCAGAGGTATGAAAAAAATAATTAACATATTAAATATTACACTTCTTGCATTGCTCCTTAGCTTGGCGCAGGCAGGCACAACCATTTCATTGTTTAATTTTAATAACGCCAGTTTTGATCAGGATAACGTCAATATTAATAATCTGTCAAAACAGATTTTCAGTGATTTTATTAATTTAATGAAGAATGATATGGCGTTTATTGATGAGGTAGATTTTATCTCGACTGAAGAACTTGAAAAAGAGTTGCTTCTGGTGCGAAAGTCGTTGCTAAATGAGGTGAAACAAGAACTAAATAGTGGAATAATAGATATTATCCCTAGAAGCAATTTTTCTCAGATAGTTGACCAGGTGTCCAAAGGAAATCTAAATAAAATACAGCTAGAAACACTCACAGACTCTCTTCTTTTTTTAGTATCAAACTCAACAAGAGATATTGCAAAGAATATGCTTATGTCCAATTCATCAAATACGGGACAATGGGGCGAGATTACAATCTCTGATTTATATAATTTTATTGAGAAGATTAGCCATGAATCAATTTGGAAGAGCACATTTTCAAGTTTGATCGCATCTTCAAAAAATGATTTTAATACGGATGTTACCATCACCTCAACATACAAGATTGAAGATGATAATATCACCGTTAATTTCTTTTTATATAATTTAGATAATCTCCAGATACTTGGGAAAGTAAGCGCCAAAAACTCTATTCATAATTTAAATGTTCTTATTAAGGATTTAGCATTTAAGCTACTATATGAGCTGGGGGTGCATATAAATGATCAGCAGAAGGCTCAGCTATGCATGTATGATGTTAAACAATTTTCAAAGAAAAAGCAATCGCTGTATCTAACAAGTTTATTTATAAGCGAGGATATAAAGCAGCTGAAATACAGAATGCAATTTAGTGATACCTATAATTTAATGAATCAATACTATATCTCTCTAATCAGTGGGCTGATGGAGAACAGAATAAACTATGATATAAAATTTTATAATGATGATCATTTCTACAACATCTATGCCACCGAATCTGTAAATGACAGCACATTTTTTGTTAATGTATTAAATGATGATTGGTCAAATAAAGTTGAGTTATCCCAGAATTTACATGTAAATCAGAAGCGACAACAATCTAAGATGATGGTTGAAATTGACTATAGATATATTCAAGCCATACAATTCAAAAGCGATCAAGAGAGTTTTATTGATATGCTAAAGCAGATATCTATCTACACCTTCATCGTTACATCTGGATTTTTATTAGTTCAATTTTTTTAGCTAGAGTCCCTATCTAATTGTAAATGCATAGATACTCTGCTTTCCGCTTCTCTCAATTCGAAGCATAACAACATCGCCCTTTTCCTTGGCGTCTATGATAGTGTGGTACTCATCTTTAGAGGTAATTGCACTTCGTCCAACCTTTAAAATAATATCATCTTTTCTTAATCCATTTTGCTGTGCCACTGAGCCACTTTCAACAGAAACAATTTTCACGCCTTTCCCACTATTTAATTCAGACACTTTTAATCCTAAAATATCAAATGAAACTGACTTGCTATTCATGCTCATTAGATCTTCCTGAGTAGGTCGCTCTCCCAGAACCACTGAAATTCTAAGTTTTTCATCTCCTCTAATCACTGTAAAGGTTGTATAGTCACCCGGATGCTTTGAGGAGATGACTCGAACAAGATCCCTGTCACTTTCAATTTTTTTATTATCAACTTTTATTACAACATCCTCTTCCATTAAACCCGAATCAGCGGCGGGGCTATCAGGAATAATTGACACAATCAGCGCTCCATTTTTACTCTCAAGCTCTAGGGCCTTTGATATTTCATTGGTGATACTTTGAATTTGTACTCCCAGCCATCCCCTTGAAATGATGCCATCATCTAGCAAATCCTCAACAACTCTCCTGACTTGATTAATCGGAATTGCGAATCCAACACCCGCATTTGATCGGGAGTATCCATCGGTGGCAATGGCGGTATTAATGCCCACCAGCTCACCATCTAAATTAAGCAGCGCTCCACCAGAATTTCCGGGGTTGATTGCGGCATCATGCTGAATAAAATCCTCAAAGGTTATCCTTGACATTATATTGCTTCTTCCCACCGCGCTTACAATCCCTGCGGTAACAGTATGATTAAGATGCAATCCAAATGGACTTCCAATGGCAATGACCCACTCTCCCACATCCAATCTATCTGAGTCTCCCATTTTTATTGCTGAGAGGGGTTCGTCAGAGTCAATTTGAATAATTGCAAGGTCAGAGAGGGGGTCCACTCCAATGACCTTTGCCTCATATTCATTTTTATCAAATAAAATTACTTTAATCTTATCAGCACCATCAATTACATGGTTATTAGTAATGATATACCCCTCTTCATCAATAATCACACCAGATCCAAGGGATTCCCCTCTTTGTTTAAATTCAGGAAAAAAATCTTCAAAAAATGGATCATTAAAAAAGGGATTAAACTGCCGCTGCACAAGCTCTTTCTCTGAAATGATTGAAACGATACAGGGATTTGCTTTTTTAGATACCTCAATAAAAGGCTGGTTAAATTTATGATTAGATGATAGGAGTAACGTAATAATAATACTTGAAATAAAAACTCTAGTAAACTTCATTTTTTCCCCTTATTTGATGAACAAAATTATTATGTTTTTAAATACTATTAGTTCCATAATTTATGTATAAAATTAATGCAGGCCATAAATTATTCAAACAATGTTATTAAATAAAAATAAGTAATATATGAAATATGTTTTAGTCACAGGAACCAGCACGGGAATCGGATACTCAGCTGTTGAACATCTGATTAACAGTGGATACAGCGTTTTTGGAAGTGTCAGGAAGCAGGAGGATGCCACCAGATTAGAATCTGTCTTTGGAGAAAATTTCATCCCACTTATTTTTGATGTAACAGATGAGGATGCAATTCTAGAATCGGTGAAAGTTGTAGAGTCAAAATTAACATCCACCGATCAGCTGGTTGCGATTGTAAATAACTCAGGAATCGCTCTGGGGGGACCAATTCAGCATCTGCCCACAGATATATATAGAAAACAGTTTGAAGTGAATCTCTTTGGGGTGGTGAGTGTCACCCGCTCATATTTAAAGCTTCTGGGAGCTTACAGGGGATCCACCCATCAGGGGAGAATTGTGATGATATCCTCGGTCAGTGGGAAAAGATCCTTTCCATTTGTCGCGCCCTACACCGCAAGCAAGTATGCCCTAGAAGCTCTATCTGATTCACTCAGAAGAGAGATGATGCTCTATGGAATTAAGGTTGTTATTATTGAACCAGGCCCAATTAAAACTCCAATCTGGGATAAAACCCCATCCATTGAGGAAAATCCATTTTTAGGAACTGACTACGAGCCCGCGCTTCGAAAATTTTATGGCCAGATGGTTACAAAGGGAAAGAATGAGGGTCTTCCTGTAGAGAGCGTTGGAAAATTAATTGAAAAAGTCATCACTATTAATAATCCAAAAACAAGATATGTTATTACAGGGCGGAAGTGGCTTGATTTTATTCTTCCAGGGATTCTTCCAGATCGCTGGCTAGATAAATTATTTGCAAAATTTTTAGGAATTGATAAAGAAAAATTTTAGCGTCCAATAATGATGTTTATCACCATTATTATATCCATAATATCAACGGCTCCATCATCATTCATATCCGCGAGATCAGCTTGATCATCTGATAAAAAGGCTGTTCCGATAATATGGTTTATCATCAGAATAATATCCTGAACATTGCAGCTCCCATCCTCATTGATATCCCCATCAGATGACACGGATATCTCTATATTTAAAATAAAATTTCCATAGATTGGAAGCTCATAGGGAGGAAGCCCGTAGTACTCAAGCCAAATGACATTATCCTCAATTGTATACAAAAGCTCCAGCCCATCAGTCGTGGTGACATAGATGCTATCAATCTGAGCATTATCACTTAGAATAGCGCTTCCGGTGATCCCCAGTTTATTAATATTAACATTAACATCAAGCTGATAATCACTGAGGCTATTATCAAGGATGTGAAGCACAAGGGAATCAGAGTTTTCATAGTCATTTATTATTAAGCCATCAGCGGTCTTGTATCCATCAATGGAAATAAAAGCTGTGCTATCAATCTGATTGATGGCCTCAAAGAAATATCCTCTTCCAGGCTCATCGAGATTCACATGAACAGATGAGGGGTCACGAACCAGCGTAAAGCCTGACAGCCAATCACACACATGCTGCTCATCCATCACTGAGAATCCATGGCTCCCCATTGGATCTGTGTCAATCCACATATTCTCATTATAATCCAAAAGGATATCATACATCTCCTCCGCATGAATGCGGTGTGGCTCTGATAGCCCAAAATCAAGATAGATGGGTGTATGCTGGAGGTTGTAGTGCATGCTTTGTGTTGAATCAGCAAAGTATATGGCGCTGTTTCGATGATACTCAAATGGCACCTCATCCCAATCCCCACCAAACCACTCAATCATTGAATTATTTCCATCCATCTCAATGGCTCGCCGCTCACAGTCTAGTATTCCTGAGCCGGATGCGGCTGCCGCCACCATTGGCTGCTCAGGGTCCAGATGATTGTTTGCGTAGATCATGCCCGCGGCTCCTCCCATGGAACCCCCAACCATGTATATTCGATCTAGGTCAACGCTGTAGCGATCCACTAGCCACAGAATTTCCTGTCTTACCATTTCCTGTGTGCCCTGATGATTGTAGTTATTTCCTGATCCACCATATGGAGACAAGAAAATCCATCCCCTGGCGTTTGCCTCTTCATCAAAAGAGGTGTAGTAAGTTGAATTTTCATTTCCGCCCCACTGATGAAATGCAACAAGAAGCGGGTGAGCGGATCCATCATCATATGCCTCGGGTATCTGGTATGAGAACACATCAATGGTATCCTGACCCTCCACCAAATACTCTGTAAAAATCTCTTGGCAGAAGCAATGGGTCAACACCAATAGTATGAGTACTTTTTTAATCATGTATTAAATATAAATCATTTGGCTATAAATAAAAAGAGGCCAAAGAGGCCTCTTTTATTTTTGGAGGAGTCAATAACACTTTAAGGAGGAGGTGTCATTGTTGCCTATAATAATATATGTAGCATTTTACTAAATGTCATGAAAATTGATGTAAAACTATGTAACGGTGGAAATTTGATTCCTTTTCTTCTTTAGAATGGATATCATCCAAAGCATGCTCAGAATAGATGCAACAAAGGATGAGAACAAAATGCAGTACCACACAAACTCAATTGGCATCTCTAGAACCCTTCTAAGATACCACCCAAGAGGCGCGTTAATAAGAATAACCCGAACCAGAGTGATAAACAATACGGGGATGCCCTCTCCCAAGCCCTGCATAATTCGGCTGGTTGTCATTCCAATGGTTACAAATGGATAGGAAAAAGATACCACACTAAAGTACCCTATTGAAATTTGAGTGATGTCCCCTGAGCTGGTGAATAAAGGAATAATATACTCAGAAACAAAGAAAAAGAATATTGAGCAAAAGCAAGCAAACCAGAGGCTGTATTTTAAGCCGTAGCTGATAGTCGAACGAATAAGATCAAATCTATTGGCTCCATAGAACATCCCCACAAGCGTCACTAGCGAACTTGAAATGGAAATAACAGGCAAAAAGAAAAGATGTTCTATCCTGCTTCCAATATTAAATGCAGCAACCGCATTATCACTATTCAGAATCAGATTAAATATAAAGGCTCCCATGGCCATAATCACCATTGACAAGGATGAGGGAATTCCAATTTTAAGGATCTCTTTTAGGATTACCGGGTTGAGTTTCAGATACTTTAGAGAAAAATTAATGTAACTTCTTTTCTTGTAGACTAGATAATAGATTAGAATAATACATGAAATCAGCTGACTAACGATGGTTGCCAGCGCCGCGCCCTCAATTCCTCTATCTATTTTTTCTAGGTAATAGATAAAAATTGGATCCAGTATAATATTAAGCACAGTGCCCACACCCAGGACTTTCATAGGAAACAGATTATCACCCTCTCCAGATAAAATTGATCGAATGAACATACTAAAGATAAGAAAAGCAGCTCCATAACTCAGGATTGTGAAGTAGCTCATGGATAGATTGATTATGTTGGGATCTGAACTTTGGATGATAAAAATATTTTCTTTAAACAAGGAAACCAGAATAATAATGGCCACTGAAATAATAATTCCAATAAGCAGCGTTTGTCCCGCAGCGATATCAGCGGATTCTTTGGACTGTTTTCCTATGTATCTGGCGATCACGGCGGTTGCTCCAGCTCCAAGGCCAAAGGTAAGTCCCATAATAATAAACATATACGGAAATACATATCCCAGAGCTGAGAGCGCGTCATCCCCGACTAGGTTTCCAATAAAGGCGGTATCTGTGAGCATGTAGATGGCGTGGACCATCATCCCAAACATCATTGGGATGGCAAGCTTCCACAGTGATTTCTGTGGATTATCTATAAACTCATTTAAGCGATTTTTACTCTCATTATATGTGATTTCCATATCAATTTAAATTAGATAGGATAATTACAAAGGTATAAGGTTTTTTATTTTTTTTTAGGTTGGATATACCAGTTAATAATAAATTTAGTGGATATAGAATTTTACATGGAGGTTCATTACAATGGTATATAAAAAAGTAGAAGATTTTTTAAATTATGTGGAGCAGAAGAATCCACATCAAAAAGAATTTCATCAGGCGGTACGAGAGGTCGCTGAAACCCTCTGGCCATTTTTAGAAAAGAATCCACACTATCTGCATGCATCTATCCTAGATAGAATCGTAGAGCCAGAGAGAGTAATTATGTTTAGAGTCCCGTGGATGGATGATCAGGGCAACCCCCAAACTAATCGAGGATATAGAGTTGAATTTAATTCAGCGATTGGCCCATACAAGGGTGGGCTTCGGTTCCATCCATCAGTCAACCTCAGCATTTTAAAGTTTCTGGGGTTTGAGCAAATTTTTAAAAACAGCTTAACCACACTTCCAATGGGTGGCGGAAAGGGTGGATCTGATTTTGATCCTAAAGGAAAATCAGATAATGAGGTGATGAGATTCTGCCAATCATTTATGAGCGAGCTGTTTAGACACATTGGATCCAACACAGATGTCCCCGCTGGTGACATTGGAGTGGGCGGCCGAGAAATTGGATTTATGTTTGGCCAATACAAAAGACTTCGAAATGAATTTACTGGTGTTTTAACTGGCAAGGGACTAAACTGGGGCGGGAGCCTTATTCGTCCCGAGGCCACTGGATACGGAGCGGTGTACTTTGCAGATGAGATGCTCACATCAAAGAGCATGAGCATAGAGGGCATGACCCTTGCCGTTTCTGGATCAGGTAACGTTGCGCAGTATGCAACACAGAAGGCTCTGGATTTAGGCGGGAAGGTGGTGACACTCTCAGACTCTGCTGGCACGATCCACGATAAAGACGGCATTGATCGTGACAAGCTGGAGTTTGTAATGGAGCTTAAAAATGTAAAGCGAGGGCGAATCAAGGAGTATGCTGATAAGTACGGCTGCGATTATCTTGAGGGCCAGCGACCATGGTCAGTTTCATGCGATGTTGCAGTCCCTTCCGCAACTCAAAATGAGCTGAATATTGATGATGCAAAGAATTTAGTAAGCAATGGATGTAAGTGCGTTGTGGAGGGAGCAAACATGCCAACCACCTATGATGCAACGGAGTATCTTATTGAAAACAAGGTTCTTTTTGGCCCGGGCAAGGCAGCCAACGCCGGGGGTGTTGCCGTTTCAGGGCTTGAGATGTCCCAGAACAGCATGAGAATGAGCTGGACACGAGAGGATGTGGACTCAAAGCTAAAGGTCATTATGTCGGACATTCACAATCAGTGCCTGGAGCATGGAAAGAATGGCGATGTAACAAACTACGTCAGCGGAGCGAACATTGCTGGATTTATCAAGGTCGCGGATGCGATGCTTGATCAGGGACTGGTCTAAATCCCAGTAGACTCCCGCTCATCCATCTGATCCTCTATTTGAATTGGCTTTGAAATAAATCCAGTTCCCTTTCTACCATTTATATCTATATACAGATTATCATCTAGCTTTACATGGTGAAGGTGAGCGGTTTTATGAATTTGCTTTTGCTCATTCAGCCACTTCCAATTAATGTCCATTGCATCTTTTTTGTTTAGGGTAAAATATCCAAGATGAAGGCTGGTTATATTTTGAAAAAAGTGACTTCCAAAGGATGGATCGGGGTCCATTTTCCTATGCGAGTACTCAACGATCACCTTGGCGCGGGATATCTGATTCCAGTTCACCGGAACCCCAAGGAAGGGATCCGCGCTACCCCAGCGTCCCGGGCCCACAAGAAGATAGGGATTATTTATTTTTTTATTTATTTTTTCAATCTCCAGCGCAATTTCATTTGTGGCTGATGGGTCGAAGGTCATTGGGCTGATAAAAATAATATCTTTGATATCATTGATAATCCCATCCCCAAGCACCAGATCACTTTTGCACACCAGCTGCTGTTTTTCAGGTTTAATTTTTATTCTCTTTGTATTAAGATTTCCAATCACCATCGGTTTTATCTGAAGAAGACAAAACTCATCTTCCTCATTTTCATTTATATTTAGAGCAAACTCAATCTCCACGGCGCAGCCCAGCGCAGAACGCCCAATTTTTAGCAGCTCATTAAGAATATCGCAGATTGGAAGCTCGCTCCATTTTAAAAGTGGGGAGAAGGTAAGGACCCGGGGACCTTTGTATGAGAGTGAATCTCTAATGATATTGTTCTCTAGACTGACGGTGCTGGCGATCCACTCAAGCTCACCATGGTCCTCCGCCACAGATAAATCAAACTGACGTAGGTTGTTGGTCAGTCCCCCTGCCATTGGATTTTTTCCATTTTTCAGCTCAAGCGCGTAGAAATAATTTTGCGTGTTCTCTATGGTTGATTCAATGGAGTAGAACTGAGGTAGTATTGTTGGATGCGTTGGAGAGAATCGAAGGCATCGCTCCCCATCCGCGATGGTTCTTCCCAGGCCCAGCGCGATAAAGGCCACCCCCTCATTTCTTTTCATGTGGGAGACGGGATAGTAGTTGAAACTTTGCGCCACACCACTTATCGATGGGTAGAAAGTATTATCGTGCCTCTTTCCAATCATCTCCATAATAATGATGGCCATTTTCTCATCCTCATGCTTCTGCACAATATTATCCATCAGCGTTTTGGGATCCTGGAAGTAGGTCGATGCAAATACCCTTTTAATCGCTTCACACAGCTGGCTGAGCCGCTCTTTTTTCTTTTCGTGGGAGTTGGGAAGCATGTAGGTCGCGTACATTCCCGCCAGTGGCTGGTACTGTGAATCCTCCATCAGGCTGGAGGATCTGACCGCCAGCGGAAACTCTGATTTTTCAATAAAATCTTTGAGCTTTAAAATAAGCTCCCTGGGGAGCCGCGCCTTTAGAAATGCATTTTCTATTATACTGTTCTCTAGCTGCGACAGAGCCATGTTCCACAGGGCGTTACTATCCATAAACTGATCAAAGATGTCGGTGCCAATCACAACGGTCTTAGGCATTCTTAAATTAATCCCCGGGAATTTGTTTCTAAGCTTTTCAGTGAGTATCGATGTGTTGGCAAATGCCAGACCCCTGGCCTTCCCACCTAAAGATCCCTTCCCTATTCTCATAATGCTATCAACCTTGTGAAGGGATTTTACATTAAATGGAACAAATGCCTTAGTTTTTATTTGTTTTTTAATATCCCTTAGCGTTTGGATGTGCCTCTTTCTTCTCCCCTCAACATTTTTAAATTTTGTATTCGAAAACTTTCTAAACTGATTGGCGGCCTTGATGTATCCCCGCGCAGAGAGCCAGTTTGAGAAGTGATTGTTTTTGGCATGATACTCAAGCGATTCTGGGGGGAGGGACTCCAGAGTTTTAATCATTTCAACAAGATTCTCGGCTCTGGATAACTCAGAGCCATCGGGCATCCTGAAGATAAAATCTCCAAACCCGAAGTTGCTGATCATAAATTTCCTCAGCTTCTTTAAAAAGAATGGAGATTTTTTATCGATGATATGCTCAGTGAGATCATTGGTTTTGTCTTTTATGATTTCAGTTGTCTGAATCAGAATCGGGATGTTTTTTTCCTTTTCCCTAATTTTCTTTGCCAGTTTCAGCCCCGCCATTTTATCTACCACGCCTTTTTTGGGAAAGCGCAGATCCGTGATCACCCCAATCAGATTACTCTGATACTTGTTAAATAGTTTTATGCCCTGCTCATAGTTCTTGGCCAGCATGATTTTAGGTCGACTTCTCATGTAGAAGGTTCGATCAAGGTTCCCGAAGTTTGATCCCAGCAGGCTCTTTGCGTGAAACACAATCTCCTTGTACATCATCGGCAGTATTGTGGAGTAGTATCGAGGATTATCCTCCACCAGGATAATCACCCGCACATCTCCCACCTGAATGTCTCGTTTGATATTTTTCTTGTCCTCCACATGCTTGATAATAGCCGGAAATAAATTTGCGTTTCCTGACCACAGAAAAACGTTGTCAATGGAGCTGGAGATGTCCCTTGGAAGCTGCTTGATCTCAGATTCATCAAACGCAAGCAGAATTAGGGGCTTCTTGGGATAATTTTCTTTAATTTTTTGTCCCAGCGTCAGCGGATCCATGTCACTGATTCGAATCATCACAATCACCAGATCATAGGAGCGGCTCTCAAGGCTTCTCATCGCCTGGGATGCGGTGGAGACTCTGGTGACTCGCGGCGCGTAGTTCAGGTTCATGCCCACATACTCATGAAGGATCTGCTCCGTGAGACTCTCATCCTCCTCTAGGATAAAGGCATCATACTCGCTGGCCACAAGCAGAATCTCATGCACCCGGTGCAGGATCAGCTCCTGATAATTATTTTTTAGTTTATCATTCATCTATATTTTATTTACAATCTCAAGTATCTGCTCAAATGAGCCGGCGATGTGCTTGGATTGGCTTACCACCTTTTGGCGGTGAACATTTTCGGTGTAGCAGATAAAATGCTCCACGGCGCCCTCAAGATACACCTTCAGATCCGTATAACCATCCCCAACCATCACGCGCTCTTTGCTTGTTTCTATCGATTCAATGGCCTTTATTTTTCCCTTATCCTGGAACAGTGGGTTAGATTTATCGCAGCCAATGACCCGATCACCCTCAAATAAGAAGGTGTTGGCCAGGATGTGGCTCTCAGATATTCCATACGGCGAGACAATCGCAGATATGATCTGTGAGAATCCACCTGAGATAATCCAGATATCATCACAATGCTCTTTAATGGTGTCCCTGTTCGCTTTAAACGAGTCAGACACCAGCGAGCTGATCTGATGCGTGATTTCTTTGATGATATCTGATGTTGGTGAGAGGATTTGCAGCCTGCGCTCAAGGGCCGCTGGAAAATTAATCTCACCGGACATAGCCTGATTGGTGATGCCTGATATTAAATCTATTTTGCTATCTTTATCGGGGTCGTTTTGAAGTGTGAGCCTCGCCAGCTCATCGATCGTCTCAATTTTAACAAAGGTGCTGTCAAAATCGATAAAAAGAGCTTTTCCATTTAGTTTATCTGTCATGTGTTGTCAACCTTGGTGTAATTGATATGATAGAATAGCAAAAAAACAGCTGGTATAAAATAGAATTATAGCGTTCCTCTAAAAGTGGGCTCGCTGCCATCTAGTATTCTTTTGAAGTTCATTCGATGCTTGTAGATCCCCAGAATCGCAAGAAGAATGGAGATGATAATGATCTCAGTTTGGGCGTATTTAAATACAGCCAGATAGATCATCACCAGATAGATGTTTATGGTTCCCGCCACCAGATAGTTAGTGATAATGGTGGAGAGAATAAGCACCCCGATCATAATCACCCCCCAAAGCGGATCAAATCCGATTATCAGACCTACCGCGGATGCGGTTCCCTTTCCGCCTTTGAAGTTCATATAAAATGGATAGTTGTGCCCAATCACCGCCAGCGCTCCAGCTAAAAACGGAAGGGTGTTAAAGCTATCGGCGGCAAGCAGATTAAACGGCTCAAGGGTGATAAAGTATTTAGCCAGATGCACCGCCACCACGGCTTTTAGCATATCCAGAATACCCGTAAACACGCCCACGACCCATCCAAAGCTCATGGTGATGTTCGCGGCTCCCGCGTTTTTGGAGCCATGCTCACGGATATCAATGCCCTTAAGCTTCCCGATAAGGTAGGAGGGGTGAATCGATCCGATCAGATATCCAATGACGCAAACTAGAATGATGTTTTGTGTTTCCATTTGGGTCTCCCTTAAGGTCATAAATTACTAATTTCAAATAATTTATTAAAGAGGATTATTTCCTCAGAAGATTGAAATTAGTCTTTATTTTGTTTAAATTAAACTGCTACCACCTTGAGGGGAAATTTGAAGAATTTTATTATATGGAGTGGAGC
>Ga0066376_10001822_pt1 | contig 20308 bp, 21 predicted proteins | sample Knorr_S15_td_Bot_FD_77009 | JGI IMG/M metagenome (GOLD analysis project Ga0066376, IMG submission 77009) | Marine microbial communities from Southern Atlantic Ocean transect - Knorr_S15_td_Bottom_ad_5009_LV_A | ecosystem: Environmental > Aquatic > Marine > Oceanic | place: Southern Atlantic...
CAGAGGGGCAGATATGTCTTTCCTGTACTGAATACCCGTTTTCTTTTGCAAGGGCACGCGCTGTTCTGCGTTATGATGATGCAAGCAAGCCAATGGTTCTAGGGTTTAAGCATGGGGACAAAACATATATGGCCGTCAATTTAGCAGAGATGATGAGACAAGCAGGTCATCAGCTTCTGGAAGACGCGGATTTGCTTATTCCTGTTCCGCTTCACTGGACGCGCCTCTTAAAAAGGCGTTTCAACCAATCGATGTTACTCGCTAAGCGGCTGTCATTTATTACAGGAATCGCATGCAGTTCGGGTGTTTTAAAAAGAATAAAAGCCACACCTGTTCAGGGACATCTGAATACCAAGGCCAGGAAGAAAAATGTCTCCCATGCTTTTTTAGTCAGTCCTGACCGTGAAGATGAGGTGAGAGGTAAGAGAATAATTCTGGTTGATGATGTCTTTACCTCAGGCTCTACGGCAAATGAGTGTGCAAAAACTCTTCTGGAGGCGGGTGCGAAACAGGTTGATGTATTATGTGTTGCAAAGGTTGTAAGAGATTGACTTTTTTAGCTAGTCGCTGCTCATGCCTATATTCATAATCTTTTGCTTTAGGCGTGGTGTTGATTTTAGAATATTTAGCCCAAAACGGCGTGCCGCTTTTGAAACAGGTAAGCTATTGGATACAATTTGATTGAGACCATGAACTGCACCTGCTCGAAGTTTTGTATCGTGAATGCGTTCATGACCGTAACTTGCAAGCATTGCCATGCATCCTATGTTTTGTCCCAGATATAGATTTTTTTCCAGTATTTGAAGGAAGACCTCAATATCTTTCAAAGACATATTTAGTCCTTGTGCGCCTATTGGCGAAAGACAATGCGCCGACTCGGCCAGAAGAATTAGTCTGTTAGCCGTCAGCTCTTTTGCCGTAAAGGACCTCAAAGGCAGGCTGTCAACGGAGGACTCAAGCTTTAGCTGACCCAGAATACCATGTGATTTTTCCTGCAAAAGCTTTTCAAAATCAGTTCTGTTGTAGGAGAGATATGTTTCAGCAAATTTAGTCCGCTCTAACCAGACAAGGCTTGATTTATCCCCGGGTAACGGAACCAACGTAAAGGGGCCACCCGGATAATGAAATTCTGTAGACATATTTTGATGCGACTTTGTATGACTTAAAATACAAGTCATAGCAGTCTGGTTGTAGTTTTTAGTTTTAATACCTATATTGGCGCTTTTTCTGAAAACAGAATTTACGCCATCTGCAGAGACGCACATAGAGGCTGCAATCTCGCTCCCATCCTCTAATGTTACAATATTTGCGCTCTCCCCAAACGTAATATTCTGGGTTTTGGTCTCGTCAAAGAAATCTATTAACGCGTTATTTAAGGCGGCTTCATAAAGTGCCGCTCGTAAGGGCTGAATGGGAATGTTGAGGCTCAGCTTCTCATTGGTTATTTCTTGCGCATCAAAAACGGCTTCAAGTTTTTCTCTGAAATTCTGCCCTTCAGGGTCAATGATACGTATGGCTTGCAAAGGAGCGCTGATATCTTCTATTTCATCCAAAGCTCCTGTTTGCCTTAGTAGGGGCAGAAAGCGGTTTTGTATAGCAGCGGTTCTTGTTCCGTGCGGCGTTTTTGCCAAAGGAAGGGCTTTGACAGGGTCAGCAATTCCTACTTTGATCCCTTTATCTGCCAGAAGTATTGCCAAAGTCAGCCCCGCAACTCCTGCACCTGAGATAAATATTTCGACTTGTCTTCTCATAAGGCTATATATAGATTTTTAGAACCCAATCGTAAACAGGAGATGTGAAATGGCAAATATTGAAATCTATACTTGGTCAACATGCCCGTTTTGCCGTCGTGCAAAAGAATTACTGGATGCCAAAGATGTTGATTACAACGAACACGATATAACAGGCGATGAAGACGCCCGCGCCAAAATGGTCGAAAGAACTGGTGGCCCTCGTACTGTTCCACAGATCTTTGTAAATGATAAACTCATCGGTGGCTGTGATGACATTCACCGCCTTGAGGAGCAAGGCAAGCTAGATGCAGTTTTAGAGGGCTAATCTTGTGACATCACTTAAAGCCGCCTGTATTCAACTCTGTGCAACACCCGATATAGATGAGAATCTGAGGCAGGCCGAAGACTTTATAAAGCAAGCGGCAGTCGAGGGAGCTACATTTATAGCGACCCCCGAAAACACCTGCCGCATGAGGGCAACCAAGGAGCAAAAGCTGGAAAGTTCCTGGGAAGAAAAAGACCATCCTGCGATCTCTTTCTTCAGCAAATTATCAAAGGATTTGGGGGTCTGGCTTCTAATAGGGTCCCTTTCATCTGTAAGGCTTACAAGTGGAAAGCTTGCCAACAGATCATATCTTTTCAATCCTGACGGAGACATTGCTGCCAAATACGACAAAATTCATCTTTTTGATGTCGATTTACCAAATGGAGATTGCTATAGGGAAAGTGATAGCTGTGCAGGTGGTGAGAAGGCCGTTTTGGTAGATACAGATTTTGCAACTCTTGGATTGACGATTTGTTATGATCTGCGTTTTCCGCATCTTTTTCGTCATCTGGCCAAGGAAGGTGCACACATAATTACTGTGCCATCGGCTTTTACGGTACCTACAGGGCGCTCTCATTGGGAAACTCTTCTTCGTGCACGCGCAATTGAAACAGGCTGTTTTATTATAGCACCTGCGCAATGCGGGGAGCATGAAGGGGGCAGGGGAACCTGGGGACATTCGCTAATTATTTCTCCGTGGGGCGAGATATTAGGTGAGGCCGGAGAAGCCCCTGGTTACATAACTGTTGATCTTGATTTAGACAGGGTTGCCAAAGCACGTGGTGCTGTGCCGTCCCTGCGCCACGACAGAGACTACTCCTGAAAAGCTTTTAAGAGGATGTAACCAAATCGTTGATGGTGATATCCAGTGCTTGCGCCAGTTTTAGATAAGCATCAATTGAGCCGTTTTTTGCGCCCGTTTCGATTTCTGTCAGATATGTCCTGGATAGACCTGCTTTGTCGGCGAGCTCTTTTTGAGTAAGACTATTTTTCTTTCTGTAAAACTTTAAAGGGTGATCATCGCCTTTATCGTCTGTTTTAGGTCTTTGCAAAGGCATATCGGTCGATTGTTTCCTGTAATCATGAAGAGGGATCAAGATATATGGTTTGCCATCGCGGTGTGTGATATCGTACTGCATGTTTTTTGACTCGTTTTGGACGGGTTAGATAAGAAGCGGTAGAACTACCTTGTTAGCTATAGTGCCATAACTGTTCGTTTTGTTAAGAGATTTTTTTACATCATTATTTCTAAGGGAAGGCAATAAGGCCCTTTTACCTTTATTTGTCCTCATAACCATATTCGTGGCTATGGCTCAGTTTGTGGCCTATCAGACAGGGAACGGAGATAAGGCCAGATTGTTTCTTTACTCTGGAATAGTTGTAAAAGTATCAGGTTTATTCGTTGCGCTATTTATTTGCTTCCAGATTCTTAGCATAATGATTTTTGAGAGGCCCAGGCGTCTTACAAAAAGAATTTTTAAAAAATTCAAAGAAGAGTTTTTTACCGCGAAGAGATTATCACATGGTTTAGGTATAGTGATTTTTTTCAATTTCTTCATATCAGCATTTACCTCTTTTAAATCTCTAATTCCTGTGTTGAATGCCTATAGTTGGGATGAAACATTTTATATTTTGGATAAAAAGCTGCATTTTGGGATAGATCCTTGGGTTTTTTCACATAGTGTTTTTAATGGGCCACTCACCACCGATCTAATCAATATTGGTTATAATCTATGGTTTCCGGTAATGTTTTTTATCCTGTACTGGCAAGCGTTTACATTTAAAAATCCTTGTTTGCGATTAAAGTTTTTCTATAGCTTCATTTTATGCTGGATAATAAACGGGGTACTTTTGGCCACGATATTTTCTTCTGTAGGTCCATGTTTTTATGAGCGAGCAGGTTTTTTGCCTTTAGATGCCTATTCAGAGTTGATGGCTCGTTTAAATGCCTTTACTGAAAGCCGACCTATTTGGGCGCTTTCTACACAGGATTCTTTATGGCGAAATTATTTGAACAGTGAAACGGGCTTAGGATCGGGTATCTCTGCAATGCCTAGTATGCATGTTTCAATTGCTTTTCTAATGATGTTGCTGGGCTTTTCTCAGGAGAATAAATTTTTAAAAGTTTTCTTATGCCTGTTTTTTATACTGATTTTAATCGGGTCAGTTCATCTCGCCTGGCATTACGCTGTGGACGGATATTTATCGATCATTACAACACTTCTAATCTGGTTGCTAACAGGTCAGGGTTTAAAGCTTTATCTAAGGAGAGCGCATGTCTAACTCCAGCGAAGTTCTGCAGAACATAAAACACAGCCTTACACGCCCGGTTTTTTTAAAAGTTCTTTTTATAACATTTATTTTTGGAGTGTGCGTTTATTATGCGGCATATATCACAGGCAATGTGGTGGCTTTTTCCAGTAGCCTTTATTCCCGTCCTATGTGGAACTCACTCATAGTTTTTATTCCCTTTTTTTTGTATCTCCGCTTTTTAATTGTTCTGGTGATCAAAGATAAACCTGAAGGTTTTTTACAGGCGTATCTATCCGACATTAAAAAATATATAGGCGTTAAGAGCCTTATATATGGAGTGCCGCTATTATATATTCTAACAATTTTTTTCTCATTTTTTACGTCGGCTAAGAATATGATCCCCTCTATAGTTCCGTTTAGCTGGGATCTTACGCTCACAAACTGGGATAGGTTTCTGCACGGAGGAACACTTCCCTGGGAAATTTTACACGACACAATAGGAAGTTATACAACGACACACCTTTTAAGTACTTTTTATAAATTATGGTTTATTGTAAAATTCGGAACAATAATTTGGCAGGCATTTGCTAAAGAGAACGAGGAATTAAGGGAACAGTTTTTTCTCTCAACGCTTCTAAGCTGGGTTATAATTGGTACTATACTGGCTACTATTTTTTCGTCAGTCGGCCCCTGTTTTTACGGAAAACTATATCCTGAAAGCCTGGATCCATATGCAGAATTAATGGCGCATATATATGCGGCTGATGCCTTAGGAAAGGTGTATGAAATACCGGCAATGGAATATTTATGGGCTGCTTATACAAACCATTCTGGAGGTGCGTTCTCGGGGATATCGGCTTTTCCGAGCATGCATGTCTCACTTGCTACAATTTTTATGCTAACTGGATGGAGGATCTCAAAGTTCATTGGGATTTTATTCACTTGCTTTTTTCTGCTTACTTTAATGGGCTCAGTTTATTTGGGGTGGCATTACGCCGTTGACGGATATTACAGCTTCATCTGCACTTGCTTGATATGGTGGGGTGTGGGAAAGTTTCTGGTGTCGCCAACTGAAAATACAAGGGATGAAAAAAGAAGTGCTTAATTATAGAAAATATGTGCCCTCTGGAATGGACACGCCGGATACTCTGGTGATTTTCCTACATGGATATGGGGCAAACGGCCTTGATTTACTGGATATTGGAAAAATGTGGTCACCCAATTTGCCCAACACTCTTTTTCTCTCACCTGATGCACCAGACCCATGCGAGATGGGTGGAGGAGGTTTTCAGTGGTTCTCGTTGCAGACTTATACACCCGAAGTGATGAGGGCAGGTGCCGATAAGGTTGTTAAGGATTTGATCGAATTTATAACCATCAAAAAAGAAGAATACGAAATTCAGGATGGAAATGTATTTCTTGTCGGATTTTCACAAGGTACCATGATGTCGCTCCATGCCGCTTCGTTGCTCGGTAGAAAATTAGGAGGAGTTGTTGGTTATAGTGGTGCATATCTTTATGAATCAATTGCAGAAGATAATAAAATTACAGAAATATCTATATGCCTTGTTCATGGTGATGTTGACCCCGTTGTGCCAGTTACGGCTACGCAGATGGCCACTAAAGTCTTGTCGGAGTCAGGTGCAGCAATTTCTACGCATATAATACCTGGTCTGCAGCATGGAATTGACCAGCAAGGGTTGAAAATCGGACTTGAATTCCTGAAGAACTATAGCCAGTAAACTGTTTACATATTGCGATACAGCAATATTATGTTACTGTATTTAAATAATAAAAATATTTTTCGCTGTGTTGCAATATATTATCGTTAAAATTGATGTGCATTTGTTTTTGATTCTCTGATATAATTGTAATTAGGACATCTCAAAACCTTCTGCACTTATTTGCAGTCCCACCTTCAAAGGTTTTATCCGTATCAAACGGTCAGCGTCCTGAAAGGAGGCAGAAATGCGAACGGAAACAATGTCTGATGTACTCAGGGAAAGATCCCTGGAAAGTTTTCCTGCTCTGGTGCTCAATGCGGATTACAGACCCCTCTCATATTACCCTTTATCTTTGTGGCCTTGGCAAGACGCTGTTAAGGCCATTTTTCGTGATACAGTTCGTGTGATTTCCGAGTATGACCGCATCATAAGAAGTCCGTCAAAAGAATTTAAATTGCCGAGTGTGCTTGTTTTGAACGAGTATATTAAACCTCAACGCTACCCGGCCTTTACACGTTTCAATGTATTTTTGAGAGATGAGTGGTGCTGTCAATATTGTGGTGATAAATTTAAAACACAGGCCCTGACTTTTGATCATGTAATACCGCGAGCAAAGGGTGGCCATACGCAATGGGAAAATATTGTGGCAGCCTGTCAGGAATGCAATACGCGAAAAGGCAGCAAATTACCAAAAGAATGCAAAATGTTCCCAATTCATAAACCTTATGAACCAACAGTTTATGAATTACAGGAGAACGGCAAAAAGTTTCCTCCAAATTTCCTGCACGAAAGTTGGGGGGATTATCTGTACTGGGATTCCGAGTTGGAAGACGGGTACATACACTAACGTAAATGACATATAACCAAAGGAGGTTGTCATGCTTGGGAAATTAATAGATGTAAATCACCATAAAACAACGACAGAAGCGATTGGCTTTTATATTGTATCTTTAATGATACTTATAGGCTTCTCGACCTTACTTTTCCATGTGCTTGGAATGGCAGGAATAGTGAGTGGCGTAGGTACGTTTTTTGAGGGCGGCACGATGCACACGCTTGTGGGAACAGGTTTTGTGTTAGTGCTTTCCACGATGATATTGTCAGGACGGAAGCTTACTAGCGACCTCTTTTCAATTCTCCTCGTGATTACAGGGGTGTATCTGGCTTTTACTACCAGCGTAATTCTGGGTATGATCCCGGTTACTTTACTCACGATTGTTAAAAAATAAGAAGAACATGTAATATTCGATAACAGGCCGGTTTTCCGGCCTGTTTTTTTTCAAATTTGAACTTTTTCTTCGCATAATTGTTGATAGGTCATGATTTTATGGGGGCTTTCCATCTTATTGGTTTTTCTATCGCTAGCCGGCTTGCTGGGTCCTTTATGGTGGCCATTTAAAATCGCTGACTTTTTCAGACTGCAATACGCGGTTCTTTCTTTTATTCTTGCCCTCGCAAGTTTTTATTTTGGGCAATATGAAACTGCTGTCGTTGCTACAGGGCTTGTTGTTTTAAACCTCTTTAATATCCGCCATTATCTTTTTAAAACACGTAAAACTTTTGATGCAGACGGAGCCAAGATTCTGTCTGTAAATGCTTTTCGGGATAATTTCGAACCGGATAATCTGGAGAAATATCTCCTTGAAGAAAAGCCCGACCTTCTTTTGATAATGGAAATGACAGATAAGTTAAATGACCATTTGACCGAGGCTTTAAAAGACTATGAATTTAGACTTGAGACACCTGTCAGGGATGGATTCAGAATAGCACTACTTTCAAAATCTGAAATGAAAAATGCGCAGATAACCCATCATGGTCCAAACGATACGCCGTTGCTATACGCGCAAATAAATCTCAAAGGTAAAGAATACGATGTTTATTCAGCGCACCCAAAACCGGCTCTAAATCAGGAATACGCAAAAGAAAGAGAAATATATTTTCAGGATATAGAAGAGATTTTTAAAGAAAACAAACACCCATGCCTTCTTCTCGGAGACTTTAATAGTGTGCCCTGGGAAAGACATTTTGTAAAATTCCTGCGTAAGACAAAGCTACAGAGCACATTATATAGAAACGGTTATACACTTACCTGGCCTGTCTTTATGCCCTTAATGGGGATCCCGATGGATCACATTATAGTTTGCGACCAGGTTAAATTTTCAAAGTTCCACAGGGGGCCTTTTGTAGGGTCAGATCATTTTCCCCTTGTATTAACTTTATCAAACACTTGAGGAACTTTTCTGTTTCTGTATAGTTATCAAACAAACACAAACCAAATACATGGAGTATTAAAAAATGAGAATATTTTTAGGAATTTTGGCCTTGATCGTAGTGATTGCCATTGCTGCTTGGGCTATTGATATAGATGTTTCAGGTGACGTTGAGCTTCCTGAAGTTGAGATGACAGAAGGTGAGATGCCAGCCGTAGATGCTGAAGTTGTAGACATTGACGTCGAGGAAAGACAAGTGGATGTTCCTGTACCTAACGTTGATGTCAATATGGAAGAAGAGCAAGTAGAAGTGCCTGTTCTTTCAGCTGATAAGCCTGAAGAAAACACAGTTGCTGAAGAAGATGACCTGGAAGGCGATGCTAACCTTGTCACAGATGAGCAAAACTAAGTTAAACAATAATAATTTAAGGAGTTAATTATGCCATTGGCAAGAACCAAAGACAGTTTGCTAGGAGATCTTTTCAAGATTATATTAGCAATTATCCTACCGCCTTTGGGTGTTCTTCTGGAAGTAGGACTTGGTCTTCACTTCTGGCTCAACATCCTTCTGACAATTCTAGGATTTGTTCCTGGTATTATCCACGCAGTATATATTATTGCAACACGATAAAATCAGCTTAAAACTTAATAAAACGGGCCTCTTAAGGCCCGTTTTTTATTGACTTGTTACATCCCTAACTGATAAAAACATTTTTCATAAAATATATGGAGGTTTAACTATGCTTAAAAATCTTTTCGATTTTAGCAAAAAGCGTAACCTGAAAGAGGCGGTAGTATTTTACCTCTTTTATATAGGCTGCTTTTTGATTGTTAATGCCGTTATAACTGGCCGGATATAATTAATTATAAATACCCGTTGGCTTTTCTCATCGTATAGAGGCTGGCGGCAATACAAAGTAAGAAGGACAACAGGCATAGTACAACATTATAGTTGGCCATGCTTAACCCAAAAATAGGATCGGCCCAAGGGATCTCATCGCATCTGGCAACTGGTGCGTTTTTTATACGCTCTAGTATTTCCGCGACAGAGCCAGTCATGTCCGGGGCACCACAGCCTTCAAGCCCTTCCCAGTATTTTCGCTCTACACCGCTATGGAAAAGAGCGATAGCCGCATTCGCCAGAAAGACTATCCCTGCAATAAACTCCAGATAAGCTGCTTTTCGCAGGGCGTCAGGGAAAAAGAACAGCGCAATTCCTGCAAGACCGGTCACAACAAAAGGCCATCTCTGATATATGCACAATTTGCACGGATAAAGGCCAAAAGCATATTGAGCGATAAAAGCACCTGCTAATGCTGTTACAGATATGCCTAAAACAAGAAGCGCTATGAGACGCGGTTGGCTTAGTTTTTTCTTCATGGGGTCAAACCTAGTGCTGATTTAATCATTTCTTTTATTAATATTATACCATCGATGCCATAAACAAGTGTGACGTAGCTTAAAAGAAATACCCATATTAATCCGAGCACCATGCCAGCAAGAACGGCTATGCCGTCTCTCATAATAACACCAATGGCCATGAGGCAAATGGCCATGGCTGGCACGGTGTTGGTCAACGGTATTGGAAATGTAATTGATATGGCAAACAACGATCCGGTTATACCGATTAGAAGTGAAAATATACCGCGTGTGAGGAAAGCTAGTCTTGGGCGGCTGATAAATTCCGTAAAGCGTACTATTGACATACTTTTGTTAATAAAGGACAAAAGATGCGTGGTTTTAAAACTGCGTTTTTTAACCTTTTGCGGTAACCAGATCGTATGGCGACCTATCGCCTGTTGTAGCGTTAGAAGCAATATAGGTAATGCTATAATTACATTTATGCCCAGAGCGGGGATGGGCAGTGCTGCAGGCAGGGCTAAGAAAAATAAAATAACCCCAAAACCCCTCTCGTGGAATGCTTTTAAAATGAAAGAGAGCGGGACTTTATCGCCGCAGGTTTTGGCGCCTTCCGACAACTCGTGAAGCAGGCCTGAAAGAGGACGCGGTTTTTGATCGCTTTCTTTATTCTTTTCCATGTTTGTGAAAGTTGCATATAAAATCACTTTCTGAAAGAGGGAAATCTTTTTTTGTATATTTTGCTTGTGAAAATATGCATGCTATGGCACATAATTGAATTGAACAGATGATTTTCGCGGGTGTGGTGGAATTGGTAGACGCGCCAGACTCAAAATCTGGTGTCCGCAAGGACGTGTCGGTTCGACTCCGACCACCCGCACCATTCATCTTTAGTAAAAACCCGCCCTCACATTTAAGTATTTGCCAGTGTTTCTTACTAACCCTTTTATATTATGCGTGTATGCATTTTTCCTGATCAGTTGGATACCTTTTTTTCTGATACAACTGGGAACAGGTCAGGAGTGGATATATAGCCTTATGTATAGGCCGTTTGGTATGGCCGACAATATGGTGCTTATATTTTACGGACTGAGCTTTCTCTTGGTTCTTAAGGTGATTTTCAGTCAGAAGGATTCATCCAAGTGGTTATGGGGTTTTACAATATTACCCTTCTTTTTAATTGGCGAGGAAACCAGGTGGGGGTTAATTTATTTCTCAGATCATTTGAAAACACTACCTTTTACGGGAATACAGGATGTTTTGCAGATGGCTCTTTTTCCTTGGTTTCAAGCCAGAACTGAAGAGCAAGCTTTTATAGTTCTTGTCGCGCGTCTTGTGCTGGCACTGGCTTTTATAGGCGGGGCTGTCTTTTTGTGGCATGAACGCCATGATTTAAAGAAATGGAAAAGAGAATTTATAGGGCTGTGGTTTTTACCTTACCTTGCACTATGGTTCCTGTTCTTATGCGGCGCACTTTATATAGAAATATTTACCTTCTCGGAAAGAAACACTCTCAATATTATTGAAGAAAACCTTGAACTCAACGCAGCTTTTGCCTGGCTTGTGATGGCGTCTCAGATAAAGAATTCAAGGCAAAGTTAGATCGTTATGCGCGTTTTTTGGATTTGGTCTTTAAAAGCGGTTTAAGATAGTCACCTGTATAGCTGTCTTTTGTATCTGCGACATCTTCTGGCGTGCCGGTCGCAATGATCTCACCACCACCTGAACCACCTTCAGGTCCGATATCAATGATCCAATCAGCCGTTTTTATAACATCCAAATTGTGTTCGATCACGATTACAGTATTTCCCTGATCCACAAGAGTGTGAAGTACCTCCAGCAGTTTACGCACATCTTCGAAATGTAGCCCGGTGGTTGGTTCATCCAGAATATAAAGGGTTTGCCCTGTTGAACGCCTTGAAAGCTCTTTTGATAACTTAACACGCTGAGCCTCGCCCCCTGAAAGGGTGGTTGCAGGCTGCCCAACCTTTATATAGTCAAGTCCTACGCTGATAAGCGTTTCCATTCGATCACGTATAGAAGGGACGGCCTTAAAGAAATCTGCCGCTTCCTCAATCGACATATCCAAAACATCGGCAATGGACTTACCTTTATATTTGACTTCCAGTGTTTCGCGGTTGTACCGCTTTCCATCACATGCTTCGCAGGTTACATAAACGTCAGGCAGAAAGTGCATTTCTATCTTAATAAGTCCATCACCCTGACAGGATTCACAACGACCGCCCTTTACATTAAAGGAGAAGCGCCCCGGTTTATAACCACGAGCCTTTGCCTCTGGAAGTCCGGCAAACCATTCACGAATAGGTGTAAACGCACCTGTATAAGTCGCAGGGTTTGAGCGCGGTGTTCTTCCAATCGGGGATTGGTCTATATCAATCACCTTGTCCAGAAATTCGATGCCTTCAATTTCCTTATGAGGGGAGGGAAGTGCGCGTGTTTTCATCAAACGACGGCTGACGCCTTTAAACAATGTATCAAGTGTTAGTGTTGATTTTCCTGAGCCTGACACACCAGTCACGCAAGTGAATGTACCAAGGGGGAATTCGGCGGTGACTTTTTTGAGATTATTGCCGGTTGCATCAATAACTTTTAAGCTCTGTGTTTTTTTGCCACTCTTTTTCCCTTGGCGGCGTTTTTGAGGGACGGCGATTTCTCTTTCACCTGTCATATATTGTGCAGTCAGGCTCTTTTTATTCTTAAAAACCTTCTCGGGTATCCCGGTTGCAACAACATTTCCACCGTGAATCCCTGCGCCCGGGCCCATATCTATCAGATAATCCGCGCTGCGTATTGCGTCCTCGTCATGCTCCACCACTAAAACCGTATTGCCAAGATCGCGCAATCTTTTCAGGGTTTCAAGCAGTCGGTTGTTATCACGCTGGTGCAGACCGATTGACGGCTCATCCAAGACATATAGAACACCTGTCAAACCAGACCCGATTTGCGAGGCCAGCCTGATACGCTGTGACTCTCCACCCGAAAGTGTCGCAGATGAACGGCTAAGTGTCAGGTAATTCAAACCGACATTGTTCAGAAAGGTCAGGCGTTCATTGATTTCTTTAAGAATACGCGCGGCGATTTCTTTTCTTTGCGGGTCTAACCGTTCAGAAAGATCGGAAAACCACTCCAGCGCGCGTTGTATGGATAAATCACTAATTTCACCGATATGGTTTTTATCAATTTTTACAGCCAAAGCCTCTTCGCGAAGACGATATCCCTCACAAGCCGAACAGGCAGCCGAGGTCTGGTAACGAGCCAAATCTTCACGAACTGAGTTGCTCTCTGTTTCGAGCATACGCCGCTTCAAATTATGGATAACGCCTTCAAAAGGTTTGTTGGTGCGGAAAGTATTGGCGCGATCTTCGTATGTGATTTGGATTTTTGTATTTCCAGAGCCATATAGAAGCGCCTTTTGCGCGGCATCGGGTAAATCTGCAAAAGGCGTTTTCATATTGCCCTTATAATGTTTAACCACGGCCTCCAAAGCTTGTTGGTAATAATGAGAAAAGCTTTTCGCCCAAGGCTCTATTGCCCCTTGTGCAAGCGTTTTAGATTTATCGGGAACAACAAGGTCTTCGTCAAAATGCAACTTGGCGCCAAGCCCGTCACAATCGGGACATGCGCCGTGCGGATTGTTAAATGAAAAAAGACGCGGCTCTATTTCTGCAATTGTAAAACCCGAGACAGGGCAGGCAAATTTTTCAGAAAAAATGCTTTCTTCATTTGTATCTGCGTTTTGGACAATTAGCAGCCCATCTGCAAGGCCGAGGGCTGTCTCGACAGAGTCAGCCAGCCTGTTTCCCAAATCCTCACGGATAACAAGGCGATCGACAATGACCTCAATATCATGTTTGTATTTTTTATCGAGCTCAGGCACTTCATCCAGTTCGTAGACTGTGCCGTCAATCCGGGCGCGCTGAAATCCTTTGGCGCGCAAATCGGCAAATTCGCGCTTATACTCACCTTTGCGCCCTCGCGCGATGGGGGCCATGATGTAAAGCCGTGTGCCTTCACCCATTTGAACAATACGGTCGACCATCTCTGATACTGTCTGACTGGTAATAGGTAAGCCGGTCGCAGGTGAATAGGGGATGCCGACGCGAGCCCATAGCAGGCGCATATAATCATGTATTTCTGTAACAGTACCCACGGTGGAACGTGGATTTTTGGATGTTGTTTTTTGCTCAATTGATATGGCAGGGGATAACCCCTCAATAGAATCCACATCAGGCTTTTGCATCAGTTCCAAAAACTGGCGTGCATAGGCTGAGAGGCTTTCGACATAGCGACGTTGCCCCTCTGCATAGATTGTGTCAAAGGCAAGCGATGATTTCCCTGAGCCGGACAAGCCCGTTATCACCACAAGGGAGTCCCTGGGCATGTCCACATTAATGTCTTTCAAATTATGTTCACGCGCGCCGCGTACAGATATTTCCTTAAGCATAAACAACCATATAGATGAGCATGGCGGAATTGCCACTTTTCCATCTATAAATTATATGTTCTCTTTTTGTTCAAAATCAAGGTGTAAAAAAACCGGGTCGTAACCCGGTTTAACTTAAATTAATCTGATGAGGGGGACGGTGATGTATCCGGCTTCGCTTTATTCTGATTTGCCGGATTAGGTAAGGCATAGCTTTTTAGTTCAGGCAATCCGATTTTATCGACCAGCCCAATTTTTTTGGCCTCGCGCGCACCTACAAAATAATCCCGGTCTTTTCGTGCTTTCCACTCGCTTTCCGTGCCGCCGCAGTGTTTGGCATACAGCTTGGCCATACGCTTTTTTATGCGTTGGATTTCTTTATTGCTAATTTCAATGTCACTTGCCATGCCGCGTGCGCCGCCTGAAGGTTGGTGAACCATAATGCGGGCCTCAGGTGTTACATAACGGTGCCCCGGTTCGCCGGCCATAAGAAGAAATGATCCCATAGAGCAGGCTTGCCCCATACATACAGTGTGAACGGGACTCTTAATTCTTTGCATAACGTCATAAATCATCATGCCCGACGTCACGACTCCACCAGGGGAGTTAATATAAAGGGTAATAGGTTGGCCTTTGCCGATGCTGTCCAGCTTCATAAGTTGCTGTACGATATTTAATGCCATCGCGTCATTCACATTTGAATTTAAGAAAACAGCGCGATTTGTGTTTAAAAAACTGGATGTCAAATCCAGTGTTTTAGGTTGTCCGCTAACTATTTCTGTAACATAGGCTGCTTGCACAGGGCTTTCATCCTGTGACTCCGCAAATGAGTCTTGCATCTTTAATTTCCTTCCTGTTCTGTCGCTCTTCTTTCTTATGAGAGCTTTTTATATAAGATATTATTTATATCGTATACTTTCTAAGGGGTAAAGTCAGATGTGCCTGTGATAGGGGATCGTGGGGATATGTCCTTCTCACCTTCGTCATTTGCAGCATTTAATGATTTTTTCGTGGTTTTAACCACTTCCATATTAAAGTCTTTGACCAAATTAATCTTTAATGTAACGGGCTCTGTAATATTTTGGCCTTCGGTCAGGATCCATTCAGATACGGGCAATTTAATATAGTCTTCGATAGCACGTTTCATCGGACGGGCCCCAAACTCCTTATTATACCCAAGTTCAAATAATTCATCCTGGGCAGCATCAGACAACTCAAGGCTCAGCAAATCGTTTGTTTTGTTAAGCTTCTTAGCCAGTTTTTCGACTTGCGAAAGTGCAATCTTTTTAACAGTTTCCTTTGTAAGGTAGCCATAATCGACGATACCATCCAGTCTATTCATGTGCTCAGGCTTCAACATTCTTCTTAAGGCTGCCTGCTGTTCTTTTCTGGCATCTTCCTCATTGTTATCGCTTGAACCAAAGCCTATTGAACGCTTATCCATTGCTGCCTTGGCCTCGGCAGCACCGGCATTACTGGTGAAGATAACAATTGTATCTTTAAAAGAAATTGTGCGCCCGTCAGACATCTGTAAACGTCCTTCTTCCAGGATAGACATTAACAGGTTCCAGACCTCTGGGTCGGCCTTTTCGATTTCATCAAATAGCAAAACAGAATAGGGGGCTTTTGCGATAGGATCCAAAACTGTGGGATCTTTATATCCGACATATCCTGGAGGAGACCCTATCAACTTTGACTTTGCGTGCTTATCAGACAGGTTGGCCATATCCACTTCAACGAGCGGGATGTCAAGGATTTCAGATATTGCTTTTGCTGTCTCTGTTTTTCCAACACCTGTGGGACCAGTAAAAAGGAATGATCCGAGAGGTTTTCCCTCATCATTCAGTCCGGCATTTGCAATTTTCAATTTCTTAGGAATAACTTTCACACCATCTTGGCCCATGACCATTTCTGGAAGCTTGTCTCCCAGCATCATGATCTTATCTGATCGCGATCCTGAGATCATTTCGACTGGCAGGCCACACATTTTCGAAACAACTTCATGCACATATCCGGAAGTGATCTCATTGTTATCCAGAGCGACTGCACGCTCACATGATTTTTTCGCGATTTTAATAGCGCCGCCCGGTTGTCCAAGCTCAGGTAAATATCTTGCCGCCAGTCGGACAATTCTTTTTTGTAGATCTCCTGAAAGCGTTACATCGTGATTTGCCTCAAATTGTCTGGCGTAATTAGCTACATATTGAAGCGCTTGCTCTTCATTAGCAGGTTCAACCTGTATTGTATCAAACATTTCCGAAAGACCAGGTTGTATCTTTTGAAGCCTTGGAAGATCTCTATCAGGAATAGAACCGACAATTCTTAGTCCGTGATCTTTTTCCCTTAAAACATTTTCCATCAAAGGTAAGAACATGGCCAGATTTTGATCTGAGATCATTTTATCCCACTCATCAATGTAGAGAATTATCTGGTCATCATGCGTTTTGTTATATTGTCCGATATCTTGCAGAAACTCCTCAAAAGTTTTGCGGGTCATATTAGTAGAAAGATATTCTGTGAGTATGCTGCCTAGTTTTAAGCGATGAATGACTGATTGGTCTATGGCTTTGGGGCTGTTACCCATATTGATTCTGATCGCTATATTTCCAATAACATTCTCAATCCCTGACCCTTTTTCGCCTGAGAACAGAAGAAGAGGGGATTGTGGTCTGGATAATCCAATTAGTCCTTCTTTGACATGATTTTCCTTGCCAAACGGTGTGCATAGCTCGGAACCTGCCTGGACTACGCTTTCGCTTATATCAACACCAAAGCGATTTAGAAGTTTTTCAGTATCCTTTTTGAGGGCATTAGGATCTTTTTTGCTGTCTTTGTCTTTTTTCATATTTTCGTCCTGAGTAGGATCTGCTTTGTTGATAGAGTCGTTAAAATGTCCCGCAGCTTTGAAGTACTGTTTTCTAAGCTGAAGAATGCCTTCGCTGTCAGCCACTTCTTTTATTTGGTTAAATGCACGGGCAAAAGGATTTTGAATGGAGCCGATATGCTGGCCAAGTTCCGGGGTCTCTTTGAAAAAATCAATAAATTCAAATATCGGAACACTGGGCTGTCTTTCTTCGCCGTCTAATAGGATATCAAGTTCTTCTTCAACTTCCTCTATACTAAGAGCGGTTTTTCCGCTGGCTTGCTGCTCGAGGTTCAAATAAATATTGAAAAGAAGGTCTGGGGAGACTTTCGTGCCGTGAAGAATATATTTAAAGGTGTTCAAGAGATCGCTCATCACCATAGAAACAAAACTGTCATACTCTTCCGCATAAGGGGAGGCATCAAAGAATTCCATAAACTTCTTGTTGTCCTCAAGTGCCATCGCGGCTTCTTTGAGATCAGTAGTTGCGCGGAATAGATTGTCTAAATTTGTTTCACGTAGCGTTTCTCTACTCATTCTTAAAACTCACCTGTTTATATTTTTATTTTTACTTGGTGCTAACTAAAGCATAAAATTATGGAAATTTCTATAAAAATTTACCTTCTCCTAATATAATAATATAAAAATAATTTTTGGATAAATAAATGCTGGCCTTTGACTTTTGCACAAGCGCAGGTGTAGTCTGCCGTTATACAGCATTATAAATGAATTTTGAGAAAGGGTTTTTGCCGTGGCCGGAAGTGTGAATAAAGTTATTCTGATTGGAAATTTAGGGAATGATCCTGAAATCAGGTCTATGCAGTCAGGTGACCGCGTATGCAATTTATCCATTGCGACTTCAGAAAGTTGGAAGGATAAGGCGACTGGCGAACGTAAAGAGAGAACGGAATGGCACCGCGTCGTTATTTTCAACCAGGGGCTAATGACGGTTTGCGAAAACTATCTAAAGAAGGGCTCAAAAGTATATATTGAAGGCCAGTTGGAAACACGTTCATGGGATCAGGATGGTCAGAAGAAATATACGACTGAGGTTGTCTTGCGCCCTTACCGTGGTGAACTGACCATGCTGGATTCCCGTAACTCAGGCGGAGCATCATATGGTGGAGGTGATAATTTTGCGTCTAACCAGCAGCCGGCACCTTCCGGACAAAACAATACACAAGTGGATGAACTTGAAGATGAAATACCGTTCTAAAATTTTAAAATCTTTTACTTTTACAATCTGTCTTATTGCGGTGACCTTATTGGCCACCGCAAAAATCGCGATGTCGCAAGATGCCGTGACGCAGACGAAGGTCGAATTATCGCAAGAGTTGCACGAAACTTGGGCGGTAAAGGAAAATGTTATTAAGCTGGTTGAACAAATCGCTGAGGCCATGCCCGCGGAACGCAGGGCCGAGGCACGTGAGAGATTGCTGGCTGTAATCAATCCTGAAAAAGTTGAAAAGATATCGGTCGCAACTGCTGCTGAAACTTTTTCTGAAGGAGAGCTCGAAGCCATGGTTGAGTATTACAAATCACCAATGGGGCAAGCAGCCGAGGCAAAGCGTCCTGTGTACGAGGAAAAGCTTAGCACGCAAATACAAAAATTGGTCGATCAAGGCATTGCTGACCTGGCAGTTTCAAATCCTTAAAAGATACTGCTTTTTTATTATCTAAACTATCCCCAAGAACAGTCTATAAAAGGCCTCGAGTGCTTGTGGCAGAGGACTGAACCTGCTAAACCTTAAGGGTTAAAAATTATATTTTAGACCTTAAGGAAAACGGATGGCCGAGTCAGCTGAAAATACCCCCGGAATTGGAACAGTCGCATTAGTAGATGAGATGAAAAAATCTTATCTGGATTACGCGATGAGCGTAATTGTAAGTCGTGCTCTGCCTGATGTGCGCGATGGTTTGAAGCCTGTTCACCGCCGTATATTCTTTGCCATGCGCGAGGGCGGTTATACGTCCGATAAGCCGTACAGGAAATCGGCACGTATTGTCGGGGACGTTATGGGTAAATACCACCCCCACGGTGATTCTGCGATTTATGACGCATTAGTGCGTATGGCGCAGCCATGGTCTTTGCGCCTTCCTTTGATAGATGGTCAGGGTAACTTTGGTTCAATGGACGGTGACGCACCTGCGGCCATGCGTTACACAGAGGCGCGTCTTGATAAAGCCGCTGAAGCGCTACTTGAAGATATTGATAAAGAGACAGTCGATTTCCGTCCCAACTATGACGAATCCGAGCAGGAGCCAGAAGTCCTGCCTTCTAAAGTGCCTAATTTGCTCGTCAACGGGGCAGGTGGGATTGCCGTTGGTATGGCGACTAATATACCTCCCCATAATCTGGGCGAGGTCATTGATGGCTGCATGGCCTATATGGAAAACAAAGATATAACCAATGAAGAACTTATGGGCTTCATACCCGGGCCGGATTTCCCGACAGGCGGTCAGATTCTCGGCCGTAATGGTATTCACAGCGCTTATACGACGGGTAATGGTTCTGTAATGATGCGCGCCAAGGCGTTTTTCGAAGATATCCGTGAGAACCGTGAAGCCATTATTATCTCTGAAGTACCCTATCAGGTGAATAAGGGACGTTTACTGGAGCGACTCGGGGAAGTGGCGCGCGATAAAATTGTCGAAGGTATCTCGGCTGTGCGCGATGAGTCTGACCGCGATGGTGTGCGGGTTGTTGTGGAATTACAGCGCGGGCAGCAGGCAGATGTTGTTCTAAACCAGTTGTTCCGCCATACACCTCTACAGACCTCATTTGGCTGTAACATGGTTGCCCTTAACCAGGGGCGTCCTGGTATTTTAGTTTTACGTGACTTCATCAAATACTTCATACGCTTTCGCGAAGAAGTCATTACGCGCCGGACTGTGTATGACCTGAATAAGGCGCGCGACCGCGCACATATCTTGGCAGGTCTTGCTGTTGCTGTTGCCAATATTGATGAGATTATCGCGGTTATTCGTAATGCGCCTGATCCACAGACGGCTCGCCAGAAATTGATGGAGAAGCCGTGGAATACTTACGATGTAGCACCGTTGATCGAGTTGATTGATGATCCTGAGCACCCTCTTGAAGATGGAAACACTTACACCCTGTCTGAAACTCAAGCCAAGGCCATACTTGATTTAAGATTGCACCGCTTGACAGGGTTGGAGCGTGACAAAATTGCAGATGAATTGAAGGGGATCACAGACCAGATTGCTGAATATCTTTCTATTCTTGCCTCGAAAGAAAAGCTTTACGAGGTTATGCGTAACGAATTGATTGAGATCAAAACTAAATTTGCAACGCCTCGCCGTACAGAACTGGTCGAGGCCGAATTTGAAACTGATATAGAAGATCTTATTCAGCGTGAGGATATGGTCGTAACTG